>Ga0335081_10008720_pt1 | contig 16266 bp, 14 predicted proteins | sample Lox_Sample_35_FD_206713 | JGI IMG/M metagenome (GOLD analysis project Ga0335081, IMG submission 206713) | Soil microbial communities from Loxahatchee National Wildlife Refuge, Florida, United States - Lox_Sample_3.5 | ecosystem: Environmental > Terrestrial > Soil > Wetlands | place: USA... | reverse complement strand
TAAACTGCATAGGCCCTTCTCCATGATTCGAGAGTTCCATCTTGCCGACTGGTTCACGCTGGCAAATGCGGTCTGCGGCACGGGGGCAATGTTTTCCATGCTGACGTACCTGCAAACGACCGACGTCACTCATATCTACTTTGCGGGCGGGATGGTCTTTGCCGCTTTAGTCTTCGATGTCCTAGATGGAAGGATTGCCCGGTGGCGACAAAAGGCTTCTGGAATGGGTCGTGAGCTCGATTCTCTCGCTGACGTCATCTCCTTCGGTGTAGCTCCAGCTTTGATCGGCTACGGTTGCGGCATGCAGGGCTTATACGACCGCATTATCCTGACCTATTTTGTTGCATGCGGAGTATCCCGCTTGGCGCGCTACAACATTACGGCCGAGGCACTGTCTGAGGGCGGAGACAAAGTGAAGTACTTCGAAGGAACTCCTATCCCGACGTCACTGCTGCTGGTACTGTTGATGTTATGGGCTGCCTCACAGGGAGCCTTGCGCGAGTCCCTGTGGTTCGGACAGGTCATGTTTGCGGGCTTCACGCTTCATCCGATAGTATTGCTTTATGCGGTTTCTGGCTCACTCATGATCAGTCGCATGCGGATACCAAAGCTCTGATCCGCCCCATGCAGGGCGTACGCAACGCAGTCGGGCCAGCCTGGAACTTCCCCGCGGAACGAAGCTGCTAATTAAGAATCATCGCAATTAAAAATTCTAGGCTAACAGATCGCATGTCATAAATCGTTGATATCATCTCAATTGGTCTTGGAATTGAGGTTGGTCAATTAATTAAATTGTCACTACCGCCCATTCATTTGCCAAGACGAAACCTTGAACGTGGGGGCTGAAATATAACGGCTTTCTATAAGACATTATGGTTTCAAAAATCATTGAACCGGCGAGTTCGTGCATTGCGACGTATGCATTTGGTAGATCGATGTAACATGAAAGGGTATTCACGGTTTGCAGGTTACAACCTGCTATTTTACACCATCGTCATAATATTGGCATTCAACAGTTGTGAAGTCAATTTCATATAGTATTAGCGAAGGCGTAGAATACATTTTGTATCATGCATATTGTCATAAAATATTCTGTCAGCAAATCTTTCCTGAATCAGTTGAAGTTTCAATTCTATGCAACACTTTATGTCTGAACCAGAATTCGTCAACATCTAACCCTCTGCAATTCCCCATATTCCTATTGACGGTTAGAGATTATTTTGATAACATCAAATAAAGAAGGCGATGGAGTTCGCCTAAACCGCCCCTTTTTTTCGGGGCTGATGACTCCTACTCTCAATTCTTGAGGGCAGGAGTTTTTTTTATGCCCCGAAAGGACTACGCATGTATGAGGTTTGGGGAAAGCCGCGCTCTGGCTAGGCCTCGCCTTGCTCGCAACCCTGCTTTCCATCTGGCTCAGGATTGCCACGGCACTCTCGGAAATCGTTGTCGGCACCGTGGCACAATTGGTCATTGGCGCTTTCATAGGGATAACACTGGGTTCCAACGAGCCCTGGATCAAGTTTCTGTCCGGCACCGGCGCTATCGTTCTTACCTTTTTAGCGGGCGCGGAGCTTGACCCGGTCGTATTCAAGGCAAAGCTCAAGGAAGCAACTGCCATCGGTTTTATCTCCTTCCTTGCGCCTTTCCTCGGTTGCACCACCACAGCCGCGTACTACCTCCTTCACTGGACGGTGCAGGCAAGCTGGCTTGCGGGCGTGGCCCTCTCCACGACCTCGGTTGCCGTGGTCTATGCGGTAATGCTCGAACTGGGGCTTAACAAGACTGAATTTGGCAAGGCTGTCCTCGCGGCCTGCTTCGTGACCGACCTCGGGACTGTTCTCTCCCTGGGTCTGATATTCGCACCATTCACGATTAAGACACTTATCTTTGTTGGCGTCGGCGCTGCCGTGTTTTTTATCCTACCTTATCTAACGCCATGGTTCTTTAAAAGATACGGTGACCGGCCTTCAGAGCTCGAAGCCAAATATCTGTTGATGGTTCTGTTCGGCCTTGGGTCGCTTGCTGTGTGGTCGGACAGTGAGGCAGTGCTGCCCGCCTATATCATCGGAATGGTGCTCGCCGGGAGCGTGGGCAAGGACCACGTCCTCATCAGGCGGCTCAGGACGCTGACTTTCGGTCTGCTCACGCCGTTCTATTTCATACGCGCCGGTTCGTATGTGTCGGTCCCGGCAGTCATGGCCGCGCCTATTGCTTTGCTCGTGCTATTCGGCACGAAGATGATCACGAAGATCATCGGCGTGTATCCGGCTACGAAGGCGTACAAATACGCACAGAAGGAAGGCATGTACACCACGCTTCTCATGTCTACGGGACTGACTTTCGGTTCCATTTCCGCGCTTTTCGGGCTTACCCATAAGATCATCGACCAGGTGCAGTATTCCCTGCTCATTGTGGCGGTCATTGGTAGTGCCGTGGTGCCGACTCTGATCGCGAATGCGTTATTTATTCCTCATTATCTACTACCGAAAAAGGATAAGATGCTAGTAGCCAAACCGGAATAATTGACCGTATGAACTTTAAACCAGGAGACATTCATGCTAAAAAAAATACTCGTTGCATTCGATGGCTCTGATCAGTCACGCAGGGCTTTTGACTTTGCGCTTGAAATGTCAAGGAATTGCGCAAGCGCATTACCTGAAATCACTGTGCTTTCTGTTGCGCAGCCCCCCGAACCAATCGATATTGTGGAGATGGACGCCATTATCGAAAGCGCCACGCAACACTATGAAGAGCTTTTTAAGGGACTGCGAGGAAAAGCAAAAGCGGACGGCATCGAGATCAAAACGGATATTGTTGTCGGCCACCCGGCGGACCAGATCATTAAATATGCAGCAGAGCAGAAAAGCGATATGATCATTGTTGGACAGCGGGGCAAATCTAAGATCGCTAACTGGCTTCTAGGCTCCGTGTCGAAGCGGGTGTCGAGCTACGCGCCCTGTACCGTAACGATCGTAAAATAGCTCAAAGGGATATAATTTCCATGATAAACTACATTGTAGTATTTGCAGGTGGAGGTATCGGTTCCGTGGCGCGCTTCGTGCTTGCGACTTGGATCGGCCAGCGGTGGGGAAAGAGTTTTCCACTCGGAACTCTCGTGATTAATATCACGGGGAGTTTTCTTATCGGTTTTTTGATGACACTGATGGCGGAACGCTTTTTAGAGAACCCACAGTGGAGACTACTTCTCGTTGTCGGGGGCTTGGGCGGGTACACAACTTTTTCAACATTCCAGTATGAAACCGGTAAATTGGTTATGGACGGCGAAGTCGGCTATGCGGCACTGAACATGGTCTTGAGCGTTGCCGTCGGTTTTGTAGCATTAAAGCTAGGTGATGTGGTCGCGAAGCTTGTATAGGAGACAGCTTATGGTCACCAAAGGGCCGGCAAAAAAACTGACCGTGTTTGTAGACGAAACCGATAAGTTCCACGGCAAGCCAGTCTATGAAGTGCTGCTCGACATATTCTTCAAAAAGAAGATCATGGGCGTGAGCGTCTTCCGGGGCATTGCAGGCTATGGAAGCGACGGCGTATTTCATACGTCCAAAATGCTTGAATTGTCGTCGAGCATGCCGGTGAAGATCGAGGTGGTGGAGTCCGAGGAGATGATTAACAAGGTGCTACCGGACATCTATTATGTGGTCAAAAAGGGCATGGTGGAGGTCACGGACACTAACGTCGTCAAATGCTGCCCGAAGGCGGAGAAAAAGCGCAAAGAGCAAGGAGAACATATGAAGCTCGAAGGCAAGGCAAAAATGCTCCGGATTGTTATTAGCGAGGACGATAAGTGGGAGGGTGAACCGCTGTATGAAGCCATTGTTAAGCGGCTGATTATGACAGATATAGCAGGGGCTACGGTATATAAAGCAATCGCGGGGTATGGCCCGCATAAACGCTATCACAAGAAAAAAACCTTGACCGTGCACGGTGAACTTCCGATCCTTATCACCGTCATGGACAGCGAAGAGAAGATCAATAAAGTGATCCCAATCCTCGACGAACTGGTGGGAGAAGGGATCGTCGTTCTTTCGGATGTGAATGTGATAAAGTATACCCATAGAGACGCAGCATCAAATATAGAATCAGCGATTTGATAGCTCAAGGCGACGTTGAGATTTTAACAAAAGGACGATACGATGACTACGTGACTTTTTGTGTTATAGCACCTGATAAATCACAGCAAATAATTATAAAAAATTGCGAGAGGTCTAACATCCCGCGTTGATGGCTGATGGTGATTTGTATGCAGTTTTCAAGTAGAATTCTGCATAGATATTTTTTCAACAGGACTGCAAGCTTGTAGGTGGAGTTGAGGTTTGTATAAAATTAGTGGAGGTGTAGAATTCATTTTGTATCATGTATCATGCATTTTTGTGGTAAGTTTTCTCTCATCATAAACTTCCTGAACTACGCCACAGTTGCAACTTCTCTCAATTGAATAGTTCTACTAGAATCTGAGACTGCAAATACTTGTGTAATATGAGCTATCGTGGCTCAAGCATCATTCTGCGCCATTCGTTCTAAATGATTTGCCCGCCTTTCATTATAATTTCACCTGCCACGCTGTTGCACCGAAGATGGCTGTGAGATGCGTTCGTAATTGCGTTGATGCCCTGTCCAGTCATGCCCCAACATTCGTTGCCCACGGATGTCTGTTGCTAAAAAAGGAGCCGGGAAGAACGTTCCTCCCCGGCCCTTCTTGTCGCGCGTGCTCCTACCGTGATACGGTGGTCTCTATGACTGCATCGATGCGTCGATTTTCCTGTCTCCCTTCGGCAGTTTTATTATCAGCTACAGGCCGTGATGAACCATATCCTATGGCACTCAGGCGTCCAGGGTCAATTCCAAACTTTTTGATCAACTCGTTCTTGACGCTTTCTGCGCGTTGCGTAGAAAGTCGGCGGTTCAATTTCTCGCTCCCAACATTGTCCGTATGCCCTTCAATGACTGCTGTGGTATCTGGATGGGCAATCATGAAGTCGGCAACCTTTTTTATTTTTTCGTCATACTGGGGTTTAATGTCAGCTTTCCCGCTATCAAATTCTATTTCCAAAGAAATGCTGATTTTTTCCGGGGCTTTTGCGACCGGGGCTGGGGCTTCTTCAACCGGCGCTTTTTCCGGAATAATTACCTTCTCTTCAGGCTTCGGTTGAGGTGCTACCTCAACTACCGGTTTCGGAGGACAAAGAGCCTTGATTTTTGAGATTGCTTCTTGCGCCATATTGATCGCTTCTTGCGTATGACATGCGTCGTAGACCTCATAGGCCTTGTCTACCATATCTTTTGCAGCATTAAATTCTGTCGGACACTCCTTGTCTTTGCCCGCCATGCGAGCTTCCTCCAGAGCCCGAGATGCTTCCGGTAACGGTTTGTGATAGAAAATATATTTATTTCTGCCCTGCGGTCCTGTTTCGAAAGTGGAACACCCGACCATCAAGCTCATGAAGAACATGACAATTATGCCTATGAACATACTTTTTATTATTACTTGCATCTTTACCCCGCCGGCAGAATTTCCAGAAGAATATATTGTTTTCATGGTGCGCGCTCCTTTCATTGTTGCCCGCCTGTACGAGTTGATAATCTCCTGTGAGCTACTATGCTCTGCGGTCCTGAATTTTTCTGATCATATTTTTCTGATCACACAACTGCAATTAAGATCAAATGCAAAACATGGATGAGCCCCGCCCATCTTGCATCCCCAAACCAACTTACGTTCCAACAAAATTATCAGTACCACTTTAATTGTGATCCCCATGCTCACCACTGCGGTGATCTCCACGTTCTATATGGCCGCCTCCCCCAGGTCCTCCATGGTCGTCCTTATCATGTATAAAAAAATAACCGCTGGATACAACCAACAGAACCACGATTATCAATAGTCTTATTTTATTTCATAATAATACTGTCCTCCTTCCTTTATTTTTTTCGGGTCGTATCAATTTCCTGCCAAGATCTCCATTAGACGCCGCCACCGATTCATAAAAATACAATCGATCCACGTGTGCAAATGGCGAATCTCCTGCTCAGCATCACGTTTTATATACCAGAGAGTGCCAGCAAATTATGAACGAGAATAATTCATGCGAACTCAAATAGTTATGGTTAATTATAGCACATAATTTGAGACAAACTGATAGCACGGAACAATGTCTAGGTCTTTCTCAATTTGCTGCTTGCGTCCGGCATATGAATCGCGTCAAGCCTCTGTCTTGAAAGGACACGAGCAGTGCTCTATCCTTGAAATAAGGGAATGGACAGCCAATGGGCTTATACGATTTCACACTATCACGATTTATCGGCCATTGACATAAAAGAACGGGAGGTCCAATTCTTTCTTGTTTTATAACAAAATTAGTGGAGGATTTATGATTTCAAAGATTCTTGTGTCAGTAGACGGTTCGAAAGCATCACGGATGGCGGCAAAATATGCGGTCGAGCTCGCGAAGCAGACAGGTGCATCTTTGACGCTGCTGAGCGTCATACATAACCGCTTCGTAGTCGGGCAGGTGGTTTCGGCTTCTGCATCGCCGACTCATTTAAAAGAGTCTGTCGAGGATTATCTGAAGCAGTCATCGCAATCCTCCACAGACGAAATCGCAAAGGTTTGCAAGCCGAAACGTATTCAATACGAAGCGCTAATAAGGACAGGGCATCCTGTGGAAGAAATTGTGAACGTGACCACAAAATCGAAGTCTGACCTGATTGTTATAGGCTACCATTGTAAAAGCGCCCTTAAAGCGGCCATGCTCGGTAGCGTTACGTACGGCGTAATGCACAAGGAGACGAAAATCCCCGTCCTCATCGCGTAAGGCGATAACCTATTACCGATAGAAAAGAGGGAGATCTCGGTAGGAGTCCCGGATTAACATCTTACTCAAGCTCCCGTACGATACGTCCATTTCTGCGGCGAGAGTCTTTCCACTTGCAGGTATGCATGATACCACCAGCATTTAGTGACGGTTTCAAGTGTCTGCAATTACACACTCGTAGGTGAAGTCGGGTTTCATATAATATTAGCGAAGGTTCAGAATTCATTTTGTCTTATTGGATTTTGTGTGATAGAGATTTCTGTCAACAACTCCTATCTCTGCGAAGCCGGTGAGGTTTCTATTTTTTGCACATAAAGTTTGAACGTGTGACCTTTCGCAGTTTCCATTATTCATAATACTTCAGTCCTCACACTGAATATCTTACGACTACCCATAAAAACCAATTCCAGTTATTAAGAATTAATCAAATCGTCACAAGAATTTAACATATTCATGATAAGAAATATTTAATGTATCCTCACTTCTTTAATTAATTCAAAAATCTTAATGTAAATATAAGCTTGATCGATTTCTATAATTCGCGGTTATGTGCGAAGTAATAGGCGTTACGCGGTACCTTCAGATTCTTTGCTGTCCTTGTAAAGGAACCAGAAAAACCAGATCGATCGTTGGTGATGATCCAACAATCAGTCCGGGTTTTTTTGTGTAACTTTGTTAGAGAAGTTATTTGATCTGGAAAGGGCTTTTTCAGACAAGACGAAGGGCGTTAAACAAAAAGGGGAGGTGATGGAAAAAACATGGTTTCTGTCAAAAGGTCTATTATGACGCATGTGCCGGCATGCAGCCTCAAGAACAAGACCAATACTAAAGGTACCCCTGCTATTTAAGACAGGGTCTGTGAAAGCGGACATCCGGCCGCTTGGGGAGAGACTGAAAGCGAGTGGAGTAATTATGAGAACATCCATTCACTTTCTTACCAAAGAAGAAAGAAACAAAAATCACCTATTCCCAAAGGAGATACAATATGAGACGATTTGCTAAATCATTTCTGGCCACCTTCGTGACAGTCTCGCTTTTGCTATCACCTGTCATCCCGGCAGTGTTCGCTGAGTCGTTGACTATACATCCTATCATCACTGCCCAGCCCGATGTCCTGTCGGACGTCGCCCCCTACGTCAATGATTGGACTATTGAACCCAAGCTGCCGAAGGACATGATCGTGAAGCTGCTTCGGGATCGAATCAAGTACGTTTTTGTGATCTTCAACGAGAACCACTCCTTCGACAACGAATTCGGCACGTTCCCTGGCGCGAATGGCCTCTATTCGGACGGCAACCAACCTCGTTCTGCCGCAGACACACCGGGCTTCACCCAGACCTACACGGACGTCAACACCGGTTTGACGGTTACGGTCCAACCGTTCCGGATCGGGCCCGAGCAGAACTCTACCGTCTGGGACAGCGTCGATCACTCGCACACCGGAATGGCAACCAAGATAGACGTCGTTAACGGCGTGGCGCAGATGGATAAGTATGCCTACGATGAGTACCACCGCTTCGCGTCAAAGGGTGGTGCGGCCAACGAGGCCGAGGGCACGCAGTTCGCACGAGTCGTGATGTCGCACATCGACTGCGACACCATTCCCTTTTTCTGGCGCTGGGCCAGCCGCTTCACGATGTTCGACAACATCTATGCGACCGAGGACACGCCTTCCTCTCCGAACGCGATAGCAATGATAGCGGGGCAGTCGGGTGCAACGCAGTGGGTCGAGCATGGCGCAAACAACGGTCCAACCCTTACCGTGGGTACCAACACTGGCATGCTGCAGGGGCCACCGATAGTCAATGACAATCAGCCCTTCTACGGTTCCCAGTTCGACACGACCACGATCGACAAGCAACCCGCAGGTGCAACTGAGAATTACTCCAACAGCAACATCGCTGTGAACCTGACCTTCGCTACTTTACCGCTCACCTTCCAGGGCCGGAATATCGAGGGGGTGATGGCGCAGAACTCGAACCCATCTTATGACACGCCCGATATCCAGCTGGACATCCCGTATATCCAGAAGCTCAATATTGATCCCGTCAACTGGCGCTGGTACCAGGAGGGCTATGACCTTGAGTCAACCGATACGACCGGAGTAGCCACTCACGACTCCTATGTGAGCCACCATCAGGGACCGCAATACTTTGGCTATCTCGCTAACACACCGTCGCTTCGCCCGAACTTCCGTGGCATGACCGATTTCTTCACCGACATGGCGAACAACGCTCTGCCCAATGGTGGCGTGTTCTACATTCGCGGCGGCTACACGAACCAGGTGGGGCTGATGCCGGTGATCACGAATCCTACCACGACGACACCGGAGATTGCCGCGATTGATGCGGCAAAGGCCGGTGATGATGACCACCCGAGCTACAGCGACCGGCAGATAAGCGAGGCGATGGCGGCACGCGTTATCAACTCAATCGCGGCGAATCCGGAGATCTGGAAACACTGTGCAATCATCCTCACCTACGACGAGTCGGACGGCCTCTATGACCACGTCCCTCCGCGCATCCTCTCCTATGGGCCCGACGGTCTGCCGCTCTCCCGCGGCCCTCGCGTACCCCTTATCTTGATCTCGCCTTACGCGCGGACGCACGTCGTTTCTCATGTTGAGGGCGACCACAACGCTGTTATCGAGACGATCAATGATATCTTCGGCCTGCCCCCGCTCGCCAGCCTGCCCGATGAGGCACAGGCGCTCGCTGCTGGTAACTCACCGGCATTCAACCAGTTTGGCCCGCCCGGATTCGAGCAGAAGTATCTCGGGCCGAACGATATCAACTCACCGATCAGCGACAGCCTGCTGTCCGGTTTCGATCCGTGGCGCCTCATGGGCATTTTACCACCGTTGCCGGCCTCGTTCGCGAGTATCCCGGACAGCGTCGTAAACTCACTCCCGCACTATGATGGGCAAGGATGTCAGGCCATCGGGATCACGCCGGAGGATGTCCGACAGGGAATCGTAAACAACATTCCCGCGGGCTTCAACCCGCTCCCTAGCACCTATCCTGCAGCCAACTGAAGATGGAGAAGGACGGAGGGGGCGCGCTCTCGTCGCACCCCCTCCTCTCATTGTTTGACGACAATATTAGATATTTGCCCAGGAGGGTCTATGCGTTTCCTGTCAGTCTTGGTAGTCCTGCTCTCAGTCTGCTGCTCGATTTCTGTGGCCAAAGCGGGCTCTGTCGTCGACCGCGTGAAGGCACGCGGCATCGTCCGCTGCGGCAGTGTTGAACGTCCGGGCCTCGCAAGTGTCGCTGGTAAAGACCATTGGACTGGACTGAACGTTGACGTCTGCCGCTCGATCGCCGCCGCGGTGCTTGGCTCCGCCGATCGCATCGAATTCCATGTGTATGAGACACCAATGCAATTTGACGCTGTGCGCAGACAGGAGGATGACGTCTACTTCCTGACGGGTTCGGAGATCGACGAGCAGAAGCTGGCAGGCAAGGTAGTACCCGGTCCCGCCGTTTTTCTGGAATCCCATACGGTAATGGTGCCGTCCACCTCGGCTGCGCACAATGTCGGCGACCTTGCCGGAAACACCATCTGCTTTATGATCGGTAGCTTAACGGAGCGGAGCATTAATGCCTACTTCGACGCGCTGAACAAAAACTGGTTGCGTATGCCTTACTCCGAGGATGGGGAGATGAACGATGCTTATAATGTGCAGCGCTGCAATGCAATCGCCGGCGAGATGACCACCCTCGCCGCTACACGCCTCGACTCGGGTGTGAATCGATTTACCAGCCGTTTCCTTCCGGAGCCGCTGTCAGTTTTCCCGGTCATGGCCGCGACAGGAATCAACGACGCGCAGTGGTCTGCTATCGTTGCATGGACCGTGGACACGCTGATCAGCGCGGAGAGGCCAGAAACGCGTTGGTATGCAGGAGGCGCGGGGGCGATGCCTGTAGCAGCGCCGGAGTTGGGACTGGACAAGGGATGGCAGCGCCGGGTTCTCGCGGCTGTCGGCAACTACGGCGACATCTTCGAACGACATCTCGGCAAAGGCTCCCGGCTCAAACTCGACCGTGGTCTTAATGCTAACCAGTTCAGTGGAGGACTGCTCCTGAGTCCATTCCTCGACTAACGCCGGAAACTGCGGATCCTAAGTAGCCTTGCTACCGGAGTGACGTCAGATGGTCCTGTTCAGCACCTTCTTTAAGCAATAAATTATTGATTCTGTCTGGAAACAAAAGCCGAACCAAATTTCCCTGTCGGGTACGCCAGGAGAAAAGCATGAGGAACGACAGATTCAGAACCGCACTAATATATATACTGGTGAGTCTCACGCTGACGTTGGCCTCCTGTGGAGGAGAAGGCGGAGGCTCACCTCTAAGCGATACAAGAGTCGGTCAAGTTAGCGAAGTCAACGGGGGGACAGCGGTACTGAGGAGTCTTTCTATTACACCGAGCAATCGTTTGGGTATCGAGTCTGGCACACAGATCTACTTTAGCGCAAGGGGCTATTTCTCAGACAATTCTGCGCAGGATTTAACAACGATGGTGGTCTGGACTTCATCTGATACATCAATTGCAACCATTAGTAACGCACCAGACACAAAGGGACAGGCAATAGCTATATCGCGAGGTTATTGTAGCATTTCTGCAGCGCTGGATGGCATCTCAGATTCAATAATTATAGGTATTAACTGAGAAGGTGTGAATTGATTAAAAAGTTTCTGTGTAATTTATAGATGGCTAACCTGTCGCCAAACTCAGTAAACCAAAGGCATGGGTTTGCTCACTGTTTACGCATAATACAATACTATATTTAATGATCGTTTCAACCAATGTGAACTACACACTCGTAGGTGAAAACGAGTTTCATATAATACTATCGAAGGTGCAGAATTCATTTTGTATTATTGCATTTTGTGATAAAGTTTTCTGTCAGTGACTGCTTCCTGAATCTCACGCAGTTTCCATTCTTAGTAACACTTCAATGGTCAATCTGTATTCAATAGAATTGTTACTTTTCCCCCATATCCCAAACAATACCTCGCCTGTAACACAATCTTAACTTGACCCAGATGCAACATCGTGATAGAAAACTCCTTTATTAATAATTATTCTATAGTCTTTTACGCAGAACATTCTCGAAAGATGCACAACAGCACATATTCCAAAGGATGAAGCCTGTCTAGGTTTATTTACTGGAAGACAAACAGAGATAAGCACTCATGATATTAATTTAACTTCCGTTCGGACTGCAATGACAGCAAAAAGGATGAGCCGTGTTTGTGATATTACTTGTTGACGACAACGAATGTTTTAAAGACGCTCTTGCAAGGTGTCTCAAGCAAAACATGCTAAACGCTACAGTGCTAACGGCGTTGAACGGAAAGGATGGAACTGAAATCCTACATAGCACACCGGTTGATCTCATTATAACGGACCTGCAAATGCCCGTCATGAACGGGCATGATCTCATTAACTACCGGAACCAGCACTTTCACGAGATTCCGCTTATTGTAATAACTGCGGACACGGCACATGATGTGCTGGATGGCCTGAAAGCACAGGGCGTAGACGAGTACGTGGAAAAACCCTGCGAATGCACAGCTGTCGCAGGCCTGGCAGTCAATGTACTAGAAGCCCGGAAGACTGCACCCACGGGGTGCTGATTCCGAAAAACCCTTCCCTTTAATCGAGAGAAAACTTTTCGCCTAATCCTGCAAGCTTCCGAATATTCCGGCAATCCTGACAGATTTGATTGCCTAGACTTGTGAACATATAAGCCTATTCGGATCATACATTTTATGCTATATTTTTCAACGATACCTTTCTGAAGTCGTTGAAGTTTCTAATCTATGAAATACATAAATTTCCAACCAGTAACCAATGTCGTTGTAATCTATTTTCTACATAAAATTATCGATCCGTAACACAATCTTAACTTGAACTGCACATCGATAAATGATATAGAACGTTATGTTATACTACTACCGAATGGATATATCATCAATCAAGTCATGCTCAATTAGATGGAGGTATGGGAATGAAGGTTCAGGACGTCAAGGAGATTGCAACGAAAAAAGGTGTTAATGCTGGAAAAATGAATAAACAAGACCTCATCAGGGCTATTCAAATAGCAGAAGGGAGCAATGCTTGTTTTGCAACCTCTTCTGTTCAAACATGCGGTCAGATGAATTGCCTGTGGCGTCCAGACTGCGAATAGTCGATATTTGCCTCATATAATCATTATGCTCTATTGTACGACCGTGATACTCTTGTGGTGTTTTCAGGAAGAGTATCACTATGTGCTTGAGTGATGTCTAAAGACACTATGAAAGATGTACAGTGCCCGGCTTGTGATTCAAATGCCGTCTATCGTGACGGATTGGCACGAACAGGTAAAAAACAGCGCTATCTCTGCTTGATGTGAGGAATGCAGTTTGCCAATTGGAATCGTACGAGGATCAGTAAAAGACCGCTATGCTGTGAATGCAGTAGCATCATGAATCTATACAGTTATGACAAGACAACTATACGTTTCAGGTGCTCGAGATATCCTGACTGCAGGACATACACGAAAGTGCCAAGAAATGAATCCGTCTCGCGTGGCATCAGCCAAGTTTCCAAATAACGAAGTATTAGAGTCGATCTGCAGAGGACCAAGATCACGGTCTGTGTGAAGAATCCTGTTTGTAGCATCCAGTGATGAGTTCTTCTCAGAAACTGTACACCTAGAGGCGTTAAGGTGCACTTTTCAAGCAGTATATTTCATTGATTTATAGTCAACACCACTGCATGATTGTAGGTGAAGTCGAGTTTCATATAATTTTACCGAAGGTGCAGAATGCAGTTGTATACGAAAATTCTCGACCGATGAATCTAAAATACAGCGAAGGCATATCAGCGCAGGCTGAGCTGCAATTTCGGACGGCTTTACTTTTTGGCCGTCTGCAGTGAGGCTGCCGGCGCTTTCTGCATTTCGCTCGCAGCATTTATACCCAAGTTCATGCCCACCTGATAACGATCATGGCTTTTTTACGTTTCTCTATGGAGAAACGTGATTCTGCCGACGGGTTTTTCAGGCCCGCACCGTTCACGATTCATTTGCTGAAACAATAACTACTTCCCCCTGCGCAACGGTTTGCAGTCCTGACAATTCAATATTTCCGGTATTTGTCAATATGCCCTCCGCCAAATTTCCAAGATATTCTAAAAATGTATCATCCCTCGCTTATGTTATACTAAATATGATGAATTTATTAAGATCGCTTTTTATATTTCAATGGCCTCCACGAGACGTCAACCACAATTTGACGGAGGATGAGATATGAACAAAAAGAAAAACAGGAAAGTCACCATGATCGTCGTTGTATTCGCTTTGATCAGTCTTATGGCTTGTGCAGTCCAGAAAGGGCCGATCCTCGTAGGAGCCACCTATGAAGTTCCCCAGGGGCTGGCACCATCCGCACAGAAGGTCATGATGGGATTGACCACCTTTCAGGATGCGCGGGGAGGGAAACCATCGGTTGTAGGCGTTCGGGAAACCGACACGGGGCATTTCGAAAACGACCTTGTCATTCAAGACAACGTAGCGGATCTGGTGACGGCAGCGTTTGGAAAAGCGCTCAAGGCGAAGAAAATCACCGTGAAGGACCTTCCTACCTGGGACCTGAACATCGAGAACATGAAGACGGAGGACGTTGATATCGTTCTGGGGGGAAGGGTCACGTCTCTGTGGACGAAAGTCGTCACAGAGCCGCTCAATGTCACTACACACGTGGATATTTCTGTCCATGCTGTCTTGGCTGATGCCAGAGACAAGACAGTGATTCGCGCACTGGACATGCACGGAACTTACGACCGCCGGGACATCACATTTGATCCGGACAGGGTTGGCCAGGCAATCTCCTCGGCGCTCTCATCAATGATCGACCAGCTTATGAATGATCCAGAGTTTAAGAAAAAAGTACAATAAATCCAAATAACAGCCCTTCTGAAGAGAATCGATTGTCAGCACTGACGCTATTTTGCTGAGGACCGGAGGAAAGTTTCGACTGATGCGCGAAAGTATGGACAGGAAAGACTATTACAAGATACTGGGCGTAAGTGAGACTGCTACTCCCGACGATATAAAAAAAACCTATCGCAATCTTGCCTTCCGCTATCATCCAGATAAAAATCCGGACGGTCAGGAACTGATGAAGGAAATCAATGAAGCATATGCAGTTCTTTCGAGTCCGGAGAAGAGGCAGGAGTATGATCGTCTGAGGCAGAATTTCGGCACCTTTGCTAGGGACCGCTTCAGACAGACCCATACCGACGAGGACATCTTCCGGAATTCAGACATCAACCAGATCTTTGAAGAACTCAACAGGATTTTCGGATTCAGTAGACCGGAAGACATCTTCAGTCGCGATACCTTTTACGGCCGCAATTACAGAGAGTTCAAATTCAAGGGCTCCGGTGTTTCCGGCAGCGGTTTCTTCTTTTTCGGGCCGATGGGACGTGTCTATAGTTCAGATAAAGTTCACGCAGGGAAGGATTCGTTGGCTTCTAAACTCATGGTCAAAGGACTCGGAATGCTCCAAAAGATGGCGGCAAAGAAGCTGGGCATAGTCCTGCCGGAAAGAGGGAGAGACCTCGGCGATTCAATTGCGGTGACGCCAAAGGAAGCTGCCTCCGGAGGAAAGGTCAGATACATCCTCAATCAACCTAGGAAATCTAGGGAAATCATGATCACCGTTTCGCCGGGAATCAGAGAGGGGCAGACGATCAAGCTCAAAGGTTTGGGCGAACAGGGAAAGAATGGGGGCGAAGCTGGGGATCTTTTTCTCAAGGTCAGGATTCGCCGGCCCTTTATTGAAAGGGTGAAAGAAATCTTGAGGCGTTGAAAGATACACCGGAAAATTCGAGATATGCTACCTCTATCAGATGAAACTGCGATTGTCGAACGGCTACGGGAAAAATCGGCATAATCCGCACCGACTCGAAAAAGAGGATAACAATAAATTTGTTCTTACCGCTTCAGGCAGTATACCCTGGGTCAGTGACTTTTTAAGTGCTGCTGCAAGCTATAAGACCGAGGAGGGATCGATAAAGCAGTATTTCGCAGCCATTTCAGCTGACCGTGGCTGCATATTAGGAGGTCGAGCAGTCACAAATCTTCAATGTGTAAATTGAAGGCTGTGGGTTGAAATATACTGTGCACTGACCTTCATGTTAAGTGCGCCCGAGAATAATATGCTACCATTGCATGTTTCAACCAGTTCTGTTTAGAAAATTCGTCAACACGTTTGCATTGTTGTAGGGATCGTTAGGGTTGGTAAAAAATTATTTGAGTCAATCTTTTTCTTAGTTGAAATTCAGTAGCAGCTCCATAATGGTTGTTTCAAGCCACTGACGTCTCTTTCCCATTTCCTTGTCCCGACGTTCGATGCACCTCACGTAACAATGAATCTCTAAG
>Ga0335081_10008719_pt1 | contig 16268 bp, 12 predicted proteins | sample Lox_Sample_35_FD_206713 | JGI IMG/M metagenome (GOLD analysis project Ga0335081, IMG submission 206713) | Soil microbial communities from Loxahatchee National Wildlife Refuge, Florida, United States - Lox_Sample_3.5 | ecosystem: Environmental > Terrestrial > Soil > Wetlands | place: USA... | reverse complement strand
ATGGGTTGGAATTGCCATCGATGGAGGAGCTACGCGAAGAGGATGTGTTGCGGGTCGAAGACGCCATGCAACCGGTTGAAGGTCCTGTGCTGGACAGTGAGAAGACGCTAGACCAGGCGATGGTCCAGTTAGATGGTGCCGGCTCCGATGACCTGCTGGTAAGAATGAGCCCCAGTGGATGGAACAGTGTGAGCAAGAAAGAATTGCACACACTCGCCAATGACGGAAAGGGCGCATCAAAGCTTGGCTCATTATTGCCTATTCGGCAAGTGCCATTCTTGCATCCCGATCATCCGCTGGAGATTGCATTGCGATATGTGGACCGCTGGCCCATCGTCCCGGTCGTGAGCCGTGCAGATTTTCGGCAATTGGAAGGTGTGGTATCACAACGCACAGTCCTCGAGAGATATCGTGAGTTCGGAGAGGGATAGTCCCGAGTCCCCGTCCCTACACAATTTGTTGAAGCTTGCTTGTTACCTCGGTGCGCGTTCTTTGCTTGAAAATTACTACCCCAATTCTGTAAGCTTCACGAAATCCTAAAAAGAAGGCACAAGACAAGGCAGAGCTGTACCTATAGGGTTATGGCTGAAGAGCGATCTTTCATTTCTGAAGATCCCGCGGGGATGCGGCCCACGAGTGTCCTGGCCATGCCGAGCACTGCCGATGTTTGTCGATGCCTTCAAAAAACGAATCTGCACTAACACAAGTCAAATCTTCAACTGAGAGTATTTGGGGGAGAGAGTATGGCGGGTTATTCGATCAGGTTCATGGTTCTTGGTGTCGTCATGCTGGTCCTTACGGCCGCATCGTTTGGACAGGGCGGAGCGACAGGCGCAATCAGCGGCACCGTGCAGGATCCAAGCGGCGCCGTCGTGGGGAATGCACAAATCCAGATTACCGAACAGGACACCAACCAACTCCAGCGGACCATCACTACGGGGCCCGATGGCGTATTCACCGCGCCCCTGTTGCCGGTCGGCACATACACGGTGAGCATCCACGCTTCCGGATTTGCAGATGCACAGATCCGAGACGTTGCCGTACGCGTTACGGAAACCACTCGCCTGACCACAAAGCTTTCCACTCAGGCTGTCCAACAGAAGATCGAAGTCCAAGCTGAGGTTCAAACGGTCGATACGAGCGACGCCACCACCGGACAAGCCATCGACACGGCAACAATCCGGTCCCTGCCTTTGGCCACACAGAACTTTCAGCAGTTGTTGACACTTTCGACAGGCGCGCAGAGCGAGTTGAACGCCGCCGCGCAGCTTGGCCGCGGACAGGTACGCATCCAGGTTAACGGACAGCGCGAAGACAATAACAACTACCTGATCGAAGGCATCACCGCAACCGACTACAACGTTGCCGAACTGACCAACACGCCTCTGCCGAATCCTGACGTCATCCAGGAATTCAAAGTCCAAACTTCACTCTACGACGCGAGCCAAGGCCGGAATGGCGGCGGAAACATTAACGCGATCCTGAAGTCCGGCACAACTGATTTCCACGGGGATGTCTACGAGTTTTTCCGCAACACTGTGCTTGATGCGAACGAGTACTTCCTCAAGCAAACGGGATCTCCCCGGCCAGTGGTTCAACAAAACATTTTCGGCGGCAGTTTAGGCGGACCAGTCAGCCCGGGCGGAAAACTCGGATTCTTCTTCATCAATTACCAAGGGACGCGGCAGCGTAGCGGTGACTCGCCCGGTACGCTGATCAGCACATTCATCCCGTATGTTCCAGCTAGCGATCGTGGAGCGGCGAATGCCGCGAATCTTGCGGCTGACTTCGGAGTGCCCACAGCCGATCCCGTTGCAGTTAGCCTGCTGGCATTCCAAAGCAGTCAGTTCGGAGCGCCCGCCAATGGATATCTCTTCCCGCTGCCAAGCGTTGCTGCCAGCACCGCGCCGGGAACACCTGTGCAATTTACGGTCAGCAAGCCCGGCAAGTTTACCGACGATCAATTCACTGCGAACTGGGACCACGAATTCCGCAATTCGCGCGATACGGTCGCAGCACGATTTTTCTACTCGGATTCCGAACAGGACATTCCATTCGGCGCCGGCGGTCTGCAGGCATCACTCGGCGCAGCAGCGGCGTCGAGCGATCTGAATTTCCCATATCAGCTGCCAATCCATGACCGCCTGTTCATCGTATCCGAGACACACGTCTTCTCACCGACGCTGGTGAACGACCTGCGTTTTGGACTCGTTCACATCAACAACAACGCGATCAACGTGAACCCGGTCACCGCGGCGGATGCAGGAATCGACCGCCCAACAAGCAATTTGACTAGCAGCATCTATAAGTTCACGTTCTTGACGTCTGGCTTCCAGTTTGGTCCGACGCCGCAGGCCAACCAGGCGCAGACACAAAACAACTACAACTTTGTCGATAACCTGAGCTGGGTGAAGGGGCAGCACACATTCACTGTGGGCGGACAATACACACGTGTCCGCCTCGACAAGTTGTTCCCGCAGGTATTCAACGGGCAGCTCTTCCTAACGAATACAGGCGCAACGACAGACTTCGGCAACTTCGTCGGAGGCACACCCCAATTCAGCTTCGGTGGCGGCGGCGTTTACAACCACGCTTACAAGCAAAGTAACTCGGCAATCTTTCTACAGGATGATTGGAAGGCACGACCCGATCTCACTTTCAACCTTGGACTGCGCACCGAATTTCTCGGCGCGTGGACCGATGGCGATTGCCACATCGGCAACATCGAATCGGACCTGACGAACTCCGGTACATATCCATTCATCTATCCAAGCTGCGTGAACAAACTTGGCGTGACGAATCTTAGTGGAAATGCGTCGGGATCGACTTTCAAGAATAGCGTTGCAACTGGATGGGGACCGCGAGTTGGATTCGCGTGGGACATCTTCGGCCATCACAATACGACGCTGCGTGGCGGCTACGGCATCTACTATGTGCGCGAAGATGTCGGCGCGGTCGACCAGCTGAGCTTCCAATCCCCGTTCATCCCGATCGTCTTCTTTGGACAGACGCCGGGATTCACCATGTCGAATTTCTTCACGGGAACTCCGGCGACGAATCCGAACGCCGTACCAGCAGCCGGACAGCTCTCGGCAGCATGGCTTCCCTGTCTGGCGCAGTTCACTGGATTCGTCGACGGCAATGGCAATTCGACGAACGACACGACCCAGACCGGCACCTACAACAGCTGCTCCGGTCCAGGCGTCAACAGCACACAGAATTTGTTCGTGCTCGAAGTTCCCCGCCACTTCAAGGTGCCCAGCACGCAGCAGTGGAACTTAACCCTGCAACGTGAGTTCGGCAAGAGCTGGGTCCTCGAAGTCGGATACGTTGGAACTCACGGCGTTCACCTGCGGGAAACGCGCGATGGAATTCAGTCTGTCGATGCGATGAAGCATCCACTCACGATAACGGATACCAACGGACAGTCGTACACGATCACAACCGATACATTCTCGAACGCGATTGCTCGCACGCCAACTCCCGGATTGAACGGGTATAGCGGCTATCAGATTTTCGCCAACGACGCCTACTCGATCTATCACGCGCTGCAAGCGACCGTGTCTCGCCGCTGGGGCCAGAGCTACTTCCAGGCTGCATACACGTTCTCCAAGAACATCGACGCTACCTCAACCGGCAACACTGCGTTCAACACCGCGTACAACGATCAGAGCAACATCAACGCATCGCGCGGCATTTCCGACTTCAACCGTCCGCATCGCCTGGCTGTGAGCTACGCCTACGATCTGCCGTTCTTCAATCATGCAACAGGAATCAAGAAGGCGGCTCTCGGTGGATGGCAGGTTAGCGGCGTCACGATTTTCCAAACTGGAATTCCGTTCTCAATCTACGATTCGAGCGCGGGAACGGCGTTCCTGGGACAAGGCAGCACACCGCTGTTGGGCGCAAGCCTGGCTCCGGGAGCCACGGTTGCAAGCGGACTCTCGAGCGGAGATCTGAAGTCGCGTGTGGCGAACGGCTATCTGAACCCGGCTGCATTCGCACCAGTCGCGCAGGTCGATCCCGCGGACTGCGCCGTCGATCCGAATTTCTGCGGCACAGGATTCGGAGATCTCGGACGCAACGTCTATCACGGGCCTTTCCAGCAGAACTGGGACGTATCGTTCCTGAAGCACTTCAAAGTTGGGGAGCGGAACGATATCCGCTTCGCCGCCGACTTCTTCAATCTCTGGAACCACACAAACTTCGGCATTCCAACGGTCACTGACGTAGAAACCGCCGGCATCCCAAATGGTCCATTTGGAAAAATCATCCAGACGAATGGAAATCCGCGGTTGATTCAGTTCTCGCTGCGCTGGGCATTCTAGTTTTTCTTCACAATGGTCGAGCCGGGAGGCGTGAGCTTCCCGGCTTTTTCTTTTGAGTCATACGAATGCGCGGAACAGTTTTCAGTTCTTCGCCTACGGACTATCGCCATCGACCTTGAATTTGCTTTCCACAAGCATCGCTCGCCGTGAATCGTCCAGGCGGGTGTTCGATTCATGGATGCGTGAAATCACATACAAAAACACCGGTCAGGCTTAAGGTTTTGTGTCCATGGATCCTCGTGCCCCTTCCCCTTCCATCCGAGGGCATCCATGGCGAGTTCAGCGCACCCGTATGGTCGGCCACCAACGGCTCCGCGCTGGTCTCAAGAAGGTCGCGATGTCTAGAACTTGTCGTGCTGTAGTCCCCCTACTCCTGCTGTCAGGGATACTCTTTCTCTCTTTCACTTTGAGTCCAGCTCAATCCAGAATGAAATCGAGCCATTCGCAGAGAACGTTGCCCCAACCTCCGTCACCTCGCCTGAAGCAGGGTGTGCCTGCTAGAGCGCGAGACGAACGGCCAAAAGTCCGTGGACGAAACCGCGTTACTGCGAAAGACATTCAGTCGCCGACTCAGGTCCCGCAGTTCTTTGATGCCCCCCCAATTCCCGTCAACACTTCGCCTAGCAATCTGGTAACAGCGGATTTCAACGGGGATGGAAAAACAGACCTCGCAGTAGCAACATATTACAGTCAGGGAAACATACTGCTAAGCAACGGTGATGGAAGCTTTCAGGTACTTGACGGGTTTGGGTTTTCGGGAAAGTGGATTGCAGTCGGAGACTTCAATAATGACGGCAAGCCAGATATCGCCCGGTCTGATTCGAGCGGTATTGGTAGCAGTTCTATCACGATTCATCTCGGCATTGGCGATGGCACATTCCAAGCACCCGTCACCTATACGTTGTCAGCTTACAGCGAGCAGGTAATAACAGCCGATTTTAACGGAGACGGCAAAGCGGACCTCGCCGTCGCAAACTCGTCTACCTATGGTGGCACCGGTACCGAGAATGGGAACATCAGCGTGCTCTTGGGGAATGGTGATGGCACCTTCCAGTCACCCAAAGCCTTTCAGGCGGGAGCCGGCCCCGCTTCATTGGCGGTGGGTGACCTGAACGGAGACGGTAAGCTTGACCTGGCAACGGTAGACCAGTGGAGCAATACCGTCACTGTCCTGTTCGGCAATGGGGACGGTACATTCCAGGCGTTTGTGCCTTACTCTTTGGGTACATCTCATGCGGCGACCGTAGCAGTGGCAAGTCTCAGGAAAAACGGAACGGCAGACCTCGTTGTGACCTGTGATGATGTGACAGTTCGGGTTCTGCTAGGCAATGGGGACGGCACCTTCCAGTCACCTCAGTCTTACGGGACACGCGCTGGCACGTTTCTCGGCCCACCGATCATCGCGGACTTCAACGGCGACGGAAATCTGGACATCGCCTTCGCGGATGGCGCGGGCATGGCAGGAGTCCTGTTGGGAAACGGCGACGGCACCTTTGGCACCGAGCTAGTCTTTGGCACTGGAAACTCCCCCTCTTCCGTGGTTGCCGCAGACTTCAATGGCGATGGCAAGCTTGACTTGGCAACGGCAGACGGGTGGGGCAATACCGTCACGATTCTCTTCGGTAATGGCGACGGTACATTCCAGGCGAGAAACGACTACCCTCTGCCAGGATCGTTGACCGCAACAGCGTTAGCCGACCTCAACGATGATGGCAAGCTGGACGTAGCGGTGGTAACGCCTTGCGGCACAACGAGCGGCTGCTCGGCCGGCACGGTCAGCATTCTCGCGGGCAATGGAGACACCACGTTTGGAGTGCCGAATGTATTCGCCTCTGGATCCGGAGCATCGTCCATAGCCGTCGGCGATTTCAACAAGGATGGCACGCTGGACCTGGTAACGGGCAACTACTTCGTCAGCGAATATCCATATGAGGGAAGCAACCTCTTTGGGATGAGTGTCCTGCTTGGCAATGGAGATGGCACATTCCAGACCCACATGGACTCTCCGGGTGGTCAGACCGACGACCTTGGCTATTCCGAAGGTGCTTCCATTGCGGTAGCCGACTTGAATGGAGACAGCAATCTTGACGTTGTTGCGACGGGGCCGGGCATAGGAGCGATGGTATGGTTGGGCAACGGCGACGGAAGCTTCCAACCGGGAGTGCCGTACACCAATACCGGAGGCGGTTCATCGGCGCTGGTGTTGGGCGATTTCAATGGCGACGGCAACCTCGATTTGGTCGTGGCGAACGGAATGCAATATACCGAGTATACGCATGACGGGGCTCCTTACACCGTTAACGAAGGAACAACGGTGAGTGTGCTTTTAGGCCACAGTGACGGAACGTTCGGACCTCCAGCATCGTATGAAACCTACTCCGACCCGGAGGGGCTTGTGGCGGGGGATTTCAACGGAGATGGCAAGCTTGATCTGGCTACCGTCAGCCCGTCACACGATCCTTACGACAGCTCGGATCATGTTTCGATTCTGCTGGGCAACGGCGACGGCACGTTCCAGACTCACAAGGATTTCGAGGTGGGAGGCAGGGGGTACACTGCGGTGCCAGTCGGGGCTTCGGTCGGCGATTTCAACTGGACGGCAGACTGGATATTGTCTTGGGTGGTGGGTATGACTACGGTATGGCCAGGCTACTTTACGGCAATGGTGACGGCACATTTCAAGCGCCGGTGGCGTATGCGACGGGATCGAACAATGTTGCGATCTCGGTGGGCGACCTAAACAAAGATGGCAAGCCGGATCTCGTAACCGTGAATCAGTTGAGCGGTACGGTGAGTGTGTTGCGCAACCTTCAAGGACCGGACTTCTCAGTGCAGGCTGCTGGAATCAGCCCGATCACGGGCGGCCAAGCCGCGTCATCGACCGTCACAATCAAATCCATTCTCGGATACAGCAATTCTGTCGCGCTCGCTTGCGCAGTATCGCTAACTTCGGGAACGGGGACGGCACCCACCTGTTCGCTCAGTCCCGCATCCGTGCAACTCACAGCCAACGGCACGGTGACTTCGACCCTCACGATCAGCACGTCAGCATCCGCTGCTAGATTCAACGAACCACCCTTTGGCCAAAATGGGCGGAAGCGTTATGCCCTCTGGATTTCGATTTCGGGAATGACTTTTGCTATGTTCTGGATGACTCGCATCCGCAAGAGCAAGCTTACCGTCATCTTTGCGGGCACATTGCTAGCAGCCCTGCTGGTCCTGTCCGCGTGCGGTGGAAACAGCGGCGGCGGAACGTCAGGCGGAGGTGGTGGCGGAGGCAGTCCTCACGATGCAACCTACTCAGTCACCGTGACCGCCGCCTCAGGCAGCCTGGTCCGCATCACAACCTTGAGCGTGACGGTTCAGTAGACTCATTGTCCGCGCGTTTTGACAGTGATGGTCAGTGTCAGAGGATGAGGCAGGACCTCACTATCGCTCCAGCATCCACACGTTCGCCGTATTGCTGTGAACGTGCAGCGCCAGATATTTCCCATCGCGTGACGGGATCGCCCAGCCCACCGAGCCCTTCTTCGGTGTCCACACCACGCGCACGTTTCCTTGCAGATCGATCCGCACCAGCGAGTTCTCTTTCTCCACGTTCGTCGCAGCCCAGATGCTCTTACTATCTGCTGCCCAATCAAGTGAGCCCAGCGCGGGCATTCCTCTCAGGTCGAGCCACCTTTCCGCGCGATCAGAAAGCGATACGAGGTGAATGCGAGGTTGTTCGTCGACGTGTTTTCCTTTTGCAATCGCGAGCATACTTCCATCGGGCGAGAGGCTCCAGTTGTAGAGCTGTGGAAGGTCATCCTTGATCTGAAACACCTGTGAAGCCTTTCCATTGATCAGATCGAATCGGAAGAAAGTCAGTCCCGCATCACCAAGCACGCTGTAGATGCATACAGTCGCCGGCGCTCGAGCGCATTGATGATTGCTGATCCACTTCGCCTTCGCCAGTTGATGCGGAGGGCCACCCGCAAATGGCACGCTCATCAACGGCACTTCATAGCTAGGATCTCCCCAGCTCGGATTGAGCAAGTACAAGATACTGCTGCCGTCTGGGCTCAAGCGTGGCAGCACCGCGTTCTCGGAACCAGCGACCAATACTTCCGGGACGGTCTTATGTATGCCCTGCTTGTAGACGTCGAAGGTGCCTGTGCGGTTCGAGACGAAGATGACGTTTTGACCGTCGGGAGTCCAGTCGTACGGCAGGTCCTCGCGATCATCCATCGTGAGTCGCTGAGGTTCGGTTAGCGTTCCAGATCGTTCGAGCTGAGCAACGTAAACATCCGGCTGCGGGATGCCCTTGATGTACGCAATTCGGTTGTTCTGAATTGAGGCGCTCAAATCGAGGATCGCACCCGCATCGGTCGTCAAGCGAACGGGCGCTCCCTGCGGCTTCATATCGCGATTCACACGAACTGACCACAGATTCGAATCTGCTTCTCTGGGACGAGGCTCGGTTTGGCTGAAAATCAGTTGACCATCGACAGGCCACGCGAATGGAGCATTCAATCGAGGCAGTGCTAACACGACTAATGGCTGTGACGCTGAAGCTGACCGCGAACGCGCCTCGACAACGACAATCCTCCCATCCGAGCCATAACCGTAATTGCCCTTTGCGGTCGTATAGGCAACTTTCTTCCCCTCGGGTGACCAATTGATTCTGCCAAACAGATCGCCGTCTTCCCCCGCGAGTTCGCGCGGCTGCTCGCCATCGATGCTCGCCAGCCAGATGCGTTGTCTCAGAATTTTCCCAGCAATGTAGGCGACTTGTTTGCCATCGGGCGAAACAGATGGATTCGCGCCACTATCTACAATTCTGCGCGCACTGCCTCCGAGAACAGAGATCGTCCACAGGCTCGATTCGCGATCCGTCCCGCACAGTCCCAAAACCATGTGGACGTTGTCGGGAAACCAGCTCAGCGAATTGGGAAGTAACCCTTTGGGAAGCCCAATGGCATGAGTTTCCCCGGTATCAATCTGCCGAAGATAGAAGCCGCTTTCATCAGAAAACGCGAGGTAGCGTCCATCGCGCGAAATCGCAGAAGCCAGTACTGGATCGTCGACCGGGTTCGCTGTGAGGCTTGTTATGCGCGGCGGTGCCGGTGCCGGGGCACGCAACGAAAGATGCCAGCCAAGCACCGCTCCAACGATTATCAGAGCAAGTGCTGCCACTCCGCCGAAGATCCAGCGCCCGCGAAGACGTGGATTGGCACTGGCTGGCTCTGTCACGAGTTCAGGCTGCTGCAATTCCGAAGCAGCACCTGAATGCACCGGCGCCAGGAATCTGTAGCCACGCCTGGCCACAGTCCCCACAAATGTAGGATTCTCCGCCGAGTCGCCAAGAGCGTCGCGTAGCCGCCGGATAGCCGCGTTCAGGCTGTGGTCAAAATCTACGAAGGTGTCCGCGGGCCACAGCCGGTTCCGTACCTGTTCGCGCGTGACGACCTCACCCGGCCGTTCCAGAAGCAGAGCGAGAATCTGAAATGGCTGCTCCTGCAACTTCACCCGCATGCCGTTCCGGCGCAACTCTCCGGCACGGAGATCGACCTCGAAGATCCCAAATCGCCGAGTTTCGGATGCACCATTCCCATTCCCAGTGCCCACGACTGGGAGATTCAGCACTCGCGCGGCTCTGCTTCCCATGTAACCCCACTTTGTAAGTGTTTGACGCTTCCGGTCTTACGTTGTCACCTACGTTTCACCCAGCAGTTATCCACAGTGCCTTGAGGCACGTTCCGTTCTGAACCACCTTGGCTAAAGGTACGGAGGGTAAGGCCGTGGGGTTCAAGGGGAAACTTGGAACAGCAATCGCCAGTATTTTGTTATGCACATCGATCACCGGTGCGCAGACGAGTGAGCCCGGCCGCATCAAGGTGATGGTATTGGACAGCGTGGGGATCTCCCCGGTTGTTATGCACCGAACGGAAGACGAGGCCGCGCGCATCTTCAGAACCGCAGGTATTCAGGTTCAATGGGTCAACTGTCAGAAAAAGGGAGAGAGTGAGTCATGCCATCACTCTCCCCTGGCCGACGAGTTTATGTTGCACATCGTCCACCACGGCAAGACGAGGACGGATTTGGTATTCGGAGAAGCGTTCCTTGGGGAAGACGGGAGCGGAAAATATGCCGATGTTTTCTTCGATCGGATTCAAGATGCCTCCAATCCCCCTGAACTAGACACTGCACAGCTGTTGGGCGCGGTCGTAGCCCATGAGGTCGGACATCTGCTGCTCGGTTCTCGTGCCCACTCGAGTTCAGGCATCATGCAACCTGTTTGGGAAAAGGAGTGCCTGCGACGAGTCTGGATGGGGTCGTTGCTCTTCACCCGAAAGCAAGCGCAATCGATGCAAGGGCGGTTTGGCGCATCACCGGGCGCTCTGGTGGCGGCACGAGACAATTAGGAACCTCTAGGCCAGGACGCAGCCTGCCTTGAGCGAAGTCGAAGGGCCGAGGGTTGCGACGCGAAGCGAGCAATATCGAACGACTACCCCGACTGGAACGTTCGACTCGATTGACGCGAACGAGGCACGGCTCACTCGTTCCGCTAGTTCGGACGAATCTGTCCGGACCTCGACGAGGTTTTATTTCTGGTTCTTGGCTTCTTGAATGAGCGGCCGTAAAGCATCCACGGAGACGCCGAGCGTACCGCCGCTGAACCCATCCATAAATGCGGAGTTTACGCCGATGACCTCGCCAGCGGAATCAAAAACAGGTCCCCCGCTGCCGCCATGAGCTGTCGGAGCATCGTAGATGAGTTTGTCTCCAACGACATCGCCAAGATGTCCGCAGGTTGTGGAAGGACGGATCAGCGATAGCGCTGCCAATTCGCTTGCCGCGCTGAGGTCATTATGACGGAACGCCAACCGCTCGTAGATGCCGGTAGGCGATTTCGCCACCATGCCAGCAATTCCCATGGGATAGCCAATCACCGTGACCAATTCTCCGGCGGTTCCGCTCGACTTCGCTAAGGGAAGCACCGGCAGCGCGGCAACGGCCTTGTAATCGGCAATATGGACAACAGCCAGATCTGAGGTCTTTGAAACGGAACCGGGCGTTAGATTCACCGGCGTTGGAGATCCGGGAAAGAACACCACGAGATTCTCTAGTGTCGGGACCGCTCCATCCGCAAGCAGTCTCTCGGCCTCAGGGTCCCCATACCAAGGCTCGGCGACGTGACGATTCGTTGCGACAAGTCCCGGACCCACCAGGAATCCGGTTCCGGAAACGCGCGCCCGAATCTCCGGATGGTGATTCGGAAATCCGATCTGGTAGACCCCGGAGATGTACCCGATAGAGTTGCGGTACCTGGAGAGGACAACTGCCGGCATGGCATGCTCTTGCTTTAGCCTCTCAACCTGCGCCGTAAGATCGTGCACTTGCTTTTGCAGATCGTCGGGAGGCATCCCCTGAACAGTAAGAGGCGCGTAGTAATGAACGAGCGCCAGCGCGCCAATCAGCATCAGCACGCCGAGGACGCCCTGGATCATCTGCTGCCAGCAATCGCAAACAATGTTTGATTCCGGGGACTCTTGGCGAGCAGGTTCAGGCTCGGTGTCAGGACGGTGCAGCGGATTCTCGGCCATGGCGTCGGTAAGTGCTTGATTTCTAAGTGTCTTCTACCGAGAAACCAGCGACTTGGAGGGATATCTTCGCCGCTTTTACCAATCTCCGCCACGGTACAGAAGGGGATGTACGGGGGTTACTGAAGGCAGCAGATACTGGCAGGTCGATGGAAATGATCAGCCCGAAACCAAGTCAGACGAGGCCAAATTGGTCGCCGACCCCGCTCTAAGGCCTCTCAAGGCCTAGCAGCTTCGCCATCTCTTCGTACAGAAACCCTTCTCCCGGCCGATACGGTTGGACCCACTGGCCGTTAATCACAAACTGGGGGATCGCGCGTTTCCCCGTGTTGCGGACGACCTGTTCGGCTGCTCCGGGGGTCCGTTCGATATCAATCTCGCGATAAGGAATGTTGTGTTTTTCGAGGAACCGCTTGGCAGTGCGGCAATCGGGACACCAGAATGCTGAGTAAACCGTGACTTCCATCTACACGATTTTACATAACAGACACAGGGGGCTTGTGATCGACAGCAAGCTTACACGCACAATGACAACCGTGAAGGTACCTTCCCCCCCAAGCTCCAATCTCTGTCTCTCAAACGCGCTCTAGCTCTCGGTGCGTCCTCTCACTAATCACATTCCCGGTATTCAAAGTGCCAGCCGGCTCGAACAACAGGAACCAGCATTCTTCCTCAGCAACAGGCTTGTGCTCCACCCCGCGAGGTACGACGATAAACTCGCCCTCTTCTATCCACTCATGCGGGCGATCCTTGAACTCTATCCGGAAGCGTCCTTTGACGACGAAGAACAACTCATCTTCATGGTCATGATGATGAAACACAAACTCGCCTTTGATCTTATCCAGCTTCACCATCTGGCCATTGAGTTCAGCCGCGACGTAGGGTTTCCACATTTCGGTGATCTTCGAAAACTTGTCGGCGATATTAACTTTCATGATTGATCAGACTCCGCGGGAAGGAAAAGGTCGCGAACAAAAATATGAATCCAAGAAAATCTGATAGGGGAAAGAGGTGGAGGGCCGACACGTCTCGCCGCATTTGCGAGAACGTGTCGGCACGAACAGAGTGTGTTAGAAGCGGCAGTATCGATGCCGCAAAGGTGTTCTCACTTCGGCGAGACGGATGACTGCGTCCGCCCCTACACGAACCTACATTCCCGGCGTCTCAGTGATTGCGTGTCCGCCGTGGAGCGTGACGCGTACGCCGCGCTTGTTGTTAACCTTCGTAGTCGTCGTCCAATCGATGTCATCGGCACTGATGACACCCGAGCCTCCGCCGACGAGCGAGTATGTGATACGGCTATCGGAATACCAATATCCGCTGACCGCAAGCACCGCTCCGCTATTCAGAACGAATACTGGCATTCCTGGAGCGCTCTGAACATCCTTTGCTAAAGGAGCGCCCGTTGTCACGTAATTCGCATAACGTGCCTGCGGCACGCTCGAATCACTTGCGGGACGAACCTTCAATTGCGGACGACCATAGCTCGCCTGCGTGTCGCCAAAGACCTGCTCCTTCATGCGATTGAAAAAATGCCAACCCGGCCCGTAGGTCTGCGCGACCTGTTGGGGAATCTGAATGTCATCCATCAGGCGCAGCCTCAGCACCGTCTCGCCCTTCAGCGCTGGACGCGGCCCGCGCGCCGGCAGCGTTATTACCTTCCACGGCCAAAGCGGCGGTATCATCCACTCGATCACGTCGCGCCGCGGATGTCCTTTGCCATCGATGTTTCCTTGCTTGTCGACTTTGTAGCCGCGAGTCGAAACAACTTTTGCCTCGAGCGGAAGATCGCCAGTCGGAACGCCGATTCGATCGAATTGCAGCTTCAGATATCCCTTGCCCCAGAAGTGGCCGGGATCTTTCGAGGCATCGAGATGGCCGACCAGATAGCTTCCGCGCGGGAACGCCTGCTGGCCAAAAACCGTCGTCCCGCGAAGGTGACAAAGAACGGGATCTCCTACATCGACAGTCTTAGAAGATAGGTTGGGCTCATCGAGTGTGCACTGCAGCAGAGTGCCGGCGGGAACGACAACATCGCGCGCGCTGGCGCTCACAGTGAAAGCAAAAAGGGATACTGCCAGAAGGGTCAACAGCAGCCTGGACTTCATACCTCACCTCGTCGCACGCCCCTTACGTTCGGTCGCTCTCCAGGGCTGAGTGGCGACTTTGTTCGCGCATCTTGTCACAGGTCGAAAGAGATTTTCAAATGGAATTCACACGGAAATCCGCGTCCAGAGCGGGCTTTGGGAAGATTTACATATGGTGGCTGAAATCCACCACTAGCGCAATTGGACCGCTTGGCACACCCATCGTTCTGAACCTAAACGGCTTGGGTTATATTGAGCCTGTGAAGAGAACGCGCAGTTCAATAACCAACTCCCAGATCAAACGAGCGAACGCGCGCGCTCGCAAAGGAAGTTGAATATAGATCGGAACCAACGCTGGATATGTTCATCTTGAAGCTGATGGATGGCAGCAGGCGCATGTTTCCTCGCGAAGACCTGCAGGGTCTCCAGATGGGAACGCCGTCGCAACTCAAGCAGATAGAGATTGTCGGCGGCGGGATAGGACTGCACTGGCCAGAACTGGATGCTGACCTGTATGTGCCGGCGCTGCTACAGGGAATCTATGGCACAAAGCTCTGGATGGCAAAGATCGGCAGTCGCGGAGGATCGGCTAAGAGCGCGACGAAGAAGAAGGCCGCGCGGGCGAACGGAAAGTTCGGTGAACGACCCAAAAGGTACTAACGGCGACGGCCATGAGTTGATCTGGGGGGATCCAAGTCGAAAGAGGGAAGACCGGCGGTCTTAGCCGTTCACTGACGTGGCCCGCACAATTAGTTCAGGAAAATTCAGTATCCTCGAGCGCTGGGTGCTACCTCTTACTCGAAACGCGATATTGCTATCGCAAGTCACGAAAAGCACTGAAGGATCTGCGAGGTAATACATCTGCTGTGAATCGATCCAGTCGGTATCATGCTGACTGAAATCGTAGTTGTGATTCTTCGCCATGTCATAGAGCGACTCGTCGTACTTGTGAGCGGCATCGAGAGCCTCTAGCAGCTTTGCTCGATTTGCATCGTTTGCAGGAACACCTATCAGCCCAAGAACAGCCGTACTCCAAGTAGTGGACGTCGATGACAATAGTTCGCCTTGGCGTAATTTCTCTAGCCGCTGTGCGTGACTCTCCTTTCCCTCAGCGATTTGTCGCACCAAGAGCTGGAGATCGATACCATAGCTTCGCCCAGAGTGTCCCGCTTTCCGCAGCACGACTTTGCCATTCTGGAGATCGGCTTTGGTTTTGGCCGCAAGGACGACCTCTGCCCAGATTTGGAGCCAACCCGACCGAAAGTCGGGTCTCCTGGCTGGGAAACCGAAGACCTTCCTACGAACAAAGTCTCCGACGAGGGGAAGAAACTCACGTCCCGCAGGTGCGCAGAGAAGTCTGATTCGGCCTTGATTGGTCAGGAAGTGACCCTCGTCTCCATTTGCAAGACTCGAAAGCAGTTCGTAGAGAGTGTTTACGGAGATTTGGTATCTACATTTCCGAGAGATGTACTTTGATACGTTGTCCCAATCGGTCGCGGATATTGCTCCCGAATTGGCGTTAGAGATGACCTGCGTATCAAATACGATTTTCGGACGCAACATAGCAGTACTCGATCAATGGTATAACGCCCTAAACAGACAAAAGCCGCCAGCTTTCACTGGCGGCTCGTAGCTTTTAGCTCACAGCTCGAAGCTAGTTCTCGTACAGCAGCACTCCCTCCGCCTTTTCCGAATCCACTGGACGGTAGAAGAGCTTATTGTCTTCGAGGAAGACCTCGATGAACGCGGGACGCGTTGTGATCGTGCCCTGAATCAACGCCTCCGACAGCGGGTCTTCAATGTACTTCTGTAGCGCTCTGCGCAGCGGACGCGCGCCGTAGCTACGGTCGGTCAGAGTCTGGTTGAGAATCCACTTCTTGGCTTCGTCCGCAACCGTGACCGTGATCGACTTCTGCGCCAGGTTCGCGTTGAGCTGCGTGACCATGAGCTCCAGAATCTGGATCAGGTCATTCTCGTTCAGAGCGTTGAAGATGATGATTTCGTCGATTCGGTTTAGGAACTCGGGATTGAAGGTGCGCTTCACCTCGTTCTTCACGAGCTCTTCGACCTTATCGGCGATGTCGTTTTCTTTGGTCGACGCGAAACCCAGGCCCTCGCGCTTCTGCAGGTGCCGGGCTCCAATGTTCGAAGTCATGATGATGATCGTGTTCTTGAAATCGACCGTGTTGCCGAGTCCGTCGGTCAACTGGCCGTCTTCAAACACCTGCAGCAGGATGTTAAACACATCCGGATGCGCCTTCTCGATTTCG
>Ga0335081_10008718_pt1 | contig 16269 bp, 15 predicted proteins | sample Lox_Sample_35_FD_206713 | JGI IMG/M metagenome (GOLD analysis project Ga0335081, IMG submission 206713) | Soil microbial communities from Loxahatchee National Wildlife Refuge, Florida, United States - Lox_Sample_3.5 | ecosystem: Environmental > Terrestrial > Soil > Wetlands | place: USA... | reverse complement strand
GTAATAAGGGAGCACCACCATCACGGCGGACGCCGCCACTCCCACCAGGAACGTGAACTGGGCGATGTACAGCCCCCAGGTGACGTCGCGGCTGAGGCCGGTGATCACCAGGCCGTTTTGCAATTGGTGGAGGTAGCAGGCCAGGCCGATGCCGATGACCAGCGCGAGGCCGCAGATCCAGAGCCAGTATCGGCGGCTTCCGGCAACGGCTTTTTCCAGCATGAACATGGCGAGTCCTCAAACGATATAAAAGATGTCCGGCCCAGTGCCCAACTCGGGCTTACGCCGTACGTGGCGCCGCGAGGCCAGCAATCCGCGGATCGGGGATTGCGGATCGGACAGATTGCCGAAAACCAGGGCTTTCTCCGGACAGGCTTCCACACACGCCGGCGGGCGGCCGACTGCCAGGCGCTCCGTGCAGAAGGTACATTTCTCCACCACGCCCTTGGTGCGCGTCGGAAATGCGGGATCGGGATTGTGAATGTACGGGCGCGGATCCATCCAGTTGAAGCTGCGCGAGCCGTAAGGGCAAGCCGCCATGCAGTAGCGGCAGCCGATGCAGCGATGCCAATCCATGTCGACGATGCCGTCGTCGCGCTTCCACGTGGCCTGAGTCGGGCAGACGCGCACGCACGGCGGATTCTCGCAGTGGTTGCAGAGCACCATCACCGGCGCAGCGCGCAGGGGAGAATACTCGTCCACCTGGCTCTGCAGAGCGTGCTCGAAGGAGTCCTTCCAGATCCAGCGGATCTCATGGGCGCGGTCCGGAATGGAGGGCACGTTGTGGGCAGCGTTGCAGGCGGCGATGCACTTGGTGCAGTTGTCCTGCTTGAGGCATTTCACCACGTCAATGGCCATCGCCCAGCGTTTGCCGGTGATGGCGCCGACGGCTTTCCGCGCGGCGACAGCGAGGAAAGAGAGGCCGGTCAGGCGCAGGAAGGCTTTCCGCGAGAGGTTCATCTGGCGCTCCCCGGAACCGGCTTGGAATCGAGGTGGCAATTCCAGCAGGTGGGCGATACGGCCGCATAGTTGTGGCAGCGGTCGCAGAACTCGGCCTTGGCGCCGTGGCATTGCTCGAGACAGGTGGGCGTCAGGCTCATGGTGTATCGCTTTCCGCCGGGTGCGGTGTAATCGCGCCCGCCGGCGCGGACCACATCGTCGCGCCAGTTCATCAGCAGCGTCATGTGCGAGGTTCGCATGTACTCCACGGGCGCCACGCACTGCTTTGCGGTTGCCGGGAGCCGGAGGTCCGGCCCTTTGGCGGTGACACCGGCCGAGAGGTTGTGCCACGCGGGGAAGGTCACCAGGGCCAGGAAGATGGCCAATCCGGAATAGATCAGGCCGCGATCACGCATGGGCCGCCTCCTCTACCACCAGCGGCTCGCCGCGTAAGTCGGTGGTCCGCTCCTTTTGGCCGCGCATGACGAGGGCGTTTCCGACTAACTCGTGGACGCCAGCCACTTCCACGCCGGGAACCCAGTATTCGAGCAGCGGCGGGAGGGTGGCTTTGTCGATGGCGCAGATGCAGGCCAGCAGGTTCACGCCGTATTTCTCCTTGACGTACTTGACCGCGTTGGCGCGCGGCAGACCGCCGCGCATACGCATCTCGAAGTTCTCGTCCGTGCCCAGGCCGGAGCCGCTGCCGCAGCAGAACGTCTGTTCGCGGATGGTGTTCTCGGGCATTTCGTGGAACTGATTGCAGACGTTGCGGAGGATGTAGCGGGGCTCTTCGATCAGGCCCATGGCGCGCGCGGGATTGCAGGAATCGTGGAAGGTGACGGTCCAGCGGTCGTTGCGGGAGGGATCCAGGCGGAGCTTGCCGTTGTGAATCAGGTCCGCGGTGAACTCGCAGATGTGGATCATTTTGGTGGAGCGGGCATGTTCGAACCGCGTACCCGTTACCGGCGAGACGGGGACTTCCAGGAAGTCGGCTGGTCCGTTCATGGTGTCCATGTACTGGTGGAGCACGCGCCACATGTGGCCGCATTCGCCGCCGAGGATCCACTTCACCTTGAGGCGCTGCGCTTCGGCGTAGATCTTGGCGTTCAGGCGCTTGATCATCTCGTGGGAGTTGAACAGCCCGAAGTTGCCGCCCTCGGAGGCGTAGGCGCTAAAGGTGTAGTCCACGCCGACTTCGTGCAGCAGCGCGAGGTAGCCGAGGAACGTGTAGTAGTGCGGCGTGCCGAAATAGTCGGCTGAGGGCACGATCAACAGCATCTCGGCGCCCTTGCGATTGATGGAGGCATCGACGCGGATGCCGGTGAGTTCCTCGAGTTCATCCACGGCGAAATCGAGACTGTCCTTGAACCCGTGGGGCTGAACGCCAAGGTGATTGCCCGTGCGAAAGCAATTGGCGGCCGGCTCCAGGACCCAGTTGATGTTGCAGCCGATCAGGTTCAGCAGCTCGCGGACGATCATGGTGATCTCCGCGGTGTCGATGCCATACGGGCAGAAGACCGAACAGCGGCGGCATTCGGTGCACTGGTGGAAGTAGTAGAACCACTCCTTGATGACGTCCTCGGTGAGGTCGCGGGCGCCCGCCAAGCTGCCGAACAGGCGGCCAGCGGGGGTGAAGTAGCGGCGATACACCGAGCGCACCAGCTCGGCGCGCAGGACGGGCATATTCTTGGGATCGCCCGAGCCGATGTAGAAGTGGCACTTGTCGGCGCAGGCGCCGCATCGAACGCAGATATCCATGAACAGGCGGAAGGAGCGGAATCTCTCCAGGCGCTCTTTCATGCCGTCCAGGATGATCCGCTTCCAGTCCGCGGGCAGCTTCCAATCGGCGTCGAACGGCTGCCACTCGCGAGGGTTGGGCAGGCCCAGGTAGTTGAGGTTCTTGGCGAGGGCGCTGTAGCAGAAGGTGCCCTTGCGGAACTCGACGGCCGGGTCCATCCAGGACTTGGGCGGGTTCTCGTACTGGATCTGAACGAGGTCTTCCGGTTTGGGGTTGGACATGGGTCAGCGCCTTTCTACCGGCAATCCGGCCGCCTCGATCTTCTCCCGGAACTCGTCCTCCCACTCTTCGTAGGTGTGGACCTTGACCGGATAGTTCCACGGGTTCACGTGCCGCTTCGCGCGGTTGTTGTTGGCGAGGTTGCGGGTGGGGCTGAGAAAGATGCCGCCCATGTGCACCAGCTTGCTGAACGGCAGGTACGCGGCCAAGGTGCTGACCAGCGCCAGGTGGGCGAAGAACCAGGCGCTCAGGTTCCGCGGCACGGTGGGCGAGAAGATCGCCAGCGAGAGCGCGAGCTGCTTGACGGCCACAGCGTCCACGCGGGCGAAGTAGCGCATCCAGACTCCGGTGACGGCGGCGCCGAGCAGCAGGAACAAAGCCAAATAGTCCGTAAACAACGAAATATAAAGGAGTTGCGGTTCTCTCAGTCGGCGCTGGAGCAGGTACAGCAGGGCGGCGAGCAGGACGATGTCGGTGGCGTATAGGACCGGCGCGCCGACCTGGAAGAAGCCGTCGATGCGTTCGAGGAACAAAGCCAATTTAGGCACGGGCTCGACCACCAGGCGCAGGTGGCGCAGCAGCACGACGAGCAGCGACCAGTGGAAGGCGATGGCTCCCAGCCAGAGCCACTTGGCTTCGCCCTGAATCAGCCGGGGACCGTCCTGAAGCCGGGCACGCGTGTTGCGAAACAGGCTGCGAAATAGGAGAACTTCCAGGCCCATTCGGGCGATCACACCGGGGGTGGAGGATGGGCTCTCGAGCCAACTGGATTTGATCCACGGCAACGACTTCTGCTGGCCGCACACGGTGGGAATGCGGAATGGCACTGGCGAGGCTGCCCAGCGGATCACGCGCCAGCTCAGGCCGAGCAGAAAGATTGCCAACGCGCAGTACGGAACGACAATCGCGACCACCGGCCTGAGCGCGTCCACCTGGCTTGCGGCGCCGGCCACCAGCGCAACCGCGGCGACGGCAATCAAGGCACCGAGGGCTCGTTTCACGAATCACCTCGCTCCCGCCACTCCGCGATATCGCGCTGCGTCAACCTACGTTCCATGACGTACACGCGGCGCCGGGCCTCGTTGGTCCTGGCCTGGCAGACACGTTCGCGGTATTTGACGTAAAGGTCGAATGCCAGCAGAGCCAGCTCGTCGATGCGGCCTTCCAAGAGTTCCCTCTCCGCGCCGGTGACTTGAACGCGCAGAATATCCTTGAGCTGGAAGAGGAATTCGACAGCGCGACTCGGTTCGAGCTCCTGGACGGCCCGGATTTGCATGACGGAATCCAGCGCTTGGGCACAGCGGCTGCGGTCCATACCAAGCAGCAACTCATCGAGCAAGATGCCGAGCGCCCGCCGCATCGTGTGACCCACGGGGTTGCGGAACGGATCGCGCTCTCGAGCCATGAACTCCGCGCTCTGGCACGGATAGGAGCGCAGCACGCGCCACAGCCAGAGCTCGGCGATGTCTTCCTTGTTCTGCACCGGCACGGGCGCCTCCTGGTCTACACGCAGCCGGTGGGTTTGGGCAGGCCGGCGAGCTTGCAGGCGCCCTTGGCGGGGCCCGACGGGAACATCTGGTAGATCTCGTTCAGCTTGAATCCCGTCTCCTTGCACAGCTTGCGGATCATGGGCGCGATGCCGAACTGCAGGTAGTAATTGCGGAGATAGTTGATGATCTTCCAATGGTTCTCGGTCAGCTCCGCCACTCCTTCGGTGGTCGCGAAATCGGCCGCGACTTCCTGGTTCCAGATCGTCGGCTCCTGCAGAAAACCGTCTTCGTCTACGTCGTATTTCTTGCCGTTGACTTCAAATAGTGGCACTGTGGGTACCTCCTTAGTTCATCTCGATGTAACCGCAGGGGCAGGCATCGGCGCACTTCTTGCAGCCGTTGCACAGCTCCAGCTTGACCTTGTAGTGCTGGCCCTTGGGCAGCTTGACGAAACAGTTGTTGGTGCAGTACATCCAGCAGGTTTCGCAATCCGCGCACAGACCGCAGGACATGCACCGTTTGGCTTCTTCGAGCGCTTCGGCTTCCGGCAAGCCCAGTTGCACTTCGGTATCAGGGGCGCGCTCCGGGGCGGGGACGTGCGGGCGCTCGTGCCGCTCGGCCGGCTTGTACCAATCGAGCTTGACGCGGTCGGCGCCGATGCAGGGCGATGGGGCCGGCTTGTTGAGCGGTGTGCCGTGAATCCAGGCGTCGATGGCTTCAGCGGCGAAACGGCCTTGCGAAATGGCGATGGTCACGAGGCCCAGTTCCACGCTGTCGCCGCCGGCGAAGACGCCTTCCATCCCCGGAACGTGGGCGTCTTCGGCCTGAATCCACTTGCCTCCATCGCGGACAATGTCGAGCCCGTCGATGCGCGGCTCCTGGCTGATGGCCGCGATGATGGTGGTGGCTTCGAGGTCGAATTCGGAACCGGGGCGCGGGACTGGCCTCGGCCGGCCGGAGGCATCGGGCTCGCCCAGATCCATGCAGATGCAACGCAGGCCAACGGCCCGCCCGTTCCGCCGCAAGACCTCCACCGGCGCCGTCAGGAACTGAATGGCGACACCCTCTTCGAGCGCGCCATCGATCTCCGGCTTGATGGCCGGCATTTCCGCGCGGGAGCGGCGGTACACGATGCTGACTTCGGCTCCCAGCCGCCGGCTGACGCGGGCGGAGTCGATGGCGGTATCGCCGCCGCCGATCACCAGAACCCTACCTCCGATCGGCACTTCTTCGCCGCTGTTCACGCGGTTGAGGAACTCGGTGCCGGTGAAGACGTTGGTGGCGTCCTCTCCGGGAATCCGCAAGGCGATTCCGCGGTGCGCGCCGATGCCTACGAAGACGGCCTTGTATTCGCCTCGCAACTGCTCGAGGGACACGTTGGCGCCGATCACCGCGTTGCACTGCAGCGAAACGCCGAGGTCCAAGATGCGCTGGATCTCGGCATCCAGCACTTCGCGCGGCAGCCGGTATTTTGGAATGCCGTAGCGCAACATGCCGCCCGGCTGGCTGAAGGCCTCAAAGACGGTCACCGGGTATCCGCGGCGTGCGAGCTGGTAGGCGCAGGAAAGGCCGGCGGGCCCGGCGCCGACTACGGCAATCTTCTCGGGATGCTTTTCCGCGACCAGGTGCGACAGTTTCAGGTTGTGCGCGATGCCGAAATCGCCGATGAATTGCTCCAGGGCGTTAATGGCTACGGCGCCGTCCTTCAGCCGGCGGTTACAGGCATCCTCGCAGGGGTGGGGACACACGCGCCCGCAGACGGCAGGGAATGGATTGCGGTCGGTGATGATGCCCCAGGCGATGCGGTACGCTTCCTCATTGGTGCGGCCGTAGGCCTCGGCCTGGGCGATGGTGGTGAGCCAGCTACGGATATCGGCGCCGCTCGGACAGCCGCCGCTGCAGGGCGGCATCTTGGCCACGTATGCAGGCCGCAACGGGCTGATCTCCGCCCCAGCCGGAGCGGCTGTCTTGATCACCGGTTTCTTGACTTCTTTGAACAGCGGCATAACGGAGCCTTATGCGTACGGGTAGATGTTGCGTTTGAAGTCCTCGAGCTGGCCGAGAAGCCGGTCGTGCTTCTTTTCGTCTTCGATGAGGTACGTCAACAGATGCCGCTGCACGAACAGGCGGCAATTCTTCAGCGCCTTCTCGGCCAAGCCGATGGTCTGTTTCTCCATGTCGGCGTGCTTTTCCACCATGTCCCAGATTTCGCCCAGCTCTTCGGGAGTGAGGGTGAAGGCCTGGCGCTCGATACTGTCGAGCAGCACCTCCTGCACCCGGTAGTGCATCTCGGAGTCCTGGCGGATGATTTCCATGAGCAGCCGGATCAGGGGATTCCTGGTTTTGGCGATGACCTCGGTGGTGTGGCTGATGGTCGCGGTTTCGAGCGCTTGCCAGTTGTGGAGAACGGCGGTCAGTTCTTCGGGATTGGTCGTCGTCTTGGGAGTCATCACCAATCTCCTTCGCTAGAACCGGATATGCGCAGACCGGGCATAGGTCTGGCCTGCATTCTTGAAATCGTCGATGTGATAGCGGGTGAATTCGATGCCGGTCAACTGGAAGAATTTCGGCCAGCCGATGCGGTCGATCCACTCGCCTACACGTTCAAACTTGCGCGCGTGAGCCGCGTAGACGTCCACGATTTTCTTCACGGCGTCGACGGCTTCGGGCCAGCGGGGCGGGTTGTTAGGCAGGAACGGAATCGCGAGCTTGGTGAACTTGGGGGTGGTGCGGGCGTTGCTCACCTTGCCGCCCACCCAGATGGAGAGCCCGTCGTTTTCGGGATCGTTCATCGACATGGCGGGGCAGACGGTGTAGCAGTTCCCGCAGTACATGCACTGCTCTTCAATCACGTCGACCGACGGTTTGCTGTCCCTGGTGGCGGGCCGTATGGCGCCGGTGGGACACGAAGCGATGAGCGTCGGCACTTCGCAGACCTTGGGGAGAATGTCGTGGCGGACCTTGGGCGGCTTGCGGTGGATGCCGAGCACGGCGATATCCGAACAGTGCACGGCGCCGCACATGTTCAGGCAGCAGGCAACGGCGATGCGCAGCTTGGCGGGCAGGTTCTCCTCGACGAAGTGCGGATAGAGCGCGTCCATCAGGCACTTCACCAGGCCGGAAGCATCGGTGGCGGAGGAATGGCAGTGTACCCATCCCTGGGTATGCACGATGTTGCTGATGCTGTTGTTGGTGCCGCCCACGGGATAACCGGCGGCCCGCAGATCGGCGATCAACGGCTCGACATTGGCGCGGTTATCGAGCAGAAACTCGACGTTGTTGCGGCTGGTGAAGCGGAGATAGCCACCGCAGTACTTGTCCGCCAGGTCGGCAAACAGCCGGATGGTGTGCACGCTCAGCAGGCGCGGCGAACCGGCCCGCACGGTATAGAGCTTCTCACCCGATTCGGCGACGTGGCAGAGCACTCCGGGGGCGAGCGTCTCGTGGTACTTCCACTGCCCGTAATTCCTCTTGATGACCGGGGGCAGGAACTTCTCGTAGTGCGGCGGTCCGATATCGGTGATTCTCTTGGCTTGCGGTGTCATTGGCGCACCTCCTCACTGCTGGGTTGTTTGCTTTGGAAGAAGATGTAAGGGTTGTCGCGGGGCGCCGCGACCATTTCGGGAACCGGATCGAGACCAATCGCGTCGAGGAAGTTGGCCATCCCGACGCGCTGGATCAGCTCGCCGATTCTTTCGCGGTTCTTGCCGTACTCATCCCAGAACTCCCAGAGGCGCTTGATCAACTCTTTCAGGGTGTCGAGCAATTCCGCCTCGGGAACGAAGGGAACCAGCACGGACGAAAGCAGCGCGCCCTGCACGATGGGGGCCTTGGCGCCGATCAAAATGGCCGCGCCGCGCTCCTTGCCGGGGCGCAGGGCCTTGGGCATGACGTTGATGCAGTGCATGCAGCGGACACAGGCGCCGTTTTCGATTGCCAGTGTCTTGCCGTCCCAGCTCATGCAACGGCTGGGGCAGCGGTCGCAGACGTCCTTCTGGATGTTGAGGCCCGCGGCGGCGTATTCGGCCACGGCCGCATCGTCCTGCTGGATATCGTCCTTCCAGATTCCGATGATGGAGAGGTCGGCGCGCGCGGCGGATGCCACGCAATCGTTGGGGCAGCCGGCGCACTTGATTTTGAACTTGTAGGGGAACGGGGGGCGGTGCAGCTCATCCTGGTAGACCTGAGTGAGGTCGTTGCACAGCTTCATGGTGTCGTAGCAGGCCCACTCGCAGCGCGCCGGTCCGACGCAGCAGGAAGGCGTTCGCATGCACGAACCGGAGCCGCCGAGGTCGAAACCCGCGGCGGTCAACTCGGCGAAGGCGGGCTCCAATTGGTCGGTTTTGGTTCCCAGGAAGATGATGTCGCCGGTGGAACCGTGCATGTTGGTGAGACCGGACCCATGGCGCTCCCAGATGCTGCAGAGGGTGCGGAGGGCATCGCTGGTGTAGAACCAGCCGGAGGGCTGATTGACGCGCATGGTGTGGAAGTGTGCCACCTTCGGGAACTGCTCGGGGACGTCGCTGTAGCGGCCGATGACGCCGCCGCCGTAGCCCAGCACACCCACGATGCCGCCGTGCTTCCAGTGGCCCTTCTTCTCCTGGTAGGAGAGCTCGAGCTGCCCCAGCAGATCGTCGCACATCGGGCTGACGTCACTGGTTTTCTTGATCTCCGTCACGAAGCTCGGCCAGGGACCTTTTTCCAGCTCGTCCAGCAGCTTCGTTTTCGGCTTTCCGTTTTCGGCCATATTTTCTCCTATGAACGTTGGTTACCTTTCCTGATGCCCGCCAGCGCCACGGTGCGATACGCCAGGTGGGCGAACTTGCTGTAGGGCGCATAGAGCAGCAAACTGAAGACCAGCATGAGGTGAACGAAGTAGACGGCGTACATCACCTCGGTGCGCGCCAGCCTGAGAAGCTCGGAAGCGATTCCGGTGAAGACGACGCCCGCCAGGGCCATCACGAAGAACCAGTCGAAATAGGTGCTCCCAGTACGTCTGATGCGGTCCCCGGTGCGGCGCACGAGGAGCAGCACGACTCCGACGAGCGCGACGGCCGCGGAGGCGTTGGCAAAGAGCTTGAGAGGACTGGTGAGCGAGAGCGGAGTTCGCAGCACGCCGGCCATGGTTCCGATGCCAGCGATGGTGCCCACGAGCGCGAGCCCCACAAAGCCCCAGAACGTGAGCAGGTGAGCCAGCCGCAACCCGGAGCTTTCGCACTCGGCAAAACGCCGGTGGGTGGCGATGTCTCGCACGGCGTCCGGGATTCCGCCGGCCGGCCCGTTGCCGGATTCGCGCAGCCCGCGGACGAAGCGGGCGATTCCCACCACAAATGCCAGCAGCGCAAAACCCGAGACGGCAAAGAATAGCGGCTCTAGCGTGCTTGCCGGGAACAGGCTTCCGAACTCGAACGGAACGGCGGGGACAGGTTTCGGCGCCCAAAGCCAGACGGCGGTGAAGATCAGGGCGGGCAGCAGGAACAGCAGGGGGAGAGCTTTGGGACTGGCGACGAGCGCGCCCAACAACCGCGGGAACGCAAGCTGGCGAATCACCTCGCGACGCACCGCACCCAACACATCGCCGGGCCGGGCGCCGCGCGGGCATCGTTCGGTGCAATCGCCGCAGTTGTAACAGAGCCAGACGGCGGGGTCCGCGGCGAGCCGGTCTTTGAGGCCCCACTGGGCTTCCATCATCTGCTTGCGTGGAAACGTGCAGCTATTTTGCGAGAGGTCGCAAACCGCCGAGCAGGTGGCGCACTGGTAGCACTTCTTCAGGTCTCCCCCGCCGGAGGCCAGAACGCGCCGCAGAAAGTCCCGATCGGGCTGGATTGCGATGGCGTCTCCCATGGCTCAAAACCCCTTGTACGGATTGGGGCCCAATTCCCGAATCCGCTCCGCGAATGCGTTGAAGACTTCCGGCAGCTTGTCCGACTCGTTGATGGCGAGCTCGGTCAATTGCAGGCGCTCGGGCTCGAGTTGCAGCCTCTGCAGCGTCTCCTTGACGTTGTCCAGCCGCTTCTGAGCCAGCTCGCTACCCTTGGTGAAATGGCACTGATAGTCGTCGCCGTACTTGCAGCCGACCATGATCACGCCATCGATGCCGCGCGAGAGAGCGTCGGCGATCCAGACGATGTTGAGCGATCCCAGGCAGCGCAACGGAAGGACGCGCACGGTGGGATCGTACTGGCGCCGCTTCAAGCCGGCGAGATCCAGGGCGGGATAGGCGTCGTTCTCGCACACCAAAGCCAGAATTCGCGGTTTCTCTTCGTCCTCTTCGGGGACCTCGATAGCCTTGATCATGGACGCGATCATGTCGACCGAGTAGTTGTGGAACGACACGATGCGCTCCGGGCAGGCGCCCATGCAGACGCCGCAGCGGCGGCAACGGTATGGGTTGGGCTTGGGCGTGCCTTTGACGTCTTCATCCAGCGCGCCGAACGGGCACTCTTCGGTGCATCGTTTGCACTGCGTGCAGCGCTGCAGGAAGAAAGAGGGATATGACAGGTCGCCGCCGCGCGGATGAACCGCGCGGCCCTGCGCAGCGAGCTCGACGCTCTGGATCGCTTTGAGCGCGGCGCCCGCGGCGTCCACGCGAGCTTGGGCTTCGTCCATGGGAGCGCGCACAGCGCCGGCTGCGTAGATTCCGGTACGGCGGGTTTCATAGGGGAAGCAGACGAAATGCGAGTCGGGGAAGCCGTCCTGCAATACCGGCAGTTCGGGTCCCTGGCGGTAGGTCAGTTGCAGGATCTGGTGGGCACCGTTGGGCACCATGCCGGTGGCTAGCACAACCAGGTCCACGTTCAATACGATCGATTCCCCCAACAGGGTATGGTCTACGGTGATCGCTAGTTGGCCATCGGGCGCCTTCTTCACCGATGCCACTTCGCCCTTGGTGAAAAAGTTCAGGGGCTGATCCTGCGCCGCGCGGTAGAATCGCTCGTACTGCCCGGGTGTCCGGATGTCTTTGTAGACCACGTACACTTCCGCTTCCGGATCCTGTTCGTGAATGTAGGTAGTCTGCGCGAGGGTTGCCAGGCAGCACGTTGACGAGCAGTACGGGAGGTGGTCCTTGTCGCGCGAGCCGGCGCACTGCACGAACAACACGCGATTGACGCGCTGGCCGTCGGACGGCCGCACGATGGGACCTTTTGCGGCCATGCTTTCGAACTCGAGGTTCGTCACCACGTTGGGGCTGATGCCGTATCCCAGGTGAGCCAGGCGCGAAGCGTCATACGGTTTCCAACCGGTGGCCACCACGATGGCGCCCGCGCGGACGGTGTGCTGGCCCGATTCGACATCCAGCGTCACGTCGAACATTCCCGGCTGGCCTTCGATCTTCGCGATCTGCGTTGAACAGAAGACGCGAATGCGCGGATGGGAAAAGGCCGCTTCGATGCTCGACTGGATGCCATCGGCGACGAGCGCGGTGTAAGGCGGCTCCGCCGGGAAATGCCTCTTTACCGAAACCGCATGGCCGCCCAGGTTCTTTTCTTTCTCCACGAGGAAGACCGCGTATCCGGCCTTGGCGGCCTCAAGCGCCGCAGTGATCCCGGCAACGCCGCCGCCTACCACCAAGAGGGTTTTCGAAATCTCATCCGCCAACGGCTTGAGCGGCTCCGTCTTCAGGGCCCTGGCGACGCCCATGCGCAGGTAGTCCTCCGCGAGCATCTGGGTATCTTCGTCGTTGGGCTTGTGGGACCAGGCCACGTGCTCGCGGAGATTGACGCGCTCGACAACCGACCCATGATTGAAGCTGAAGGCCTCCGCCTTGAATCGGGAGGAGCAGGCGGCTACCACAACCGTGTCGACGGTTCCCTCGGCGAGGTCCTGACGGATCTGGGCGCATCCTTCCACGCCGCACAGAGCCGCGTGGGTCCGGCACACGGCAGCGTGGCACTCGCCGCTTGCCAGCTTGGCAAGTGCGGCCGCGTCGAGGGTATCGCCAATCGAACACCCGGTGCAGAGATAGACGCCGAGCTTACCGGGCATGGCTGACGCTCCCCCTGGCGCATTGCAGCGCTTTCATGGCCGCGGCGGTCGCGTCCTGCACGGCGGACGTGACCTCGGCCGGCCGGCGGATGCATCCCGCGGCGTAGAGTCCGCTCGACCCGTTGGGCGCATTCAGGAATCCGAATTCGTCGCGGTGGAACGCCTGCGGCAGGCCGTCGGTCTCCGGGACGATCCCGGTGGCCAGCACGACCAGCTCGAAGTGTTCGGTGCTCTTCCGGACAGCCAGCGCGTCTTCGGCAGTGACCAGCAAATCGCCCGTGGTTCGGCTCTCTTCCACTCGCGCGACTTTCCCTTTGACCAGGCGAATCGCGGCGTCGTGCTCCACGCGCGCGGCAAATTCTTCGAGCCTTCCCGGCGTGCGGATATCGATATAGAAAATCGTGATGGCCGTTTCGGGGTACAGCGCCCGGATGTACGCCGCGTGTTTCACGGATGCCGTGCAGCACACGGCGGAGCAGTAGGGGAGGTGGTTCTCATCACGCGAACCGGCGCACTGCACGAATGCGACGGTCCGCGGTTCCTTGCCGTCAGACGGCCGCAGGATGCGCCCGGCGGTTGGGCCGTCGGCGGCGGCCATGCGCTCCAACATCACGTTCGTCACCACGTTGCGGCACGTGCCGAATCCGAGATGGTCCAGCCGCGAGGCATCGTACGGCTTCCACCCGGCGGCGGCGATGATGGCGCACACGGTGTATTTTTTAGTCTCGGGCTGCGCGTTGAGGCGAATCGCATCGTAGGCGCAAGCTTCTTCACAGGCTTTGCAGCCCCACGAGCAGGCAGAGCGGTCGATCGCGTACAGCGCCGGAAAGGCCATGCCGTGCGGCAGGAATGCTCCCTTGGTGGTGGAGAGACCGTAGTTGAAATCGTCGAGCCGCTCGGCCGTGCAAGCAATCTCGCAGGCTCCGCAAAGCGTGCAGGACTCCGTGACGAACCGCGGACGGACTTCCACCTGCACTTCGTACCTGCCCGCCGGTCCGGCCACGTTTACGACCTCAGCCAGCGTCAGCACGGTGATGGCTGCGTTGTCGCGGAGGCGGCGATAGTGCATTTCGAGGCCGCAGGCCGGCGGGCAGAGCTTGGGAAAGTATTGGTGCATGCGGGCGACGCGTCCGCCCAGGCTAGCTGATTTTTCGACCAGAATGACCCCGCAGCCGGCGTCGGCGAGCTCGACGGCCGCCGTCATACCGGCGATGCCGCCGCCAATCACCAGCACTGGCAAGGAAGAATCCGCGCTCATTGAGCCCTCCCTTGCGCCGCAGCCCCGGGACGAAGCTTCATCGAGCGCTCGCCGAAAATCGAGAAGCGCAGCCACTGCATGGCGAAGTCGAGGAGTTCCTGGTCGTCGGCGCGCAGGGCTTCGACGCGCGCTTCGTCAATTTCGAAAAGGCTCAGGAATCGCGTCTCGAACACGAAGCGCCGGAAGCGGTCGAGATCGTAGCAGGCCATGTAGAACATGTCGGCCTGCTGGGGAGTCAAGACGCCGCTGTTCCAGAAATCGTGGAGCGTCAGTTCCTTGAATCCGCCGGACATCATTTCGAACTCGTCGATGCCCTGGCATTCGATCCATTCGCGGACGGAAAGCGAGACACCCTCGCCGTGCCCCTGGCAGAGGCTCTCGCGAATCAGGAAATGGAACCGCTGGTCAGTTGGTGTCGCCGATTTGGGCTCGGCCACGCCCAGCGGGTACATCCGGCACGACCAGGGGCGGTCGCGGTAGATCCCGCAGCCCTGTTCCGAGAGGAACTGGCACTGCTTAGATTCCTCTTGCATTTTGAGAATCACGACCGGGAACTTCTTGTCGGCATTGTGCAAGCGAAGCGTGTACTGCTCCAGAAACTCCGAGGAATCGATCCCTAAAGAACGCTTCATGCGCAGCACGTCGTAGGGAGTGAGAACGATGGTGACGTCGCGGCAGCAGTGACCGAAGCAGCTCAACTGCGGGCTGCACTGGAACACGAACCGGTCGTCCAGCCCCAGCCGCGGGCATTCTCTCAGGATCTTCTCGGGTGTGACCGGATCACCGGACATGAGACTGCGCCTCCCCGGCGCCGATGATGCTGCTTCGCAGGGCCTCTTGAGACCAGACGGGCAACGGCCCGGATTGCCCGCTCACCGGATCGAGGCGGTGCCGGTAGGAGGCCTGCACGTTGTAATGGCTCTCCATCCAGGCCCAGCCGCGCACGTAGTACGGGCACCCGTCATCAAAGCAGACGTATTGAAACTCGCCTCCCCAACTGGAGCCTTGGGGATTGGCCCACCGCAGCATGCGACCGCCGCAATGCGGGCACTGGGGGCAAGTGGTATCCATGGGGAACCATTAAGGGCGGGAGGTTTCCGGTGCCTCCCGCCCCTGCTCGGCAGTCTCAGGTGCGCGCGAGTGCGGGCTCCTTAGGCTGCGAAGTGAAGACATGCAAAATCGGCCGGGACATGGTTTCCCAGGTATTGGTCCTGGGATCGAACCGGCAGTTTGCAAAAACGTGCCACTTCTCTTCGTCGATTTTCGGCTTGTCGGCGCGGAAATAGTAGCCCGGCCAGCGTGTTTCCTCGCGGAACAGGATGGTCCGGACGTGCGCCTCGGCCTGCCACATGCGGTGCGTATTCTCCCAGCAGCGCATGAGCTCGTGGAGATTGGCGGCCGCCAGCTTCACGGAGTCCTCCTTCAGATAGGCAAGCAACTCCAGCGCCTTCTTGAGGAGGGCTTCATTTGTGATGAACTGCGCGGTGATGCCGCCGGCATATTCGTCCATGATCTTCTGCAACCGGAACATGAACATGCGGGGCTTGATGTAGTTGGGGTTGATGTCGGGATCGGTAGTGGCCTTGCTGAACTGCTCAAAGGTGTCGAGCGGCTTCAGAATCTCAGCCTTGAGCGCGTCCAGTGCGGCCGCATCGAGGACCGGCTGTTGGTTGTTCTCGACGATGAACTTGATCGCGGCTTTTGCGGCGATGCGTCCCTCGGCATGCGAGCCTGAAGAGAACTTGTGGCTGGATGCCCCCGAAGCGTCGCCCGCGCAGAACAGACCCTTCACGGTCGACATGTGGGCGTAACCCCAGAAGTACTCGGATTTGGTCTCTGCCGTCTGCAGATCTTCGGGTCCGCTGATCCAGGCGCCGGACGCGCCGGAGTGGGAGCCGATGAAGTACGGCTCGGCGGCGGCGATTTCCGAGCTGCGCTCTTCGGGCTGCACGTTGGTGGAAGCCCAGAGCAGAGCCTGCGAAATCGTCATGTCCAGGAAGTCTTCCCAGGCCTCGGACTCGAGCTCTTTCATTTTCTTCTTGTAGGCCTTCTCATCGCCCTTGTAAGTGTCGGCGATCTTCTGGATGGCCTCTTCCGTGCGCATGTAGATGGGGCCTTTGCCGTCCATCACGTCGAGCATGCCCATGTAGTTGCGCAGGTTGGCCGGGATGGGTTTCACGCGGCCGTACGGGCCCCATTTTTCCAGCTCGGGCTTGCGCTCCACCATGTAGTCGCCGCCCTGGGAGTTGGTGGCGCGGGACTTGAACAGCAGGAACCACGCTCCCACCGGGCCATAGGCATCCTTGAACCGCACCGGGATGAAGCGGACTTCCTGGCAGGTCATTTCGGCGCCGGCCTTGATGGTGAAGTAGGCGGAGGAGCCGGAGTTCCACGGCGGATACCAGGCGCGGCCCATGCCTTCGCCGGAGCTCCGCGGTTTGAACACGTGCACCGCGCCGCCCATGGCGACCAGCGTGGCTTTGGATTTGAACACGTAGAACTTGTTCTCGCGAACAGAGAAGCCCACCGCGCCGGCGCAGCGTTCGCCATCCATGAGCGGGCCGACGATGAATACCCGC
>Ga0335081_10008717_pt1 | contig 16270 bp, 16 predicted proteins | sample Lox_Sample_35_FD_206713 | JGI IMG/M metagenome (GOLD analysis project Ga0335081, IMG submission 206713) | Soil microbial communities from Loxahatchee National Wildlife Refuge, Florida, United States - Lox_Sample_3.5 | ecosystem: Environmental > Terrestrial > Soil > Wetlands | place: USA... | reverse complement strand
TCCTGGCTGTCATCGGCGGATTCATCGTGGCCGTGCTCGGCGGGGTCGGCGTGTGGGCGGCAGTTCATCCGGGTAGTTACGACCGATCGCGCGATGGCTGCATCACCGTCAGCGTGCCGAGCAGCACGGGCGGCGGACTGCTGCATCAGTGCGGCGCGCGGGCGCGCCTCACCTGCCACAGCGCATTCGCCCGTGCTGACGAGCTCGCCCTGCTGACCAGGCCCCAGTGCCGTCTGGCCGGCCTGGCCCAGCCTTCCCCGGCTGCGGCGCCGAGCAGCCCGGGCGCCGGCTGACGCTTCCGCCGGGTGAGGGCCGCGCCGCTCAGCCGCGCCGGGCTGCCTTGCCCTTGAGCGGGCTGAGGCCCGCCGCGTGGTCGGGCACGAAAGTCTGCAGTTCCTTGGGTGCCCGTACGTATCCGCCCGATACCGGGCGATTCGGCAGGGAGAGCGGCAGCCGCTGCACGTCGTGGTACGGAATCGTGGACAGCAGGTGCGCGATCATGTTGATCCGGGCGCGCCTCTTGTCATCGCTGTCGACCACTTGCCAGGGCGCCTCCGGGATGTCGGTGTGCACGAACATCTCGTCTTTGGCCCGCGAATAGTCTTCCCACCGGCTGATGGACTCCAGATCCATCGGCGAGAGCTTCCACCGCCGCATCGGGTCCTCCAGCCGCGACCGGAACCTCCGCTCTTGCTCCTCGTCGCTCACCGAGAACCAGTATTTTCGCAGCAGGATGCCATCCTCGACGAGCAGCCGCTCGAAGATCGGGCACTGGTGCAGGAACCGCCCGTACTCCTCCTTCGTGCAAAATCCCATCACGCGCTCGACCCCGCCCCGGTTGTACCAGCTGCGGTCGAACAAGACGATCTGGCCGCCGGCCGGCAGGTGCTGGATGTAGCGCTGGAAATACCACTCAGTCTTCTCGCGCTCGGTCGGCGCGGGCAGGGCGGCGATCTGGGCGATGCGCGGGTTGAGGTACTGGGCGACCCGCTTGATGGTGCTGCCCTTGCCGGCCGCGTCGCGTCCCTCGAAGATCACTACGATGCGGGCGCGCTCCGTCCGCACCCATTCCTGCAGCTTGACCAGCTCTGCCTGGAGCCGGTACAACTCGGTCTCGTAGAGTCCCCGCGGCATCCGCTGCACCTTGGCGGTCCCGTCCCGGCGCGTCCCGTCCCTGGCCGATACGTCCTTCGCCACGTCTGCTGCCTTCTTGCCGCTCTTGTCGCTGGCCGCCATCTGCCGCACCTCCTCGCGCCGGAGTCACCATTGTCCCCCGCCGTGGCGTGGCGGCGCGGCCGCATTGCCCGTGGCCGGCGCCCGCATCATCCAGCCGGCCCGAGCCAAGCTCAGCGGTCTCAGGCGGCGCCAGCCATCTCAGGCGGCGCCAGCCATCTCAGGCGGCGCCAGCCATCTCAGTCGGCCGCGGGCCGGCTGCCCCTCACCGTCGCGAGCCCGGCCGCGTCGAAACACGTGCGGTCCCCCGTATGGCAGGCGGCGCCAACCTGGTCGACCTTGACCAGGACCGCGTCACCATCACAATCCAGCGCGACTGATTTCACCCACTGCTGGTGGCCCGAGGTGTCCCCCTTGACCCAGTACTCCTGCCGGCTGCGCGACCAGTAGGTGCAGCGGCCGGTCGTCAGGGTGCGACGCAATGCCTCGTCGTCCATCCACCCCAGCATCAGCACCTCGCCAGTGTCGTACTGCTGGGCGATCGCCGCGACCAGCCCGGCGGCGTCCCGCTTCAGCCTGGCAGCGATGCGCGGGTCCAGCCCGCAGTCCTCGGCATCAATCCTCATTCGCCCTCGCCCATGGTCGGTCCTGCCCGGCTCGGCCCGGCACCGTCATCGTCTCCGCCTCGCGGACTGGATAGCCTGCCGCCCGAAGTGCTTCCTTGACCTCAGCGATGCTCAGCCCGCCGAAGTGGAAGAGGCTGGCGGCCAGGACGGCATCGGCGCCAGCCGCAATCGCCGGGGCGAAGTGGCCCGGCTTTCCGGCTCCCCCGCTCGCGATCACCGGCACGTGCACCGCCGCCCGCACGGCCTCGATCAGCGGCAGGTCGAAACCTGCCCGCGTGCCGTCCGCATCCATCGAGTTCAGCAGAATCTCCCCCGCCCCGAGCCCTGTCCCGCGCTCCGCCCAGCCCACGGCGTCGATCCCGGTGCCGCGCCTGCCCCCGTGCGTGGTGACCTCGAAGCCGCTCGGGCACTGCGCCCGGCGGGCATCCACCGACAACACGATGCACTGCGAGCCGAACCTGGCTGCCGCCTCGGTCAGCAGACCCGGCCGCGCGATCGCGGCGGTGTTCAGCGAGACCTTGTCGGCCCCGGCTCGCAGCAGCCTGTCGACGTCATCCGCGCTGCGCACTCCGCCCCCGACGGTCAGCGGGATGAAGACCTGTTCAGCCGTCCGCCGTACCACTTCATACATGGTCTCCCGGCGGCCGCTGGACGCGGTGATGTCGAGAAAGACCAGCTCGTCCGCCCCGGCGCGGTCGTAGACGGCCGCCAGCTCGACCGGGTCGCCCGCATCCCGCAGGTCACGGAAGTTGACGCCCTTGACGACGCGGCCGGCATCGACGTCCAGGCAGGGGATGACGCGGATCGCGACCGTCATCCGGCTACCTCGGCCAGTGCCTGCTCCAGCGTGAACGCCCCGGCATACAGCGCCTTGCCCACGATGGCGCCCTCCACTCCCAGCGGCCGCAGCGATGCGATCGCGCGCAGGTCGGCGAGGCTGGCGACACCGCCGCTGGCGACCACCGGCGCGCCGGTCAGCGCGCAGACCTGGCGCAGCAGGTCCAGGTTGGGCCCCGTCAGCGTGCCGTCCTTCGTCACGTCAGTGACGACGTAGCGCGCGCAGCCGTCGGCCTCAAGCCGGGCCAGCACATCGACCGCCTCGCCGCCGTCCGCCGTCCAGCCGCGCGCGGCCAGCCGGCTGCCGCGCACGTCCAGGCCCACCGCGATCTGGTCCCCGTGCCTGGCGATCACCTGCCGAACCCAGCCGGGGTTCTCCAGCGCCGCCGTGCCGATGACAACGCGGCCACATCCGGTCGCGAGCGCGGCGGCCAGCGACTCGTCATCGCGGACACCGCCGGACAGCTCGACCGCCACATCCAGCCGGCCGACCACGGACGCCAGCAGCGCAGCGTTGGAGCCCCGGCCGAAGGCTGCATCGAGGTCGACCAGGTGAATCCACCGCGCGCCGGCTTGCTGCCAGGCCAGCGCGGCCTTGAGCGGGTCCCCGTACCCTGTCTCGGTGCCCGCCGCGCCCTGCACCAGCCGGACTGCCTGGCCGCCCGACACATCGACCGCAGGCAGCAGGGTCAGTGTCCTGTCGCCAGCGCGCCCGGTGCTGGTCATCGCAGCAGCTCCAGCCAGTTCGACAGGACCACGGCCCCCGCGTCACCGGATTTCTCCGGGTGGAACTGAGTAGCGGACAACGGGCCGTTCTCCACCGCCGCGATGAACGGCTCGCCGTGCGTCGCCCAGGTGACCAGCGGCTGCGCCATCCGGTCGGTGGCCGCCAGCGGCAGCGACCGCGCCGCGTACGAGTGCACGAAGTAGAACCGCGTCCGGGCGCCGATCCCGGCCAGCAGCCGGGATCCGGCCGGAGGGCGGACGGTGTTCCAGCCCATGTGCGGCAGCACCGGGGCCGTGAGCCGGTCCACGACCCCTGGCCACTGGGCGCACCCGGCGGTGCGCTGGCCGTGCTCAACGCCCTCGGCGAACATCACCTGCATACCGACGCAGATGCCCAGGACTGGCCGGGATCCGGCGAGCCGCCGCCCGATGATCATCGCACCGTGCGCCGAGGCGAGCCCGGCCATGCACGCCGCGAAAGCCCCGACACCCGGTACCACCAGCCCGTCAGCCGCCAGCGCCGTGCGCCCGTCCGACGTCACCACGGCGTCCGCGCCGACCCGCTGCAGCGCCCGCTGCGCCGAGCGCAGATTGCCGGACCCGTAGTCGAGCACGACTACCCGCGGCCGGGTCATCACGGTCTCATTCCATGATCACGCAGGGCTCTCCGCGGATCGGGCCCGGTCACAGCACGCCCTTGGTGCTGGGGACGCCGCCGCCGCGCGGGTCCGGTGCCGCCGCCGCTCGCAGCGCCCGCGCGAAGGCCTTGAACTGGGCCTCGACGATGTGATGCGGATTACGCCCGGCCAGCACGTTCAGGTGCACGCAGATGCCCGCCGACATCGCGAGCGACTCGAAGAAGTGCCGGGTCAGCGTGGTGTCATAGGTGCCGATCAGCGGCGCCATGGCGGCCGGCTCAGAGTGCACCGCATACGGCCGGCCGGACAGGTCGACGGCGGCCTGGGCCAGCGTCTCATCCAGCGGAACCAGCGCGTCGCCGAACCGGCAGATGCCGGCCTTGTCGCCCAGCGCCTCGCGCAGCGCCTGGCCGAGCGCGAGCGCTGTGTCTTCTACGGTGTGATGCGCGTCGATCTCGGTATCGCCGCGGGTCCGCACGGTCAGGTCGAGGCAGCCGTGCTTGCCGAGCTGGGCGAGCATGTGATCGAAGAACGGAACGCCGGTGTCCGCCTCGGTCTTCCCCGACCCATCGAGGTCCAGCTCGATCATGACCTGAGTCTCCCTGGTGGCCCGCTCCACCTGGCCGGTCCGGCCTGTCTGACTACTCACGAGGCTCCCAGCCCTCTCGCAACTGCCCCCTCCCCGCCCGATGGACGCGCCGGCCAGCGGGCTGGGCGCCGGGGAACGGCACTTTCACCGGGTTCCGCCGACGGCCGGCGGGCTGGCCCGCTGCTCCGCCAGCACCGCGATCAGCGCAGCCCGGAACGCGGCCATCTCCTGCGGCGTGCCGATCGTAACGCGCAGCCACTCTGGCGGGCCCACCTCCCTGATCAGCACCCCTCGGTCCAGCAGCCCGCGCCAGACCGCCCGCCGGTCGGCGAACCTGCCGAACATCACGAAGTTCGCATCGGAGTCAGCCACGGCCAGATCACGCTGCCGCAGCCAGTCCACGAGCTTGTCCCGTTCGGCCCGGAGGTCTGCCACGGCTGCGAGCAGCTCGTCGGTGTGCCGGAGGGCAACCCTGGCCACTGCCTGGGTCATCGCGGACAAGTGATACGGCAGCCGGACCACCTGCAGCGCCGAGACGACGGCCGGATCGGCGGCGAGATAGCCCACCCTCGCTCCGGCCAGCGCGAAGGCCTTGGACATGGTCCGGAGCACGACCAGCCGCGGGTACCGCGGCAGCAGGGCGAGAGCGGTGACCGACCGGTCACGGGCGAACTCCGCGTATGCCTCGTCGACGACCACCATGCCTGGCGCGTGCGCGCACACCGCCTCCAGCACGGCCAGCGGCATCGCGGTGCCGGTCGGGTTGTTCGGGGAGGTCAGGAACACCAGATCCGGCCGCCGGTCACGGACGGCGGCGGCAGCCTTCACGGCGTCCAGGCTGAAGTCATCCTCGCGGCGGACCGGCAGCCACCGGGTGGCTGTGCTTCGCGCGATGATCGGATGCATCGAGTACGAGGGCTCGAAACCGAGCGCGCTGCGGCCCGGTCCGCCGAAGGCCTGCAGCAGCTGCTGGATGACCTCGTTGGAGCCGTTCGCCGCCCAGGTGTGCTGGTAGCTGAGGCCGTGGCCAAGATAGGCCGCCAGGTCGGCCCGCAGGTCCACCGCGTCCCGGTCCGGATAACGGTTGAGCCCGGCCGCGGTGGCCGCGGCGGCGGCCGCGATCGCGCGGATAAGCCGGCCCGAAGGCGGGAAGGGGTTCTCGTTGGTGTTCAGCCGGACGGCGACGTCGAGCTGCGGCGCCCCGTACGGCTCTTTCCCGGCCAGGTCGGCCCGCAGCGGCAGTGTCTGGCCGGCTGTCACCCGCCCAAGCCTAACGCCGGACGACGGGCACCTGCGCCGCGGTGCCCGTCGGTGGCTCACCGGGCCGGGACCGGACGCCGGGCACCTGCGCCGCGGTGCCCGGACTTCACTCAGCGGGCCGGGACCCGGGCCCGGACGGCCTGAACGTGCGCGGCCAGGTCCTCGGCCCCGCCCAGCGCGTCGATGTGCGGCGCGGCGGCGGCCAGTGCCTCGGCGCTGCAGTCCACCACGTGGATCCCGCGCAGGAAGGACAACACCGACAGGCCGCCGGAGCTGCGCGCTGTGCCGCCGGTCGGCAGCACGTGATTCGAGCCTGCCAGGTAGTCGCCGAGCGACACGGGGGCATAAGGCCCGACGAAGACGGCGCCCGCGTTGCGCACCCGGCTGGCAATCTCGCCGCCGCGTTCTGCCTGGATCTCCAGGTGCTCGGGCGCCCAGGCGTCGCTGACGGCCAGCGCCGCATCGAGGTCGTCCACCAGCACGCAGGCGGACTGGCCGGCCAGCGCCGCCTCGACCCGCTCGCGGTGCCTGGCGGAGGCGACCAGCCTGGCCAGCTCGCCGTCCACGTGGTCAGCCAGATCGGCATCGGTAGTGATCAGCAGGCAGGCGGCCAGCGGATCATGCTCGGCCTGGGCGACCAGGTCCGCGGCCACGAACCCGGCGTCAGCCGTATGATCAGCGATTATCGCGATCTCCGTCGGGCCCGCTTCGGCGTCGACGGCGACGATGCCGCGCAGCAGCCGTTTGGCTGCGGCCACGTAGACATTGCCGGGGCCGGTGATCACGTCGACCGGCGGGCAGTCGGCCGTGCCGTAGCCGAGCATCGCGATGGCCTGCGCGCCCCCGGCCGCGTGCACCTCGCTGATCCCCAGCAGCGCGCAGGCCGCCAGCACCGCCGGGTGCGGCAGGCCGCCGCGGTCGGACTGCGGCGGCGAGGCCACCGCGATCTGGCTGACGCCCGCCACCTGTGCGGGGATGACGTTCATCACCACCGACGAGGGGTAGGCGACGAGGCCGCCCGGCACGTAAACGCCGGCCCTGCCGACCGGCACGTACCGCTCGGTGACCTGCGAGCCGGGCGAGACCGTCGTCATCGTCTCGCGCGGCAGCTGCGCCTCGTGCACGAGCTGGGCGCGGCGTGCTGCCTCCTGCAGCGCTGCCCGGACCTGCGGGCTGAGCGCTGCCAGGGCGTCCGCCAGTGCCTGTGCGGGCACCCTGGTGGTCTCCAGGTCCACGCCGTCGAACAGCTGAGTTTGCGCCCGGACCCCGTCGGCGCCGCGCAGTCGCACGTCCGCGCAGACCGGCCGGACCGCGGCCAGCGCGGCCTCGACATCCAGCTGGGCGCGGGGCAGCAGGCCGGCAAGCCGTCGCCGGTCCAGGCTGGCGGCGCTGGCTCCGCGCAGGTCTATCCGATCTATCCGATCCATCCGACCGAGACGAGAAGGCATCCGCCAAGCGTAACGGGCGGGATGGGCGTCGCCTGCCGCGGCGAAAGGCTGCCGGGCCAGGCCGGAAAGCGCGGGTCGCCGTCAGCGCCGCCCGCCGGGCCGGAGAGGATGACCGGGTGGAGTGGATCGACCTCGATGGCGCCGTCAACGTCCGTGACCTGGCCGGCCTGCCCGCCGAAGGCGGGCGGCGCGTCGCGCCGGGCCGGCTGCTGCGCGGGGACAACCTGCAGGGCCTGTCGGCGGCCGACGTGCACCTGCTGGTCGCCGGCCTGGGCGTGACCACGGTGGTCGACCTGCGCAGCCCCGCGGAGGTGGCCGCGGCGGGACCGGGCCCGCTGAGCCGGGTCGAGTCAGTGCGGCACGCTCACCACCCGGTCCTGGCGGAAAGCGGCACGGCGACCGATGCCGGCGCCGACGCGCTGGCGGTCCGCCGCGACGGCGCCAGGTTTCGCTACCCCGGCGATCTCATGTGCGGCCACTACCTGGGCTACCTCGAGAACCGGCCGGCCAATGTCACCGGCGCGCTGCGCAGCGTGGCCCGTTCGGGCGGCGCTGCGCTGGTGCATTGCGCTGCGGGCAAGGACAGGACTGGTGTGGTGATCGCGCTCGCGCTCAGCATCGCCGGCGTCCGGCGTGATGCCATCGTCGCCGACTACGCGGCAACCGGCGAGCGCATCAGCGCGGTCCTTGGCCGGCTGCGCTCCTCACTGACATACGCGGCCGATGTCAACAGCAGGCCTGACTCCGATCACTACCCGCGCGCCGAGACCATGGCCGCGTTCCTTGAGCAGGTGGACTCGCGTTATGGGGGCACGCTGGCGTGGCTGCGCGGGCACGGCTTCGGCGCCGACGAGGCCGACCTGATGCGGGCCAGGCTGCTGGACGCCGGCAGCTGATGGCCGGCAGCTGGCGCCGGCAGCCGAGCCCGGCAGCCGAGCCCGGCAGCTGATGCGGCCTACTGGCCGGAATGCCGGGCGACGATGCCCGACCAGGGCCCGAGCACGACGGCAGCAGCGCTGGGCACGGCGCCGCCTGCCGCGGGCGGATCCGCCGCTGAGATGGGATCGGCCGCGGAGGTGGCGAGCAGCACCTCGCCCGCGGGCCTGCTGACCGCGGCCGACCGGTCGGAGAAGTTGGCCAGCACGGTCAGGCCGCCGACCCGGTAGGCCCACTGCCGCGACGGCGCGGGCAGCAGCTCGTAGCCGGGTACCCGGCCGCCGAACTCAGCGCGGCGCAGCGCGATCAGGCTGCGGCACAGCCAGAGCACCGAGCCCTTATCCCGGCTCTGGTCAGCGACGTTGCAGGCGGCGCTGTCACCATGAGGAAGCCAGGGCACCGCGCCGTCGGCGGTGAAGCCCGCCGACGCCGAGCCATCCCACTGCATCGGCGTCCTGGCCCGGTCACGGTTGCCCTCCGGCCGGTGGATTCCCCGTGTCATCAGGTCCCGCTGCATCTCAGCAGGCACGTCGACGTCGGTCATGCCGATCTCGTCGCCGTAGTACAGCACAGTGGTGCCGGGCAGCGTGGCCAGGATGAGCAGCCCGAGCCTGGTCTTGCGCTCGTCGCCGCCGCCCCACCGGGTCGGGAACCGGCCCACGTCGTGATTCGACGCCATCCACACCGGGCAGGCGCCGGCCGGCAGGCTCGCCAGCGTCTGCGCGACCACGTCCGGCAGGTAGGCCGCCGTGAACTCGGCGAAGACGAACGGGAAGTTGAACGCCAGCTGCAGCTCGTCGTTGGCCCCGTAGAACTCGGCCAGCCTGGCGAACTCGGCGACCCACGTCTCGCCGAGCAGCAGCCGCGGCGGCGCGTAGCGCTCGGCGATCTTGCGCCAGTCACGGAAAACGGCGTGCGTCTGCGGCCGGTTGGCGTTGTAAACAGGCCGCAAGCCAGAACCGCCGGCCAGCGGGCTCTCCCGCGCCAGCGGCGGGTTGTCCCGCAGCCGGGAGTCCTTGTACAGGCCATTCGCGACGTCAATCCGGAACCCGGCCACGCCGCGGCCGAACCAGAACGCCAGGATCCGCCGGAACTCCTCGTGCACCGCCGGCTGCCACCAGTTCAGGTCCGGCTGGCTGTCCAGGAAGTTGTGCAGGTAATACTGCCCGGTGCCGGCATCCCACTGCCAGGCAGGACGTCCGGTCGCGTCCAGCCAGTTGTTCGGCGGGCCGCCGCCGGGCGCCGGATCGGCCCACACGTAATAGTCGCGGTGCGCGGAGTCCCGGCCCGACGCCGCGTCGATAAACCAGGGATGCGCCGAGCTGGTGTGATTCGGCACCAGGTCAAGCAGCACCCGCAGGTTGCGCTTCGCTGCCCCGGCAATCAGATCGTCCAGGTCCTCGAGCGTGCCGAGCTCGGGATGGACGCCGGTGTAGTCGCTGACGTCGTAGCCCCAGTCCTCGTCGGGCGATGGCATGGTGGGCGATAGCCAGATGCCGTCGACTCCCAGCCAGGACAGGTGGTCAAGCCGCTCGATGACGCCGCGCAGATCTCCGTACCCGTCGCCGTCGGCGTCCCGCCAGGACCGGACATAAAGCTGGTACAGGATGGCGCCGTGCCACCACGGGTTCGCGGCTGCTGCCATTTCTGCCACCTGTCTCCTTTACTCGCCGGGTAGTTTGCCTTATCCGGGGGGCGCAGCGGACACTTGATGGCGTGAGCCCGCTCGTCGGCCTGGCCTTCGCCCTGCTGCTGCCGACCGCGGCTGGGTACGCCGTTCTCGGCGCCATCCGCTGCTGCCGCCGCCTCGCCGAGGCACGCCGCGTGCCCCCCGCGGCCGAGCCGATCGACCGGCTGGGGGCCAGCCTTCGCCGGCTGCGCACCGAGCTGGAGCTGACCGAGACCGCGCGCGGCCTGCCGGCCAAGAGCCACCGCGTCCGGGCACTGCGCGGCGCCTACCTGGACGCGCTGCGCGCCGCGTGCCGGCAGCTCGACGTGCCGCCCCCGGCCGGCGGCGACCGGGCCGGCCTGGCGGAAATCTACCGGGCCGAGGCGGCGCTGCGGCAGCGCGGCCTCGATATCCGGGAAACGGCCGCGGGCTGAATGGCGCAGCCGCCTGGCCCGCCGCCAGGGAAGTCCGCCCGGGCCTTACCGCTTTGTGGGAGGCGCCGTGCCAGCTGACACCGGATTTCCCCGTGCCGACGTCGAGAACGACTTCCTGCGCGCCCGGCGGCGCCAGGTCCTCTCCCGGCTCGCGCAGTGGCTCAGCCGGGAGCCCGACGACGTCAATGTCATCCTCCCGCTGGACGAGGTGGTCGCCGCCCTGGGCTGGCAGGGCGAGCGCCGGCTCGGGCTGCGGACGATCCCGCTGGACACCATCGTGGGCACGGTGGACTCCAGCCGCGACTTCGACCGCCGGTTCCGGCCCACCTCCGCACGGGTCAGGGAGCGGTGGGAGCGGCTGGCGCTGGCGCGGCGCCGGGGCGATCCGATCCCGCCGATTGACGTCTACCGGATCGACGGCCTGCACTTTGTCCGGGACGGCCATCACCGGGTCTCGATCGCCTTCGCCACCGGCATGTCGACGATCGACGCCTGCGTCACCAGGATCGACACGGCCGTGCCCGCCGGTCACATCCGCGGCCGCGGCGACCTTCTGATGAAGGGCTGCGAGCGCATCTTCCGGGCCAGGGTGCCGCTGCCGTCCCAGGCCTACACGCAGATCACCTGCACCGACCCCCGGTCGTATGCCGAACTCGGCGAGGCCGTCGAAGCCTGGGGCTTCCGGTGCATGCAGGATAAGGGCCACTTCCTGGATCGCGAGCAGACCGCGCGGCACTGGCTCGCCCAGGAGTTCACTCCCGTCGTGCAGCTGCTGCGCGCGGCCGACCTCGTCGGCGCTGGCACCGAGGCCGAGGCCTACCTGCGGGTGGCCCGCCAGCGGGACCGCCTCCTGCGCACGCACGAGTGGAATGATGAGGTCATCGAGCGCCTCCGCCGCGCGGTCAGGTAGGCGGCGTCAGACCAGCGAAGTCATCTGGCCGGGCCGTCCGCAGCGGCAGGCCCGGCGCCAGCCGTCAGGTTCTTGCCGGTATCGGGATCGAAGACGTGCATGGACCGGGTGTCCGCCCACAGCTGTGCCTCCGCTCCCTCGCGCACCTGTGTCTCCGGGTCCAGCCGGGCGGTCATCGTGTCGCCGGTTCCGCCGGTGTCTGCGCGGCCGGAGTCCCGGGCCAGCTCGGCGAGCTGGTCGACGTTGAGCGACTGCTGCTCCCGCCCGAGGGCGAAGTACACGTAGACGTCGGACCCCATCGACTCGAGCACGTCGATCGTCGCGCGGAAGGTGATCCCGTGCGCGCGTGCATCCGGCCCGGCGAGCGCGGCGTCTTCGAAACTCTCCGGCCGGATGCCGACGATGACCTGCCGCCCCGTGCCCGCCTGGTCCAGGGCCTGCCGCAGCCGCCCGGTCAGCGGGATTGCGCCGAGCGCGGTCTGCAGGCTGCCGTCCTCGATGGTTCCCGGCAGGAAGTTCATCGCCGGGGAGCCGATGAACCCGGCGACGAACAGGTTGTCCGGCCGCTCGTAGAGCTGCTGCGGGCTGCCGACCTGCTGGAGCAGGCCGCCGCGCATGACGGCCACCCGGTCGCCCAGCGTCATGGCCTCGGTCTGGTCGTGCGTCACGTAGACCGTGGTGGTGCCGAGCCGCCGCTGCAGGCGCGATACCTCGGTGCGCATCTGCACGCGCAGCTTGGCGTCGAGGTTCGACAGCGGCTCGTCCATCAGGAACACTGCCGGATCGCGGACGATGGCCCGGCCCATCGCGACCCGCTGCCGCTGCCCGCCGGACAGGTTGGCCGGCTTGCGGTCCAGATGCTGGGTCAGGTCCAGGATCCTGGCCGCCTCCTCGACCTTCTCCTTGATGGTGGCCTGCGGCGCCTTGGCCAGCTTCAGCGCGAATCCCATGTTTTCCCGGACGGTCATGTGCGGGTAGAGCGCGTAGCTCTGGAACACCATCGCGATGTCGCGGTCCTTGGGCGTCGCGTTGTTCACTACCTTGCCGCCGATGCGCAACTCGCCCTCGGTGATGTCCTCCAGGCCCGCGATCATGTTCAGCGTGGTCGACTTCCCGCAGCCCGAGGGGCCGACCAGGATGACGAACTCGCCGTCCGCTATGTCCAGGCTGACCTTGTCGACCGCCAGCGCACCGTCGGGGTAGCGCTTGGTGATGTTGTCGAGGATGATCTCAGCCACAGTTTCTCCTTAAGCCCGCGCTAGCCCTTGACCGCGCCCGATGTGAGCCCGGCGACGATCCGGCGCTGGAAGAACAGCACGAAGATGATGATCGGGATGGTGATGACCACCGCGGCGGCCGCGATGGGTCCGGTCGGAACCGTGAACTGCGAGCTGCCGCTGAGGTAGGCAAGCGATGCCGGCGCCGTCCTGGCTGCGATCGTCGAGGTGAACGAGATCGCCATCAGGAACTCGTTCCAGCAGGCGAGGAAGACCAGGATCGACGTCGTGACCATTCCCGGCGCGGCCAGCGGGGCGATGACCTTGACGAACGCCTGGAACGGCGTGGCACCGTCGACCTTGGCGGCCTTCTCCAGCTCCCAGGGGATCTCGCGGAAGAACGCCGACAGCGTGTAGATGCCCAGCGGCAGGCCGAAGGCCACGTAGGGGATGATCAGGCCTGGCCAGGTGTTGAACAGGCCCAGCGCGCGCTCGATGCTGAACAGCGGGGTCACCAGCGCGATGAGCGGGAACATCGCGATCAGCAGCGCCATCCCGACGAGCAGCGCCTTGCCGGGGAACCGCAGCCGGGCGACCGCGTAGGCCGCCATGGAGGCCAGCACCACGGCGATGAACGTGGAGATCAGGCCGATGCCGATCGAGTTGACCAGCGGCCGGACGAACTGCGAGGTTTTCAGGATCTGGGTGTAGTTCCCCCAGGTCCAGTGCGCGGGAATGAAGGACGGGTCGAGGATGGCCGCGGGCGTCTTGAAGGACAGCGAGACCATCCAGAGGACCGGGATCAGCGCCAGCGCGATGACGACGAAGTTCGCCGCCCCCCAGCCGGCCTTCTGCCGGGGCGTGGTGGTGACAGCAGCCATCAGCAGGTCATCTCCTTTCCAGGTCTGTGCCCGGGGCCGCGGTGCCGAAGCCCTTGATGAACACGAAGGCGATGATCACGACGCAGATGAAGATCAGGATGGCGATCGTGGACCCGATCCCCAGGTTCAGCGCGTTGAACAGGTTGTCCCAGCCGAGGATGGAGACCGATTCTGTGCCGTTGTTGCCCTGGGTCAGGATGAAGATGTTGTCGAAAATCCGGAACGAGTCCAGCGTCCGGAACAGCAGCGCGACCAGGATCGCCGGCTTCATCAGCGGCACCGTGATCTTCCAGAAGCGCTGCCAGGTGGTGGCGCCGTCCACCTTGGCGGCTCTTTGCAGGTCCTCGGGCACCAGGGAGAGCCCGGCCAGCAGCAGCAGCCCCATGAACGGCGTGGTCTTCCAGATCTCCGCCAGGATGATCACGCCGATCGCCCGGTACTGGGAGGTCAGCGGCGCGCTGTAGTTGAACAGAGCGGACAGGTAGCCCTGACCTGGCGTCCATGCGTAATACCAGCCGTAGGCGGCGGCGACCGTCACGATCCCGTAGGGGATGAGCGCGGCCGTGCGGACCGTGCCCCGGCCGAACAGCGTCCGGTGCATGACCAGGGCCAGCATCATGCCGAGCACCAGGGTGACGGAAACCGATACGACGGTGATGAGCACGGTCACCCAGAGAGCCTGCCACCAGTACGGAGAGCTGAGCACCGCGGCGTAGTTGCTCAGCCCGACGAACTTGATGTCCTGGGGAAGCTCCAGGTTGTAGCGCTCCAGCGACAGCCAGATGGCGTAGCCGACCGGGTAGGCGGTAACTGCGATCATCACGATGACCGCTGGCGCGCACAGCGTCCAGCCGAGCCTGCGCTCGGCCCGCGCGCCCTCCGACAGCGGCGCGCGCCCGCGCCGGCCAGTGGTCTGGTTGACGGCCCCCGCGCCGGCGGTCACCTGCGTGCTCATGCTCATCGGCCAGCTCCTTCCCTCGCGGTCAGCACGCCGCCTGCGCGGCGGCTCACGGGACCAGGCCCCTCGACTGCAGGGCGTTGCTGATCTGGTTGGCCATCTTCTTCTCCGTGGTCGTCGGGGTGATGCCGTCCGGCGGCGAGATCAGGTGCGAGATGTCGATGGACACGACCTGGTACAGCGGCGTCTTCGGCCGCACGCTCGCGGTCTGCAGCGCGTGCAGGATGTCGGCGTGGAACGGATAGTCCGGGAACATCCTCGGATCGCTGTAGAGGCTGGCGATCGTCGGCGGGACGCCGCCGACAGTGGCGCCGATCAGCTGGTTCTGCTTGTCCCGCAGGCACATCGCGGCCTGGAAGGCGAGCGCCTGGTGCTGGGAGTACCTGCTGACCGCGATATCCACGCCGCCGATCGTCACCCTGGACGGCACGCCAGGGACGATCTGCGGGTACAGCGACCACTTGAAGACCTTGAACAGCTTCGGGTTGTCGGCCTTCATCGACGGATACACGAACGGGTAGTTCAGCTCGAACGCTGCCGTGCCCGCCTCCATCGCCAGCCGGTTGTCGTTCTCCATCTGCACCGACAGCGACGGGTCAGCGGCCGGCGAGACGGCCAGCTGCTTCATGTCCGCCAGGGCCAACGCGGCGGGCGGCCCCAGCGTCACCCTGGTCGCGGCCGGATTGAGGATGGTGCCGCCCGCGCTGGCCACCATCGTGTTGAACCAGACGGTCGCGCCCTCGTACTGCGCGCCCTGGATCTCGATGTAATGCGGCTTGCCCTCCTTGGCCAGCTGCTGCGCGTCGGCGATCATCTGCGCCCACGTCCCAGGCGGGTGCGGCACGAGGTCAGAGCGGTACCACAGCAGCTGGGTGTTGGTGTTGTCCGGTGCCGCGTACAGCTGGCCCTTCCAGATCGCCGTGTTCAGGGCCGGCTTGAGCGTCCCGTTGACGACCTGCTGCTTGTCGCTGCCGGTCCACGGCTGTATCCAGCCGGCCTGGGCGAACTCGGCCTCCCAGGTGACGTCCAGGGCCATGATGTCGATCGTCGAGTCGTGCGCGGCCAGCCGCCGGACCAGCTGCAGGCGCTGGCTGTCGGACGCGGCGGGCAGCAGCTGGTAAGAGATCGTGTACTTGCCGTGGCTCTGCGCGTCGCAGTTCTTGATCTCGGTGTTGGTCGCCCCGGAAACGTCGGGGAACTGGTAGAAGTTCAGCGTCACCGGCCCGGTGCTCGCATTGCCCGTGCCGCACGCGGCCAGCGCGGCGGCGGCCAGCAGGACACCGCCAAGCAGCGCGACCCTGCGTCGGGCCAGGGTTCCCGCACGTGCGCGGGCAGCCAGCGGCGATCTGGGCTGGCCGCTGCCACGTCGTCTCATCTTGCCTCCAGCGCTGTGTGGATACCCGGTGCTGCGGACCGAAGGCTGTGCCGGCCCGCCAGCGCGCAGACCAGCCTGACTACCCGCGCTTCCCGGTGATGAACACCCATTCACGCCCGGGCCCGGGGCGGCCTGACAGGGCTGCGGCTCGCCGGGGGGGACCGCGCCCGGCTGCCGGTGGCGGATGAGCGCCGCACGCCGGGCCTGGCATGATCCCGGTCGCGGGGCGGCCGGTCCGGTCCGGCGCCGGGCAGCTGCGTGGTCCCGCCGGCCGCTGCCTGCCGGGCCGATGGCGGGCCCGGCGGGGCCGGCCGGTCGGAGCTCGCCCGGTGCTTGACGCGCAAGGGCAGTACCTGCCGCCGCGGCCTGACCTGCTCACCGCGCAGCAGCGCGCACAGCCGCCTGGCACCCTCGGCCCCGCTGAGCCGCAGCGGCTGGCGCACGGTGCTGAGGCCGAGCAGCGCCGCGGCCTCGATGTCGTCGAAACCGACGACCGAGAGCCTGGCCGGGACCGGGAGGCCAGCGAGCTCGGCAGCCGAGAGCACGCCCATTGCCTGGGCATCGGAGGCCGCGAAAATCGCGGTCGGCGGATC
>Ga0335081_10008716_pt1 | contig 16271 bp, 15 predicted proteins | sample Lox_Sample_35_FD_206713 | JGI IMG/M metagenome (GOLD analysis project Ga0335081, IMG submission 206713) | Soil microbial communities from Loxahatchee National Wildlife Refuge, Florida, United States - Lox_Sample_3.5 | ecosystem: Environmental > Terrestrial > Soil > Wetlands | place: USA... | reverse complement strand
ATCGGTACTTAGAGGTGGTACCCCGGCTAGGACTCGAACCTAGAACCAATTGATTAAGAGTCAACTGCTCTACCAATTGAGCTACCGAGGCCCCAATAGAGGGTGCCTAGCATCGTCACAAGCCGCCGGTTTGTCAATCCAACGGCACTGTGGAATACTCCAAACTGAATTTTTCCTTTGGATAAGCTGCGGCCGGCAGGCAGATATAGCCCTGGCAACCCGGACGATGAAAATTAGGCTTGTGCCATCAGTTCTATTACTCTCCAACGTTACGGCAAAACTTTTTCAGTCTTTCCCGATTCGCAAAGCATTTCCAGGTGTCGGTTGTGAATATCTTTTAATATGTTTTGCTTGGCCGGTTCGCGCTCCTCTGACCATCGTGGAGGACCATGAAGTCCGGTACTTGCAAACCGTCCCAGAAAGGGAAGCCCCCCTTGTCTATCGTGTACTCCCCCGAAGTCCCGGCCAGACACCTTATCCGCCTGCCAGTTCAGCAGTTGCTTGATGCCTGGTTGTGCCAGCCGATCCAGCCCAAGCAGGAAAATTACCTGCACATTCTTCGCAATCGGCGCAACTGAGCCCCTCAAGAGCGGCCACTAACCTCCGTAACCCCCGCTTGTCAGGCCGTCCTTTTGATGTGCTCGTCAGTTCAGCTCGGCGGGCGGGCCTCAATGCACAGTAGGCCTTCGCGCTTTGAAGGAAACACACCCGGCAACTTTACCACACTTCCACCGGCCCTTTCGGCACGGGAATCTGTTCCCGTTGAGTCGAGGCCGCCCCACGCATGAACGACGCGACCATCGGCGGCGGACGGAAACGCGGCAGCAATTCGCCGTTGTCGTCGAGAAATTGTTGCCGCCAGCGGAAGTAATTGGCCAAAACTTCCTGAAATTCACCGCGCGAAGAGATTTGCACGGCGCGTTTGTTGAATTCGTGGCACGGTCCGAAGCGTTTCGAATACCAGGGGGCGACTTTGCGGAACATGCGGCAACCGGGTTCCTCGCCGAACACCTCGATCATCAAATCCAGATGTCGGCCCATCACTCGCACGCGTTCGGCGAAAGTGGGTTCGGGCGGCACATTTATATTTATCTCCCCGCTCGTTCCTCGCGGGGCGAGGGAGAAGGTTTTCAGATATTGCAATGTGTGCTGGAAAATCCACGGGTTGTAAAACGCACCGCGCCCGATGCTGACGCCCGCACAGCCGGTTTCATTGAACATCTTCTTCGCAGCCTGCGGCGTGATGATGTCGCCGTTGCCGATGACCGGAATGCTTTTCACGGCTTGCACGACGGCCCGGATCCCGGCCAGGTTCACCGTGCCACCGAAACCCTGTTCGCGCGTCCGGCCATGAACGAAAATCGCCGCGACCCCGGCATCTTCGAGCGCCCGCGCCAGATTGGGTGCGGTCATATTTTCGTCATCCCAGCCGAGCCGCATCTTTGCCGTCACCGGAATTTTCACGCCGGCGACCATGCGTTTGACGAGTGCGGCAGTTTTGGTCAATTCGGTCATCATGGCGGAGCCGCCACCAATGCTGCAAACCTTGCGGACCGGACAACCCATGTTGACGTCCACGGACGCCATGCCGATGGACTCGAGATAAACGGCTGCGTCACGCATTTCTTCGCGGACGGAGCCGAAGAGTTGGACGGCGAGCGGAAAATCGGCAGGGCGGGTTTCGATGAGCTTGAGCGCTTTTTTGTTTTTTTCCAGCAGCGAGCGGGCGTTGACGAGGTCGGTGGTGCAGAGGCCGACGCCGCCGATTTCGCGCACCATGAGCCGGAAGGGCAGGTTGGTGTAACCCGCCAGCGGCGAGAGAAACAGGTTGGATGTCAAAGTCAGCGAACCAATGCGCATGGGCTTGAATATAGGCCAAATTCGCCCATTGCGGAAGGCGGAAGGGCGTGTTAGTTTGACGTGCGATAATGTTTGACGACGATTTAAATCAGAGAAACAGCGGCGACCGCGGGCAGAAAAAAGCGCCCGGCGGGTTCAAGGTCCCGATGTCCACGTGGATCCTGTGGATCGCCATCCTGGGCGGGCTGGTGGCATTGATGATGTTAAAATCCCACATGACGACGCAGGGGGAAAACCTGTCGCAATCCGAATTTCTGCAAAAGTTCAGTTCGAACCAGATTGCGCATGCGACCATCAATTTCAACTCGCAATCGTCGCCCCTCACGCCGATCACCGGTTCGTATTACAAAATCGGGGCGAACGGCAAGACCGTCGAGGTGCCGTTCAGTTCGCCGAACGCCATGCTGACGCAAAAGATGCTGGATGAGCTGCTGGTCTCGGACAAAATTGAAGCGGGCGCGCCGAATGCAATGCTTTGGTCCATCGGCTATCAGTTGTTGTTTTTTGTGGGCATCGGCCTGCTGTTCTGGTTCTTCTTTATCCGCCAGATCAAAATCGCCGGCAAGGGCGCGTTGAGTTTTGGCCGGAGCAAGGCGCGGATGCTCGCCAAAGATCGCAACAAGACGACCTTCAAGGACGTGGCGGGCATTGATGAGGCCATCGAGGAGGTTTCCGAGCTGGTCGAATTTTTGAAGGACCCGAAAAAGTTTCAGCGGCTGGGCGGCCGCATTCCAAAGGGCGTGCTGATGATCGGGCCACCCGGCACGGGCAAAACGCTTCTGGCCAAGGCCATCGCCGGTGAAGCCGACGCGTCGTTTTTCAGCATCAGTGGTTCGGATTTTGTGGAAATGTTCGTCGGCGTCGGCGCCAGCCGCGTGCGTGACATGTTCGAGCAGGCGCGCCGCAATACCCCATGCCTGGTTTTCATTGATGAAATTGACGCGGTCGGCCGCTCGCGCGGCCACGGCCTGGGTGGCGGCAACGATGAACGCGAGCAAACACTCAATGCGCTGCTCGTCGAAATGGACGGCTTCGACACGCAGGAAGGCATCATCATCATCGCCGCGACCAACCGCCACGACGTGCTCGATCCGGCGCTGATGCGCCCCGGCCGTTTTGACCGGCAGGTGGTCGTCAATTTACCGGACGTGCGCGGGCGCGAAGGGATTCTGAAGGTTCACGCCAAAAATGTGAAACTGGCGCCGGAAGCGGATTTGTCCATCATCGCGCGCGGTACGCCGGGTTATTCCGGCGCGGAACTGGCGAATTTATTGAATGAGGCTGCATTACTCGCCGCACGTTTGAACAAAAAGGCCGTCGGCATGAGCGAATTGGAAGAGGCACGCGACAAGGTCCGCTGGGGCCGTGAGCGCCGCAGCATGGCGATGTCTGATGAGGAGAAGCGCGCCACGGCCTGGCACGAAGCCGGCCACGCGCTGGTCAACGTGTTGCTCAAGCACGTACATCCACTGCACAAAGTGACGATCATCCCGCGCGGCCGGGCGCTGGGCGTCACCATGTCGCTGCCCAAGGAAGACATGCTGAACATGCGGAAGAAGCAGGCGGTTGACAGCATTGTGCTGGCGATGGCCGGGCGCATTGCGGAGGAATACGTGACCGACGACATCTCGAGCGGGGCGGCGATGGACATTCAACAGGCCACGCAGCTGGCGCGCGCGATGGTCATGCACTGGGGCATGAGCGAAAAGCTCGGCAATGTGCTTTACGGCGACAGCCAGGAATACATTTTTCTCGGACGCGACTTCATGCGCACGAAGGATTACAGCGAGCAAACCGCGCAGGAAATTGACGCCGAGGTCAAACGGATCATTGCCGAGGCAAACAAAACGGCCAAGGAGCTTATCGTGGCCAACCGCGACAAGCTTGAAATCATTGCCAACGGCCTGCTCGAATACGAAACTTTGGAAGGCTCGCAAGTCGAGGAAATCGTCCGTACCGGCAAGTTCACACCACCACCTCGAACGCCCAGTCAGGTCGGGCCGATGATCGGTGCGCCGGCCGGCACGCCGTTGCCGGAGACGCCGCCCAAGCCTGTACCTCCCAAACTGCCCGGTCTGGGCGCGCCCGCACCTGCGCCTGTTTGATTTACGATTTACACATTGCGGTCGGATGATCACGCACTGCGTCAACCGTAAATCGAAACCCCTGTAATTTCCTTTTGAGTTTGATTGGAAGTTAGAGCGGGGTTACGCCCCGCGCCATGGATTTTTAGAGGTCTCAAATCACAAATCTGAGGTTCATTTGCGCTTTTCCAGGGTCTTCAAATCCTCGGCCAGAAATTGCGTCACGTCCTTGAACCGGGCGGCGTTTTCCGGATTCATGGCCGACAGTGTTCGGTGGGCTTCGAGGCAGGTGCGGGTGATGTCTTCGCGCGTAGGATTGGCCGGCTCAGGCGTGCCGTTTTTGACATCGCCAGACAGCGGCAATGCGCCGCCGGTCATTTTGAAGAGGCGCGCCACGCCCAGATTTTCCAACAATTCAGCGACGCGCGTGCTGGCATTAAACAACTCAATCCCTTGTTGGTCGGGGCCGGCCGGCTGCATTTTCAATCCAAATCCCGCCAATACGCCCAGAAACGTGCTGTCCATGAGCACGCATTCCGACAAATCCACAATAAAGTGCCGGTAGCCCTTCCCGGTCAGTTCGCACAGCAGCGTTTTGAAATCGGGACTGGAGGCGTAATTGGCGCGTCCGGCGATTTTCACGCAGGCGAAATCTTTGCCTACCAGCACGGACATTTTTCCCGGTGGCGTTGACATTTTCCTGGAACTTTTACGCGCTCACGGCGCAGCCGCCGGCGGCGCGATAATTTGCACGAGCGCCTGTTGCAGGACCAGCGCCTCTTCCAGTCCGCTGGATACCAGCCGTCGGTTGCAACGCAGCAACAAATCCATGGCGCGGACCAATTCGTCCTGGCTGTATTTTTTGGCGTGCGGCAGCGCTTTGTAAAGCACATACGGATTCAGCGACAGTGGATTGAACCGCCTGTCTGCGGGTAATTTCTCCGGCGGCACGCGGTCCAATTGCGCCTTGAACCGGTGGTAATCCGCTTCCGGTTTAATCCAGCCTTCGCGCAACATTTCCTTTAACAACAACATCGCGCGGACCTTTGCAATCAAACCGTAGAGCAGGCCGATTTCGGATTTTTGCGAGTTGAATTTTAATTCCCAAAGTTCCTCGTCCAGCCCCGAAAGCGTTCGGGGCAGATCGCGGTCGCCCAGCGCGTCGCCCAGTGCAAAAGCACGTGCCGTCTTGTTGCGGGTGCACACCGCGGCGACGTCGCCGGCCCCGATTCGCGTGCGGCTGCCGACAAACAGGCAGAGTTTCTCAATTTCGCTGTCGAGCAAACGAGGATTGGGGCCGATGCGATTGACCAATTCGGCCAGCGCTTCTTCGGCAATTTCCTTCTGGCGCTCGCGGATGGCGGAACGGGCCTCCATTTCCGCGCGGTCGGCCCAGTTCTTGTCATCGCCCCAGCCGGCAAGCGTCTCGACCGTGCCGATTTTGTCGAGCGTTTTGAAAAAGATTTTGCGCTTATCCACCTTTCCCGCGCTGATGAGGAGCCGCACGCCCTGCCAGGAAAATGTTTTCAACTCCTCCGCCAGTTCGGCGAGGGTTTCGGTGACAGCCTGAGCGGAGGCGGTGCGTTCATCGCCAAGGAAATTGCAATCTCGCAGCCAGATGACCTTGCCGGAACCGAAAAAGGGGAGCGTCTGCAGTCCTTCCCGCAGGCGGGCGATTGCGGCCAGTGCGTCGCCGCTGTTGGCTACGGCGGCGTCAATAATCTCGTGGTCCATGCCCCCCGGCTCGTCGCACCATTGCTGGTAGAGTTCTCTGGCACGCTGCTTGACGGCGAATTCGTCTTCGCCGCAAATGAGAGCGAGCGGTGGGGTCCGGGCCGCTGGCATTTTAGTCAGCCTCGCTGCCGGTCTCGTTGATCTTATTCAGCACTTCGCTCATGTCCTCGACCTGTTCGAAGAGCGCACTGGTGACGAAGATCGGTTTTTTCTGCGCGGCAGCGATGGCGAGGCAATCGCTCGGGCGCGCGTCAAGTTCCACGATTTTGCGTGCGACTTCATTTTGCTGCTGCAAAATCAGCCGGGCAAAATACGTGGAATTCTTCAGGTCCGTGATGATGACGCGTTCGACGCTGATGCCGAAGCCCTGGAAGATGCGGTTGATAAGGTCGTGGGTGAGCGGGCGTTCCTTGGGCGTCTGGCGCAGAAACATGCCGATGATGGCGCCCATTTGCGGCTCGACATTGATGACAAAAACCTTCTGGTCGTTGCCGATGAACAGCGCGCAGCCGCTATTGGCAGGCAAAATGCCGCGAATCTGAACGGGCGTCACTTCGTTCTTCATACCCCTAGTTTATGGGAAAAGCCGCAAAAGGCAAGTCAGGACCGTTTTTTTAAAGGTTTTGTGCGGTATGGCAGAGGATTATCATGCGTTGGATCAGGGAGATTGGCCGGGGGCGAGGATTGGGGGTTTTCAAACCAGATGGCGGCTACGGCCAGAAACCAGGCCGCAAAAAACGGGTAGGAATAACGGCCCACCTCATTGCTGGTGCTGAACTCAATCGCGTATGACAGGCTGCCTTGCGTGCGTGGGAGACAGGCGATGACCAGCGCCAGAACCGTAAAAACACCGAGGATCACAACCGTGAGACTTCCTAACGCCAGGCGGCCACGCCGCTTCCACCAGGCCAACGCCAGCAGGATGACCACCAGCCAGGGCAGGACGGCGAGTTGTTCGTTCACAAAACCGCCAGGCCCGATCCATTTCCCGGCCCATTGCAAATGGTCATGGTCGCCCGGCTGCCAGTGGAAAAAATTGTTGTTGAAAAAGCGGCCGCAGATATTGAGAAACCAGGTTTGATGGAAGCGGTATAGGGCGGAGGCGGGAGAAGCCATACCGGCGTGCCACCAGCCAGACTCGGGATGGGGGATGGGTTTGTCGAGCCGAAACCAGGTATAAGGCAGCAAACAGACGACAGCCACGAGGACGCTTTTCCAGAGGATGGGTTTCTGCAACCAGCCTCGACGCCAGCAAAGTGGCAACAACCCGCAAAGCCAGACTGCCGCGTAAATGATGCCTTCAAATTTGGTTGTGGCGCAACCGGCGGCGGCCAGGATGCCGGCCGCCAGATAAAATTCGTCGGCGCAGGAAATCGCCTTCACAATCAGCAACGCCGTCAGGCTGACAAAGAAGACCATGGGAATGGTGCCGCCTTCCTGCCGGATGAATTGCAGGCTCGCCGGCAAGAAGCAAAAGGTCACAACCGTCAGGATGGGCAGCGGATGCGGATGTTTCCAAACCTTTCCCAGTGAAAGCATTCCCAGGCTCAACGCCACGACCATCCAGAAGGGCCAGACTTTGTTGACGAACTCGTCCACGCCGCCGACCGCGCCATAATTGAGGACATACAGACAGGGCACCAGCATCGGATAATCCCAATGTGCGTAAGCCAGATCGGGCTGATGCATCCAGTGCAGGAGATTGCCGCCCTGCGCCAGATACAGAATCTTCGATTTGAAAACCCAGAAGGCGTTGGCGTCGTATTCAAGCGTCCCTTCCAGCGTGGAAAGCCTGCCGAAGACCCACCACGCATAGACGACCGGCAGCAGCAGGAGCAGCCATAAATGGCCGGGTTGCGGTCTGATTTGTTTCACACTCGCCGTCCATTTCGGCAACCGCAAACCAAATTCCACGATGCCCCAGGTCAACGCACCCCACGCGAGCACTCCGCTCAGGTTGATTCCAGCCAAAGCCGCCAGCAGCACCGCCTGCGAAAACATCGTCATGCCTACACCCAATCCGAGAACGAACTGAAATCCGAGGCCGAATCTTTCTTCGAATTTCTGGCCGAGCAGGAGGCGGCTTATCCTCATGCCGGCCAATGCCACGGCCGGAGGCAACAGGAACGCGATCCACTCTTTCATCTCGGGACTCCTTTCGGGGTGAGCGGAACCAGTTCCGGGCCGTTGGCGCCAAATCTTAACAGCAAATCATAGCCGTTGGTCTGGAGTTCGGCGGCGGAGTCACAGGACGTGCCCGAAAACCAGCCGCCTGCCTGGTAGATCGGCCTGGTCCCCAGTGAAATGTCCAGTTCGCGCGGAAAAAGATAGTTCCTGAAAAAATAATAATAACCCAATCTCGGACCGTTCGTTTCTCCGAGCATCCCGGAAAAAAAGATGCGCGCGTCCGGCGGCAGCTTGCCAGCCAGTTGCCGCGCCGAGGCGGACAGCGGGACGCAAAATGAGTCGCGCCGCACCGGATCGGTGATTTGCCGCAGCCCAGCCGCGCGCTGACTGAGGTTCGGCAACGTCATTGCGTTGGCCTGGTCCGGTTCGGGAAAAAACTGCGGCCAGGCCAGCCAGATTGCTGTCGCACCAATCAACAGCGTTACGAAAATCACCGGCCATTGCGCTTGCGGCCTGGCGGGCAGGGGGGCAGTTGGGTTGTTGGGCGGCGGCATTTTTTCAGCGCGACAAAAGATTGTATTTCAAAATGCACCACACGGCGTGGAAACCATCGCGCCAGCCGATCTTTTTGCCTTCCGCGTAGGTGCGTCCGTGGTACGAAATGGCCACTTCATAAATGCGCGCCTTCAACCGTGCCACCTTGGCCGTGATCTCCGGTTCAAAGCCAAACCGGTTCTCCCGGATTTGAATCTTTTGGATGACTTCCCGCCGGAACGCCTTGTAGCAGGTTTCCATGTCGGTCAGGTTCACGCCCGTGAACATATTCGAAAACGTCGTCAAAATCCTGTTGCCCACCGAATGCCAGTAATACAGCACGCGATGCGCATCCGATCCAATAAACCGTGAACCGAACACCGCATCCGCCTTTCCAGCCAGGATGGGTGCCAGCAATTTGTGAAATTCAGTCGGATCATATTCCAAATCGGCGTCCTGGATAATGACAATGGGCGCAGTCGCCCGGGCAATGCCGGTCCGCAGCGCCGCGCCTTTGCCCTGATTTTGCGCGTGGCGCACCAGTGTGACGCGGGCATCACTTTTGGCGGCCGCTTCCAATTTCTCCCGCGTGCCGTCCGTGGACGCATCGTCCACCACGACCAGTTGTGCGACGGGCCGTTGCGCCAGCACTCTTTTGATGACCTCCACCACCGTGGCGGCCTCGTTGTAAACCGGCATGACCGCCGAGAGACACGGCTCAACGTCGGCGTTGGTCTTGATTTCGTGCATTTGCTGCCTTCAGCGCTTCAATCGGAACTGTCAGGCTTGAGCGGCAATTATTCAGAATGCGTGAAATAAAACAAGCCCGGGCTGAAAGTCACCCAAGTCACCCGTTTATAACCACAAAAAAACAACAACAACTTGAAAGTGGGGACAGAATTCGATCCGGCGGAAATCAAGCTTAGACCAGTCACTTGATTCTCACATGACCCGGTCCAGCAGAGCTTCGCCGCGGATAAAGCGATCGAAGTTCTTGAGAAAGTGACCAACCAACGTTTTGGCCTCGTCAACGTGCCCCCCCGCCACATGCGGAGTAACAAAGCAATTGGGTTCCGCCCAAAGCGGGTGTCCGTCCGGCAAAGGCTCCGGTTCGGTCACGTCCAACCAGGCGGCCCCGAGACGTCCCGAACGCAAAGCCTCCAGCAGAGCACCCTGGGCAACCGTTGTACCGCGCCCGATGTTGTAGAAAATTGCTCCCGGTTTGAGGGCCGAAAACCGGGTGGCATTGAAGAAGTCGCGCGTTTGCGCGCTGTCAGGGAGGATGTTGACGACGTGATCGGCCTCGGCGAGCGCGCGGACGAGCTGGCTCCCGGTGATGACCGGAACGCCTTCATCGCCGCGTGGTTGCCGGCGATAAGCAATTATTTCCATGTCGAAAGGGCGGAGCAATGCAGCGAGGCGTTTCCCGATCGCGCCGTAGCCCACGATGAGAACAGTTTCGCCCCGAAGCGTCCCGGAAGTGCCGCGAATGCCATACCACGCATTCGTGCCGCTGGCGGCGCGGGTCCTTAGGGCGAGCGGCAGCTTTCGGGCCTGTGCGAGCATAAAGCTCAAAGCGTGGACGGCGCACGCCTCGTTATAAACGCTTGCGCTGTTGGACACGACGATTTTGCGTTTGGCCATCAGCGCGCGGAACTGCGGATTGTCATAACGCGCGATTCCCGATGAGCTGACCTGGATCCATTTCAGGCGACCGGCCTCTGCAATCGCCTCGGGTTCGGGCTGGCCAAAGGCGATGTCCACCGTGGCGAGTTGCGGATCGCATTCAGCCTTGGCCAGTACGGACGACACGGGCATCCTGGGAAACACCAGTTGGTGCCCCTTGGTACCCGCCTTCAGTAATGCCAAAACATCCCGGGCCAGGGCCAAATCCACAAAGATACGAAGCTTGTCCATAGCGCCCTCAGTTTAATCTCATTTCAGACCGGGGGCCAATCCATTGGCTTCGAGCAACCCCCGGTAACTGGCCACACTGATTTTTCGGCCACAGCTGGTCGCGGCGAAATCCCGCGAGACGGGCAAGCGGATTGTCAACGCTTGCCTCCCCGAATCCGAAAAAGCCCATGAACAGGGAGCGAAGCAAATCGCGCCAGGTGTCGGGTCAGCTTATCGAACCGTACGTGGTCTGGCGGTCACTGGCCATCCATATTCCCGGCAGGTTGCAGAAATCTTTTTGGCTTCCGTCTCGTTGCATATAGCAGGCTTTTGAAAAACTCTTGAATGGGCGGCGCGATTGCGTGTCAGAGGAACATGCGTGGAGCCCTCAAGTCCCAACCGGAGTTGGTCTGTTTGATTTCACCCGATTCGGTCGTGCCCAAGGAACATCCGATCCGCACGATCAAAGAATACATCGACGAGGTTCTGAAGCGGATGAGTTCACGGTTCGACGCGATGTATGCGCAGGAAGGCCGGCCTTCGATTCCGCCGGAGCGGCTGCTCAAAGCCAAGGTGCTGATCGCGCTGTTCAGCGTGCGCTCGGAAAATCTTTTCGTCGAACAATTGCACTACAACCTGCTTTATCGGTGGTTCTTGGACATGGACTTGAGTGAGCCAGTCTTTGACAACTCGACTTTCAGCAAAAACCAGCAGCGACTGATGCAGCACGAGGTGGCTCGCATATTTTTTGAGCAGGTGGTGAAACTGGCGGGGGAACAGGGTTGGGTCAGCGATGAGCACTTCAGCGTGGACGGGACCCTGATCGAATCATGGGCGAGCATGAAAAGCTTTGTGCCCAAAGACCGGCCCTGCAGCGGCAGTGACAGCGACGATCCGGGCAATGCGGACGTGAATTTTCGCGGGCAAAAGCGCAGCAATGCCACGCATCAAAGCAGCACCGATCCCGAAGCCAGGTTGCGCAAGAGAGCCGTGGGCCAAGAAGCCAAACTGTGTTTCGGCCTGCATGCGCTGATGGAGAACCGCCATGGGCTATATGTGGATTTACAGGTCAGTTCGGCTGTGGGTGTGACCGAAGGCGACGTGGCATTGGCGATGTTGCGCAAACAAAAGCGAGCGCGCACCGTGGGCGCCGACAAAGGTTATCATCACGGCCCCTTTGTCCAAGGCTGTCGCCAGCACGACATCGCGCCGCACGTGGCCACCGCCAAAGGCCGCAAGATCGCCGGCCTGGACCGGCGCACGATCGGCAAGGCGACTTACGCGTTGAGCCAGAAAATCCGCAAGCGCATCGAAGAAGGTTTTGGCTGGATGAAAACGGTGGGCGGCTTTCGCAAAACCCGCTTCAAAGGAATCGGACGCACCCAACTGTCCGCCTACTTCGTGGGAGCGGCGTGCAATCTGGTACGCATGGCGACGCTGGCTTTGGGGCCGCCCGCACTGGCCGCGCCCCGTTGAGGGGCGCGCGGGCGCAGTGTCTTCGAACGCGGCGAAGCAGAACAAAAAGCAGTTTGCCGAAGGAAAAACTACAAGCGCGCGTGCTGTCCCGGACTCTCTCAACTCACCAACGAATTACCCGAACCCCCAAATCACCTGTTTTTCAAAAGCCTGCTAAAGAAAGCGCGGCAGGTGTTTTCCGCGAGGCCGCGGAAAACCGCTCGCGCGGTGCATGCGCTCCCCCGCCAACTTCGTTCTTCGGGTTCAAGCACCATCACGACCGTGGATGGAAGGCCGAAATCGCGTCTCGATCGCCCACCGCCGAATTTGTATTTCATCTTAGACTCTCCCGGTTGAATCAGCTAAACATTGGCCCCATGTTTTTCTGCCCGAGTTCCCGTAGATCAGTTCATATCAGCGCAAATGCAGGCCGGACGCTTCTGTTTGTTTTGCTGGCTCTCCAGGTCTTCCCTTTCCCAGGCATGGCACTCCCCACGCGACTGGTTCTGGGCCTGGATGGAGTTGCTTACCGCGACCTGAGAGCTTTGCAGACCGGATTCACGTGCACAAACGCCTGGGGAAAGCGGTTGCAGCGTCAGGCGTTCACTGCCGAGGAAGGATACTTTCCGGCCAGCCGTCTGGTCTCGACGTTCCCATCCACGAGTGACGTCGCGTGGACGGACATTTTCGGCGACCGCCCGTTGCCCGGTTACCAGCGCACCTATTTTAGCACGGCGGCGAATTCCCAAATCGTCATCAACGGCATCACCACCACCATGGAGCACGAGGCGCAGATGCAGTGGGAGTTGGAGGACAACGTCCTTCGCACCATGGGTTATGTCTATCCGGTCCGCACGTATGCGTATGAAACGCGCGAAATGATTAAAGATTTCTGGAACGACACCAACAACCACGGCAGCTATTACGTCTATATCCGTGCTACGGACGACGCCCAGCACCTGGACCGCGACATCTTCGCCATGCTCTGCCTGTTGGACAAACAAATCCAGGATTTGCGCGCTCGTTTCCGGGCGCACGAGGGACATGACCTGCAAGTCCTGATTCTCTCGGACCACGGACACAATCACGCCGCTGCCTTCAAGCGTGTCGAAATCAGGGCTTTTCTGAAAAAGGCCGGCTACCGCATTACCCAATCACTTAAAAGTCCCAAGGACGTGGTCCTGCCTACCACCGGCATTGAAGACTGGGTGGAAATTCACAACGCACCCGCCGAAACCGAAACGCTCGTTCAGTTGCTTGCGCAACTGAAAGGCGCGGACCTCGTGACAGGCCGGGACCCGAACCAGACAAATCGGTTCATCGTCATGAATTCCCATGGCGAGCGAGCCGACATTGAGTGGAATCCGGCCAGGAACGCCTACCGTTATTCAACCACGCAAGGCGACCCGCTCAATTATCGTCCGGTGGTCGAGGCGCTCACCCGAAAGAAATTGATGGACGCGGGCGGCTTTGCCCCGGCCGATGCCTGGATGACGGCGACCCTGACCAATCGCTATCCACTGGCCTTGGAACGGATTGTCCGCGGCCTCACGCGGGTCACGCTCAATCCCGCCACCATTCTCATCAGCCTGAAGAACGACTACGTTCACTGCGGCTGGCTGATCCAGAAAGGCGCGGACCTGTCAACGTTCAGCAGCACGCACGGCGCGCTGGACAACCTCAACTCGGACGGGGTCGTGTTGAGTAATTTTGGCCCGACGCAGGATACATCCAGTGACCGGGTGGCCGCCCAGTTCAATGATTTTCCGGGACTGTTCGATTTTCGTGCCGTGCAGAACGGAGCCGAGTGGGTCACTAAAAACGAGCAAGCCCTGATGCGAATCACGCACGAGCCGTTTGATCGGGATTACGGATTGCTACCGGACGATGAAGTCTTCCTGCGGGTCTGGTCGCCACAATTTGTTCGCCTGGATCCTGATGCTCCTGTGGAAGCGACGATTGAGAAAGTCCAACACTTCGCAAACGCCCAGAACCCGCACCAGAACGTGAAGGCACCGGTTGCGCTCGGACGGCATCTCACTTTCAACCAGCCGATTCCGCTTCCCGGCAAATGCGCTTACGAAAGAGTCTATGCGTTTCCTTCCGATTTGGCTCTGAAACCGCAAGCCGAGTATCGGATTTCGGGATGGATTCGTGACCGGAACAAGAGCATCAGCCTCTTCGAATTCGATTTTTACACCGACAGCCGGGGCCGACCGGCGGCGTATTGAAAGGTTGAATCACGCCTTGCACCAGCCAGTTAAAAGCAGTTGACACCATCCGCCAATGGCGTATAGTGCTCCGATGGAATTTGTGGAGACGCCAACCTTCACACGATGGGTGTTGAAATGGATGGCCGATGATGATTACGCCGCAATGCAAGTCGCCTTGGCCAAAAGGCCAGACCTCGGGAGAATCATTCCTGGCAGCGGCGGCATCCGCAAGATGCGGTGGGCAGGCAGCGGTCGCGGCAAGCGGGGCGGATTGCGGGTCATTTATTATTGGCAGGTGGCCGATGACCAAATCTGGCTGTTGCTGGCGTATCCAAAGAGTGAACGGGACGACCTGACTCACGACGAGATAAAACAACTAAAACGATTGGTTGAACAATTTGAGGCATGAAAAAAGAACTTTTTGAGGCATTGAAGCAAAGCCTCCGTGAAGCGGAGCGAATCAAGCGCGGAGCGATGAAGCCATCGCGCGTTTTCAAAATCAACCCAAAGAATGATATTGTGCGAGTCCGGGGTCGCCTCGGGCTTTCGCAATCGGAATTTGCCGATGTTTTAGGCATCAGCGCCGACACGCTGCAAAACTGGGAGCAAGGCCGGCGGCGGCCGACAGGTCCGGCCAAAGTCCTGTTGAAAATTGCCACCCGCTATCCCAGGGTTTTATTGGACGTGGCCTGACCGAGGTCCGCGATCCGAGTACCGGATTTCGGGGTGGATTCGTGACCGGAACAAGAGCATCAGCCTCTTCGAATTCAATTTCTTCACCGACAGCCGGGGCCGGCCGGCGGCGTACTAAGAAGCCCATCAAACCGACTCTCGCCTGCGCAGTTTTCAGAATTGGAGACAAGCGTAAGGTTTCGGAATGGAGAGAAGACATCGCTCCAGCAAGATAAGGTTATCTTTGGCAAGTAATATGCTTATAGCGATAGGCTCATATGAACCATCTGCTTAAACGCATCGTATTCGAGTCTTACGCGCCTATTGCATTCGCGGTTTTTTGTGCTGCGATTGTGCTCTTGCTGAACGGAGTTCTGAACTGGGAAGCATTTGCCGCTATTGCTACAGGCATTTTCGCCTTCGCGTTCGGCGTTCAGAAACAAAATTTGGAAGATACAAAATTGTTCAAAAAACTCTTTGAGCAATTCAACAAGCGATACGACAGCATGAATGACGATATGAATCGGATTCACCAACAGCCCTCTGACGCACCGCTAACCGAGGATGAAAAAAAGAAACTGTTCAAATACTTCAATCTCTGTGGAGAGGAATATCTGTATTACGACAAAGGATTCATTTGCGAGGAAGTTTGGAAGGATTGGATAAAGGGCATGGGGTATTTTCGGAAAAATGCGCGCATCAAAGATTTTTGGGACAAGGAACTCGGCGACAACGATTCATATTACGGGCTAAAATTTTAAAGGAGGCATGACCATGAAATTAGTGAGATGGACGTTTCTGTTCGTGTTGTTGCTGCCAGTTACGCCACTGTTTGGGGAGGCGCAGGAATCTAACCCCATCGCCGTTTCGCCGTCCGACCAACTGAGCACGACCAACAGCAACGCTTCCGCTGAGGAAGCAGAACGCAAACGCGTTTATCAGAAGGCTGCCAACCAGGAACCCCAATACGATGACAAAAATGCCCTTGCGAAGAAGTATTTAGCAGGCTGCGATGACAAAAGCAATGTGAATGCAGCACGAGTCCACCTTGCGCTTATGTATTCCGCAGGCTGGGGCGTCCCTCAAGATTTTATCATAGCATACAAGTGGTGGAACATGGCTGCCGCTGACGGGCTGTCTCAGGCCGGGTATTGGCGCGACCGCATCGCTAAGCAAATGACTCCTGATCAAATCGCTGAAGCCCAGAGATTGTGCCGCGAGTTTAAGCCACGCCAAGTGTCGGAGTCAGATTCCGCTATTTCAGACGAGACAGCTTCTGGTTCCAGGCCGTCGGCCAGCGGCACCGGCTTTTTTATCACAGAGGACGGTTATTTGATTTCTAATTATCATGTGGTCAAGGACGCGGCGAAGGTGCGGTTGTTGACAAGCGCAGGCACCTTGGACGCCAAGGTGGTGCAGGTGGATGAGGCCAATGATCTGGCGTTGCTGAAAACAGAAGGGAATTTTTCTCCGTTGCCGGTGGTGTCCAGTCGGAAGGCGCAATTGGGGAACACAGTAGCTACTGTCGGATTTCCCAACATTGTTTTGCAGGGTTTCGCCCCAAAACTTGCCAAAGGAGAAATCGCGGCATTGTCCGGCGCAGCGGATGATGCTCGGTATTTCCAGGTTAGCGTGCCAGTGCAACCGGGCAATTCCGGCGGCGCACTTGTGGATGACCACGGGAACGTAGTCGGCA
>Ga0335081_10008715_pt1 | contig 16272 bp, 16 predicted proteins | sample Lox_Sample_35_FD_206713 | JGI IMG/M metagenome (GOLD analysis project Ga0335081, IMG submission 206713) | Soil microbial communities from Loxahatchee National Wildlife Refuge, Florida, United States - Lox_Sample_3.5 | ecosystem: Environmental > Terrestrial > Soil > Wetlands | place: USA... | reverse complement strand
GCGGGCGTCACCGACCAGCCGCTCCAGGTTGCGGGGGGAGATGGGGGTGCCCCGCAAGACGGACCAGGCCATGCGCAGCTGGCGGACTCCGGTTTCGAACACTGGAAAGCCTCCTCTCGGTGCGGTACCGCCTGGTGCCAGGAACGTGGTCCCGGGCACCAGGCTGGCGCCGTCTGCCCTATTCGGTCAGGAGTTGCCGATGCAGATGGCGAACAGGACCGCGGTGAGGGATCCCAGGACGTAGCGGACGTGCTTGGTGGTGGCGGTGAAGTGCGACATGATCGCCTCCGATGTCGGGTTCTGCGAGCTTGCCGGTCCGGATTGACCAGCTGCCGTCAGCGTGCCCGAGCCCCCGGTCGGCCGTCAGTCACCTGCCTGACACGAACTGTGTCAGCTTGCCGACACCAGCCGGGTCCCGCTCGACCCGGATGATGTCGGGGGTAAGTACTTTACGTACTTTACGTACTCGTCGTGATAGACTTGGCTAGAGTCCAGCAACGACAGAGGTCAAGCCCATGCCGCAGGTTCACTACGACAGCTATACCGAAGCGCGTAACAAGCTAAAGAACCTGCTCGACGCCGCCGAAAACGGCCAGGTTGCCACGGTCCGCCGTGATGCTGCCACTGCGGTTGTGGTTGACGCTGAGCGCCTGCGGCATTTCCTTGCGTCTGTGGTGCCATCCCAAGCCCAGGTGGTTCAGGAGGCTGGCGGGTGGTCAGTGTTCATTCCCGGCTTGCCTGTCGCCGCGGACGGGGGGACATTCGAGGAGGCCATCACCGAGATGGCCGATGCGCTGCGCGAATACGCCGAAGACTGGCAAGACCATCTCCGGCATGCGCCGAACCATCGCGAGAACTGGGGATTGGTGCAGCTGATCAGCCTCAGCAGCGATGAGCAGCTCCGCGAGTGGCTTGTCGGATCAGCACGGTGACCTGGCCTGCGCCAACCCGCGAGGCCCACGACGCTTTCTGCCGGACTGAGGGCTGGCAGCCAGTCCGGAACGTCCGGGGCCAGACCGGCACGCATCATGTCACCCACGAGCTCCAGCTCCATGACGGTCGGATCTTGAGGACGCGGATTTCCCACCCAGTGAACCGCGAGACTTATGGCCAGCGGCTGTGGAGTCACATTCTCAGGGATCAGCTCGATGTCGATGAGGCTACGTTCTGGGCATGCGTCCAGGACGGGACGAAACCTGACCGCGGCGCACCCGAGCCTCCCCCAGAGGCGCTGCCGGCTGATCTCGTCCACTTGCTTCTCACGAGAGTCCGCCTCAGCGAAGCCGAAGTGGCAGTAATGAGCAAAGAAGAAGCCATCGCCAGAATGCAGCGCTACTGGGCTACGGGCAGCTAAGAGCCCAGCTGAGAGCTAACGGCCGCCTTACCTCAACTTGGGTGATGTCGCCTCGGGCGGCGCATGGTGGGCTTGTGATATGCCAAGGCAACTCGCCACCGAGGCGGCGTCTATGGCCGTCCTGATGAGAGCGGCACCGTGAGCACACGCGGCCGTGAGCGCCAGCCGCGGAACCCAGGTGGCGGGCAGCCCGGCGATCCAGGCCAGGAGAGCCGCTGATCTCAGGCTGCTGGGCATATCCGGCAGAGCCTCGCTGATGGATTACCACTGATCGGGCGATGCCAGTTCATCGTGCCGGAGTGAGGCTTGGTAGTGCCCGATCAGGAAGACAGCTCGCAGTTCAGGAGGACGCCATGTGCCTGCACCGGCCGCAGTGTCCAAGCGCCCTGGCATCGGATCGGATGGCCGCGCGCGTTACGGTCAGTCATCCCGAGCAGGGGTGGAGCCTGCTGTGCAACGGCATTGTGCTGTTCGACGACGCCGGGGCGCTGCTGCCCGGCGGTCACGCTCTGGTCCCTCCTGCCAGGCCGCGCCGACCGCTGGCGGGGGCGACGGCGCCATCGCCAGCCCGCCTCCGCTGGCATCAGCGCACACGGCTAAACCGAGACAATGCCCTGGCCAGCTAACTGCGAGATGGCTCAGATCGGCTGGCGGCTGCCCGCCGGCACCCGGACGAGATCTTGCCAGTCAATGTGAGCCGCTCCCGGCCGGCCGGCCCGCGGCTCAAATCCAAGGGCACGACGATCGGTGTGCGGGCCGCCGGTTTGCTGCGCGGCGCCGGCCCGGAGCTGATCTCGGGAGCCTCGGACAACGACCCCACCAACGTCGGCACAGCGGTTGCGGTCGGCGCGCAGACCGGTTATGCCCTGTCATGGGTGGCCGTCCTGGTCGCCCCGCTACTTGCGGTGGTGCTGACAATCGCGGCCCGGCTGGGCGCGGCCGCGCGAGATGACCTGCAGTCGCTGGCCGGCAGCCTGGCGCTGCTCGGCACGACCCTGACCAGCTACGTGTATGTGTGGGAGGTCGTCGCCCGCGGCGTCGAGGAGCCACCACGCCCGGACGCCGACCCGCCCGCGCGGATCAGGGCCGGCGTCATCGCCAGCGCGGTGTTCACCGCCGGGGCGCTGTGGTGCATGGTCGTGGCCTCGGCGGCCACGCTGGGCCGCTATCACCAGCCTGCCGCGTCCGCGGCTGACGCCGCGCGGGTGCTGCGTCCCCTGGCCGGGCCGGCGGCGGCGGACCTATTCGCGCTGGGGCTGGCGGCATCCGCGCTGGTCGCCTTGCCGGTGCTAATGGCCACGACCGCGTACGTGGTCGGTGCGCACTTCGGCTGGCGCCGCGGACTGTCCGAAGGCATCGGCGCCGCCCCCGGCTTCTACGCCGTGCTGGCGGCCTCCGCCGCGCTCGGCGTAGCGGTGACCCTGGCGCATGTCCCGGTGGTCGGCATGCTCGTCGCGGCCAGCATTGCCGGCGGCCTCGGCACGCCGATCGGCCTGATACTGCTGGTTCGCCTCGCCCGCGAGCCCCAGGTCATGGGCTCAACGCCGATCTCGCGCCGACTCGCCGTCGCAGGCTGGGCCGTGGCGCTGGTCGTGGCTGGGATGGGCGCAGCCTTCGTCCTCGGTGCGGTCCTCGGCCCGCCCTGACCGCACCGCAGTGAGATGCTTTAGCTATCCAGGCGGGCGGGAAACATCGCCGGATAGCGCTTGACCGTCGGGCGCCTCGCGCCCCCCGACGAGCTTGGCGCTCATCTTGATCGTCTTGACCGCGCCCGTCGCGCCCGCCTGCAACGTCAGCCCGACGGCGAAGAGGATGACGCCGAGAGCGAAGAACGTCTTCGACCCGAGCAGGAGCAGGCCGACGCGGCCTAGGGCGTATGGCGGAGTGCAGACCACCGCTCCGATGATCCCGCCTACCGCGCTGGCCACCAGCTTGTCCCGCCTGGACTGGACGGGCTTCATGCCGATGAGCCGGGCGGGCACCGCGACGTAGCAGACCATCATGATGCCGACGATGATGCCGAGGGAAAGCCCGAACCAGAACGCCCCCCAGCGGGGGACAACCACCGTCGACAGGCCGAGAAGCAGGCCGACGAACGCACCCGATCCAAGGACAATAGGCAGGTGCGACCGGGCCTGGGTGAACGCGGGCCGGATCTGCGGCCGGCCGGGCTCGACGATCGCGAACGCGAACACGGCGTTCAGGTAGAAGCCCGCCGCGGTGACCGTGGCCACGCCGAGCACCACCGGGATCACGACCTGTGGCCCGGCGAGTACGTGAAACGGCTTGCCGTGCACCAGGTGAAGCTTCGTGACGGGCTGCAGGTGAAGCTTCAAGTCGTACATGGCGGCCCAGATCCACATCGCCGGCAGCACCTGGACCAGGGTCAGCCTCCAGTTGGTGAACAGCAGCTTCACTCCGTCGAAGAGCATCGCGAAGGCACCGATGGCCAGGGCGAGAGGAGCCAGCCAGGGTCGGGTGTGGCTCAGCCGCAGGATCGTGTGATCGACGATGTCCCGGTCACTTGCCCTGACCGCCTGGATAAACCGCCTAACGTCGGTATGCCGTGTGTGCCGTTGCTGCATGATCGGTCACAGCTCCGGCGATGCCGTCAGGTACACGTCGAATTCTGCGCGCAATACGGCGCCTGCCTAGACGAAAGTGATCTCGTAAGTTTGCGATAGCACCAAGGGTACGTCCCCTCAGTCTGCTGATGGCGTCATCGCTCGGGCCGCGATGCCACGAGTTGCACATGGACGACTTCGAGCCCCGGCCTGATCCTCGGCGAAGCTTTCGTCGGTGACCGGCAGACTGCGCTGGGTTTCCTGGCCTCCGACGGTCCCATCGTCGCGAGCGAAGGTGACCGCCGCATCCTCCCGACTGGGAGTAGATTCGGTGATCAGAGGACCAAGGCCGCGTCCCTGGGTAATACGGGAGGCAAACCGGAGTCGGCATGAGGCTTGAACTCGGCGTCGCATTGCGGGCGGAACCGCAGCTGCGGGCGCTTCCCGGCCTGCTGCAGACGGTGGAGCTGGTGCCGCTCCCGCAGGACCTGCTGGAGGCCCGGGTGGCCCGGGAGGTGGCGGCGAACCCGATGCTCCGCCGCGGCCGGCAGGCAACTTGCGCGTCGTGCGGGAGCCGACGGGTCGAGGGGCGCTGCCCGCGTTGCTCCGGTCCGGCAGGCCGCGTCCCGGAGCCCGCGACCGACCCGTTCGAGTCCCTGGCTGTGCTCGCCCGGTGCGAGGTGGACCCGGCGGACCGCGACGCGGTTCAGGTGGTCGTGGACCACCTGACGGGCCGCGGGCTGCTGGACGCGGATCCGGCCCGGATCGCGGCGGACCACCGGCTTCCGCTCGCCCGCGTGGAGGCGGCGATCCGCGCCGTCCGCGCCGTGGGGCCGCCTGGCATCGCGCGGCGTACGGTCGGCGAACTGCTCGCGGACCAGGCCCGCCGCCTAGTCGCGGACGGCGAGGCGCCGGGCTGGATCGTGGACCTGGTGCGCGATCACCTGCCGGCCATCGCCGAGGGCGACGCGCGGACCGCGGCCGGCCGGCTCGGCGTCCCGGTCGACGACGTGGCCGCCGCATTCGAACTCGTACGAAGTCGGCTGCGCCCGCTGGCAGCGCATGATTCAGGACCCGGCCCCACGCGGGCACCGGCCGCCGACGTGCTCGTCTACCAGGACGCCGCGGGGCTGTCGGTGGAGGTGCCCGACAGCCGGTCGTTCGGGTTGCGGGTGGCGCCGGTGCCCGCGGCGGTCCGGGCCGATCCGGGCGCTGTCGCCTGGCTGGAGGCGCACCGGCGCGAGGCCGCCGCGCTGATGCGCCAGATCGACGCGCGCGCAGCCGTGCTGCAGCACGTGGCGGCCTGCGCCGTGGAACGGCAGGCTGACTTCCTGGCCCGCGGACCGGCCGGCCACGTCCGGCTCACCCGCACCGAGGTCGCGGCGGAGCTCGGGCTGCATCCCTCAACCGTCAGCCGCGCCGTGGCCGGCAAGACGATGCGGCGGCCGGACGGGCGAGTGGTCCCGCTCGAGATCCTGTTCGGCAGCGGGGTGGCGATCCGCGACCTGGTCCGCCGCCTGAGCGGCGACGGGCCGCTGAGCGACGCGCAGCTGTGCTCCGCCTTGGCCAGCCACGGGCACGTCGTCGCCCGCCGGACCGTGGCCAAGTACCGCGCCCAGCTGGGCATCCCGGCAGCAGGCGGCCGGGTCCGAAGCTGACTTCGCTACCACGGCTGCCGGGTGGCGCGGTGGGCGAAGCGCGCTTCGCCGTCACGGTCGAGAACCTGCAGGCTCCCGCTCGCGGGGCGTTGGCACGAATTGTGCAGTAGAGGGGTGAGTCCAAGCCCACGCGAGAGGGAGAACCCGGATGCACGACATTGATCGAGCGCTGTTCGAGGCCGAGGCGGAGAACTACGGCGAGACGTACGAGACGTTCGGCGAGGACCGCGAGCAGGAGCAGGTCGCCGGGCTCCTCGAGGTCACCACCGAGGAGGAGCTGGACCGTTTCCTCGGCGACCTGCTCAACACGGCCGTTTCGGCGGTCCGGAACTTCGCCGGGTCCGACGCCGGGCGGGCGGTCGGCGGGATACTGAAATCCGCTGCCAAGCAGGCCCTCCCGCAGCTCGGGCAGCTGGCCGGCGACGCGCTGCGGCCCGGCGGCCAGGCAGGCGCCTTCGGGCGGAAGGCCGGAGAATGGCTCGGGAACCGGCTGGAGACTGGGCTGCAGACCGAAGGGCTTTCCGCGGAGGACCGCGAGTACCAGACCGCACAGGCCTTCGTCCGGTTCGCGAACGAGACCGCGCAGGAGGCGGCGGCCGCCGCCGGCAGCGCGCCGCCGAGAGTCATCGCCCAGCAGGCCGCCATGGCCGCCGCGCAGCAGCACCTGCCCGGCCTCCTGCGGCCGCCCGGCCCGGCTGCCGGGCCGCCCGCATCCGCCGCCGAGGGCCGCTGGGTCCGGCGCGGCCACTACATCGTCGTCATCGGCGCCTGACGCACCCGTCACCGGTAACCAACGCCACGAGCCACCATCAGAGAGGACAGCCAGACATGTACGAGACAGAATCCGAGTTCGCCGGCGAGACCTTCGAGTTCCCCGCGGAATCCGCTTTCGAGTTCCCCGCGGAATCCGGGACCTTCGAGTTCGGACCGTGGGAGTCCGGGCAGTCGGGCACCGGCTACGAGGGCGAGGGCGAGACGCTCGAGGCCGAGTTCGCGTCCCGGCTGCTCGAGGTCACCACCGAGGCGGAGATGGACCGGTTCCTCGGCGATCTCGCCAAGAGCGTCGTGAGGGGTGCGTCGAGCTTCATCAAGTCACCCATCGGGAAGGCACTCGGCGGCGTCCTGAAGAACGTCGCGAAGACGGCGCTGCCGGCTGTCGGCGGCGCGCTGGGCTCGCTCGTGCTGCCCGGTGCGGGCACCGCGATCGGCGCGAAGCTCGGCTCGCTCGCCGGTGGCCTGCTGGAGGCCGGCGAGGCCGAGACGATGGGCGAGGCCGAGGCGCAGTACGAGGCGGCGCAGCGGTACGTCCGGTTCGCCCGCTCGGCGTACGGCCTGGCCGCCAGGGCGCCGCGCAACATCCCGCCCCGCTCTGTGGCGCGCGCCGCGAGCATCAGCGCCGCGCGGCAGTACGCGCCGTCGCTGCTGCGCAACGACCAGCGGATGTCGCCGTGGCGGCAGCGCCGGCGCCCGTCGTACGGCTGGCCGCCCCCGCCCTGGGGCTACTACCCGCAGCCCTGGTACGCCCCCGATTCTAGCGGCGGGTACGGCGGTGGGTACGGGGACGGCCCGGACGACGGCGGGCCGTGGTCCGACTCCGACACCGAGGCCGGGCCGGGTGCCGGTCTCGGGGGCCATGGCCAGGGGCCGGTCGGTCCGGGCGGGCCGGGCGGGCCGGGCGGCCCCGCAGGCCAGCGCGCGATGGAGGGGCGCTGGATCCGGCGCGGGCACCGCATCGTCCTCTTCGGGGTCTGAGAGGCCGGCACGATGCGCGCAGGAGGGCAGCCGAACGGCCTGCTGGAGTACGAGGCGCGAGCCTTGCTGGCCCGGCTGGACCAGGTGAAGCCGTTCGCGCTGCACGAGACGATGGTGCTCGCGGCGGCGCTCCCGTACCAGGCGCAGCGGTGCATCGAGCAGTTCCTGCACAGCGGCCGTCGCCGCCTCCGCGCACGCGTCAACGAATATCTCCGGTGGCTCACCGGACCAGGCCACTCGTCCGATCCCGCCCTGCAGCAGCGCAGGTTCGTCCTGATCCGGATGGAGTTCAACGACGTCCTGTCGCAGTTCGACCTGTTCACCGAGGTCGTGACCCAGCGCAGCGAGCACGGCACCGGCGTCTGGCTCTCGGGACTGGACGTGCTGGCAGCCGATGCCCTGCGGGTCGACGTCGCCGGATACGAGCCGGCGTCCGCGATCTGCTACCTGGCCCGGGGCCCTGGAGCGGCGATCCGGCGGGCGCACACCCGGCTCCCGGGTGGCGGCTCGAACCCCGTCGCCATCATCCGGGTGCCGCGTGAGCGCATGGTGGGCAGCGGGATCGCCTCCTCGCTCGTCCACGAGGTGGGCCACCAGGGGGCCGCTCAGCTCGGGCTCGTCGAGACCCTGCGCGGCGACCTGGCCCGGGCCCGGGCCGCCGAGCCGGACGGCGTGTGGGACACGTTCGACCGCTGGCTCAGCGAGATCGTGGCCGACTGCTGGTCGGTAGGAAAGCTCGGGCTCACCTCGACAGTAGGCCTGCTGGCCGTCGTCAGCCTGCCGCCGTACTTCGTGTTTCGTCCTTCGGGCGGGGATCCGCACCCGACGCCGTACCTTCGGGTGCTGATCAGCGCCTCGATCGGGCAAGCACTCTACCCGGACCCGCAATGGGCGGCCATGCGCCGCACCTGGAAGCGGCTCTACCCGGCCGACGGGCTGCCCGCGGACCGGCGGGCGGCGCTGGCGCGGATCGAGCACGGAATCCCGGCCTTCGTCCGGCTGCTGCTGAACCACCGGTCCGACCAGCTGGACGGGCGGCGCGTCGGCGACCTGTGGCCCTTGCGCGAGAGGCACCCGCAACGCCTGCTCGCCCTGCACCGGCGCTGGGCCGGCGACCTGGCCGTGATGGCCCGGAAGCCGCCGTCACTGGTGTTCGCGGTGATCGGTCAGGCGAAGTCCGCCGGGCTGATCGATCCGGAGACGGAGAGCTCAATGCTCTCCGACCTGCTCACCGCCTGGGCGGTGCGCAGCACGCTCGACGTCGTCCAGCGCTGGCCCGCCGGACAGGCATCAGAACCCATCACCGACACTGACTGAGAGGACACCACCGTGCAGATCACGTGGACCCCGGACCCGATCCGGGCCGGCCAGCCGGCCAGGCTGCGCATCATCCTGACCGAGGGCGACCGGGCCGGCGACTACACCTTCAGGTTCCGGGACGACGAGCACGTCTTCGAAGAGCCGACCCTGACCCATCGCATGCGGCGGGGGCTGGACTTCGAGCCTGACCTTCTGTTCGCCAGCAGCGGGAACAAGACCCTCCTCGTCCAGGCGCCGACGCCGCGCGGCAGCGAGATCCCGCCGGACCCGGAACCCTTCATCATCCCCGTCCTGGAACCGGTCCTGCCGCAGGTGCCGCAGGCCACCGTGGCCCTGGTCGCCGCCGACCCGCCGGCTAGCGACGACGAGATCCTCTGGACCTTCATCAACGACATCACCAACCGGATGCGGTTCGATGAGTTCCACGAGTTCGTCCGGCCGCGCATGACCGGCGCCAACGGTCCGGAATGGTACGGCACGGACGCGTTCCGGCGGCTGCGCCGGCTCTCGGAGGAGTTCGTCGAGACCGCCGCGGACCCGATCGGGGCCGTCACCGCCGACCCGCCGAAGCCGACCGTGGCGGGCGAGCTGAGCGAGTCGGAGGTCGTGAATGGGATCGCCCGCTCCTACGTCAGCAGCGAGCGCAGCGACCTGTCTCGGCCGTTCCTGCGGTTCGACGAGCCTGACAGGCCCCGGCGCCGGGGCTCGGGGCAGCGGCCAGGGCAGCAGTTCGACCGACCAGAACGAGCGCGGCAAGGGGGGCCCGGGGAGCGGCTGACCAGCCCGGCGGCGCTCGGCCAGTTCCCGCTGCCCAACGTGCCGTTCGTGGAGTTGATCCACACGCTGTGGCTGGAGGAGGGGATGCTGTTCCAGACGATGAACCACATCCTCGCCCGCTTCCAGAACCGGCGGCCGGGCCCCGGGTACGACGCGCTGGCGCGCTTCGACCTCAACCCCCTGCTGCCGCTGCGGAACCTGTTCTGGGGGCTGGCGGAGACCCAGTACGAGCAACTGACGGTGCGCCGCCGGGCGGCGGAATACCAGTACCAGTACGGGGTGGAGCTACTCGGCCGGGCCATCCCCCCATCGGCGCTGATCGTGGAGACCCGCTCGCAGTTCCTCGAGGGGTTCCACGCCCTGCTCAACGCGAGCCTCGCCTTCTACAAGGAGCGGGATGACAAGACGGTGGACGCGGACGCGTTCCCGCTGCTGAGCAGCCTGCGCGAGGTGCACCTGGTGCTGGCCCGAGGCGCGCACAACCAGTTCGCCGACCTGCCGGTCAAGGCACGAGCGGAGACGCTGACGCTGCAATGGATCCTCGCCCAGCCGGAGACCGGGCTGTTCCTCGGCGGACCGACGATGGTGCCGTTCGAGGAGAACTGGATGGGCCCGGTCGACACGATGAAGACCCTCCAGCACTGGCACGAGGCGAGCATCACCCACTTCTTCGAGCTGGCCACCCACGGGGAGCAGCTCCTGCTGTCGATCCGGCACGGCCGCTGGAACGAGTCCAGCCGGACCCGCGAGGACGCCGCCAACTGGGCTCTGACCTGGCGCAACGAGGTCCAGCGATATGTCCACGCCTACCGGACGGTGACCGGCGTCGATCTCAGCACGGGCATCGACGCCACGATGCCGTCCCGCCTGCTCGCCCGCCGGATGCACCAGCAGGCCCGGCGGGCATGACCCGGCCGGCGCGACCGCCGATCGACGTCACGTCGTCCCGGTTCCTCGGCCTGCGGCACGCCAGCGACTCGCTGCCGGGATGGACGGACCTGACCACCGGGGTGCCCGCCGTGCTGGCGGAACCGCCACTGGCGGGGCGGATCGGCCGGCACGTCGCGCGGTGGCAGGGCGCCGGTGCCGGGCTGGTGGCCAGATCGTCGCTGCACGCCCTGATGGACGTGCTCGGCGAGCTGCCCCGGCCCGGCGACACGGTCGCGATCGACGAGTTCGCCTACCCGATCACCGAGTGGTCCGCCCTGCGGGCGGCCGGGAGAGGAGTCACGGTGCGCAGGTACCCGCACCACCGGCCGGGCCGGCTGGTCCCGCCCGCAGGCGGGCGGCTGTTCACCCTGGCCGACGGGTGGTGCCCAGGGTGCAACCGGCCGGCGCCACTGGGCGTGCTGCGACAGCGCGCGGTCTGCGGGGGCGGCCTGCTCGTGGTCGACGACTCGCTCGCGTTCGGGGTGGTCGGCGACGGCGCGGGGACGCCGGCCTGGTCAGGCGTGGGTCACGACGGGGTGGTCTGGGTGGCGTCGATGGCGAAGGCGTACGGCGCCCCGCTGGCGGTACTCACCGGCAGCGGGGACGTCGTTGACGTCCTGGCCCGGCACGGCGGCAACCGAGTGCACAGCAGCCCGCCGTCGGCGGCTGATCTCGCGGCGGCGGCGAGAGCGCTGGAGCTCGGCGGGCCCGGGCGGCGGGCCGCGGTCGCCCGGGAGCGGGTGACGCGGCACGTGCTGTACCTGCGGGAGGCGCTGGCGGCTGCGGGGATCCGGATCGGCGGGCCGCCGTTCCCCGTCCTGTCACTGCCCCTGGCGACCGCTGTCCAGGCTCGCCGGTGGCTGAACCGGCTGCGGGACAGCGGGATCCGGGCGGTCGTCCAGCGGCCGCGCTGCCGACCGGGGTTCGCGCTCGGCGTCCTGTTGCGGGCCGACCACGCCGAGGCGGACGTCGAGCGCGTCGCGGCGGCGCTATGCGGCCTGGCCCGATCGGAGGCGGCGGCGTGACGACCACCGTGCGCGGCTGGCGGATCCGGGTGATCGACGCGCACTGCCACGCCGGGCACGGCGATGGACTTAGCGGCCCGTTTGACACCGACGCGTCGCTGGGCCGGTACGACCTCCGCGCCCGAGAGGCCGGGGTCGACGGCTCCGTGCTGCTCGCGGCCCTGACGTCGGACTACCGCCGGGCGAACCGGGAAGTGGGCGCCCTGGTCCGGGCCAACCCTCGTCGTTACCGAGGATTCGCGTTCGTCAACCCGGTGAGCGATGCCGGCCGGGTCGGCGAGCTGGTGGACGAGGCGCGGGCGTGGGGGGCGTGCGGGATCAAGCTGCACTGGCGGGACGGGCGGATCACCCGTGAGATCGCCGAGGTGGCCCGGCGGCGGCGTATGCCGGTGCTGTACGACCCGGCCGGCGACACCGGCACGGTCGAGACGGCGGTGACCGCGTACCCGGACGTGGCGTGGATCGTGCCGCACCTGTCATCGTTCGCCGACGACTGGAAGGCCCAGGTGGCGTTCGTCGACCAGCTGGCCCGGCTGCCGAACCTCTTCGCTGACACCTCCGGCGTGCGGTACTTCGACGTGCTGGCCGACGCCGTCCGCCGGGCGGGCGCGGGGAAGGTGCTGTTCGGCACCGACGGGCCGTTCCTGCACCCGGGCGTCGAGCTGGCGAAGATCCGCGCCCTGCACCTGGCGCCGTGCGACGCGGCGGCGGTGCTCGGCGGAAACATCCTGCGGCTCACCCGGGTCGCACGACACCGGAAGGCAAGAAGATGACGGTAACGACGCTGAGCACTCGGTCCGAGGGATCGAGATACCTCAACAGGCCGAAGACGCTCCACACAGACATGCGGATGACGCGGATGACGTTGACGGATGCAGGGTGCGGGGAGATTAAGCAACACAACATAAACGGCATCTCCGAGGGGCTGCGGCAGCTGCGGGATGACTGCCACGGCGGCCGGTCCCGGATCCTGATCACGTTCCTGCCGGTGCACGGACCCAGCTGGCTGCGTCTCCGACCGCAGGACGAAGGGGTCGCCGAGCGGGTGCTGGTGATGGCCACGTATATCACCAACTACTACTCGGGCATGAAACCGAAGGAGCAGGCGCAACAGGTTCTTAAGCAGGAGTGGTATCTAGTCGAGGACATGCGGCCCATGCCGGAGCCGGTCGCGAAGGTCGCCATGGGCCTGGCGAACCGGGGACGGTTCGGCAGCGTGATGGAGCCGCTGGTCGCGGATGCCTTCGACCGGCGTGTGCTGCAGCCGCAGCCGCCCCGCAGGCGCCTGCCAGAGCACCGCGGCGGCTCCGGGCACGGCAGCGACCTGCTGTGGAGCGAACTCGCGGGGTTGTACGGCGAGCTGGCACGAGAGCTGGGCAACCCGTTCTTCGCCGAGCTGGCCTCCGAGCTCGCGACCTACGGCGAGACGCAAGCGGCATGACCTACCCGCGACGGTTCGCTCGGCGCAAATGCAACGCCCGGTCGGTGACGCCCAACAGCGCAGCGGCGGCCCGGACGTTCCCGCCCGTCTCGTCCAGCGCGGCCGCCACCGCGGCGTCTGCGACCTGCTCGCGCAGGTCCTTCAGCGTGCCGCCCTCCTGCAGCCGGGCGGCGATCCAGGCGGCGGGCACCGGTGTCACACCGTTCGCGGCCGGGGCCTCGACCGTGGCGCCCGGAACGGCCGCCGGCTCCGCGACGGCAGGCCGGTCACCTGGGGGCAGGTCCCCCGGCGTGACCGGTCCCGGTCCGACGTACCGGGCGGCCACCCGGTAGGCCAACTGGCGCAGGTCGCGCAGGTTCCCCGGATAGGCCCGGCCGCGCAGCGCGCGCTCCACCGGCTCGGTCAGCATCGCGGGCCCGGCGGAGCCGCGGGCCTGCGCGAAGAAGTGCCGGAACAGCGGGCCGATGTCCTCCTGCCGGGCGGCCAGCGGCGGCAGCCGGACCGTGGTCGCGGCGATCCGGTAGTAGAACTCGGCCCGGAAGCGGCCGGCGTGGACCTCCTGGAGCAAGTCGCGCTGGGTCGCGCAGATCAGCCGGAACCTGCTGCGCTGCCAGCGGTCGGAGCCGACCCGCTTGTACGTGCCCTCCTGGACCACGCGCAGAAGTTCCGACTGCAGGTCCAGCGGCAGCTCGCCGATCTCGTCGAGCATCAGCGTGCCGCCGTTCGCAGCCGAGAATGCCCCGGTCCGGGTTCCGACGGCGCCGGTGAACGCGCCCCGCTCGTGCCCGAACAGCTCGCTGCCGGACAGGGTCGGCACGATCGTCGTGCAGTCGACCACGACCAGGTCCCCCGGGCCGCCGGCCCCGCCGACGGCGTGCGCCACCCGGGCCGCGAGCTCCTTGCCGGTACCGGTCTCGCCGAGGATGAGGATCGGCCCGGCACCGAAACGGGCGGCCGTGACCAACTCCCGCAGGGCGTCCCGCAGCGCCGGGCTGTCGCCGAGGATGACGTCGGTGACCTGGGCCGAGTCCACGATCCGCTCGACCTCGTCCACCCGGGCCAGCCGCGCCCCGACCGGCCGCGGGTCGCCCTGCCAGGGCACGACGTCCGCGGCGCCGGCGACCAGCAACTGCCAGGGGTCGACGCTCGGCAGGCTGCGCACGACGACGATCACGTGGCTCCCGGTGTCCCGCGCGGTGGCCAGCACCTCGAGCAGGTCCGGGCCGGTAGCACGGCAGACCACCACGCCCGACCGGTCGGCCGGGTCTGGGTCGGTGCGCTTGGCCAGCCCCGGGCGGGACTGACACAGGGCCTCGACGATCTCACGTCCCTGCGTCGTTCCGTCCAAGCCGAGAATCCACGTCATGCGAACCCCTGAGTGCCTGACTAAGATAAGGATTCGCTCGTCACAGCCCAGATACCTCGGGCGGTGGGTTACGCTCACGGGCTGACCGCCACGCTCGCGTCCCTGCCGGTGCGTTCGCCGGCCGGATGTCGTTGACTGGATGTTCATCCGGTCCTCCAGTGGTGTAGGTTTGCGCCACGGATGGAGGAGCCCGCTCCCTCATACGTAACGAGCCGCCACCGGTGTGCAGGCGGCGAGCAGATCCGGTGAAGACGGCATGGAGAACTCTCTCGACGGCGGGCCGCCTTCCGACCACGCTGGTCGTGGGCCCAGCCCCGGACGGTTGTCAGCCGCCTTACCACGCTCACAGGGCTCGGCGTGGTCGTCGGCGGATCGCTGCTCGTGCTAAGAGGCTTTACCCAGGTCTGGTGGCTGGCGACGACCCCCGGGGGTGCCGGGTGAGGGATAGGTTCTCCGAAAGCGTCAGCGAACCGGGAACCGCTTGGTCAGGATTTCCACCTGGGTCGCGGATCCGAGCCCGAAGGACTCCGGCACGGTCTCGGTGGATTTGGTGAAGCCCTGACGCAGCAACATCTGCTGGATGTCGTCGTTGTGGATCGCGGCTCCGAAGAGCTCGTACTCCGCCAGACCCAGTGCCGTCCCGGCACCAGCTGGGCGATGCAGATCACCCCGGGTGCCGGGAGGTAAATCACTTCTGCTCGGTGCGCAGGGCCGCCAGGATAGCGTCGGTCGCTTCCTTGCCGAATACCCCGGCTCGGGCGGCTCGGAGCAGTACTACTACAGCCTCAGTTCCCCGGGCCGAGGCCGGCTACTTTCCGCCCAGCAAACTCAGGACTGGCTTGCCGAACGGCAACGGCTTGCCGCCGACCGACACGATGGCCGTGCCGAGGTAACCGTAGTACCCCAGGGCTGCGAACACCAGCACGAACACCGCGCCCGCGTGCTGGATGCCCGCGGATGACTCCAGCACGCCGATGGTGATCAGCGTGACCCCGATTACGCCGGCGCCCAGGATCAGTGAGAACAGCAGCGGGATTCGCAAGCTGACCAGGAATAGCATGAAGATCACGATGTCCCAGGCGATCAGGAACTCCCCGATCGTATGCAGGATGGCGGTCGGCGGGATGGCATACCAGTTGTGGGCCAGCCCGATAACGAGCGCGGCGTAGCTGATCCAGAAGGCCGCGAACGCACCCAGCACGGTTGCGACGAACGTCTCGCCGATCCTCACCGCCCAGGTCGTTGTTATCAGCAGCCCGAGCCCGGTGGCGGCGAACACGATCGGCATGATCGTATTGCCCTGGACCGCAAGCGGCACGTACCCGAGCAGCGAGATACCCAGGACCGTGCTGCCCAGCGCGAACACCAGCAGCCCGAGCGGAACCGGGTCGCCGCCCGATGGGGGCCCCGTGGCGAGCTGGGCCTCCTCCGTCACCTGAGCGTTGTGAACTGCCTCAACATCTGTCACCGGAGCCTCCTCATTTTGTGGCGCGGCTCTGATGGATATGCTCAGTGTCAGCGGCCGGGGATTCAACGACAAGCGCCACAAGCTTCGCGCCGGTCCGTTGTGAGCGGCGACAGCACGCCAGGAATACCCCGCCGAAGATTCGCGTATTGAACGGGCACAGCATTTCGCCCGGTCATTCCGAAGTCGAAAGCCGGAACCGATCACCATATGGTTTCACCGTGACATGCCGCCGGGAGGTCGTGCGGCTTCCTGGCTTACCCGGGGACGGCTGAGGGCGACGAGGGGCATGAACAGGTCGTCCACGATCGCCAGGACCCGCTCCGGCGGGATCGCCTTGTAGGTCATCAGCAAGTCGTGGCGCATCAGGTCGAACGGCATGGTCAGGACGACCGGGGGGACCCGGTCGAGGTCGATCTCGCCGCGTGCCTGCGCCCGGGCGAAGACCTGATCGGACCACAGCGGACGGTCGGCCATGACCTTCTCGCGCACCTGGGCCGGGGTGAGGCCGGTGCTGGCCAGCAGGCCGGAGAACGCGGCGGTGATGATCGCGGCGAAGCTGACCCGCGTCGTGCTGGCGCCGGTGAGCAGCGCGATCATGTCGCCGCGCAGGCTCCCGG
>Ga0335081_10008714_pt1 | contig 16273 bp, 10 predicted proteins | sample Lox_Sample_35_FD_206713 | JGI IMG/M metagenome (GOLD analysis project Ga0335081, IMG submission 206713) | Soil microbial communities from Loxahatchee National Wildlife Refuge, Florida, United States - Lox_Sample_3.5 | ecosystem: Environmental > Terrestrial > Soil > Wetlands | place: USA... | reverse complement strand
TTCGGGTACAAGCAGGAGCCCCCGCGTAGGCATCTTCCGGCGCAATTCCAGTGGCGCCAAGCCGTCCGATTTGGCCTATACCAACGACGGGCTCTGTTTCGTCTAATGCGCCTCCAATAAGACCTGGTCCCATACACCCCTCTTAGAATGGGAATGATTCACGTGAATCGCGCAGCGCCAACTTAATCATCTGGAAATCGGGACAGATGAAGCCATCTACGGCGCTTATCGTCTAAAGACAGGGGTATATTCGAAATGAAGACAGCACTCTGGAAAAGCAGTCCTACGGACAAAGCGCCAGGAGCAGTTAGCGCCAGGTAGTAGCGCGGATTCGCGACGCGCTCCGGTCGGGAACGAAAGAGCACAAGAATCCCTCAGCAGAACTGCATTGCGATCCTAAAAAAATCGACCCGCACTTGTTTTGGAATTCCCCAACCTTATATTGAAGTAGAGGATTCAATCAGTCAAGGTTTTTGATAGTGACTGGATTATTAACGGCAGGAATTGCCGTTGAGCGCATCGAGAAGATCAATCAAGTTCCCCGACTTATTCAAAGTTAGACACTGCCGCGGCTTGTGATTCCCTGTTCGGCTCTGTTTATGTGCTTTCTGTCCGTCTGCCGGTACGTGCGAGTATTCTTCAGAATCTGACCGACATAGCGTTATGTTTTCAGAAGATTGCTTAGATGGAGTATTACCTTCTTACTGTCAGTACCTATGTGGGGTAAACTTGCGTCGACATTAAAGGCCGGTCTTACAGAATCGTCCGCGGCCTCGCGTCCGGTCCCGTCCAGATGGTGGGAGTTGCAAACTGGTCCCGCGAAAGCGTGAGCAGCGTGGGTTTGATGATCACCAGCACTTCGGTCGTATTCGTATCTTTGGTAGTTTGGCGGAACAGCTCTCCAAGGATCGGAATCAGGGATAGCCCCGGAGTCCCGCTCAGAGTACGCGCTTCGCTGGTATTCAACAGCCCGCTGATCACGCCCCACTCGCCTTCCCGCAGCCGCACGCTCGACGTTAGCTTGCGATTCGAGATGACCGGAATGCCGTTCACACTGCTGCTTCCCAAAACCGCGAACTCGCTTTCGACATCCAGAGTAACTTCGTCATTGCCATGAACGTGCGGCGTGACCTTCATGCTCATGCCGAGATCCTCGAAGGTGAAGGATGGCGGCGGCGTATAGGCCTGCCCGCCGCTCGAAAAGCTCGAAGGGCCAAAGTAGCCCGAGGTGAGTATCGGGTACTTCTGGCCGACGTGCAGGGTAGCGGGCAAACCGTCGAGTGCGCGCACGCTGGCGCGCGCCAGCGTGCGCGCTGTCGATTGGGTCATGGTGGCCATCGCCGCAGCATCCTGTATTCCGATTCCGATCAGACTCTGCCCGCCCCCGAAGGTCAACATCTTAGTAATGGAACTCGGAATGGAAACCGGACTTTGCCAGAATGTGCCCAGGTAAGCCAGCGGGAAAGTCGGCGCCACGTCGATGCCGTAGGCCAGCGAATTCGTCAGGTCAATCTGGAGCAGTTCCATCTCGATCAAAACCTGCGGCCGCCCGTGAAGCAGTTCTTCAAAGACCAGCTTCGCCGGGGTCACGCGCGAAATCCGGTCGCGGATGACCACCGCGCCTGCCGAGGCGTCCCAGGCTACGTGCTCCAGTGTGAAAACCTGTCGCACGGATTGGGCGATCTCCACCAGTTCCTGCCCAGAGAGAACCTGAGGCACTGGAATATTCACGGCCACCATTGGCTCCAGTTCGCGCCTCTTCTGCTCGGTGTCGGTGACCACCAGGAACAGGCGGTGCGAAATGGGCACCACAAAAGAATCCGTGGCCGCCTCGAGCGCGTGAATAGCGTCGCGGTAGTCCGCCTGGTTCAGCTCGAAACGCACGGGGGGACCGGATTTGTAGTCACGATCGAAGACCGTCTCCAGACCGAACGCGTGCGCTACCTGTTGCCAGAGCGACTTGGCGTCGGCGCGCATCGCGAAATCCTTGCTCCCCGGAGCCGCTCTCAGTTCCGGCGGCGGCTGCGGATGCCGCTCCGCCGCCCGGTCCTGTGAACTCAAACTGTCGAAGGCCGAAGACGGGTCAGCCGCGGCTGCAGTTTCCGGAGTTTTTTCGGGCTCCGGACCCCTGGGTGGCGATTCGAGCGCCGCCCGCGCTTGCACGGCCTGGGCTTTGAGCGAATAGATCGGATTGGCAGGGTCTAACGCAGCAGCTTGGGAATAAAGGAGATATGCGCGCACCATGTGCCCTGCGCGTTCGGCTTTCTGCCCGTCTTGGTAGAATCTGTCGGGCTTCTCGGCTTGATCCGCAGCGCTGAGCGGCCCGGCCGCCAGTACGCCCGCCACACACACCACCAGCGTGAGTAACCGCACAATAAGGATGACGCAAACCTGTGAGCCGCCGTGCATAACCTTCCATCGCCGTCCAGCCGATAGATGCGTATGGCTTTATTGGGCGATGACCAATGGCAGTTTTTCCCCCCTGCGCCGCGCGACATCGAAGGGCTGGGAATCTCGCCGGGCCTGCTCACGGATCTGGTCCTCCGGCGGCTCTCCCTCGAGGGCACGAGCAATATTGAGGCGTTGAGTTCCTTCCTCAAGCTGCCGGTGGTGGCGGTCCACCACGTTTTCACCAGCTTGCGCCAGCAGCAGCTCGTGGAAGTCAAGGGGATGGTGGGGAACGACTATCGCATCACGCTCTCTGCCAGCGGCCGGGCACTCGCCGCCGAGCGCTTCACGCGGATGCAGTATGCGGGTCCCGCGCCGGTTTCGTTGAAGGCGTACACCGAGGCCGTGAGAATGCAATCCGGAGAGGTCGAAATCTCACGTGACCGGCTCCAGGCGGCGTTCTCGGATCTGGTAATTCCCGACAGCCTTCTCGACCGGCTGGGTCCAGCGCTGATCGAGCAGTCGTCCATCTTCCTTTACGGCGCTCCCGGCAACGGGAAAACCAGCCTGGCCGAGCGGCTGTTGCGCGTTTATGAAGACACTGTCTTTGTCCCCTACGCGGTCGAAGTAGACGGCCAGATCATTTCGCTCTATGACGCCGCAGTGCACCAGAAAGTCGGCGAGGAGGATGAAGAGCGCGATCCCCGTTGGGTGCCATGCCGCCGGCCGTGCATCATTGTCGGGGGTGAGCTGACTCCCTCCCTCCTGGAACTGCGATACGACGACACCAGCGGGATGTACTCCGCTCCGCTCCAGATGAAAGCCAACAACGGCATTCTGGTGATCGACGACTTCGGCCGGCAGCTCATGTCGCCGCGCGAGTTGCTGAACCGCTGGATCGTGCCCCTCGACCGGCGCGTGGATTACCTTTCCCTGAATTATGGTCTGAAGTTCGAAGTCCCGTTTCAGGTGCTGGTGGTTTTCGCCACGAATCTCAACCCGCTGGAACTGGCGGATGAAGCATTTCTGCGCCGCATCCGGAACAAGATCCGGATCGATGAAGTGTCTGCCGACGCCTTCGACGAAATCTTCCGCCGCGTGGCGCGCGCCGGGCAAATCAACCTCACCCCCGAGAGCCTCGCCCACTTGCGGCAGCTTTGCCTGGCGGATGGCCGGGATCAACTGCGCGCGTGCTACCCCCATGACATCTGCGCGCTGCTGAAGTCCATCGCGCAGTATCAGGAACGCGAAGCCACGGCAACCGCCGAAGACCTCCGGCGCGCCGCGGAGCTGTATTTCGCTGTAGGATGAGAGATCGCTGTGAGGTCCGGACATGTCCGGCCCCGGGAGGTCTCATGCTACGGCGCAGCTTCGTCCTGAGCGCTTCGGCCGCCATCCTGCGCGGCGCGGGCCTCGACCGGAAGGAGCGCGTCGACCGCGCGCTCGCGGGCCGCGACGTGGACCGCCCGCCATTCTCGTTCTGGCATCATTTCGGGCTGCATTCGGCGGAAGACCACGCCAGAACCACCCTGGATTTCCACCGCAAGTACCGCACGGATTTCGTCAAAGTCATGAGCGACTTTCCGTATCCTCGTCCGGCCGGGAAATGGTACGAGCTGAAGCCTGAAGCGAATCCGTTTCCGGCGCAAATCCGCGCGCTCGAGTTGATCCGCGACGGCTTGGACCGCGGAGTCTACTTTATCGAAACGATTTTCAATCCCTGGAATGTCGCCGAGAAGCTGTCATCGCCCCAAGAGGCGCGCCGCCTGGCCGCCGAAAAACCCCAAGCCATGCTGGATGCGCTCGACGTGATCACCAATTCCGAGATCCGTCACGCGAAGCTGGCGCTCCAGACCGGCGCCGCCGGTGTTCTGCTCGCCGTAGCCAACGCCACTGCGAGCGTACAGTCGCGCGAAGACTACGCGCGCTTCAGCGCGCCATTTGACCGCCGGATTCTGGAAGCCGTTTCGGGCGCGAAGTTCAACATCCTGCATTTGCACGTCGACCGCAGCCACCTGGATCTCTTCCACGATTTTCCGGCCACCGTGATCAATTATTCCCTGCACGTCAGCGGAATCCCGATTCGCGATATCCGGCGCGATTATCCGAACGTGATCATGGGCGGCATCGACGAAGTGAATTATCGCAAGCTGGATAAAGCCGCCATCGAAGAGCAGTGGAAATCCGCCGCGGCGGCCGCGGGCTCGAAGTTTGTGCTCTCCCCCGGCTGCTCGGTTCCGAACGACAGCTCCCCGGAAGAGCTGCTGCGCTTGCCGGCCGTGCTGGGAGCGTAAATCACGGCAGGACCGGACGTACCCGCAGGCTTATCCCAGCCACTCCGGATGGTAAGCCGTCCCGTCGAACTGCGCGGTGGTCTTGAAGGGCTCATATTTGCCGCTCATGGCGGCGTCCTTGGTTTTCGCCACCAGCGCGGCGAGTTCAGCCTGGGTGAAAGGCTTGAACGTTCTTGCGGCTTCGAACGCCTGGTCGAGCCGCTCCATCGAATCGCAACCGCTGATCACCACTGACGTTGGCAGATTGAGCGCGTAGTGCAGGCACTCGACGGGGGTGGCAACTCCCGCCTTCAGCACGTTGCCGAACGCCAGCGGCTTCATGCCCAGCACGGCGATGCCTTCTTTCACCAGGCGGGGAACCACCTGGTGCGCGAAGCTGCGGAAATGGTAATCCAGCACGTTCAGCGGCATCTGGCAGGCATCAAAATGGAAATGGTTCTGCGCCGCGACGTCCAGCATGCGCAGGTGCACCAGCGGGTCCTTGTGACCGGTGAAGCCCACGTAGCGCACTTTCCCCGCCTGCTTGGCCGCCATGACCGCCTCGTGCGCGCCGCCGGGCGCGAAATAACGGTCGGGATCTTCCAGCCGGATGTTCTCGTGAAACTGGATCAGATCGATCACGTCTACCTGCAGCCGCCGCAGCGATTCATCGATCTGTTTGGCTGCCGCTTCGCGCGTGCGGCCGTTGTATTTGGTCATGAGGAAAACACGCTTGCGGTAACCATCCTGGAGCGCCTTGCCCATGCGGATTTCACTTCCGCCGTCGTGATAGTCCCAGGAGTTGTCCAGGAAATTGATGCCGCGATCCACCGCGCTGCGGATGATGCGGATACTCTCGCTCTCCTCCTTGGGCACGCCGATATGGTAGCCGCCCAGCCCGATGGCCGAAACGCGCTCTCCCGTGGTTCCGAGCTTCCGGTAAATCATGCCATCGGAACTCGCCGCCTCGAGTGACGACACGGCTTGCAGTGCCGCCAGGCCGGCGATAAATTCCCGGCGCGGCATATCGCTGGGCTTCATTTCGTTTCCTCCACGAATCCAACCCTGAGGATCCACTGCTGTTTTACTGCAACCCTGATCCCGCGCTTTCGGATGCCGCCTTATTCTCCCCCGCGCCCTTCGCGTGGTAATTGGGATAGGGCCCGTGTTTCAGTTGCGGGACCGGGTTTTCCTTCAGCTCATCCAAGACCACCTGAATCGCCATCTCCAACTGCGGATCATGCCCCTGCCGCATGGCTTTAGGATCCAGTTCCACCTCGATGTCCGGCTGGATGCCGTGGTTCTCCACGTCGAACTGCCCGTTAGGATTCCAGATGGCAAAGTTCGGCGCCATGACGTAGCCTCCGTCCATCAGCTCCGGAAAACCGCCGAGACCCACCAGCCCTCCCCACGTGCGTTTGCCGACCAGCTTTCCTACACCGAAGCGGTGGAAGTACCACGGCATGGCATCGCCTCCGGAGCCCGCAAATTCATTGGTAATCATGACCTTCGGACCGAAGATGGCGCCCTGAGGCTGGATCATGTCCGCGCCGTCACGCAGGGTGGCGACACTCATCACAGGCCGCTTCAGGTACTCGATGATGTCCGTGGCCAAAGCCCCGCCGTGGTTGAAACGCTCGTCGATGATGACGGCTTCCTTGCCCACCTGCGCAAAAAAGTAGCGATTGAAACTCGTGTAGCCGCCGAAGAACGTGTCCGGCATATGAACATACGCCACACGCCCGTTGGTCATCTGGTCCACCTTGCGCCGGTTGTCTTCGATCCACGCCAGGTGCCGGAGATTGAATTCATCGGCAACCGGCACCACGGTCACATCGCGGGCATTCGCGCCGGATGGATCGGATCCTACACGGATCACCACGGACTTGCCCGCCGTGGCTTCAAAGTAACTGTAGATATTCTCCGGGGGACGCAGGTCGCGTCCATTCACCGCGATGAGGTATTCGCCCGCGCTCACGTTCACGCCCGGCTGCGTCAGAGGCGCTTTCAAGTCAGGATTCCAGTTCTCGCCGTTGTAAATGCGGGCGAACCGGTAGCGGCCGTTCTCGATTTTGTAATCCGCGCCCAGCAGCCCGGTTTGCACTTTCTTGACCTCCGGGCTATCGCCGCCGCCGACAAACATATGGCCCACCGTCATCTCGCCCAGCATCTCCGTAAAGATGTAATTCAAATCGCGGCGTGACGAGACCTTTGCGGCATAGGGCTCATACTGCTTCTCGGCAGCTTTCAGATCCAGCCCGTGGTAGTTCGGATCGTAGAAGAAATCGCGCTCGATGCGCCACACTTCGTGGTAAATCTGCTTCCACTCGGCGCGCGGATCAACTTTTACCTGAATATCCTCGGTTTTTAGCGGACCTTCGGACCCACCGCCCGGCGGTGGCGGAGGCGCGCTCTCATGACCATCGGCCATCGGCTTGGGAGCGGTAATGAACCACTTGTCGCCCTGCTGGTACAGCATCTTCTCCCCATTGAAAGACACGTCGAAGGTCTTCACGCCGCCGACAACAACATCCGACTTCCGCTTGCCGAGATCGAAGCGGTGAACCGTGAATGTCGGACCTCCGCCATCGAACATAGCCGGACTCGGAGCCGGCGCCTCCAATGCATAGAGAACTCCAGCCTTACCGGGCAGCAGCGCGGCGTAACGGCGGGGCGGCATCGGCAAGCCGAGAATTCGCTGGCCGATATTGTCGAAGTCGATTTTGACTTCAACCTTCTTCTCCTCCTTTTTGTCGCCGTCTTTCTTTTTGTCCTCGTCCTTCTTCTTGTCGTCTACGGGCTTCTCGTCATCGCTCTCCGGCGCCAGGGGAGAAGCCTGATCCTTGGGGAGAACCATGACGTAAATGCTGTAAGTCACCGGGTGGCTGAAGCTGTGAATATCCGGCTGCATGGCCAGGCCCGAGTCGGTGCTCGCGGTGAAATAGAGGTACTTGCCATCCTTGTCGAAGACCGGGGTGCGCGCCTCGCTCATGCCGTCGGTAACTTGGGTGCTCCGCGCGTCCGCCAGTGAATAGATATAAATCGCGCGCATGTAGCTCTTCAGGGATTTCGAATAGGCCAGCCATCTGCTGTCCGGCGACCATACCGGCGCGACATCTCGATCCGACATCCGGTAGTCCCGATCCACCAGCACGGGCTTCTTCGTCTCCAGATCCACGTACCAGACGCCGAGGTGATTATCCAGGTACGCGATTTTCTTGCTGTCGGGCGACCAGCACGGCGCGAAGTAAAAAGCCGGCTTCTCGCCTAAGCTCACTTTCTTGACCTCGCCCAGGCCGTTCTGCGCGCGGAGATGCAGCGCGTATTCGCCGGATTCGTCGGAGAAGTACGCAATGGTCTGGCCGTCGGGCGACCACACCGGCTCGCGCTCGTTCACCTCCACGGTATTGGTCAGGTTGCGTGCGTCGCCTTTTTCCGCCGGGACCGTGATCACTTCGCCGCGCGCGGTAAACACCGCCCGGGCGCCGGTGGGCGATAGGCTGGCCTCATGCAGCCGTTTCGCGACGTTCACGAAGTGCGGGCGCAGTTCGACGATGTCGCCGGCCAGCCGCACGTCCACCGGCTTCGTTTTGCCGGATTTCAGATCGTAGAGATGCAGCGCGCCGAACTGCTCGTAAACGATGGCTCCGGGGCCCACCGCCGCGGATTTGAGATCCAGGCCATGATTCTCCACGATCTGCTTCACTTCCTTGCTGCGAGTGTCATAGCAAAACAGCGTGACTGGACCGTTGCGATCTGATAGGAAATAGACTTTGTCGCCCGACCACATGGGATTGAAGTCGTTCGAATTCTCACGGGGAATGGGAACGATGCCGGAATCCGACAAGTCGGCGAGCCAGATCTTTCTGGTCTGCCCGCCGCGGTAGCGCTTCCAGGCCTCCTGCCACTGGAACAGCGGCACGTAGGCCAGGTGCGAGCCGTCGGGCGAGTACGAACCCTCCACGGCGATGGGAAGCGGAACCTCGTCCGGGAATCCGCCCTCCACCGGAATCGTGAACAGCTTCGGCCCATCGGTGCCGCTGGCGCGAGCCGAAACGAAGAGCACGCGCTTGCCGTCCGGAGCCCACGCGACCGCGGCATCGAAACCCGGATGGTAGGTCAACCGTTTCGGAATTCCGCCCGACGCCGGCATCACGAAGACATCGACGTTGCCGTCATACTCGCCGGTGAAAGCGATTTGTGAGCCGTCCGGCGAGAAAACCGGATCGGTTTCAACACCGGCTCCGGTGGTTAACCGTTTGGCGTCTCCGCCTTCGCGAGAGATGCTCCACAAATCGCCGGCGTAAGAGAAAACGATCTGCGTGCGGCTCAGCGCGGGTTTTTGGAACAACAGGTGATCGCCGGTTTCAGCCAGTGAAATCGACGCAAAAAACGTGACGGCAATAGCGAGCAACAGACGCGGCATAGCTCCCCCGAATCGACTCAGTATACAGCAGCCGCCGTCGGGGGCTGGCGGCGCTTGGGTGAAATGCCGCACTGCGGCGCCTTTTAATCGTGCAATCTGCCCCGATTCAATGAGTTGAGTGTCTTGTTCCGAGTCACGGCTTATTGAAAAGTTTGCAGTTCTGAGATCTTCGCTCTCCTGGACTGGGAACTGCACATAATTTTGCTCATTTCGACTGTGTGCGCTGCCGGCGAGGGGTGCACGCGTCACCACGATGCATATCGGAAAGGAGCGCGATGCAGAACCCGGCGGCTCTCAACCAAATCAACGGAAATGACCGATCCTTCATTGATCAGGTAATCGCGAATCGGCTGGGCCGTCCTGGGGCCTTGCTCGGAATCCTGGAAGCGGTGCAAGACCGCAACCCGCATAAGTATCTTTCCATCGAGGTGCTTCGCTACATCGCGGAGAAGACTCACATCCCGCTGGCCCGGATCTACAGCGTGGCGACTTTCTATGCCCTGTTCAATCTTGATCCTCAGGGCCAGAACACCATCTGCATCTGCCGCGGCACGGCGTGCCATACGCGCGGCTCGCGCAAGCTGCTGGAGAGCCTGCGTCTGGAGCTGGGGCTGAACGAGGCCGGTGACATGAGCGAAGCCGACAAATTGTCGGTCACCACGCCTGACGGCAAATTCACCATTCGCACGGTGGCGTGTTTCGGGCAGTGCGCGCTGGCGCCGGTCGCGGAAATCAATCATCACATTTGCGGCCACGTAAATGAGCGCACGCTCGAACGGGAAGTGAAAGCACTCGACGGGGAGAGATGAGAATGCCGAGCATTCAGGACATCAGCACCTTCCATACGGTCCGCGACTCGGGCTTGAACAAGCTGGTCCCTTCCATGCCGCGCGTGGCGGTCGGCATGGGGACCTGCGGCCGGGGCAATGGAGCTGAAGACGTCTACCAGGCTTTTGCCGAAGCCATCGACCGCACCGGCGCCGACGTGCAACTCACCGGCGTCGGCTGCTTCGGCGCCTGCTCGCAGGAGCCGCTGGTCAACGTTCGCCTGCCGGGCCGTGCGCTCATCGTGTTGCGCCGGGTGCAGGCCAATGATGCCGAGCGAATCCTGTACGACGTTTCGATGGGCAATATCACGCCGGATCTGACGTATTGCCAGATCGACGAATGGGACCACATCACCGCCCATGTGAAGTACGGCCCGGGCTATCCGGAGCTGCTGCCGTGGAACGAAGTGCCGTTTTTCAAAGGCCAAAAGAAAATCGTCCTGCGGAACTGCGGTTTCATCAATCCCGATGACATCGAAGAATACATCGCCGTGGGCGGCTACGAGGCCCTGTATAAGGTTCTGATCGACGGCCGTCCGGAGGCGGTCATTGAGCAGATGAAGGCCGCCAAGCTGCGCGGGCGCGGCGGGGCCGGCTATCTGACCGGGATCAAGTGGGAGTTTCTGGCGAAGGCCAAAGCCGATCAGAAGTACATCATCTGCAACGCCGATGAAGGCGATCCCGGCGCGTACATGAATCGCAACGAAATCGAGAGCGATCCGCACGCGCTCCTGGAAGGCATGATCATCGGCGGCTACGTGATGGGCGCCACGGAAGGCATCATTTATGTGCGCGCCGAATATCCCCTGGCCGTTCACCGCCTGAGGCGCGCCATCGAGCAGGCCAAGGAATACGGAATGCTCGGCGAGAACATTCTGGGCCGTGGGTTCAAGTTCCATATCGAGCTGGTGGAAGGCGCGGGCGCTTTTGTTTGCGGCGAGGAGACAGCGCTGATCGCGTCACTCGAAGGCCAGGCCGGAAGGCCGCGGCCGCGGCCGCCGTTCCCGGCGCAGAAGGGCCTCTGGGGCAAACCCACGAACATCAACAACGTGGAGACCTGGTACAACATCGCGCCCATCATCACCAAAGGCCCGGCCTGGTTCACCGAGACGGGCAGCGCCAAGAGTCCGGGGACCAAGGTGTTTTCGCTGGTGGGCAAGGTGCACAGCACCGGGCTGGTGGAAATGCCGCTCGGCACGCCGCTCAAGAATTTCATCTACGACGTGGGCGAAGGCGGCGTAAACGGCCGGACGATCAAGGCCGTGCAGACCGGCGGCCCGTCGGGCGGGTGCATTACGAAAACCTGGCACAGCTCGGCTCCATCATGGGTTCGGGCGGCATGGTGGTCATGGACGAAGACAACTGTATGGTGGATGTGGCGCGCTACTTCGTCGAGTTCACGCATTCGGAGTCTTGCGGAAAATGTGTTCCCTGCCGCGTCGGCTTGAACCAGGCGTTGCGCATTCTGAATGCGTTCACTGAGGGCGCGGCCACGGTGGACCGCCTGGACGTCCTCGACGAGCTCAGCCGCATGATTCGGGATTGCTCGCTCTGCGGTTTGGGCCAGACCGCCCCCAATCCCGTACTGACGACCATGCGGCATTTCCGCCACGAGTTCGAAGATCACGTGTTGGCCCGGCGGTGCCGGGCGGGCGTTTGTGAAGAACTGGCCTTGTCGCCGTGCGAAAACAGTTGCCCGCTGCACATGAACATTCCGCGGTTCCTCCAGCTTTATAAAGAAGGCCGGATGGAGGAGGCGTTCGAATCGGTGGTGATGGACAACCCCCTGCCCTCTTCCACGGGGCGCGTCTGCCAGCACCCCTGCGACAACCGCTGCCGCAGGCAGACCGTGGATGAGCCGGTCAACATGCGCGAAGTGCACCGGTTCATCGCGGACTCCATGTTCGCATCCGATCGCTATGAAGAGATGCTGGCGAGGATCGTCTCCCGAAAGATGCCGCCGACCGGACACAAGATCGCGGTCGCCGGCGCCGGACCGACTGGTCTCACCGCCGCTTTTTACCTCGCCATGATGGGACACGAGGTAACGATTTTCGAGTCGAAATCCGAAGCCGGCGGCATGTTGCGCTTCGCGCTGCCGGATTACCGGCTGCCGAAATCCGTTCTGCGGCGTGAAATCGAGCTGATCGAGCGCGTCGGCGTCGAGTTCGTTTTCAATACGCGCATCGGGTTCGACGTGACGTTGAACGAATTGCACGAGCGCTTCGACGCGGTGTTCGTTTCCGTCGGCACCTGGAAAGATTCCTGGGTGTATCTCCCCGGAACCGAGCTGAAAGGCGTTCACACGGCGCTGAATTTCCTGGAGAGCGTGGCGAAAGGCGAGCAAGCGCCGCTGGGCCGCCGGGTGGCTATCATCGGGGGCGGAAACGCGGCCATCGATTCGGCGCGCACCGCGCTCCGCCGCGGGTCGCAGGTCCTGATCCTGTACCGGCGCGAGCGCAAGGACATGCCCGCCATCGAGGAAGAGACCGAAGCCGCTCAGCAGGAGGGCGCGAAGATCGTGTTTCTGGTCGCGCCGCACCGCATCATCGGTGATGCAGACGGCAAAGTGAAAGCCATCGAAGCGGTGAAGACCAGGCTCGCCGAATACGATTCCTCGGGCCGCCGGAAACCGGTGGCAACCGGCGAAATCCGGCGCTTTGACTGCGACACCGTGATTCTGGCGGTAGGCGAGACTTTCGATCTGGATTTCGCGCGCGCATCCGGGCTGCAAATGAAAGAGTCGGGCACCATCGAAGTGGATCGCTTCACGCTCGAAACCAGCCGTTCGATGTTCTACGCCGGAGGGGACGTGATCTCGGGAGCCTCCAATGTCTCCAACGCCATGGGGTACGGGAAAAAAGCCGCGCGCAATATCGACGAGCGCCTCATGGGCGTGCACCGATGGAGCCAGTTGTTCCCCGAGTTCGATATCGATCAGACGCCTCCGGAGCAGCCCAGTGAAGCGCGGCGTCACACCGGCCATCACATCCCCGTCAAATTCCGGGAGCGCAGTTTCGACGAAGTCGTCCGCGGATTGACCGGAGAAGAGGCTCACGAGGAGGCCTGCCGGTGCTTGCGCTGCGATATCAAGTCCGTGAGCACAAGGTGAGGGAGGATCGAGCGTGCCGCAGAGAGAGCTTTCAATTCGAATCGATGGGGAACTGGTCAGCACCGCGGAAGGCAAGACGATTCTCGAAGCCGCCCGGGCGGCCGGGAAATACATTCCGACGCTCTGTTACCTGGGCGGGCTGAGCGCCGTGGGCGCTTGCCGTCTGTGCATTGTCCAGGTGGCGGGCATCGACCGGCTGCTTCCGGCCTGCACCACTCCGGTGCAGAACGGCATGTCGGTCACCACCAATTCCCCGAGGCTGGCCGAGTACCGCAAGATCGCCGTGGAGTTGTTGCTGGTCGAGCGCAACCACGTCTGTGCGGTGTGCGTCTCGAACGGCCACTGCGAACTGCAATCCATGGCGCAGTCGCTCGGGGTCACGCACGTCCGCTACCCGTACAACTACCCCAAGCTCGCGGTGGACATGTCGCACGAGCGGTTCGTGCTCGATCACAACCGCTGCATTCTCTGCACCCGTTGCGTGCGGGTCTGCGCCGAACTGGAGGGCGCACACGTCTGGGAAATCACCTCCCGGGGCATTCAGGCGCGCCTGGTGAGCGATCTGAACCAGGCCTGGGGTGAGGCGCGGAGCTGCACCAATTGCGGCAAATGCGTGCAGGCGTGCCCCACCGGTGCGCTCAGCGAGAAAGGGTGGGCCGTGGAGGAAATGGTCAAACGGAACGACCACATCAGCGCGCTGGCGGTGAGGAAAGGAGCGGAGGCATGAAAAAAGTCCGGATGGCGACGGTATGGCTGGACGGCTGCTCCGGCTGCCACATGTCTCTGCTGGATATCGACGCCGGGATTCTGGCGCTGGCGCCCAAGGTGGACCTGGTCTATGGCCCGCTGGTGGACGCACAGGAGTTTCCCGAGGATGTGGACATCACGCTGGTCGAGGGGGCCGTCAGCAGCCATGATGATCTGAACAAGATTCAGAAGATCCGGCGGCACACCCGCGTGCTGGTAGCGCTGGGCGATTGCGCGGTTACCAGCAACGTGCCTTCGATGCGCAATTCCATTCCGGTGAGCAGGCTGCTCCAGCACATCTACGTCGATGGCGTGCAGGAGAACAAGGGCGTGCCGGCGCTCGGCGTCCCGCAGCTTCTGAACCGGGCCGGTCCGGTGCAGGATTTCGTCAAGGTGGATCTGCACGTGCCCGGATGCCCGCCGAGCTCCCAAGCCATTCTGGGCGTGGTGAGCGATTTTCTGGCGGGCCGCAACCCCGAGCCGGCGTCGAAAGTCAAGTTTGGATGAGGAACGCGTCATGAAACGCATCACCATCGATCACGTGACCCGCATCGAAGGGCACGCGAAAATTACGATTCATCTCGACGATGCCGGCCACGTGGCCAACACGCAGCTTCACGTGACGCAGGTTCGCGGCTTCGAAAGACTGACGCAGGGCCGGCCGTATTACGAGATGCCGGGCATTACCGCGCGCATCTGCGGCATCTGCCCGGTGAGCCATCTGCTGGCCTCCTCGAAAGCCTGCGATGCCATCATGGCCATCCGCGTCCCGCCGGCCGGCCAGATGCTGCGCGACCTGCTGCATTGCGCGCAGATCGTCCAATCCCACGCGCTCAGTTTCTTCTACTTGTCGGCGCCGGATCTGCTGCTCGGCATGGACTCGGATCCCGCCAGCCGGAATGTGCTGGGCCTGGTCGAGAAACATCCCGAACTGGCGCGCGACGGCATTGAACTTCGCAAGTTCGGGCAGCAGATCATTCAGGATCTGGCGAAAGAGCGCATTCATCCTTCGTGGGTGGTGCCGGGCGGCGTCAATGCGCCGCTCGACGGGCAATTGCGGGATCAAATTCTCGCCCGGCTGCCGCAGGCCCACGCGATCGCCGAACGCACGCTCGCATTGTTCAAGTCCAAAATCGAAACGTTTCAGGAAGAAATCCGGTTCTTCGGCTCCGCGCCGACGATGTATGCCGGACTGGTGGACACGGAAGGCAACCTGCGCCTGTACGACGGCCGGCTGCGTTTTCGGAGCGCGGATGGGGATATCGTCGGCGATCAGATCGTTGCCGAACAATATGCCGATTTCATAGCGGAAGCCGCACAACGGGATTCGTACCTCAAAGCCCCGTATTATGTGCCCGACGGATATCCCCGCGGCGTTTACCGTGTGGGGCCGCTGGCCAGGTTGAACGCAGCCGACCGCTGCGGGACACCGCGCGCCGACCGGGAGCTGGAAGAGTTTCGCCAACGGTTCGGCCGCGTGGCGCACAGCTCGTTCCTCTACCACTATGCGCGGCTGATCGAAATCATTCACGCGCTCGAGCGCATGGAGATGCTGCTCAACCAGCCGCGGATCCTCGACCGGCATGTGCGCGCCAAAGCGGGCGTGAATGCGCTGGAAGGCGTGGGCATGGTGGAAGCCCCGCGCGGCACCCTGATCCATCACTACAAAGTGAACGAGCAAGGCGCGATCGTCTGGGCCAACCTCATCGTGGCTACCGGCCACAACATTCTGGCGATGAATCGCAGCATTCAGCAGGTGAGCGAGCGTTTCGTCAACGGCAACCAGCTCGAAGAGGGCATGCTCAATCGCGTATCGGCCGTGGTCCGGGCCTACGATCCCTGTTTAAGCTGCTCGACACACGCCTCCGGCCAGATCGCCCTGCGGGTCCAGCTTCTGGACCCGAATGGTGCGTTGCTGGACGAACTGCGTAGTGAGTAGCCGGACGAAGGGTTGGGCCATATGCCCCAACCTAATCGCGATCCATCGTGCCATCAGCCCCGCGCGAATTGAGTTTCAAATGTAAGCCCCGCAATTCAGCGGGCTTAGCGTGGACTCACAACTGCACATGAATAGGTTCTAAGTTCATTTATGACACGACCCAAAGTTACTATCGATGGGAACGAAGCGGCCGCGTTCGTTGCCCATAAGATTAATGAAGTCATCGCCATTTACCCGATTACGCCGTCCTCTCCGATGGGCGAGTGGTCGGACCAGTGGTCGAGCGAAGGCAAGCCGAACATCTGGGGTACGATCCCGACCGTCATCGAGATGCAGAGCGAAGGAGGGGCCGCGGGTGCGCTGCACGGCGCGCTACAGTCCGGCTCGTTGGGAACGACTTTCACTTCGGCGCAGGGCCTGCTGCTGATGATCCCGAACATGTACAAAATCGCCGGCGAGCTGACGCCCACGGTGATTCACGTGGCGGCGCGCGCCATTGCGGCCCATGCGCTCTCCATTTTCGGCGATCACCAGGATGTGATGGCCGTGCGTCAGACCGGC
>Ga0335081_10008713_pt1 | contig 16273 bp, 13 predicted proteins | sample Lox_Sample_35_FD_206713 | JGI IMG/M metagenome (GOLD analysis project Ga0335081, IMG submission 206713) | Soil microbial communities from Loxahatchee National Wildlife Refuge, Florida, United States - Lox_Sample_3.5 | ecosystem: Environmental > Terrestrial > Soil > Wetlands | place: USA... | reverse complement strand
ACGCTCTCGCCCGGCGACAAGGTGCTCTCCTTCCGGTACGGCCAGTTCAGCCACCTGTGGATCGACATGATGCAGCGGCTGGGGCTGGACGTCACGGCCGTCGACGTCGAATGGGGCGAAGGCGCGCCGCCCGAGAAGATCCACGAGCTTCTATCCAAGGACACGCGTCACGAGTACAAGGCAGTCTGTGTCGTGCACAATGAAACCGCCACTGGAGTGACCAGCGACATCGGGGCGGTGCGCAAGGCCATCGACGCCGCCAAGCATCCGGCCCTGCTCTTTGTCGACAGCGTGTCCGGCCTCGCCAGCATCGATTTCCGGATGGAGGAGTGGAAGGTCGACATCGCCGTCACCGGGTCCCAGAAGGGGTTCATGCTGCCGGCGGGCGCCGGGATCGTGTGTGTGAGCCCGCGCGCGCTGGAGCTCGGCAAGACCGCCAAGCTCCCTCGCTGCTACTGGAGCTATGAGGACATGGTGAAGGCCAACGCCACGGGATACTTCCCGTACACGCCGTCGGTCCCGATGATCTACGGCTTACGGGAGGCGCTCAACATGCTGCTCGAGGAGGGGCTTGAGACCGTGTTCGCGCGGCATCACCGGTTGGCCGAAGGGTGCCGCCGGGCCGTGCACGCGTGGGGGCTCGGTCTCTGCGCCAAGGCGCCCAAGTGGCATTCGGACACCGTGAGCGCCATCATGGTGCCGGCTGGCATCAACGGCGCCGATGTGATCGACGTTGCCTACCGACGCTACAACTTCGCGCTCGGCGCCGGCCTCAACAAGGTCGCGGGCAAGTTGTTCCGGATCGGGCACCTGGGCGACCTGAACGAGATCACGCTGCTGGCCGGCCTTGCCGGAACCGAAATGGCAATGCGCGACGTGGGCATCAAGGTCGAGCTCGGCAAGGGAGTGGCGGCCGCGCAGCAGTACTGGATCGAGACCCAGAAGCCGCTCCCCGCGCGGAGCGGGGCCGGGCCGGCCGAGGCCGCGGTGGCCAAGCGGCCGGCGGGGGTGGCGTGAGTCACACCCGCTACGAGCCCGCCCGCGGGCGGCTGCAGCGTAGCGAGCTGGCGGTGCCCGGCTCCAATCCGGCCATGTTCGAGAAGGCCCTGGCGAGCGCCGCGGACTACGTCTTCCTCGACCTGGAAGACGCCGTGGCGCCGGCCGACAAGGAGCAGGCCCGGCTCAACGTCATCAAGGCGCTCAACCAGTACGATTGGCGGAGCAAGGGCAAGACGATCTGCGTACGGGTGAACGGGATCGACACCCACTATTTCTACCGGGACATCGTGGACGTGGTGGAGCAGGCGGGCGCAGCGCTGGACGTCATCCTCGTGCCCAAGGTGGGCGTGCCGGCGGATGTCTACCTAACGGACGCACTGCTCACGCAGATTGAGGCCGCCAAGGGACTCACCCGTCGGATCGGGATCGACGTCCTGATCGAGACGGCGCTGGGCATGGCAAACGTCGAGGCCATCGCGACCAGCTCGAAGCGCCTCGAAGCGATGCATTTCGGCGTGGCCGACTACGCGGCCAGCATGCGGGCCCGTACCGTGTCGATTGGAGGGCTCAACCCGGATTATCCGGGCGATCAGTGGCACGCTTCGCTGACCAGGATGATCGTGGCGTGTCGGGCCTACGGACTCCGCCCCATCGATGGGCCGTTCGGCGATATCAAGGACACCGACGGCTTTCTGGCCGCGGCACGTCGGGGGGCTGCACTGGGGATCGAAGGCAAGTGGGCCATTCATCCCTCGCAGGTTCCTCTGGCCAACGAGGTCTTCACGCCGCCCGAGGCCGAAGTGAGCCGGGCGCGTCGGATTCTCGACGCGCTGGCCCAGGCGGCGCGGGAGGGGAAAGGCGCCGCGCAGCTCGACGGCAAGATGATTGACGCCGCCAGCGCCCGGATGGCGCAGAACGTCGTGGACATGGACCAGGCGATCCAACAGCGGAAGTAGCGGGTCAGGCTGATGGCTGACGGCCGATGGCTGCCCGGCTGACGGCCCTCTCCAGAGGAGCTCATGGACATACACGAGTACCAGGCCAAGGAGTTGCTGGCCAACTTCGGCGTGGCGGTGCCGCGCGGGGGCGTGGCCTACAGCGCGGAGCAGGCCGTCTACCGCGCCGCCGAGATCGGGGGCGCGCGATGGGCGGTGAAGGCGCAGATCCACTCCGGCGCGCGGGGAAAGGCCGGTGGGATCAAGCTCTGCACTACGGAAGACGAGGTGCGCAAGGCCGCGACCGAGCTCCTGGGCAAGCGGCTGGTGACCCACCAGACGGGACCCGATGGGAAGGTCGTCCACCGGCTGTACATCGAGGCCGCAGTTCCGATCGAGCGGGAGCTGTATATCGGCTTCGTTCTGGATCGCAAGAGTGAGCGTATCATGCTCGTGGCGCACCCGCATGGGGGAATGGAGATCGAGGAGATCGCCAAGACCGAGCCCCAGACGATCCTCCGCCAGACGATGGAGCCCGCGGTCGGGATGCAGTCCTTTCAGGCGCGAGAGGTCGCATTTGGGCTGGGGCTCCCCGCCGCCAGCATCAACCGGATGGTGACGACGCTCATGGGGTGTCACCGGGCGTTCCGGGACCTCGATGCGACGATGGTCGAAATCAACCCACTGGTCCTCACCCGGGACGGGCAGCTTCTGGCCCTCGACGCCAAGATGGCCTTCGACGACAATGCCCTCTTCCGGCGACCATCCGTGAGCGAGCTCCGGGATCACGCCGAGGAGGATCCTCGCGAAGCGCAGGCCTCGGAGCACGGCCTCAACTACGTGGCGCTGGACGGCGAGATCGGCTGCATCATCAATGGGGCGGGGCTGGCCATGGCCACCATGGACATGATCAAGCATGCCGGCGGCGCGCCAGCCAACTTCCTGGACGTGGGAGGCGGCGCGTCGCCGGAGCGGGTGGCGATGGCGTTCAAGCTGGTCCTCCAGGACCGCAAGGTGAGCGCGATGCTGGTGAACATTTTCGCCGGGATCAACCGCTGCGATTGGGTGGCGAAGGGTGTGGTTCAGGCCGTCAAGGAAGTGGGCGTGAAGATCCCGCTCGTAGTACGGCTCGCTGGCACCAACGTCGAGGAAGGGCGCGCCATCATCAAGGAATCGGGCCTGCCCATCATCAGCGCCGATTCCCTGGCGGACGCCGCGGACAAAGTGGTTGCCGCGTGGAAGAAAGCCAAGGGGAACTGACCATGGCAATCCTGATCAACGAGCTCACCCGCATCCTGGTCCAGGGATTCACCGGGGACAAGGCGACCTTCCACGCGCAGAAGATGATCGAGTACGGCGCGAAGGTGGTGGGAGGCGTGACCCCGGCCAAGGGCGGACAGACCCACATCGGTCTGCCGGTGTTCAATACGGTCAAGGACGCGGTGGACGCGGTCTACCCGGATGCGAGCATCATCTTCGTTCCGGCGGCCTTCTGCGCCGACGCCATCATGGAAGCCGCCGACGCCGGCATGAAGCTGGTCTGCTGCATCACCGACGGCATTCCGGCGCAGGACATGATGATGGTGAAGCGCTACCTGCGGCGCTATCCGAAAGAGAAGCGGACCACCCTGGTCGGCCCCAACTGCGCGGGAATCATCAGCCCGGGCAAGTCCATGCTCGGCATCATGCCCGGCCACATCTACATGGCGGGGAAGGTGGGTCTGGTCACCCGCTCCGGAACCCTGGGCTACGAGGCCGCCAGCCAGATGAAGGACCTGGGCATCGGGATCTCCTCCAGCGTCGGCATCGGGGGCGATCCGATCAACGGATCGAGCTTTCTGGATGTGCTGGCGCTCTTCGAGCAGGATCCGGAGACCGAGGCGGTCATGATGATCGGTGAGATCGGGGGGCCGCAGGAGGCGGAGGCAGCCATGTGGGTGAAGGAGCACATGTCCAAGCCGGTGATTGGCTACGTCGCAGGCCTCACGGCGCCCAAGGGCCGTCGCATGGGACACGCCGGGGCCATCATTTCCGCCTTCGGCGACACGGCCGCGGAGAAGGCGGAGATCATGCGGTCGCTCGGACTCACGGTCGCGCCGAGTCCGGCCGAGCTGGGGAAGGCCGTGGCAGAGGCCCTCGCGAAGAAGCCGCCGCGAAAGCGCGTGGTCACTCGATGACGGCCCGGCCGAAGGTCATCGTCACGCGGCGGATTCCGGCGCCCTGCGAAGAGGAAGCCCGCCGCCGGTTCGATGCGGTGCTGAACCCGCAGGACACCGCGCTGACGCCCGAGCAGCTCAAGACGGCGCTCCGGGACGCCGACGGCCTCCTGCCCACGGTGACCGACAAGATCACTGCGGACGTGCTGTCGGCGACGCCGCGGCGGGCGCGGATCATCGCCAACTTCGGGGTGGGGTTCAACAACATCGATATCGCCGCGGCCAAGGCCCAAGGTGTCACCGTCACCAACACCCCGGACGTGCTCACGGACGACACCGCCGACTTGGCCATGACGCTCCTCCTCATGGCGGCGCGGCGCGCCGGCGAGGGTGAACGGCATGTCAGGACCCGCGCCTGGACCGGATGGCGCCCCACCCATATGCTGGGGGCCCGGGTGAGCGGCAAGACGCTCGGGCTGATCGGGTTTGGCCGGATCGCGAAGGCGGTGGCGCGGCGCGCCCACCACGGCTTCGGCATGCGCGTGCTCTACGCCGATCCCTTTCCCCCCAAGCCCGAGGAAGCGAAGGCGCTCGGCGCGGAGCAACGGCCGACCCCGGAGGACGTGCTGCGCGAGGCCGACTTCGTCTCGCTGCACTGTCCGGCGACCCCGGAAACCCGCCACCTGATCAACGCGGAGCGGTTGCGGCTGATGCGTCGGGAGGCGTTCCTGATCAACACCGCCCGTGGCGACGTGGTGGACGAGGCGGCCTTGGTCGCCGCCCTCCAGGCCGGGACCATCGCCGGGGCGGGCCTCGATGTTTACGAAGCGGAGCCCACCGTGAGTCCCGCGCTCCTCACTCTGGAAAACGTCGTCCTGCTGCCGCATCTGGGTAGCGCGACGCTGGAGACCCGGGTGGCGATGGGCATGCGTGCCATCGAGAATCTCTCCCTCTTCTTCGCCGGCCAGCCCGTCCGCGACCGCGTCGTGTGAGTCAGGACCATCTCGCCCCCTTTCCGGCTGAGACGCTGCCCGCCTCCGCCGATCGGCTGGCGGCGAGCGCGGCGCAATACGCCAGCGAAGTTGCCGAGCAGCTCTTCCGCCTGCTTCTCGAAGTGGTGCGAACCCGTCACCCCTACCTCGAGCCGGTCCTCGAGGGCGGGGTCATGGACCCGGGCTGGAGCACCGACCAGCTCGAAGCCTGCCTTCGCGCTCAGGGGATCTGGTTCCAGCTGCTGTCCATCGCCGAACAGAACGCCGGCATGCGTCGGCGCCGCCAGACGGAGACGGAGCGCGGTCAGGAGCAGGTACGGGGCACTCTGGCCCAGGTGCTTCACGATCTGGCCCGGGACCGGATCGCCGGCCCCGAGGAAGTGCGCGCCCTGCTCCGTGAATTGCGCATCCGGCCCACGATCACGGCCCACCCCACCGAGGCCAAGCGGGTCACGGTGCTCGAGAAGCACCGGCGTATCTACCGCAAGCTCGTGGATCTCGAGTCACCGCGCTGGACACCGCGAGAGCGCGCGCAACTGGTAGAGGCGCTGCGCACCGACATTGAGCTCCTGTGGATGACCGGGGAGCTGCGCCTCGAGAAGCCCACGGTCCCTCAGGAGGTGTATTGGGGGCTTCACTTCTTCAGCGAGACCCTGTTCGAGGCGACGACCGAACTGCTCGAGAAGCTCGATCGCATCCTGGGCCAGACCTGGCCGGGAGAGCGGTTCGACCTGCCTCCCTTCTTTCAGTTCGGGTCGTGGATCGGTGGGGATCGCGACGGGAACCCGTTCGTGACCAACGAGGTCACGCGCCGGACGCTCGCCGAGAACCGGGTGGCGAGCCTCACACGCTACCGGCAGCGGCTGGTGGATCTCCTCAAGACCCTGAGCATCACCGAACGGGCCGTCGATGTGCCGCCGGCTTTTCGCGCGGCGCTGGCGCGGGTGCTGGCGGAGAGCGCCGACGCCCATGGCATTGTCAGTCGGAACCCGGGGGAGGTGTTCCGTCAGTACCTCGCCTGCATGATGCTTCGCCTCGACGGAGCCCTGCGGCACGCTGAGCGTGGTCGCACACCCCCGCCGGGGGAGGGGTACCGTTCCGCGGATGAGCTGCTCACCGACCTGCGTACCGTGGAAAGCGCGCTTCGCGAAGGTGGAAGCGCCGACATCGCCGATCAGCTGCTGCGTCCTGTCCGACGGGAGGTTGAGACCTTCCGCTTCAGCACGGTGCGTCTCGACCTGCGCGAGAACTCAACCAGGACCACGCAGGCGCTGATTGCGTTCTGGAGGGCGGAGACGGGGGCGACGGGCGAGCCCCCGCCGATATCCTCCGACGAATGGAAAGCATGGCTGCTGACCGAGCTGGGCCGGCCGCGGAAAGGCGCCCGTCCACTCGAGGCCTATCCGCCCGAGGTGCAGGAGACGATCGGCATGTTTCGGCTGGTGCGGGAGATGCGCGCCGAGCTGGACCGCGAAGCGTTCGGCTGTTTCATCCTGAGTATGACGCGGGAGGTGACCGACATCCTCGGGGCCTACCTGCTGGCCAAGGAAGCCGGGTTGTTCGCGGACGAGGCGGGCGTCGAGAGCTGCACGCTGCCGATTGTGCCCCTGTTCGAGACCATCGAGGACCTGCACCGGGCGCCATCCGTGATGAAGGAGCTCCTCGAAGTGCCGGTGGTGCGTCGGACCGTCCGCGCCCTCGGCGGCAGCCAGGAAGTGATGATCGGTTACTCGGACAGCAACAAGGACGGCGGTTACTTCTCGTCGAACTGGGAGCTGGTCAAGGCGCAGGCCCGCCTTACGAGGCTCGGGCTGCAGCTGGGGGTGCCCATCTCCTTCTTTCACGGGCGAGGCGGCTCGGTGAGCCGTGGTGGCGCGCCTCTCGGTCGGGCGATCGCCGCCCAGCCGGCCGGTTCCATCCGGGGTCGCATGCGCCTCACGGAGCAGGGCGAGGTCGTGTCATTCAAGTACGCCAACCGCGGTACCGCCCAGTATCAGGTGGAGCTCCTCGCGGCCAGCGTCATCGAGCATTCGCTCCGCTCCGAGCACGAGGCTGCCCTCACCCCGACCAGCGAGTTCGATGAGGCGATGGAGGCCCTCTCGGGCGCGGCCCAGGCAGCCTACCGGCGGTTTGTGGAGCGGCCGGATCTCATAACCTATTTCACGGCAGCCAGCCCGCTCGAGGAGCTCACGCTGCTCAACATCGGCTCCCGTCCGGCCCGCCGGACCGGGGCCCGGACCCTCGCCGATTTGCGGGCAATTCCCTGGGTATTTGCGTGGTCCCAGAACCGGCACTTCATCACCGGGTGGTACGGGATCGGGAGCGGCATCTCGACCTTCCTCGAGATCCGCGGGGAGCGGGGTGAGAAGCTGCTCAAGCGGATGCACGGGGAGTCCAGGCTGTTCCAACTGGTGCTGGATGAGGTGGAGAAGACGCTGTCCTACGTGGATCTCGAGATCGCGCGCCTCTACGCGGAGCTGGTCCCTGACGCGGCGACCCGGGATGAAATCTTCGCCATGGTCGAGGCGGAGTACCGGCGCACGGTTGAGGTGGTCCTCCGCCTGAGCGGGGGCCGGGATCTGGCCGAGCGCTTTCCGAGGTTCCGGCGGCGCCTCGCGCGGCGCATCGCCACGATCAACCAGGTGAGCCGCCAGCAGGTGGAACTGCTCCGGCGGTTCCGCGCCGCGGGGGACGACGTCGAGCGCCGGCAGTATCTTCCCACCCTGCTGCTGTCCATCAATTGCATCTCGGGCGGATTCGGAGCCACGGGATAGGGCTCGCCGGGCCTTCAGCCACCCATGCGTCTGCTGCAGCTTTCCGATCTCCACGTGCGGTGCCCCGGCAATCCGCTCGCCGGGCGAGTGGAAACTCTCCCGTACCTCGAACGCGCGGTGACGTTCGTGGAGCGAATGCTCCCGGAACCGGATGTGATCATCGTCACCGGCGACGTCGCGGATCAGATGGAGACGGCGGAGTATGAGCTGGCCCGCGGCATGTTGCGGCGCCTCCGGCGCCCGTGCTTCGCCCTGCCGGGCAACCATGACAGCCGGCGAGGAATGCGCGAGCTGCTCCCGTTCTGTCTGCGGGAGCCGCTACGGGAGGATTGTCTGGCGTACGTGGTGGAACAACTGCCCCTTCGCCTGGTAATGCTCGACTCCGTCATCCCGGGTCACGGGGATGGTCGACTGGGAGGCGATCAGCTCGCCTGGCTCGACAGCGTGCTCGCCGCCGCGCCGTCCAGCCCATCGCTTCTTGCGGTGCATCATCCGCCGTTCGAGACCGGCATCGGGTTCATGGATCGCATCGGGCTCAACGATCGCGCGGCTCTTGGAGAAGTGGTCGCTCGGCATGGTCAGGTGGTCGGGATCGTCGCGGGGCACGTCCACCGGACGATTGTGGGGAGCCTGGCGGGTCGGGTGGCACTGACCGCGCCGAGCGTCGCGCACCAGATCCCACTCGATCTCTCCCCGGACGGACCCGATACCTTCGTCCTCGAGCCTCCCGGGTTCCTGCTGCACGAATGGGATGGAACGTCGCTCCGGTCCCACCATGGCTATCTGGGGGACTTCGGGGCGTGGCACAGGTTTGATGAGGGGACGGACGGGTGAGGGGCTCAAGGACTCGCCGCGGGCCGATCGCGCCGCGAGCCCCCCGCCACCTCGACCCGCAGCTGACCGCAAGCCGCGCTGATATCGAGACCGCGGCTTCGTCGAACCACCGCCTCGACGCGCCTGGACCGGAGCCGTTCGGCGAAGGCGCGGATCTTGGTCGGGGATGATGGCGCGAGGCCAGCGGCGCCCCCGGGGTGAAGCGGGAGCAGGTTGACGAGCGCGCCGGAACGTCGCGCCAGGGCGGCCAGTTGATCGGCTTCGCGCGGCGAATCGTTCCGACCCTCGATGAGCACGTACTCGAATGTGATCCGCTTCTGGAAGGCCCGCGCCGCATCGAGCACTTCCGCCAGGGGATACTTCCGTTCGATCGGCATCAGACCCAGCCGACTTTCCGCTCCGGCCGAGTGAAGCGAGATCGCAAGGCGGAACTGCTCCGGTCGTGACGCCAGGGCGCGCATGCCCGGGATGATTCCCACCGTCGAGACCGTGATGTGCCGGGCGCCGATGCCCAATCCCTCGGGGCTGTTCAGGATAGTGAGGGCCACGTCCACCGCCGGCCAGTTGAGGAGGGGCTCACCCATCCCCATGAAGACGATGTTGGTCGGCTTGTCGTCGGGGGTGGCCAGGATCACCTCACGCACCTGTCCGGCGATCTCGAACGGGGTCAGGTTGCGCCGAAAGCCCATCTGCCCGGTGGCGCAGAACACGCACCCGAGCGCGCAGCCGGCCTGGGACGAGATGCACAGCGTCCGGCGAGTCCCCGACGGGATCAGGACGGATTCCACGAACTCGCCATCCGCGAGACGCCAGAGGTACTTGCGGGTGCCATCCGCCGAGACCTGGCTCGTTGCCAGCTCGAGTCGGGCCAGCGGCCACGCCAGCTCGAGGCGGTCGCGGAGCTCCGCGGGCAGTTCGGTCACCTCCCGCCAGCTTCGTGCGGGTCGCTGCCAGAGCCGGGGGAGGAGCTGACGAGTGCGGTACCGTGGCAACCCTTCCCGGCCAACCCAGGCCTCGAGCTGGGTGGCAGCCTCGTTCGGGGGGAGGTCCAACAGGCCGCGGGGCGGCATTATCGGTCGAGTCATCGCCATGAAAGATACCCACGGGGAGCGCAGCGTTCCGTTCCTGCGGCACTCCGCGCCATCCCGGGCTGCATGACCTAACCTACAATGGCTGAATGTGTTGCATCGCCCGACCGCGCCGGTTAGGTTTCCGGCTCACTCCTCCGACCCGGGTTTGCTGCTCACCGAACTGCTCACTCCCGATCGCATTCGGGTACCCGTCACGTCCGCCGACAAGGCGGGCGTCCTTCGCGAACTGACCCAGCTGCTGGCCGAGCGTTCCGGGGCCGATCCCGCCCCACTGCTGCGGGCCGTACTGGATCGCGAGCAGGTTCTCTCCACGGGCATCGGCCACGGCATCGCGATTCCCCACGCCAAGTCACCGCTGGTCAGCAATCTTTCCCTGGTCTGCGGCAGCAGCCCGACCGGCATCGCCTTCGACGCGGTCGACGGAGAGCCGGTCCGCCTGTTCTTTCTCCTGATCGGCCCGGAGAGCGCGGCCGGCCAGCATGTGAAGACGCTGTCGCAGATTGCCCATCTGGTGCGGCGTGAGAGCAATCGGGAAGCCTTGCTCGCCGCCCGGACCCCGGAGGAGTTTCACCAAGTCCTTGTCGAGGCCGAGGAGCGATGACAGCAGGAACGTCCCTCCGCACCCATCGCGTGGGTAGCCTGCGCCGTGAGCACGTCGGTCAGCGCGTGCGTTTGGGTGGCTGGGTGCACCGGGTCCGGGACCTGGGTGGCGTCGTGTTCATGGATCTTCGTGACCGTGATGGGCTGGTGCAGCTCTCGTTCGACCCCAAGTGGACCTCCGCCGAGGCGCTTCAACTGGTCCGGACCGTCGGACAGGAGACGGTCATCCTGGTCGAGGGGACGGTCGAACTGCGTCCGGAGACGGCGCGCGACACCGCCCTTGCTTCCCGGGACGTCGAAGTCCGGGTTGCGCGGATGAGCGTGGCGGGCCCGGCGGAAACCCCGGCCATTCCGGTCGCGCGCAAGGAGGGCGAGGACCTTCCCGCGGAGGAGCTGCGTCTCAAGTACCGGGTGCTCGATCTGCGCCGTCCGGAGCTGCAGCAGAACCTGATTTTGCGCCATCGCCTGCTGCAGCGGGCGCGGCGGACGCTGAGCGAGCTAGAGTTCCTGGAGATCGAGACCCCCATCCTTACCAAGCCCACGCCGGAAGGGGCGCGGGACTACCTGGTCCCGAGCCGGGTCCATGCGGGCGAGTTCTACGCGCTGCCCCAATCGCCCCAGATCTACAAGCAGCTGCTGATGGTCGCGGGGTTCGACCGGTACTTTCAGATCGCGCGCTGCTTCCGCGACGAGGACCTCAGGGCGGATCGCCAGCCGGAGTTCACGCAGATCGATGTCGAGGCATCCTTCGTATCTCAGGAGGACGTCCAGGGCTACATCGAGGCCGTGCTGGTGGCGCTTTGGGCGGACGCCGGGCAGAGCGTCACGGCGCCTTTCCCGCGTCTTGGGTACCGCGACGCGATGGAGCGCTACGGCATCGACAAGCCCGACCTGCGGTTCGGCCTGGAGATCCGGGACCTGTCACCATTGGTCGGGGGCGACGCGGCGGAGTTCGTACGCACGGCGCTCGCCAGCGGGGGCCGGCTGCGCGGCATCCTGGCCCCCGGCGCGGGCACAGTGAGCCGGAAGGAGCTCGACGCCTGGGCCGCCGCGGTCAAGGCGTTGGGGGCGGGTCTCATCTGGGCCCGACGCACGGCCAGTGGCTGGGAAGGGCAGGGCGTGAAGGCGGTGGGCGCTGAAGGGATGGCCGCGCTCCCTGCTCACGAGGGTGATCTGCTCGTGGCCGTCGCGGGCTCGGACCCGGTGACCAGTCCCGCCCTGCACACCGTACGCATGGAGCTCGTCAGGCGTCCGGGTGTCGAGCCGCGGGCCCCACATGCCTTCTGCTGGATCGTGGATTTTCCGCTGTTCGAGCCGGACCCGGAGACGGGGAAGTGGATCTTCGTCCATCACCCCTTCACCTCGCCGCATCCAGAGGATCTGGCACGGTTGCAGAGTGATCCCGGGCACTGTCGCGCCCTGCACTATGATGCGGTTTACAACGGCAACGAGCTGGGGAGCGGGTCGATCCGCATCACCGATCCCGCCGTCCAGCGGACGGTTTTCGGGCTGCTGGGTCTCGGGCCGGAGGAGGTGCGACGGCGCTTCGGCTTCCTGCTCGACGGCCTGTCGGCGGGCGCGCCGCCCCACGGCGGGTTTGCCCTGGGGTTCGATCGGATCGCGATGCTCCTCGCGGGGGCCACCAGCCTGCGGGACGTGATCGCGTTTCCGAAGACCACCGCGGCCCGGGCCCTGTTCGAGGGGGCGCCAACGCCGGTCAGCGGCGACGAGTTACGGGCGCTCCATATTAAGATCGAAGGGTAGGGAGCAGGGCGGACTCACCTCTTGAGCCGGGAGCGAGACTTGTCCGACGACGTCCAGCATCGCATCTCCACCGAGGGCGCAGACCTGGTGCTGTTCACGGGCGTGAACGATGCGAACCTCCTCGAGCTCCAGCGGGCGACGGGCATCCGCGCCACCCTGCGCGGAGACACCGTGACGCTGGGGGGGACGGTGGCCCAGGTGGAGCGTGCGGCGCCGGTCGTCCAGGGGATGCTGGATCTGGCTCGCATGGGCGAAATGGTGACGCCTGAGGACGTGTCGCGGCTGGTCGCGGCGGGCCCGGCCCAGGAGCCGCTCGGCGCGGTGGACGAGAAGATCATCCTGCCCGGTCTGCGTCGCATCATCGCGCCGAAGACGCCGGGCCAGCGGGATTACCTCCATGCCGTCTCGACCCACGACATCGTGGTCGGCATCGGCCCCGCGGGAACGGGGAAGACCTACCTGGCGGTGGCGAAGGCCGTGGAGGCGCTGGCCCGCAAGCGGGTGAAACGGATCATCCTGGCGCGGCCCGCGGTCGAAGCCGGCGAATCCCTGGGGTTTCTCCCCGGCGACCTCCAGGCGAAGGTCGACCCCTATCTCAGGCCCCTGTACGACGCGCTCGAGGACATGATGCCCCATGACCGGGTGCAGAAGGCTCTCGAGAGCCGGATCATCGAGATCGCCCCGCTGGCCTACATGCGGGGCCGGACCCTGGCGGATGCCTTCATCATTCTCGACGAGGCACAGAACGCCACCGGGGCCCAGATGAAGATGTTCCTGACCCGGCTCGGTGTGAACAGCAAGGTGGTCGTCACCGGTGACAAGACGCAGATCGATCTGCCGAAACGGGATGACTCGGGCCTGGTACAGGTCGAGCGCATCCTGCCGGGGGTGGATGGCATCGCGTTCTGCTATCTGGACGAGAGCGACGTGGTGCGACACCGCCTGGTTCGGGAGATCATCAAGGCCTATGCGGAGGACCAGCTCGGCTGAGGGCGGGCGGCGCCCGGGGCGACGGCCCCGGGCGCCTATCGGTGCCCGGTCGATTCGACGGATCGTGCAGCGCGTGCTCCGTGGTGAGCGGCGCAAGGCGGTCGTGTCCGTCACGCTGGTCGACGAGCGGCAGATCCGGGCGCTCAATCGGCACTGGCTGGGCCGCGACGCCCTGACGGACGTGATCGCCTTTCCCCTGAGCACCCCGGGCAACGCCGTGCTGGGAGACGTATACATTTGTGTGGCAGCGGCCCGCCTCCAGGCACGGGAGTTCGGGGTGCCCCTGCGCGAGGAATTGAGGCGGCTGGTGGTACATGGCACGTTGCACATCCTCGGCTACGATCATCCGGACGGCGCCGGGCGGGAACGCTCGACGATGTGGCGACGGCAGGAGCATTACGTGAAGGCGCTCGCGTGATCGAACTGCTGCACCGGCTCGTGACGCCGGTCGCGACTCTGGTCTTCTCCCTGTGGGCGGCGTGGCTGTCCCTGGCCAGCGAGGCCGATGTGGACGTGCCACGGCTCCTCGCCGACCAGGAGGCCGGGGAGGCCGGACATCTCCCGCCGGCGCGCGCTCTCTACGTTGGGCATCTCGCGGTCCTGGTCCTGGCGGGAGCAGCGGCGGCCACGGCCGACACCTGGTGGGCGTGGGACACCGGGCAGGCGATGGGGCGCCTGTTCCTGTCGGTGGCCCTGGTATGGGTGGTGGGCAGCACCATTCCGACGCTCCTGGCGAGCGTGGCTCCGGAATTACCTCCCCTGGCCCGTCCCTCCGCGCTCCGCACCCTGCGGGTCCTGAGTCCCCTGCTGCGCGTCATTGCGTGGGCCGATGGCCGGTTCCGCCCGCCCATTCCGCCATCGCATCGCGATGTGGGGCAGGTCCGGCGCGACATGCTGCGGGGCCTCTTCTCCCTGGCCGACATGACCGTGGCCGAAGTGATGACGCCCCGGATCGATATCATCGCTGTCGACAGCACCGCGGGCCGGGATGAGGTGGTCGCCACACTGCGGCGATCCGAGCACGCGCGGCTGCTGGTGTACGACGAGCACCCGGATGCGATTGTCGGAGTGCTCTATGCCAAGGACATGCTGGCGAGCCTGCCCGCCGGTTCGGGTGCCGCCGACTGGCACACGCTGATCCGCCCCGCGGCATTCGTCCCTGAAGGCAAGACACTGGACCGGCAACTCCGCGATTTTCAGCGTGGCCCGAGTCACCTGGCGGTCGTGGTGGACGAGTTCGGCGGCACGGCGGGGCTGATCACGATCGAAGACATTCTGGAGGAGGTTGTCGGCGAAATCCAGGATGAGCACGACACCGAGGAGACCCAGAGGATCGTGGACGAGGGGGAGGGACGGCTGTCGGTCGAAGGCGGGGTGCCGTTGAGTGAACTCGAGGCCCTCCTGGGCCACACCTTCGATCGGCCTGATGTCACGACCGTTGGTGGTCTGGTTCTCGATGCCTTCGGTCGCGTGCCCCGCACCGGCGAGCGCATCGATATCGATGGCATCGACGTGCTGGTGGAGCTGGTCGCTCGCCGGCGGGTCCGTCGGGTGCTCGTCACCCGGCCCACGCCGGCCGAAACCCCGGCTGAGGGCCACGGCCCATGACCTGGGTAGTGCTGCTGGCGGGGCTCGGACTGACCATCTTCGGCGCCGCGGCCGGAACCGCCCTGGTCTCTCTGAGCCGGCTCGAACTGACCCAGGCCGTCGCCGGACAGTTGCGGGGCCGGACCGGGTCGCTGTCCTGGCTGTCCGAGATGGACCGGTACCTGGGCGTCACCGCGGCGCTCACGGCCCTCGGGGTCATTGTCGTCGGCGCGGCGATTCCGGCTTTCCTGAGCGGGTTGACGCTGACCACTCTGGGCCTCCTCCTGGTACTCGTCGTCATGCCACTGGTGCTGTTTGGCGGCTACCTCATTCCCCGCTGGCTGGTGCGACCCCGGGCGGAGATGCTCCGGCGGCTGCTGGTACCTGTCCTTCGGCCGGTGGCGCGGGTGGTGAATCTCGTCCTCCCGGTTCGGCTGATGCCGGGTGGAACCGATCTTCGCGCCTTCTGGCGCGAGGGAGCCGCGGCCGGGCTCGGTGCGGACGAGGAGCTCCTCATGGTAGGGGGAGTGATGACTTTTTCGGAGCGCCACGTGCGTGAGGTGATGACGCCCCGCACGGATATCGTCGCGGTGGCGGAGGATGACAGCCTGGAGGACATCACGGGCGTCTTCGCGCAGAGCGGATACAGCCGGCTGCCGGTGTATCGCGGGACGCTCGACGAGATCGTGGGAATGCTGCACGCGTTCGATCTGTTCAAGCTGCGGCCGGGCGACCGGCTCCCCATCCGGCCCGTCGCCAGCGCCCCGGCCAGCCGGACCTGCGGCGACCTGCTGCTCGACATGCAGCGGGAACGCCGCCACCTGGCCGTGGTGCTCGATGAGTTCGGTGGCACCATGGGCATCGTGACCCTCGAGGACCTGCTCGAGGAGCTGGTGGGCGAGATCTTCGACGAATTCGATGTCGGCGCCCCCCGGCCGGCCGGCGAAGGGCCCATGCTCTTCGAGGTGGATGGCTCCCTTCCAGTCGCGGCCATCGAGGAGCGCTTCGACCGTGCGCTGCCGACGGCCCGGACCAGCACGGCCGGCGGTCTCATTGCGGAGCTCGCCGGCAGGATTCCTCAGGCCGGCGAACGCTTCCTGGTCCGGGGGCTGGAGTTCGAGGTGCTTCAGGCCACGCCGACCCGGATCGAGCGCCTGATGGTGCGTCGCGGTTCCGCCGCCCCGATCCTGCTGGTCCCTCCGACCCCATAAGCCGGTCCAACCGAGCTCCCTCAAGGAAAACCGCCTGCCGGGTCAGACCCGACAGGCGGCTAAACGCGGAGCTGGGAGGGAACGTCTGCCGTGTACGCTCCGCGGGGAGAACTAGGCCGTCTTCTTGGCGATCACCAGCCGGCTGATCTTGTTGTACGTGGCATGCGGGACGACCTTCTTGGTCAGCAGGTCCGTCTTCTTCGCGTAGGGCCGTCCCTTGATGATCGCGTCAGCGTACTTCTCGCCCACTCCCGGAAGCGCGATCAGCTGGTCGCGGGTCGCGGTGTTGAGGTCCAGAAGCTCGGCGGCCTTGGCCTTGGTGGTCGCCGTCTTCGGCGCG
>Ga0335081_10008712_pt1 | contig 16274 bp, 36 predicted proteins | sample Lox_Sample_35_FD_206713 | JGI IMG/M metagenome (GOLD analysis project Ga0335081, IMG submission 206713) | Soil microbial communities from Loxahatchee National Wildlife Refuge, Florida, United States - Lox_Sample_3.5 | ecosystem: Environmental > Terrestrial > Soil > Wetlands | place: USA... | reverse complement strand
GCAACGTGGCGCGTCGTACCACCGTCCCGCCAGGACAACGCAAGTACCGTTAGTCACCAGCTTGCCCAGGACACGCAGGCCGGTGCGGGGAGGGGATACGCGCATGGCGGGACGGCAGCACGCGCCCGGGACCTTGGCGCGGCTGAGGTGGCTGGTATGAGCGGCCTGGCACTGCGGCGGCTGACAGCAGCCCTCGCAGCACTGACATGGCCCGCCATCCGCCTCTTCGAGACCATCACCCACCCCTGGTGGGGCAGCGCCCTGTCGGACGCCGTGGCCCCGTTAACGGCCATGGTGCTGCTCGCGCTGGTCATCACCAGCCCGGCCGCGCACCGCCGCCACTTCGAGGGCGGCCACGCGAAAGGCCCGGCGTGGCTGAACAACCTGCTGCTGGCCCAGGTGGCCAAGCTCAGGCTGGAAGTCAGCGGCCTGGACACCCGCGTGGAACTGTGCGAGCTACGGGAAGACCGCGCCGAGGCGAGGATCGGGCGCTGCGAGAAGCGCGTGGACCGTGGCGAGAAGCGCGACAAGTACATGCTGCGGGCGATGTCCAAGACCAACGCCGAGGCCGGCTACTCCACGCCCGACCCTGACGGGACAGGCCCCCAGGAGCCACCCAACGTGGTCCCGCTCAGACGGGACGCACTGGGCCGCTTATGCGCTCTGGTCGTTCCGCTGACGGCCGCGCTCGGCTTCCATCCGGGCGCGGCCGTCATGGATCGCCTGCCGGTAGGTTTCCACGATGTGCAATTCCTCCGGGGTAAGCACATTGTGGCCTTCTGGCTGGACGGCGGGCGAGGGCTCGCCACCGTCCAGAATCGTGCGGGCTGAGTCGGGTTTCCAGCCGACCGCCTGCTCTACCAGGGCAATCGTCTCCACGCTGACGCGCTGACCGGTCTCGAGCTTGCCGAGGGTCCGTTCGGTGACCCCGGTGGCTGCGGAGAGGGCGTGGCGGTCCTTGAAGCCCGCGGCGAGGCGCGCTGAGACGACGTAGCTGGCGAGGCGGAGCCAGTCTTCACGCGGTCGATTCATGGGCCCCTACCTTGCCCTAGGAACGTTTAGGAAGCCAAGAGGCCCTGGCTTCCGGGACCGTCGCGTCGTGGTCATGAGGCACGCACCCGTTCGGTTGAGTTCCCGCTGTGGCGCCGGGCAATTAGGACATAGCACTCAGCTTTCGTCAACCCCTTGACTTTGCTTCCACTTACTTCCTAATCTTTCGGACATGCCAGCCGTAGACGGCAAGGAAATCCGCCGCAGACGCCGCGATCTCGGGCTCACGCTCGGGGAATTCGCCAAGGTCTCGCGGATCAACTACAAGACCCTCGCGAACATCGAGTGCAAGGGCAGCCAGCCGGTCTCGTTTGAGCGTGTCGTGCGCATCGCCCGGTTCCTCGGTGCCGACGTGGACGACCTGCTCGCAGACGAGAAGGAGCCGGCGGCATGATCAGGGAATCGAGCTTGGCGCTCGGCGGCTTCGCCAACTTCCGGGACCCGGCGCCCTACATGTACCGCAGTCACGCGGTGCGTCCCGCGCTCTGCAAGACGGGGATTGCGGCATCGCGCAAGATCATGCTGGCCCATGCCGTCGCCGCCATGGCCTCAGTCGTCATCGACGGGAAGATCACCTACGGCGCCCAGTGGCTGTGCACCAGATGGGGCGGCTCCGTGGACGCGGTGATCCTCCCAGCGGACACCACGAACCTCATGTGCAAGACCTGCGCCCACCGCATCGCGGGGGACGGCCCGGGCGTCTACCGGATCTTCAACGCTGCGGGTGACCTGATCTACACCGGAAGTTCCGTCTTCGTGAGCGACCGGATCATGCGCCACCGGCTCGGCTCCCCCTGGAAAGACCAGATCGCGGACGTCAAGGTCACGCGCTACCCGACACTCGCGCAGGCCCGGACGGCCGAGATCAGGGCGATCCACGACGAGCGCCCGCTCCTGAACGTCCTTCACGTCCCGGAGCGGACCGCATGATCACCAACGGACTGCCCAGCGGCATGAGCAAGGACGCCGCGTAACGCCAAGAACACCAAAGCCGCCCTGCGCCGAGCAAGCAGAGGGCGGCTGGTGGAGGGGGCTAAGTGCCTTCGCCACTGATTGTAAAGGAGAGGGAGCGAAGTGACTATCACCGACGAAGACACACACCTCAGCGACGAACTGAGGGCCATCGAGGACGACTGCCCTGGCTGGCACCTTTACACCTCAGATGCCGGCCGGATCGTCGCCGTCACGACACGCAACGTCAGCGGCGGGTTCGGCACCACACTGGACGCGCCGACGCCAACTGCCATGCGCCGCGAGATCGCCATCAAGGAGCGCCACTGGGAGCCGGCGAAGTGCTGGACCGACGTTCTCACCGCAGAGGAGCGGCAGGAACTGGCGGACAGTCTCGCCGGCTGGCGTGACCGCTTCTACGGCGCGGGTGCTGACCCGGCCAGAGTTGGGCTCCGGGCCCGCGATGGCCTGGACTACCTCGGCCTCGGCCATGCGCTCATGAACTGCTTCAGCGAGATGCGCGACCTGTGCATCGACGTGGAGCAGGCGCAGGGGCGTGCCGCATGAACCGCCACGCCGAGGGTGAGCAGCGCGCCGCCATCATCGAGGACGCCCGCGCTCTCCTGGACTGGCTGGAAGCCAACCCGGAGGTGCCGGTCTGGGCGTTCGGCCAGGAGATCCTGTGCAGCCCTGACGGTGGCCGTGCCGGTGTGGACCGGGTCGCCTCGGTGATGGGCGAGAAGCCCGAGGAGCGGCCGAACGGTGCCTACCGGGCCACCAAGCGGTTCGGCCGGGTCGCCTACGTCTCGTACGCGGCACCGCAGCCGAAAGCGGTGGCAGCATGACCATCTTCGGGACCACGCAGGAGACCAGGGGCACCATCCCCCTGTGCTGCGCCATGTGCCTGAACGTCCCCGCAGACCAGAGCGCGCTCGACAACTACGGCGAGTACCACCCGTACTGGCTGTGCCATGACCGGAAGGCATGCGTAGACCGGGCGTGGAAGGCGCAGTACGCGGCCAGCGGCAAGCAGGTAGACACCACAGACCCCGCTCCCGGGGCAGCCCAGGAAACTGCCGCACCGGCCACCCCCCCGACCGGTGATGGGCAGCCAGTGGCTGTCCCGGGAGCGGAACCCCTGCCCGTGGATGCCACCAAGTGCGGCCTCACGTCCTGGGACGGGACACCGTGCGGCCTGGACGCCGGGCACTCGCCCTTCGTGCGGCACATGCCAGCCGAGGGCAAGGCCAGCGGGGCTGGTGCGGCATGAGCGCGCGAGACGAACTGCCGGACCTGATGACCCCGGGCGAGGTCGCTGACCTGTTCAAGGTTGACCCGAAGACTGTCACCCGCTGGGCCGCGACCAGGAAGCTTCGCAGCGTCCGCACCCCCGGTGGCCATCGGCGCTACTACCGCGACGAGGTCGTGGCGATGGCGAGGGGTGAGGGGAAGTGACCCCGGTGCCGAGCCTGAGCGGGCACAGGCGCATCGCCCGCAAGCTCCCACGTCCCCTCCGGCGCGTCTTCGTCCGGGCCGTGAACGCCCTCGCCTGGCGCTCCCGCAAGCCCGGCAGGCATCACCTGGGAGGTGTGGCCAAGTGAAGGCTGTAGCGGCCAAGAAGCGCATCCCGTATTTCTCCACCGAGGCCACGGTCGATGTTGACATCGACCCGGACGACCTCCACGGTGCAGGCTGGCATCACGAGAGCGAGTGCGACCCAAAGACGGGCGAGCACCCGGAGTACATCCCGCCGCTGCTGGATCTAGGCGATGTCGTGGCCAGCCTGCACCGGCAGGCTCACCCGGACCAGCACCCGGATGTGGCCATGTGTCACGAGGAGCCCTGCCGGTCGCTGACGATCGACCAGTTGCGCGGGCGGGCGGTGGCAGCATGACCGCCGCTGCCCTCACGTCCGGGGACGTGCGCCGCCACGAGCTTGAGGGGCTGGCCCGCATCTGGGACCACACCGGCAGTGAAGTGCGGATGCTGCGCCTGTGTGACCTGGTCCATCCCTCGCTGCGGGGCTTTGACCTGGATGAGGCATGGGAGACCTTCGTCACCGAACTGGCCCTGCTGGACGGGGTGAACGGCGAGCCCTGGGCCGAGGAACGCGACTGGCGGGACGTCAATGACGAACTCGTGGGCCCCGAGCGGACCGAGGTTGCACGGGACGAGATGCACATGCGCGTCAGCGGGGCGCTGGACGTGCTGATCAGGGGGAAGAGATGACTGCGCTCGCACTGAAGGAAGACCAGACCTACTGGGACGAGAACCAGCTCGCCGTCCTGCAGGCAGGCGGCATTGACGAGGGCGTGACCCGGGCCGAACTGCAGGCGTTCCTGCACGAGTGCCAGCGGCGCCGCCTGGACCCGTTCACCCGCCAGATCTACCTGATCGGCCGGTGGGACAACCAGAAGAAGCGCAAGGCGTACCGCTCGCAGACCTCCATCGACGGTTTCCGGCTCATCGCCCGGCGTGCCGCAGACGAGGCCAAGGAGACCATCGAGTACGAGGACACGCTCTGGTGCGGGGCCGATGGCCGCTGGGTGGACGTGTGGCTGGAGAACGAGCCGCCCGCCGCCTGCAAGGTGGTCGTGCTCCGGGACGGCAAGCGGTTCCCCACGACGGCCCGGTTCGCCTCCTACGTGCAGACGAACAGCAACGGCGAGATGGTCGGCCTGTGGCGCAAGATGCCTGACGGCCAGATCGCCAAGTGCACCGAGGCGCTGGCGCTCCGCAAGGCGTTCCCCGAGGAACTCGGCGGGATCTACGCCGAGGAGGAGATGGCGCAGGCCGACAACCCGCAGCGCGTTCACGCCGAGGTCATCCGCGACGACACGCCCCCACCCGCCATACAGGCCGTTGCGCGCGGCGACCAGGAGTGGGTGAAGGCCACCCTGGCGGCGGCCGAGATCTTCGCAGACGAGGCCGCAGGCAACAAGCTCTGGCAGGACGTGATCGCCAAGCGCAACGACGGCAAGATCGTCACCGCCGACGCCGAGCGCATCAAGGACAAGATCCGCGCCCGGTGGAAGACGCTGGCCGACGAGGCAAGCGCCGAACTGGTGCAGGGTGAGATCGTCCCCGAACTGGACCCAGCCGACCCCTGGGCACTGCGGGTGGAAGAGATCGCCAGCGAAGACGACGCGCTGACTGTGGCCAGCGAAGTGGCCGAAGCGCTCAGCGGCGGCCAGCTGGACGACGCGAAGGCCACCGCCGTCCATGCCGCCATCGCTGCCCGTGAGGCCGCAATCTCCGGGAGGGCCGCGGCATGAGCCCGCTGAGCCTGCCGCAGCGCCTCGCTCTGGTGAAGTTCCTCACCGACACCCTGGCCCGGCTCCGCAGAGACGAACTGCTGCCCGAGAGCGCCGCAGAGATGCCCCCCGGCTCACGGATGCCCGTCATGTTCGGCGGCAGGCACGCCGGGTGGGCGTCCATGCCGAAAGGCTCCGTCAGCGCCTCGGTCACCGACGAGAAGGAACTGCTCGCCTGGACCGAGGCGAACTACCCGGACAAGGTGGAGCCGGTCACCGAGGTCGCCGTCGATGACGACCTGATCGCCTTCCTCGCTGAGCACTACCCCACGGCACTGAGGGAGAGCAGGCGCGTCCGCCCCTCGTGGGTGTCCGACATCTGCGCCGCCCTGAAAGACCCGGGCCACTACATCACCCTGACGGGGGAGAAGCTGACCGAGGTCCCGGGCATCGAGGTCCGCGAGTCCGATCCGTCGCCGCGGGTGAACCTGGAACCCGGCGCGGCGGACATCATCGCGGAGGCGTGGCGGCATGGGGACATCCCCGTGGCCGACCTGCTCGCCCTGCCTGCCGGCGGTGAGTCGTGACCCTCACCCATTCCGACCTCGGCCGGATCAGCGAGCGCCTGTCCATGCTCTCGCGTGCCCTGGACGAGCAGACCGACGCCCTGGAAGTGCTCGACCGGCAGGCCGTGGAAAGCAAGCACGCCTACGAGATCGCGTTCGCCAGGGCGTTCCTGTCCTCGGACGGGGCGATGGACATCCGCAAGCAGAAGGCCGTCGTCACCACGGACGCCGACAAGTTCGCGGCCGAGATAGCCGACCAGAAGCTCCGGGCCTGCCGGGCGCGCATCGCCACCATCAAGGTCCAGATCGACACCGGCCGCTCCCTCGGCGCGGCACTCAAGGCGGACATGGCGTTCGCGGGGAGCGGGTTCACGGCATGACGCGCATCGTCTTCATTGACACCGAGACCACCTCGCTACGCCCCGACAGGCGCGCGTGGGAAATCGGTCTCGTCGTGCGCGACCCGGGCAAGCCAGAGAAGGAATGTCGCTGGTTCGTCCAGGGCGAAGACCTGGACCTCGGCAACGCCGACCCCTTCTCGCTGAGCATCGGCCACTTCTACGAGCGGCACCCGGATTACGCGGCCGGGCTATCCAAGGCGGCTGTGATGCGCGAGCGGGATGTCCTCGAAGCCGTTGAGGAATTCACTCGCGGTGCTCATCTCGTCGGCGCGGTTGTCAGTTTCGACGCCGACGTGCTCGGCCAGCGGATGCGCGCCAACGGCATCTGCCCGTCCTGGCATTACCACCTGATCGACGTGGAAGCGCTGGCCGCTGGCTGGCTGCATCGTCACGCCGCCGTCCTGGAGAACCGCGAGGCGACCCTGGACGAGGCCACGGCCCTGCGTGTGACCGCCAGCCCCCCGTGGAAGTCCGACGACCTCTCCGCCGCGCTCGGCATCACAGTCACCGAGGACGAGCGGCACACCGCCCTCGGTGACGCCAAGTGGGCCAAGCGGATTTACGACGCGGTGACAGGCAGGACGCCATGAACCGGGGCGCACCGCTGCAGCGCCGTACCCCGCTGCGGGCCCGGACTCCACTGACGGCCGGAACCGGCCTTGAACGCAGTGCCCGGCTCAGGCCACGCAGCGCCAAAACGGCAGCGCTCTACCGCAACGAGCGCGTCCCCCTCGTCGCCGAATTGTTCGCTGAGCCGTCCATCTGCGAAGTGCCCTGGTGCACCAGCCTGGCCACGGACCCGCATGAGCCGCTGACCCGGGCCCGGGGTGGGAGCATCACCGACCGGGGGAACGTGCGGAAGGTCTGCCACCCGCACAACGTAATGTTCGCCAGCGACGAGCAGCCGTGGATGTACGAGCTCGGCTTCCTGGTTCACAGTTGGGACGCGGCGTCATGATCCCGGGCTGGCTGGCATCCCTCTGCGCCCAGGCCAACTCCACCGTCCTGGTGCTGGGCAGCGCCTGCCTGCTGCTGATCTTCGCCCTTGTCTCGGCTTGCGCCACGTGGCTGCTGCTGTTCGGCTGGCCACAGGCGAAGGGATGGCGGGAACGCCGCCACTACCACCTGCCCATGGCCGAGTGGGACGCCCGCAAGCAGACCGGGATGCCCCTGACCCACCCCGAGAGGCTCGCCTACGAGTTGGGTGACCCGGAGTGGTGGGACGACCTGGAAGAGGTGCTCTGGCCGCACAGCGAGTGGGTGCAGGAAATCCAGGACCGGGGGCAGTCATGAGCGCCGCGTTCGCCATCGCCGAGGCAGTCTTCGGCCTCATCGGCTTCCTTGGCTCCCTGTTCACAGCCGCACTGGTTTGTGAGGTCTGGGCGGACGGCCGGGCGGCACGCAAGCGGGAAGCCGAACTGGACGCCCTGGAGCAGCAGTGGGCCATGAGCGAGGACACACCCGATGGGTGACACCAAGCCCCACTGCCTGAAATGCGGGGCGACCAGAGCGCAGGACGCGCTGCGGAGGCTGCCATCCGGTGCCCACGTGTGCCGGAACGAGCCGGCCTGCAACAGGCGGCGCACCGAGACCAGACAGACACAAGCGGGGAGCGGCGAATGAACACTGTGGAGACGGTCGTCACGTCGGTTGAGGCCACTGCGGCCTTCGGTGCGGTCCTGTTCGTGGCCAGGGAAGCGCTTAAGCGGCCATGGGTGAAGTTCAGCTTCACAGCCAGTTTCGCCCTGCTGCCGCCCGAGAAGCGGGACCCGGCACCAGCGGTCGCGGTGACCAAGGTCATCCCCGGGACCGTGGTCGAGCAGGGGAGGGCGGCATGAGCGCGGCGACCGATACGTGCACGGCCGACCCGGCCGCCGACTGGCAAGAGCAGGGATGGTGCTGCCGCGAGTGCGCCATCACTGCCCACCTGGCCTGGTGCGAGGAGCACGGTGTCCAGTGCGGCGGTGAGCCGGCATGAGCCTCGGCGGACGCCCCTGCGCCCAGGGCAAGAGACGCGAGATCATCCCAGCCGTCCCCTTCAGCCCGCACACACGGACGGTCACCTACGCACGGCAGGCCGGCCGGGTCTTCGAGGACGGCAGCATCGCGGCCACGTGGCAGCCGGCACCAGCCCAGCGGCGGCGCATCCAGAAGAAGCGGCGCCACCACGACGCGCGTGCGAGCAGGCCGTGACCACATCCCCCAGAACCCCCGCAGCGGCGAGGAGGGCCCCCGCCTCCCGCCTGGCTGCGGGTCCCGGCCTGCCGCTGTCCCCCGTGGCGGCTGTAAGCCCGGGAGCCGCTCCCCCGCCAGGATCCCCGTCCCGCGGCGGGGGAGCGGCGCAGGCTTCCATCGCTGCGGCAATGAGCGAGGACGAGCTCGAGGCCGCGGTGCGCCGCATCCTGAAGGACCTCGGCCTGCAGCTGGCCTACCACCCCTGGAAGCTCCACGCCCGGCGGGCGAAAGACGGATGGCCGGACTGGGCGATCGTCGGGCCGGGCGGCCTGGTCTTCCGGGAGCTCAAGACGCAGCGGGGGCGCGTCACGGCAGCGCAGCAGGCATGGCTGGACGCTCTTACCGCGGCAGGCCAGGACGCGGCTGTGTGGCGGCCTGAGCATCTGCTGAGCGGGCAGGTGGCGCGGGAACTGGCCGTGGTGGCTGGGATCGGTGCACCATGACACCAAGATCAATACAATCGATTGCTAAGGCTGGAATCCCCGCCGCCGCCGGGGACGGAAAGCCGCGCATGGCCGATCTTTTCTGCGGGGCAGGCGGCACCAGCATGGGATACCACCGCGCGGGCTTCGACGTGGTGGGCGTAGACATCGAGCCGCAACCTCATTACCCGTTCCGGTTCATCCAGGCGGACGCGCTGGAGTTCCTGGCATCTGCGGACCTGTCCGTCTTCACCGCCATCGGCGCATCCCCCGTGTGCAAGGACCACTCCAAACTTCGGCATACAACCAAGCGGGACGACGGGACAGCCTGGCTGCTCGGCGCCACCCGGGAACTACTCAAGGCCCAGAGCCTGCCGTGGGTCATCGAGAACGTCGCCGGGGCGCCGCTGCGCCCCGACTTCAAGCTGTGCGGGTGCATGTTCGGCCTGGCCGATGACAGCGGGCGCCACCTGTACCGCGAGCGCTGGTTCGAGACGTCCTGGCACGCGTTCGACCTGCGTCCCTCCTGTCACCACACCGGCCGCGCCATCACCGTCGCCGGACATGGCGCTCAGGGCGGGTGGGAGTACGTGGACGGAGTCGCGCCAACGCAAGCCGACCGGCGCCGCGCCATGGGCATCGAGTGGATGAACCGTGACGAGCTCGCCCAGGCGATCCCGCCCGTGTTCGCAGAGTTCGTCGGCCGCCATCTGCTTGAGCACATCCAGGGGGCCGCGGCATGAGATCCCGGGCATAGCAAAACACCCCCCGGGATCGCGCCTGCCGCAAGCAGGTACGAACCCGGGGGGTCCTGGTCAAAGTCAAGAGCGGGGCAGCAAAGGGGGAGCGGAGTGTGGTGGAGCGGGTCAGGTGCGCTCGGCGCGCGGGCGTTCCTGGGTGAGGCCGGCGGCCTTGAGGATGCGGTTCACCTGCGTCTGCCGGACGGGCACGTCGGCAGTGATGTCCTCGATAAACGTGCCCTCTTTGCGCTCGGCCACGATCGCCGCTTCCATCTCCGCCCGCGCGTCAGCGAACGCCTTCTTGGCTCTCGCGTAGTTACGCCCCGCACGCCGCAGAGCCGCCCTGGTTTCCGTGCTCACGCACTCCATCATGACACATCCTCTCTGCGTAACCGGGGGGCAGAGCCCCATGATATCCGCTACCCTCTTACGCACTGGTCTCCCTTATGGTATTACAGATGGGAGAGGTTCGTACAGCCCTAGTCCGCAATGACCCACGCCCGGAGAGGCACCCCTGAGTGGCCCTCGGAGAGATCTATCTCAAGCTCGCGGTCGGCTACCCGAACGACCCCAAGGTCCGGGCGCTGGCCCGCTTTGGCGCGCCCGACGCGGGCCTGGCCAGGGATCTCTACGTCCAGATGTGCCTGCACTGCAAGGAGCACCTGACGGACGGCCACGTGAGCACTGAGCAGATCGGGCTGCTGGTCTACCCGCTGGACCCCGAGCACGGTAACCAACTTGCTAAGCAACTTGCTTCCGTTGGGCTAATCAAAGAGGAAGCAAGTGGTTGGCAAGTGCTTGCATATGTGCGCCGGAACGGCACCCGCGAGGACGTCGAGAAGCTGTCAAAGGTGCGCGCCGAGGCAGGCCGGACGGGTGGCAAGGTCAGCCGCAAACGCCCACGTCAGAGTGGTTCCCAAGCAAACCGTAAGCAAGTTGCTAACCAAGGTGCTCAGCAAACGGGAAGCAATGCTGTCTCTGTCTCTGTAAAGACCACAGAGACAGAGACAGATACACAGACGCCTACGGCGTCTGCCGCGCTGACCCCAACTCAGCGCTCCAAGCCGATCACCGACGCCTACGCCGCCGCACAGCCGATGTGCCGCTGGCAGGCGATCAACGGGATCGTCGTGCTGGCGATCAAGTCCGGCAAGTACGCAGACGAGGAAGTCCGGGCCGCCCTGCTGCGCATGGCCGAGAGCGGCAAGACCGTCACGGTCGAATCTCTGCGGATCGAGATCGAGGGGCTCGCGCCATGGCAGAGCGCCAACGGCCGCTCGTCGGCGGCTCCGGGCCCAGACCGTGCCCGCGGATGGATCGCGGCCGGCCGCGCAGTCCAGGCAGAGGCCGAGCAGGCAGGAAGGGAACTCCCAGGTGGACGCTAACGAAGTCGGCTTGCTGCTCGGGCTGATGGCCCTTGCGGACAACCGCAAGCCCCCCGAGGACGACGAGGGCCGCAGGGCCATGATCGAGTTCTGGCTGGGCCAGGTCGGCGACCTGGACTATGCCGACGCCTCCCGGGCCGTGCAGGACCACTACCGCGACTCCCGCGAGTGGATCATGCCTGCCGACATCCGGCGGCGCGTCAGGGCCATGCGTGCCGAGCGGCTGGCCCGCCAGCCGCTGCCTGCACCGCCCGCCGAGGTGGCCGACCAGCCGGGCCGCTACCAGCAGATCGTTGCAGCCAACGTGAAGCGGATCGCGGACGGGTTCGCGCCACCCTTGGCCATCGGCGGGGGTGCCCCGCTCCCCGGCGACCCGCCTGCCGAGTGGCAGCAGGCCCGGGAATCACTCAAGCGCCCCGACCCGGTCAAGCCTGACCCGCGGGACGTCGCGCTTGAGCAGGTGAAGGCAGCCCGCGCCAAGCGCGAGAGCGATGAAGGGGAGCCAGCGGCATGACCACCCCAGCCCCCCCGGACATCGCCTTGCTCATCGAGTGGTGCCTGGACGCCCACAAGACCTGGGAGGCGGACCGCCTCTACGGCGCTGTCGCCGCGGCCCGGACTGCCCAGTGGCCCGAGGTGCGGATCGCCTCGTTCCTGGTGCGCATGGCCTTTGACGCGGGTGCCACCCCGTGGGACCTGACCAACGCTGCCCGGCAGCCACAGGGCACCGCGTCCTGTGTCCCGGCCCCTCCCGAGGTGATCGCCCAGCGGATGGCTGAGATGCGTGCCGCTCTCCCGCAGCGGAGGGTGTCATGATCCGCGAGACCTGCGGGACCTTGCGGGGAGCGCTGGCTCACCAGGCGGCTGGGGAGCCGTGGTGCGGCTGGTGCACGCACGCTGAGCGCCTGGCCCGGCTCGCAGCTGAGGCCATCCCTGGGCGGCCGCCAGCGCCGCGCGCCGTTCCCCGGCCGGCCGTCGCCGTCCACGCGGACGCGCCAGCGCCCGTCACCGCGGAGGAAGCCGCAGCGAATGCCGCGCTGCTCGATGCCGAGACCGCCTCGTTCAGCGAGTACGACTGGATCGACGAGCCCGGTGGCGGCAGGCATTTGCGCCATCTCAGGAGCGTGTCATGAGCACCACCACTGCGCCCCCGCGGGCCGTGTTCGAGCAGCAGGCCGCCGAACTGGCTGCCCTGCGCGCGGGAGGGATGACGCTCAAGGACGCCCGCGGGATGCTCGGCCTGTCGCACAGCGCTGCGGCCCGGCGCCTGGACTGGTGGCGCAAGCGGCGCGGCCCTTCCCGCCCGCCCACACCGTCAGCGCCAGCGGCGATCGTGTGGCGCTGGCAGGACGCGGCGGCCTGCCGGGACGCCGGGGACCTGTTCTTCGGCCCGGACGGGGAGCGGGGCGCGGACCGGGACGTGCGCGAGAAGCAGGCCACGGTGCTGTGTGCTGGCTGCCCGGTGCGGTCTGAATGCCTGGAGTACGCCCTGCGCCGGCCGGAGGCGTACGGCGTCTGGGGCGGACTCGGTGAGGACGAGCGGAAGGCACTCAAGGGGCGCCGGTACAAGCAGGCCGCCAAGGCCCGGGCGCGCAGCCAGGAAGACGGGCTGGCGGAAGCGTCGTGACCACCTACCCGCAAACCATCACCAAGGGGAGCTACCTCGTGACCACCGACACCACGCCACCACTGGACACCCGCCCGGTCACCGTGCCGCTCTGGGCACTGGACCGGTTCCTGTCCCATGTCGCTGCTGACGGGTGGACCCGTGCTGACAAGCCAGAGCTTGGGCAGGCCTGGGATGAGCTGATCGCGGCGAAGGACGCCGCCCTAGGCCACGAGATGGCCGCCCCGGTGCCTAAGCCAGCGCCACCCCTGCCGCGTGACGGCGAGTACCTCCACGTTCAGGTGAAGGGCTACCAGGAGTACGAGGGCTGGGTCAGCGAGGGCACCTTCTGCGGCTCGCCGTACGTGTTCATCCATGACCATGACGGGCGGCTGATCGCCAAGTTCCCGCCCGACTCGGTGCACTGCATGACGCCGCCCCCGTTCGCGCTGCGCACGCCCGGTCCGGTGGCTGCGATCACGGCCGGGGAGTGCGACTGCCAGCAGGAGCCACTCCCGGCTGGTGCCCGTGAGGGCTACTACCCCGAGGGCTATTTCGACGGCGTACCGCAGCCCGGCGGCGAGGACGACGGCCCTGCGGATGCGTTCCCGGGACGGCCAGCCGTGGACCCGGAAGCAGACTTCTGATGGCCCGCTCAGGACCCGATCGTCTCTACCACTTCACCTGCGCGCATGGGGCGCGGCGCATCGGGCGGCACAACTGCCTGATCATCCCGCAGATTGAGCACCCGCTCCTGCACATCAAGGTGTCCTGGTTCACCGAACTGGCCGAGCCCGACCGCACGGCAACCGGCCTGACGCACAACTTCACCCGGTGCGACCGGATGGCCTTCCGCTACGTGGTCACCGACCTGTCCCGCTGCCTGCCGTGGCCCGGCTCACCTGAGCGCAGGCATGCGTCACGTCACGGCGAGCCGGGCGCGCTGGCGGACCTTGAGTCCGAGGGCGACCCGGAGCACTGGTGGATCTCCGGCTGCGCCGTGGCAGCCCAGTTCGACGCGGACTACGCGACAGCACGCATTCACAGCGAGGTGGCATTTTGATGAGCACCACCGGGAGCGAGGGCTCCGGGCCTGAGACCGGCCGGCTCGCGGCCACGCAGGCATGGGAAGCCTCCACGCTCGCTGCGCCGTGGTACCCGCGGCCCAACGACCTGATCGGCGGCTGGTGTGTGATGCCGTCCAATGAGCCGCCGTCATCTGGTGGCCCGGAGGTGGCGGACTTCTGTACTGAGCGGCTCGCCCGGTATATCGCTGAACTGCACAATGCGTCGCTGGACGGCGATCAGGTCACGGTCAGCCGGGCCGAGCTGCGGAGCATTCTGCGTGACGCGATCCGGGCCTGCGAGGCCGACGCGGCGGAGGGTGACCCGGAAGCACCCGACTTCCTGGCCGAGCACCAGGCGTGGCTTGCCCGGCTGGCAGGTGATCCCCAGTGAGCACCACCCCGGTAGGCGACTACCTGAACAAGCGCTACCCACCGAACCGGGGAGCGACCCACTGGCTCGGCGAAGGAGATGACCCGGGATGCTGCGCAGGGCCCCATCCGGCCTGCACATACGGTGCTGGCCGGCGGGAAGCGCATGTCTCCCTCGCTGCCTGGTTTGAGCGCGCCGCTACGCAGATGCACGCCGGTGCCGCTGACCCCGCGCAGCGGGAAGAACTGAAAGCTATCGGCCCGGATGTGGGATCGGTCATCGGCGCACTGCGGTATGCCGAGGTAGCCCGCGCCCAGGCGGGGGACAGTAGCAGCGAGGGGAGCGGGGCCGGGGCGGTATCCCGGGAAGCCCCGGAGTGCAGCGGGGATTGCGGGGACGCGGAGAACGCCGCTACCGAGGCGGCAGCAGCGGCCCTCGCTGAGATGTTCGGCTGGCAGGTGGACGCGGAGGACCGGAGGTGGGCCAGGAAGATCCTCGCCGCAGCCGCCCCGCACATCGCCGCGGCCGAGCGGGCACGCATCGCCGCCGGTCTTGAGCGCCGGGCCGAGGTCACGCCAGCCACCCCGTACGGGCACGCCACTGCCGTGGCTTACCGGGACGTGGTCCAGTTCATCCGCGACGGCCTGCCAGACCTGGAGCGGGCAGAGGGTGAGCCGTCATGATCCGCACGGAAGTGCGACAACTGCCACAAGCTGGGCGACGCCCCGCCGCCTCCCGGCTGGATCCTGGCCACCGAGATCACGCAGCCCGAGCCCCAGGAAGGGCTTGCGGGGCTGCTCGGCGGCGGCATGTCCACCGAGGCGGCCGGGACGTTCTGCTGCTACCCGTGCGTAGCTGAGTACGCCACGGCGAAGGCCCTGGTGCAGAGCGCTGGCAGCGGGGAGGGACCGCCGTGACCGCCGAGGAGTACCGCTGCTTCGTGGCCTGGGTGTGCCTGCGCCACGACCCTGAAACTGCGGCGAGGCTCATCGAGGAACGCTGCCGGGGTCCTCTGCCTGAATACCTGAGCCGGGGGCCTGTGGTGGTCCCTGAACGCGGCGAGGGGGACGGGGCGGCGTAACGCCACACCACCCCAGGGTGGAGGCCCGCCAGCGACGCCCTGGGGTGGCAGCGGCGCGTGTGCTGTGACAGGAGAGATCTGCGCCTTACCGCCCATGATGACCGGGCCGCCGCGGAAAGCAACGTATCCGCCTGGTAAGTGAATGCGCACCCTGGGGAAAGGCCCAGCGTATTGACGGGGTATGCGGAAATATCCCAGTGTGGGATGCAATGGCTACGCCGCCCGGCCTGCGCCCGCTGCGGCCGGGCCTTCCGGAAGGAACGCCTCATGCCCGCCATCCCAGTTTCCGCCCGCGTCTCAGCGCTCGTCCTCCTGATCCTCGCGCTCGCCGCGTTCATCGCCGTCCTGGCAGCTGCGCACCACGGCGTGCCCGTGCACAGCGGGATGATGTATGACGCCCGGCCGGGCATGATGTACGACTGAGCGGGGAGCAGCTCGTGACGGAGCCTGAATGGCGCAAGTCCTCGTTCAGTGCGGCCAACGGCAACTGTGTTGAGGTGGCCACCGGCCCGGGTGGCCTGGTGCACGTCCGTGACTCCAAGGACCCGGATGGCCCGGTGCTGAGCGTCACCCGCGAGGACTGGGCCGCGTTCCTGGCCAGCCTCAGGGACGGCCCGCAGTGAGCAACGGCCTCAATGGCCAGCACGTTCATTTCACGCCGCTCCCGGACGGGAGGGTCACCCTGCGGGACACCCTGGACCTCGGTGGCCCGGCGCTGACGTTCTCCTCTGCGGCCTGGGCCGAGTTCCTGCGCAAGGTGCGGCACGACCCGGCCGCCTACTGGTCCCAGCCGGTCCCCGAAACCAGGGAGCAGATAGACGAGGCTGCAGGCCGGTGCATGCGTGAGGCGCGGCGGCTGTCCCCGCCATATGTGGACGAGGACCCGCCGCGCCCACCGGGGCCACCGGGCTGAAGTTTTTTCCCCGCCCCCGTATTGACGTTCCCTCCCCGGGCAGCCCCCCCTTCCCCCCAGAGATGACCTAAGGGGGGTGACCTGCCCGGGATTTACCCGCCCCGTCGCCGGGGCAACGAGGGGATGTCAGCCCCTCAAAGCCACTGTCATCGCCTGGGAGGCCCAGCCGGGTGGCGGAGGTCGCCCACACTGCGGGTGCCTTCCAGCGCCGTCCGCTGCTGCTCCCAGCACGT
>Ga0335081_10008711_pt1 | contig 16275 bp, 13 predicted proteins | sample Lox_Sample_35_FD_206713 | JGI IMG/M metagenome (GOLD analysis project Ga0335081, IMG submission 206713) | Soil microbial communities from Loxahatchee National Wildlife Refuge, Florida, United States - Lox_Sample_3.5 | ecosystem: Environmental > Terrestrial > Soil > Wetlands | place: USA... | reverse complement strand
CGCACTGAGAGCGCGACGCGCGTACATCTGGCGGGCCTGCCTGCCGGAGCTGCAAAAGAAGTCGGAATAAGCTCATCTCCGCTGGTGGCGCCTTCTGTGCAGCCACCAGGCAAAAACCGCCGCCGCCAGCCACGCGGCCATCGCTGAAGCCAGCGCCAGTACCGGAGCATGCGCGCGCAGCAGCCACCAGCTGGTGCCGGCAAAAGCCACCAGGCCGATGCTACCCAGCGCCGTCCCGCAGGCATCCACCGCAGCGGCTTCGATTCCGCGGCGCCGGCCGGCCAAACCCTTTGCCATCTTCTTCTCGTGTTCGTGCTTGGCGATAAGCGTGGCACTGGCCGGGAATATCGCCGGAAATGCCAGAAAGAGCCCGCCGATAACTGGCCCAAAACGCTGGGCTACCAGGCCCGCGGCGACAGTAATCAGGCCGCCCGTCGCAAAACGTAGCAGCAGTTCGTGCCACCTGGTTTGCCTGACGCCCGAGAGATCAGCCGTAACGGTCATCGTAAGAACAAAAGCCACAACCCGAAAGAACCCGCGAACCATGCCGCCAGCGAAGCGAGCGTCGCCGCCGCGGGGCCAAGCTGCCCGCGTATGAGCAGCCGGCACACCAGCAGGCTATAGGCGCCCAATGCGACCGCGCCCACCGCCATCGACCGGCACTCAATGCGGGCATACGCCGGCCCCTGGTGCGCGATGGCGAGCCCCAGCGTTGCCAGCGCAACCGAAGGCGCGGCGCCGAAAAGGCCGGCAAAGCTCTTGGGCTTCAGAAGATCGCCGAGCAGAGAGAAGACCGAAACGGCCAAGCCGCCGATCAAAAATCGGGCGATCGGATCCATGCCGATTCCCCTCGCGCGCGGCACACCAATCCCAGGGATCGGTGCGCCTGCCCAGGCGCGGAATCGTACGAATAATGCTACCCGATTCCCGAATGCCTCTTAAAAATTTGCGGAAGGTTCTGCGAAAAGGCCGAGCGTGCCATCACCATGTCGCAGCCGGCCTCCTGCGCCTGTTGCTTCAATTCGCCCTGTACGTGCGAAAGATAACCGATCAGGCTGATGCCCTTGGTGTGGGGATTCGCCTTCAACGACCGGATTACATCCAGCGGTCCGACGGCGTCGAAGTTGAGATCGAACACGATGAGCGAAGGCTTGACCTTGGCCTTCTCCAGCACCTCGTGCGCATCTTTGACGAACTCGAGCGCGAGACCGGAACGTTTGGCGGCCTCCGTCAGCTTGACAGAGAAGAACAGATCGCTGACCACAGCCAGAATTTTCTTCGGCTCCTGCATAAAACAATTGTCTTTTTCGCGAATTACCCGTAACCGGTAGGTGGGGAGTCTTGATTTTACCACGCTATGATCGAAGCGAGTGGCGCTGCTGGAACTTAGCGAACGCGGCCTGTATTGCCCGGCGGGCGATTTCTATGTCGATCCGTGGGAGCCGGTGGAGCGCGGCATCGTCACCCACGCCCACTCGGACCACGCCTGTCCCGGTTCGCGCTCCTACCTGGCGGCGGCGCCCGGCGAGGCTCTGTTGCGGCAGCGCCTTGGATCGGACGCGGTCATTCAGACGGCGGACTACGGAGCGGCGGTTTCCATCGGCGCAGCCACGGTTTCGCTCCACCCGGCCGGCCACATCCTCGGCTCGGCGCAGGTGCGCATCGAATCGGCGGGCGAGGTGTGGGTTGTGTCCGGCGACTATAAACTCGCACCCGACACTACGTGTCCGCCGTTTGAGCCGCTGCGCTGTCACACCTTTGTAACGGAATCCACCTTTGGGCTGCCGATCTTCCGCTGGGCGGGCGCGGACGAAGTTCTGCGGGAGATCCAAAGTTGGTGGCGCGGCAACCAGGATGCCGGCAAGGCCAGCGTGCTGCTCGGCTGGCCGCTGGGCAAGATGCAGCGGGTTCTGGCGGGGCTCGACGCCGGCATAGGCCCCGTCTACGCGCATGGCGCGGTGGAGCGCGTGAACCGCATCTACCGCCAACGCGGCATCGCCCTGCCCGCCACTCCGCCGCCCACGCGCGAAACTAGGCGCGCCCTGATTCTGGCGCCACCGGGGTGCCAGGGCACACCATGGATGAAACGCTTCGGCGCAGCCTCCACCGCGCTGGTCTCGGGCTGGATGCGCATCCGCGGCACGCGGCGCCGGCGTTCGCTCGACCGCGGCTTCGTGCTCTCCGACCACGCCGACTGGCCCGCGCTGCTGGCGGCCATCGACGAAACGCGCGCGCAAACCGTGTGGGTGACGCATGGGTTTCGCGCGCCGCTGGTGCGCTGGCTTGAGGAGCACGGACGCCAGGCAGTGGAGGTGCCGGTGCGGCAGCCGGCGCCCGCGGCCGCGGCCGAGGAGTGCGAATCGTGAAACTGTTCGCTGAACTCTACGCCGCGCTCGACCGGACTACCAAGACCAACGAGAAAGTGGCGGCGCTGGTCCGCTACTTCGCCGCCGCCCCGCCCGCCGATGCCGCCTGGGCGGTGAGCTTTCTCATCGGCCGCCGGCCCAAGCGGCTGCTGGAATCGCGCAAACTCGCGCAGTGGGCCATGGAAGAATCGGCTGTCCCCGACTGGCTGTTCGGCGAGTGCTATCACGCGGTGGGCGACTTCGCCGAGACCATCGCGCTGCTGCTGCCGCCGCCCGCGGCCTCCACTCACCTCCCTTTGCATTTTTGGATCGAGGAGCGGCTGCTCGCCTTGCGCGATGCGGAGGACGAAACGCGCCGCCGTTCGCTGGTTTCCGCCTGGCGCGAAATGGACGAGGGCCAGCGCTTCGTCTGGAACAAGCTGCTCACCGGCGAATTCCGCGTGGGAGTTTCCCAGAACCTGGTGCTGCGCGCGCTGGCCGAAACCGCCGGCGCCAGCGTGGAAACCATCGCCCACCGCCTGATGGGCGAATGGCAGCCCACGCCCGAATTCTGGGCCCAAGTACTGGCTTCGGACGCGCGCGATGCCGACGCCAGCCGGCCCTACCCGTTCTTTCTCGCCTATCCGTTGGAGGGCGCGGTGGAAGATTTGGGCGACCCGCGCCAATGGCAGGTGGAGTGGAAGTGGGACGGCATTCGCGCCCAGCTTATTCGCCGCCAGTGGCGCACGTTTTTGTGGTCGCGCGGCGAGGAATCGATCGCGGACCGCTTCCCCGAGCTCGAAGCTCTGGGCGCGGCGCTGCCCGAAAGCACCGTGATCGATGGCGAAGTGCTTCCATGGAATAAGCCGGAGGGCATTCCCCTGCCCTTCGCGCAGTTGCAGCGGCGTATCGGCCGCAAAGTGCTGGGCCATAAGATTCTCAGCGAAGTGCCGGTGGTGCTGATGGGCTTCGACCTGCTGGAATGGCAGGGCGAAGATGTTCGCGAGCGGCCGCTGGAATGGCGCCGCGGACAGTTGGAGGCTCTCGCGCAGCCCGCCGGCGCGCTGGTGGTTTCACCCCTGGTAGAGGCGACTTCGTGGGACGAACTCCGCGGGCTGCGCCAGCAGTCGCGCCAGCGCAAGGTGGAAGGCTTCATGCTGAAGCGCGGCGGCTCGCCCTACCGCGTGGGCCGGCGCCGCGGCGACTGGTGGAAGTGGAAGATTGAGCCCTACTCGGTCGACGCGGTGCTGATCTACGCCCAGCCCGGAAGCGGCCGCCGCGCCAGCCTGTTCACCGACTACACCTTCGGCATTTGGGACAATGGCAGGCTGGTGCCATTCGCCAAAGCCTACTCCGGGTTAAGCGATGAAGAGATCCGGGAAGTGGATGCGTTCGTGCGCCGCAACACCATCGAAAAGTTCGGCCCGGTGCACGCGGTGAAGCCAGAGCTGGTTTTCGAGCTGGCCTTCGAAGGCATTCAGCACTCGCCGCGGCATCGCGCGGGAATCGCGGTACGTTTTCCCCGCATGGCGCGCTGGCGCCACGACAAGAAAGCGGAGGAGGCCGATTCCATTGAGACCGTGCGCGCGCTGTTGGGAACGTAAGGGACCAAAGATACCCTGGCGCGTCTAAGCGTACAATACTCCCGATGCCTAAAGTACTGATCGCCGGCGGCGGTCTGGCGGGCCTGTCGGCGGCGGCCGCGCTCGGCGGCGCCGGTTATGAAGTGGAACTGTTCGAAGCGCGCCCGTTTTTGGGGGGCCGCGCCACTTCTTATACGCTGCCCGGCAGTCCGGAGGATGAACCCGAAACCATCGATAATTGCCAGCACGTGCTGTTGCGTTGCTGCATCAACCTGCTGGATTTCTATGAGCGCATGAAGGTGCGCGACCGCATCCATTTCTATCGCGAGTTTTACTTCATCGAGCCGGGCGGGCGCATCTCCGTGCTGCGCCGGGGCCGGCTGCCCGCGCCGCTGCATTTCACCGGCTCTTTTCTCGGTCTTTCGTTCCTCGACCGCCACGACAAAATGGGAATCGCGCGGGCTATGGCGGCCCTGCGGCGCGAGCGCACGCGGCGTAAAGATCTGGACCGGATCAGCATGCTCGACTGGCTGCTGCAAAAGCGCCAGACGCCGCGCGCCATCGACCGCTTCTGGCGGCAGGTGCTGGTGAGCGCCATCAGCGAGGACCTGGACCGCATGGCGGCCGTGCACGGCTTCCAGGTTTTCTGGCTGGGCTTTCTGGCGCGCCCCGATGGCTACGAGATGGGGGTGCCCGCCGTGCCCCTGGGCGAGCTTTATTCCACCCAAGCCTGGCAGCGCTGGCCCAACGTGCGCATCCATTTGCGCGCGCCGGTGGAAACGCTGGATGCCGGTGGCTTCGTGGTGGGTGGCGAACGTTTTGCGGGCGATTTCCACGTAATTGCGCTGCCCTTCGAGCGTCTGGAGCCGCTGGGCCTGCCGGCACCGCCCTTCGAACATTCTCCCATCACCGGCGTGCACCTGTGGTTCGACCGCGAAGTGACCACCCTGCCGCACGCCACGCTGCTCGACCGCACTATGCAGTGGATGTTCAATAAGAGCGGCGGGCGTTACCTGCAACTGGTGGTGAGCGCCTCGCGCGAGCTGACCAACCTGCCGCGCAACGAAATTATCGACATCGCCGTGGGCGACCTGCGCCTGTACTTCCCGCGGGTGCGCGAAGCCAACGTTTTGAAGGCACACGTAGTTAAGGAGCAACGCGCCGTTTTCGCCGCCGCGCCCGAGACGGAATCGAAGCGCCCCGGCCCGCAAACCGTGTTCCCCAACGTATTCCTGGCGGGCGATTGGACCCGCACCGGCTGGCCCGCCACCATGGAAGGCGCTGTCCGCAGCGGCTATATCGCGGCCGAAGCGGTCACACGCACGGCAGGGGATGCAAAGAAGTTTCTGCTGGCGGACGCCAGCTGAGACGGAAGCCTATTTTTGTTTCACGAACGTCAGCGTCTCGTCCTTCATCCCCACCGGCGCCACGTGAATCACGTCCATGCTGAGGGTTTTGCCGTCGTCGGAAGCTTTCAGGCGCTTCTTGATCACGATTTCATTGTTGTGCCGCATCTCCATGACGACCAGTACTGGCCCGTTGTAGTAAAGCATGACGGACAGATCTTTCGCCTTGCAGGTGCTTCCGTCGGCCAAGCACTGGTAGGCCCACTTGTGATCCTTGCCGCCCAAGTTGACCTCGTCGGCGATATCCACCGAGTCTTCTTTTTGCTGGATCTCCAAGGTTTCGGTTTTCAGCTTGGGATCGCGAATCTGGCTGTGGGCCGAATCCAGCAACCACGTTCCGTTCAGGTTAGGATGGTCGCCGGCAGACGCCGATCCGATCAGCAGAGCCGATAAGCACAGGTACTTCCACATGTATCCCTCCCTATCTGATCTAGTGTAGACGCAGGCCGGCAGCAGCGGGAGTACAGTCGTTTCCGTACGGCGAAAGCTCATCTCCGGCGCGATAGAATCGGAATTGCGTGCGTATCACCATCTCGAAAGAGAACTACCTCAAGGCCATCGCCGAGGCGGAATCGGAAGGCGAGTCGGTTAAGGCCGTCACCCTGACGCGCTGGCTGCACGTCTCCGCGCCGGCAGTCACCATGGCAATCAGGCGGCTGCGGCGTGACGGGCTGATCGCCATGGGCAGGGAGGGTCAAATTACCCTCACTCCGGCGGGACGGGCTATCGCCAATCGCATTTTGAACCGGCATCATCTGATCGAGCGCATGCTGGCGGAGATTTTCGGCTTGGAGTGGTACAAGGTGCATGACGAAGCCGAGCAACTGGAGCACGCCGTTTCCGACGACTTCGAGCGCAAGCTGGCCGAGAAGCTGGGCCAGGGCGGCCTCTGCCCGCACGGCAACCGCGTAGGCTTGGATTCGCCGGCGGCCCGCCGGAAGCGCGGCCTCAAACCGCTGGAAGAGGCCCGTGCCGGCGAACGGGTAGCCGTAGCCAGCGTCTTCGAACGCGACCGCAAGCTGCTGGAATACCTGGACCGTCTCGGGATTCACCCCGGAGCGCCGCTGGAAATCGCGGGCGCCAACGGAGCCATCGAATTGCGGTCAAAGGGGAGGAGCGTGCGCGTCCCCCTCGAAGCAGCAGCCAAGGTGTGGGTGAAATAATCTTCTTTTCCTACTCCGCCCTGGAGTAGTAATACGTGTACTTGCTGTAGAGCTCCGACGCACGGGCGCCGTTGGCCACGATTCCCAGCACGTTGTTCTCGCACAGCGATTGCATGGCGCGGCTCACGTTGTCGAAGGTCGTGGAGCCGATTTTTACTACCAGAACGGTGCCGTCGGCCAGCGTGGCCAGCAGGTTGGCGTCGGCCGAAAACAGCAGCGGCGGCGTATCGAAAATCGCCCAATTAAAAATGCGCGGCAGCTCTTCGAATAGCTGTTTGGCCTGGCGCATGTTGAGCAGCTCCAGCGGATTCTTCACCGGAGAGCCCGCCGGCAGCAGGTACAGGTTCATGCCATCCAGTTTACGCAGCGCCTGCGGGAACGAGCACTGGCCCGTGAGATAGTCGGAAAGGCCGGGGGCGCGTTCCATCTGGAAAAGGTTGTGGATGATCGGCCGCCGCAGGTCGAAATCGCCCAGCAGCACGGAACTCTCCGCCAGGTGGGCTTGCGCCAGCGCCAGGTTGACGGCGGTGAAGGTCTTACCCTCCGCCGGCGAAGGACTGGTGACCACCACGGTGTGCAGCGGCTGGAGCGTCTGCAGGTGATTCAGGCGCGTACGCAGCGTGCGGAATTCCTCGGCCGGAGTTTCGTGCGAATTGTTCAGGTCCAGCAGGTGCGACTCCGGCGCGGGCGTAAACGCCACCACCTGCACTTCGCCCAGCATGTCCGGATGGATGTTGAGCCGCACCGGCGGCGTAGCCGTGCCCGCCGCGCCATTCACCGGCAGGAACTCGGGAGTATGCCGTGGCTCTATCTGCGGCAGGGCGGTTTCGATGGGCGTTTCGTTAACCGCGGCCGCGCCTTCCGCCCGCCGCAAAGCATCGTGAACTCGACTCATTAGTTCGATCTCCCGAAGAAGTGGTAATACATGGAGGCGCTCATGGCCAGCGATCCGAAAATGAAGGAAGCGGACCATGCCAGCCAGAACAAGCGCCGTTTGCGCCGCACCAGCAGCGCATTCTCCAGCAGCGGAATACTGCTCAGCACCGGCAGGTTGGTGTAGGCGCGCACATCCTTGAGATTCTTCAGCGAAGCGTCCTTCATCTCTTTGACCGCGGCCAGCACGATGCCGATCATGAGGCCGATGATTGTGCCCACCGCCGCCCATACCGGACGGTTCGGTTCGACCGGCGTTTCCGGCAGGTTGGCCTGATCGAGCGGCACCAGTTGCTGCCCCGCCTTGTGCTCTTCCAGGTTCTGCTGGGTTTCGGATTCTTCCTTCTTCTTCATCTGCGTGTCGTAGGCCTGCTGCGCCAGATTGTAGTCGGTGAGCAGTTGCTGATATTGCTGGACGCCGATGGGCATGGCCTCGATCAGCGCCTGGTAGGCCGCGATTCGTCTGTTGATTTCCGCCTGCGACTTTATGATGCTGTCGATTTCCTGCTGGGTGCTTGCGAGTTGGGTCTTGAGCATGCCGATGTTGTTCTTGATTTCCACCAGCCGCTGCTGAACCTGCGGATTCACCACGCGAGTAGTGGTGGGAGTAGCGGAAGCCGCTTCCGCATCCTTAGCCGCCTGCTCTTTCTCCAATTCGGCCTTCTGATCCTCCAGCGTCTCGATCTGCGCCTTCAGCTCGCTTACCGCCGGGTACTTCTCGCCCACCTGCTTCGTCATGGCCGCCAGCGCCATCTTGGCCTGCGTCAGCCTGTCGTCGATGTTCACCAGTTGCTGGTTCTTCACCGACAGCCCCTGCCCCATGATGACGTCCTCGGAGTGTTGCGAGTAGTACTCCTGGTCGGCGTTGGTATTACGAATCTGCTGCTCGATCATGAGCTTCTGCGTCTGCGCGTGGGCCAGCGCGTCGCCGAGGCGCTGCGCTTCCATTTGCGCGCCCTGGTAGGCCGTCTGGTTAGCCGCAAACTGTTCCGGCAATTTGCCGGGGTTCTCGATTTTCCACTTGGTCAGCCGGGCGTCCTGGTCGTCCAGGTTCTTTTTGGCGTTTTTCAGCTCATCGTCGATGAAATTGGTGGTCATGCGGGCCTGTTCGGTCTGCACCTTTACATTCTGCTCGACGAACTTGCTCACCAGTTCGCGCACCACCTGCTGCGCCTTGAACCGGTCGGTGTACTTGAATGAAATGGTGAACGCCGAAGCCAGCATCTTGCCCGCATCGCCGGTCCGCGACGTGACCGGCAGCTCGACCATCTTGATGCTGATATCCTTGTTCCGCATGTCCTGGACCACGTCCTCCAGCGGACGCCGCAGCCGGTCTTTCGGATACAGGTCCAGCGAGGGCCGCTGAACGAGTTCCCCCAGGCTGCCGCGGCTCAGAATCTCCTGCTGCATTTGATTGAGCCGGTCCTGCATCTCGGTGCTGTAGTCGGACGGAACCAGCCGCGAGGAAATCTGCTGGGGCGTGATCTGCATGACGGCCGTGGAGACGTAGGTATCCTGCCAGAGAAATGCCACCACTACCGAAATCACCAGCCCGGCGAACATCGGTCCGATGATCCACGAGCGGTACCGCCGGACCATGTCGATATAGTCTTCGATGTCCGGCGGCCGCCGGGAAACAGTCACATAGTTGGAAGCGCCTGCCATAACCCCTTGCTCCGAATGGCTCCTGAGTGCCTTCGATCAATGGATGATGATGTGATCGCCGGGCTGAAGCACCTTGTTTTCCTCGAGGTGCTTTCCCTTGCTCACATCGTTGTAGTTAAAGTGCAATACCGTTTTGCCGCCATCGCGCAGAATAATGATGTTTTTCTTATTGGCGAAGTCCTTGAAACCCCCGGCGTTCACCAACCCCTGCATGATCGTGGTCGGCACCGTCAGATCGTAAGCTCCGGGCCGGCCCACCTCGCCTTCTATGTAGTACTTCTTGCTGTGGACCGCGAAGATTCCCACCGTGACATTCGGATCATTGAGTAGCTTACCGTCCTTGAGCTTCTGCTCGATATCCTTGGCCAACTGCTCAGGACTTCTATCGGCTGCCTGCACGTCGCCGATTAGGGGCAGTGAAATTCGGCCGTCCGGCCGGACAATGAAGTCGCCCGACATGCCGTTCTGGCCCCATACCAGGATGCGCAATATGTCCTCGGCGCCGATAACGTAGGATTTGGTGTCCACCGTGGCCGTACCGGGGATTTTGCCGGTTTTGGCGGCGGGCGGCGCGGCCGCCATCTTATTCGGGTCTGCGGTGTCGGCGGGCGCGTTGGCTTCCGTTTTGCCCGAGCTGTCTGTCTTGGCTGAATTGTCGATTAGCGGTTGGAGGCCTACCGGGCCGGGGGGGAGACTCTGGGGCTTATCCGGTTTCTGCTGCGGTTCCGGCTGGGAGGGTGGGGTCTGCGCGGCGAGGCAAAAAGCCGAAACTACCCCGATCGCAAAACGCATGACCATTTTCATCTGAGGTTCCTTCGAGACATACTTGCAGCGGCGTGAACCGTTCCCGCCGCCTGCATCTCGTATATTGTACAGCATCCAAGAATCTCTCCGCTGGTTACCAGAGTAGTAGTAAGTACGCTGCAAACGGTGAGTACTTCACAGTCACGGCGGCCGTTCCGCGACGCCTGGAGCACCGGCCGCGAGTTGGGGCGGGCAGTGCCGCACCAGATACACTTCCGCGTAGTGTATTTATCCCAAAATGCGGAGGCGAAATCGCCGGCAGCTTGTAACCTCTAGAAAAATCGGCTAGTCTCAATATGGAATCGCAGACTTCCGGGCAGGCCCTAAACGTGCATTGCCCTGCGAGGAGTATTGTCTCGCTGAACGGCCATTGGCGGCGCAAATGAAGGAACTCAAGTTCCAGCTATCCACTGCCATCCTAACCATCCTGACCCTTGCGGCACTCGTGGCGGCCGTCCTCAATTTACAACAACAGCATCGTTTTCATAAACTTGCAGAGGATGGAGCGATTTGGGTGGATCGCCAGGCGGGGGTGGAAGCCCTGTATGTGCGCCCCGGCAGCGGCGCCGACCGGGCTGGTATCCGGGCTGGCGACCGGTTGCTCAGCATCAATGACGTTCCTATCCCTAAGGCAATCGAAGTCACCGAGATCCTCACCGCCGTCGGCACCTGGAAGAAAGTCGAATACCGGCTAACGCGCGGCCCCAGCGAGCCGTTCCCCGCCACTGTAATCACCAGCGATGTGCCAATCGACCCGGTGATCACCTACCAGTACTTCGTCGGCTTCGCCTACCTGGCGATCGGGCTGTTCGTTTATTTCCGCCGCGGGAGCGCGCAAAAGGCGGCGCACTTCTACGTGATGTGCCTGGCTTCCTTTATCGGATTCAGCTTCCACTACACCGGCCAGCTCAACGGCTTCGATAAGGTGATTCTCTACGGCAATGTGCTGGCGGTCCCGCTGGCTGCGGCCATATTTCTCCACTTCTGTGTCACTTTTCCGGAGCCGCGCAAGTGGATCCGTAGCCGCTTCCGCCAGGCTCTGCTATACGTTCCGGCTGTCCTGTTTTTCCTGATTTACGCCGGATTCGCCGCCGGCGTGCTGAAATCGGCGCTTCCGCTACTCGAAATGCGCTGGCTGCTGGACCGCGTCTGGGTGGTATTGTCGGCCGTGCCTTATCTGGTTGCCGGGCTGGTGGTGAGTGCGGAATACCGCCGCGCCGAAGACACCATCGTGCGGCAGCAGCTCAAATGGCTGCGTAACGGCACCTTCTGCGGCTACCTGCCCTATTGCGCGCTTTATGTCGTGCCGTATGGGTTGGGAGCGGTTCCCAACGAATATCTCAAGCTCTCGGTCCTGCCCATGGTGCTGATTCCGCTCACCCTGGCTTATGCCATCGTGCGCTACCGGCTGATGGACGTGGACATCCTGTTCCGCCGCGGCTATGCCTACACCCTGGCCACGATTTGCATCCTGACCGCATTCTGGGCGGTAGTTATCTCGCTCGGCAGCCTGGTGCACGTTTATTATCGCGACCTCGGCGCCACCGGCCAGATTACGGTGATGCTGATTGCGGCTTTTCTGTTCCAGCCGGTGCGCACGTGGATTCAGGAGAAGCTCGACCAGCATTTCTATAGCGACCGATACGATTACCGCCGGACCCTGGTGGAGTTCGCCAAGGAATTGAGCTCGGAAGGCGATCTGGACACCATGCTTTCTTCCTGCGGCGACCGCCTCCTGCAAACGCTCTCCATCCGTCATCTGGCCTTCTTCCTGGCCGAGGAGGGTCCGGCACCGCGCGACGCCGGTGGCGCGCAGCCGCTTTTCCACCTGAAGAAGGCGATGGGCTACAACCCGCGCCTGGCGAACCTGCGCTACGACGACCTGGATCTCAGCTTCCTGAATTGGAATCTGCCGGAGCCCTACATCTTCTTCGAGCGCACCCGCCACCAGCTCGATGCCGTTTCGCAATCCTGGCCGACCGGCCTGCGCCGCACCATCGCCGACCTTGACCTCACCTATTACCTGCCGTGCACGGTGCGCGGCCGGACCATCGCCTACCTGGGGGTGAGCCGCACCACCAGCGGCGACTTTCTTTCCAGCGTGGATGTGGAACTGCTGATCACGCTCGCCGGCAGCGTGGGCATCGCCATTGAAAATGCCGGCCTCTACCGCTCGCTCCAGCAGAAGGTGGCCGAGTACGAACGGCTGAAGGAATTCAGCGAGAACATCGTGGAATCGATCAACGTGGGCATCCTGGCGGCCGACCTGGAAGACCGCGTGGAGAGCTGGAACACGCAGATCGAACAGCTCAGCGGCATCGCGCGCGACGCCGCAGTGGGCCGCAAGCTGGAGGAATTGTTCCCAGCCGAGTTGGCCGAACAGTTCGACCGCGTGCGCGGGGAAACCGGCATCCATCACATTTACAAGTTCGTCCTCAAGCCGGCCGCGCCTGCCAACGGGAACGGAAACGGCAATCGCAACAACGGCACCGGCGCCGGACATGGCCTGGCGAGTTTCCGCGAGGCCACGCTCAATATTGCCATTGCGCCGCTGGTTTCCAAAGACGGCGAGCAAATCGGGCGGCTGGTGATTTTCGACGACATCACCGACCGCGCCGAGCTGGAACAGCGGCTGGTGCAGGCCGACAAGCTTTCCTCCATCGGGCTGCTGGCGGCGGGCGTGGCGCACGAAGTGAATACGCCCCTGGCGGTGATCTCCACTTACGCGCAGATGCTGGCCAAGCAGGTGGCCGAAGATTCGCAAAAATCGCTCATCCTGGAAAAGATCGCCAAGCAGACGTTTCGCGCCAGCGAAATCGTCAACTCCCTGCTGAATTTCTCCCGCACCTCCACCACCAGCTTCGGCGAGGTAGGGCTGAACCGCGTGGTGCAGGAGACGCTTTCGCTGCTCGACCACCAGCTGCAGAAATCGGGCGTTCAGTTGAAGACCGATCTGGAATCAGGGCTGGAGCCGATTTACGGCAATGCCGGCAAACTGCAACAGGTTTTTCTGAATCTGTTTCTCAACGCGCGCGATGCCATGTCGGGCGGCGGCACGTTGGAGGTCCGCACCTGGTCGGACGGCTCGCAAGCCAGGGTCGAGGTGGCCGACACGGGAATGGGAATCGCGCCGGAAAACCTGCACCGCATTTACGATCCCTTCTTCACCACCAAGCCCGCACGCAAGGGCACCGGTCTGGGACTTTCCGTGACGTATGGCATTGTTCGGGAGCATGGAGGCAATATCGAGGTCTCCAACCGGCCGAGCGGGGGCGCCCGGTTCCGGCTGGAATTTCCGCTCTCCCGCACCGCCGCGGCAAGGAAGCCCGTGAATGCCGCCTGAAATGAGCGCAACGCAGACTTCCTCCGGCCCACGGGCCACAATTCTGGTGGTTGACGACGAGCCGGATATTCGCGAAGGCCTCGAACTGGTGCTGGGCGATGCCGGCTACGCCGTGGAATCGGCGGGCAACGGAACCGAAGGCCTGCAGAAAATGGCCGCTCACGGCTACGACCTGGTGCTGCTCGACCTGATGATGCCCGACCGCTCCGGCATGGACGTGCTGTCGGAAGTGCGCGAGCGCGACCGTGAAACCCCCATCTTCATGATCACCGCTTACGGCTCGGTGGAAGCGGCGGTGCAGGCGCTCAAGCTGGGCGCGAACGACTATTTTTCCAAGCCCTGGGACAACGAAAAGCTGGTCATCGAAATCGACCGCATGATCGCGCGCCGGCGCCTGGAATACGAAAACACCCACCTCAAGCGCGCGCTCAAGCAGCGCTACAGCTTCCCCAACATCATCGGCAAAAGCGAGCGCATGATTCGCACGCTGGACCTGGTGGCGCAGGTGGCCGAAGCGCGCTCCACCATCCTCATCACCGGCGAAACCGGCACCGGCAAGGAACTCATCGCCAAGGCGATTCACGCCAATTCGCCCCGCGCCGACCGCATGTTCGTGCCGGTGAACTCGGGCTCGCTGCCGCCGGAGCTGCTGGAATCCACCCTGTTCGGCCATGTCAAGGGAGCCTTCACCAGCGCTATCCAGTCCAAGAAGGGCTATTTCGAAGTGGCCGACCGCGGCACTATTTTCTTCGACGAAATCGGCACCATCGGGCCGGAGACGCAGGTGAAGCTGCTGCGCGTGATCCAGGAAAAGGAGTTCACGCCGCTGGGCGCCACCGACCCCATCAGGGTGGACGTGCGCATCCTGGCGGCCACCAATGCCGACCTCTTCCAACTCGTGAAGGAAGGCAAATTCCGCGAGGACCTGTACTACCGGCTGAACGTGATCAACATCGCGCTGCCGCCGCTGCGCGAGCGGCGGGAAGACATTCCGCTGCTGGTGGATTATTTTTTCACCTACTATTGCCGCGAGAACAACAAGTTTCTGGATTCGGCGGGACGCTCCCTGCTGCGCTTTCTGCCGGAAGCGCTGCAGGTGCTTATGGAGCACTCCTGGCCGGGCAACGTACGCGAACTGGAAAACGTGGTGGAGCGCGCCGTCGTGCTGGCCACCGATTCGTCCGTGCCCATCGATGTGCTGCCCGATTCGCTGCTCGAAGCCAACGGCATCCGCCTGCGCAGCGCGGAAGGCTCGGCGCCCTCGGCCGATGCTTCGCTGTTCGAGATCGTCAACGATTTCGAGCGCCGCACTATCATGGAGCGCCTGGAGCACTGCGGCTGGAGCCAGACCGAAGCCGCCGAGAGCCTGCATGTTCCCCTGTCCACGCTGAACCAGAAAATCAAGCGGCTGGACATCAAAATCAAGAAGAAGAGCGGCGAGTAAGCCTAAAGCTGTTTCACCGCTGTCGGGCAATCGCGTCCAGCAGGACCGAAAGCCTCGGCGCGGCTTCGCTGGCTCCGCCGAAACGGAGGGCGTTGTAACTGGAGGTGAACTCGCTCACCGCCGCGCCCAGCGGGCCGGGCGGCAGGGACGCGGCAAACTCCGCCGGAGTAAACCAGAGTGGACGCTGGTAGCCATGCCGCCGAAGAATGTCCAACATGCGCCGGTAGAGCACGGTGGCATCCGCCATGCCCGCCTGGCCGCGCCGCGCCCGGGAAAGGCGCAGCCGCATGCGCAGCAGACGCAGAAACGGAGGCACCGCCAGCCAGATCCACACTCCCAAGGCCGCGACCAACCCCAGCCGGAGCCCGAAGCGCCGCAGCCAGGCGGCCACCCGCACGTCCCAATCCGACCCGGCGCCCGAGAGGGAATCGAACCACCCGATGCCCAGCCGCCGGGCGCCGCGCTCCACCCGCTCGGCCAGCGTTCCCTGGTGCATCGGGTCGTAGCTGACTACCCATTCTTTCCAGAATGTGTCGGCGGCATCCAGGTACAGCCCCAGGCGCGCCGCCAGCCCGAAATTGTGCAGGCTCGGATCGGGCGGCGTGGGATCGAAGGTGGTCCAGCCCAGACCGGGAATCCATGCTTCCACCCAGCTATGCGCATCGGAGGCGCGCACCAGCCATAGATCGGTGATGGGATTGTAGACCCCGCTTTGGAATCCCGTGGCCAGCCTGGCGGGAATACCCAGCGTCCGCAGCATCACGGTCATGGCGGAAGCGAAATACTCGCAGTGGCCTTTGCGGCGGACAAACAGGAAATGGGCCAGCGGATCGGCCGGTTCGCGCTCGGGAAGCTCCAGCGTATAGCCGAACTCACTGCGCAGCCGGCGCTCGACGGCACGGGCACGTTCCAGGTCGCTCGACGCGCCCTCCGCCCAACTGCGCGCCAAAGCCGGGATGCGGGAATCGAGCGCGGAGGGCAGTTCCAGGTCGAGCCGCCGGGCAGCGCCCTCCAGCACCGGCGCCGGCCAGGGCGCCGCGGCGGTTTCCGGCGGATCCTCCAGCAGGCTGTAAGCTTCGTATTGGAAACCTTCCGGCGGCCGCCCCTTCAGCCGCAGGCTGCCGCTGGAATCGCGCAGCAGGGCGCCGCCGCGAATGTCGATGGCCTGCGGCTCGCCCGCAAAAAACAGCGCGTCGGTATCGATGGCATCCAGTTCTACGTCGTAGCTGATGTGCCGTCCTTCGCGCCGCTCGCCGGCCGATGCCAGCAAAACGTGCCGCGACCCGGAAAGCACTCCGGCGGAGACGATCTCCTCCGCGGCCGGCGGGTTGCTCCAATGCCTGCCGTCAAACACGGCGAGAGCGTTGCCGCGCCACTTCACGGCGCCCAGCTTGTCGGCGCTGAATACGCGAATATGCATCACCGGCCGGGAGCTGTTTTTGATTTCGCCGATCTCCCCCAGGGTGACACGATTGGAAAACCCGGGCAGGTACATGCGGCGGGCAAAGCGCGAACGCGCCGCATCGGCGGTGCGCGGCAACAGGAAGAACAGCGCGGCGGTGAGCACCAGGATACCGCCCGCGGCGGCC
>Ga0335081_10008708_pt1 | contig 16276 bp, 9 predicted proteins | sample Lox_Sample_35_FD_206713 | JGI IMG/M metagenome (GOLD analysis project Ga0335081, IMG submission 206713) | Soil microbial communities from Loxahatchee National Wildlife Refuge, Florida, United States - Lox_Sample_3.5 | ecosystem: Environmental > Terrestrial > Soil > Wetlands | place: USA: Florida... | reverse complement strand
GGATGATTCGCAGCCGGCGGGGCGCGCGGACGGAGCAGAAGCGCCGAGGGCGGGCGACGTGGCGTTGCCAGACATTTTCGGGGCGGTGGAGGCGCAACTGGGGCTCAAGCTGGAAATGAAAAAGACCCCGGTGGAGATTCTGGTAATCGATCACGCGGAAAAAACGCCGAGCGGAAATTAGGAACCGGCCGAACGGGGAGCTGAGGCTGTGCCACTGTCTGCCTAGACCTGTCGTCAGGATTAGCCCAGAATCCCGTCGAATATCCCCCCATATTGCCGATATGAAAGAGGGCGAAGTGTGGAAGTGCGATGTTCCGACGTTTCAACACCGTTGCTCGGATCCTGCTCATCGGGATGGCGACCGGCGCATGCCTCGCTCAGCAGTACAGCTTCCGGAACTACGGCACGGCGGAAGGGCTTCAGAACCTCGCCATCCTCTCACTTGCCCAGGACGGTGCGGGATTCCTCTGGGCGGGATCAGAAGGCGGCCTGTACCGCTACGACGGAACCAGGTTTCATCTCATGGGCGGAGCCGAGGGGTTGCCGTGCACCACTGAAGCCCAAGCCCTGTACGTGTCGCGCGATGGAGCGCTATGGGCCAACACCTGCTCCAAGCTCTTCCGGTTTGACGGAGATCGCTTCCGGGCGGCCGTGGGCGTGGATGAGATGTTGGGCCGGGCGCAGGCGATGGCGGATGGCCCGCATGGGCACCTGGTAGTCGCCACGAGTTCCGGACTGAAGGAACTGGTCCCGGAGGGGCCGGGCGGATCTTTCCAGGCACGGCCTTATCTTGCCGCGCCGAGATCCGGCAGAAGGAGGGCTGCGGGCGTCTTCCGGTACGGTACACAGCTCTGGTTCGGCTGCGAGAACCACCTGTGCATGGAAGAAAACGGCCACGTCGCGGAGTACACGGAAGCCGATGGCCTGCCGAGTGACTTCTGGGATGCGATCGGAGTTACCCGGGATGGAACGGTCTGGGTCCGCAGTCGCGGCAAACTCTACCGGAAGCCAGCCGGCGCCGCCCGCTTCCTGCGGGAGACCGCTGAAGTCCCGCCGAGCATGTACTGGGGCGCCCTGACTGTCGATTCCAACGGATCCCTGATGGTCCCGACCGATCGGGGCGTTGCTATCAGCCAGGATGGCCACTGGAGCCTTCTGGATGAATCGCGGGGGCTGCGCACCTCGATGACGAGTGCCGTACTGCGCGACCGTGGGGGTTCGCTCTGGGTCGCGCTGGTGGGAGCCGGGTTGGCCCGTCGTCTGGGAAGCGGGGAATGGGAAGGCTGGACCAAAGCGCAGGGCCTGACGTCGAACCTGATCTGGAACATTCTTCGGGACAAGACGGGCGCGCTCTGGGTTGCCACCGGCACGGGCGTGACGCGCTTGAGCGGGCAGATGGCGCCTCGGACCTGGACGAGGCAAGATGGGCTGGGCGGCGAGAACGTCCGATGGTTGGGGGAGACTGCCGACGGCGCGATCTGGGAGATTACCGTGCCGGGCTGGCTGGCGCGCATTGATCCCGAAACCGGGAAGGTCCGCTCCATCGGAAAAGGAGATGGGTTGGAAGCCGAGACCCCCCGCCGCGGCTTGGTCGACCGCGCCGGCCGGCTTTGGGTAGCAGCAAACACGGGCTTGTTCCGCAACGACAGCCCCGCATCTTCCCGCCACTTCGTCAAGGTCAACCCAGACGGATTCCTGGCCAAGGGGGCGTGGTCGGTCGCGGAGGACAAGCAGGGTACCGTCTGGGCGACAGGTCCGGACGGACTCTGGCGACTCGAGGAAGGCCAATGGCGGCGATACCAGAAAAGCGACGGGCTGCTCAGCGACTACCCTTACATCATTGCGGTGGCCCCTGACAACTCGCTGTGGCTGCGCCACCGATTCGATGGGGGTGTGGAGAGGGTGGAGTTCGAGGGCGAGCGGATCCGGCAAGCAACGGGCATTGTGCCGGCCGACAGTATGTCGGTCAATGTCACGGCCTTCCACGGGTTTGACGTCTTCGGAAACTTCTGGCGGGGTACAGCCAAAGGGGTTTCGGTTCTTCGCAACGGATCCTGGGTACAATACAGCACCGAAGACGGGCTGATTTGGGACGACTGTGACGGCGAGGCCTTCTGGGCGGATTCCGATGGCAGCGTTTGGATCGGCACCAGCGGCGGGCTGGCCCATTTCCGGCCCCAACCGGGGGAAACGGCAGTGGCGGCTGCGGATCCGATCCTCAGTTCGCTGGAAATCCACAAACAGCCGAGGCTCGTGCGGATTTCGTTCTCGACATTACAGTATCAGTACGATCAGGTGGCGCGGTTTTCCTACCGCCTGGATGAGGGACCCTGGACGGAAACGCCGGAACGCGCGGTCTCCATAGCAGAGGGCAGTCCCGGCCGGCATCATCTGGAGATCCGGTCTCAGATTCGCAATGGCCCATTTTCGAGTAGGCTCGTAGCGGCAGACTTCTACGTGGAGCCGTTCTGGTGGGAGACCTGGTGGTTCCGCGGTTTGGCGGCGGGATTCGCAGCCTGGCTCATTTATGGAATCGTGTTGTGGCGCCATCGGGCGCTGCACCAGCGGAACGCTGCATTGGAAAGAGCGGTTCGCGAGCGGACGGCGGAGTTGGAGGCAGCCCACGCCAAAGTGATGGAAGAGAAGCAGAGGGCGGACACAGCCAGCGAAGCCAAGGGACAATTCCTGGCGAATATGAGTCACGAGATCCGGACCCCCATGAACGGCGTCATCGGTATGACGGGGCTGCTGCTGAACACCGACCTTTCCCCGGAGCAGCGGGAGTATGCCGAGACGGTGCGCAGCTCGGGTGAAGCGCTCCTCACCATCATCAACGACATTCTGGACTTCTCGAAAATCGAAGCGGGCAAGCTGGAGGTCGAATCGGCGGAATTCGACCTGGAGATGGTGATCGAGGGAGTGAACGAATTGCTCGCGCAGCGGGCTGAGGACAAGGGTTTGGAATTGCTGCTGCGGTATCCCTCCAGCCTGCCGCGCCATTTTGTTGGCGATGCCGGCCGGATCCGCCAGGTATTGACTAACCTGGTGGGCAACGCCATCAAATTCACGGAGCGCGGCCATGTGCTGGTCGCCGTGTCGTGCGAGCGGGTCGATGAGCGCATGGCGCTGATGCGCATCGCGGTGACCGACACCGGACCTGGCATCCCCGCCGGGAAGCTCGGTCAGCTGTTCGAGAAATTCCAGCAGTTGGACGACTCCCGCTCGCGGCAATACGGAGGCACCGGCCTGGGACTGGCGATCTCCAAGCAGTTGGTCGGCCTGATGGGCGGGTCCATCAGTGTCGAGAGCCGGCCGGGCGCGGGGTCGACCTTCTGGTTCACGCTGCAACTCCGGCTGGATGCGCATCCGCATACGCGTCCAGTTCCGGCGGCGGACCTCCGCAACGTGCGCGTGCTGATCGTGGACGACAACGAAGTGAACCGCGGCCTGCTGCACGAGCAGATCACGAGTTGGGGGATGCGCGATGGGAGCGCCACGGAACCGGGGCGGGCGCGGGAGCAGTTGCGGGCAGCTCAGGAGGCTGGAGATCCCTATCAGTTCGTGCTGCTGGATTACCAGATGGCGGAAGTGAACGGTGTCGCCCTGGCGCGCGACATCAAGAACGATCCGCGAACTCGCGGGGTTGTGGTGGTGCTATTGACGCCCGTGGTCCATCGTAGCGAAGTGCGGTCTCTGGTGGGGACGGCGATCGACGCTTGTCTGTGGAAGCCGGTGCGCCAATCACAACTGCTTGACACACTGGCAACTGAGTGGTCGAAGAGACGCGAATCCCCAAAGGCCGGTCCCGAAAAGCTCGAAAGCGGCCAGGCGGCAATGCAAGACGATCTGGCAGCAAGGTTCGCCGGAACGTCTGCAAGGGTGCTCGTGGCTGAAGACAACCCGGTGAATCAGAAGGTGGCAGTGCGGATGCTGGAGAAGCTCGGACTGCATCCGGATCTGGCGGCCAACGGTCGCGAAGTCCTCAGCATGCTGAAGACGACAGAGTACGATCTGATTCTTATGGACTGTCAGATGCCCGAGATGGATGGCTATGCCGCGGCGCGGGAAATCCGAAGCCGCGAAACCGGGGGAAGGAGAGTGGCCATTGTCGCCATGACCGCGGAAGCCATGGCCGGCGCTCGCGAATCGTGCCTGGGCGCGGGAATGGACGACCACATCGCCAAGCCGGTCAAGCTGGAGGATCTCTACAACGCTGTCGCCAAGTGGCTGCCGGATGAGATTCTCAAGCTGCAGAACACGCCAACCGTGTTGTCGCGCGCTTCGCTGCCCCGATTAAGCGCCACTGCTACTGTTCACATCCCGCGCGACGTTGGCAGGTCGACCGGATAGCTGAGACGCATCGCACAAGCTAAGGCACGTGCGGATTCCCGGCGACAGAGGCTTCCTCGTAGAGGAATACCCCGCGCTTCATAGCGGCGTGGACCAGGTTTGTGCCGAATTGCTGCGGCAGGTCGCGGTAGTCCGAGGCGTTGAGGATCAAAAGGTCGGCCGACTTGCGGTAGGCCAGCATGCCGACGCGGTCACCACAACCGACGGCATGGGCGCTGTTGATGGTGGCAGCGGATATGGCTTCGGCGGCGGTCATTCCATGGTTGCGGCACGCCAGCGCGAGCGCGGTCTGCATGTTGAGCGAAGGAGCGCCGGCCGGGTTGTAGTCGGTACCCAGCGCAACGGCAGCGCCAGCGTCAATCAAGGTTCTGGCGGACGATTGACGGCCCTCGCGGAAGGATGTGAACGGCAACAGGGTCGCCACCGTGGACGAATTGGCCAGCATGCGAGCCTGGTCCGGGGTGACTTGCTCGAGATGGTCGACGCTAACCACGGAATACTCCACCGCGGCGGCGATGGCGGCGGGGCCCGCTTGATCGGCATGGATTTTGCAGGCAAAGCCGAGTTCGCGCGCCACTTCGAGATAACGGGTGAATAGAGGATAGCGGGCGGAATCGTCTTCCCATTGCAGATCGGCGAACTGAGCCAGGCGGCGGCGCTGGAGCAAAGGCATGAGCTCGGTGAAGACCGATTCCGCGGCAGTGGGATCGCCTTGCGGCGGGAGGCGGAACAGAAACGTCGGAATAACATCGATGGGGTTCTGGTGGAGCGTGCCGAGTGCGCGAAGAACCTTGGTTTCGGCGCTTTCATTGAGGCCGCACCCAGTCTTGGCTTCTACCGTAGTAGTGCCGTGGCGGACCATGGCCTCCAGATATCCGCGGCCTCGTCTCGCCAAGCGTTGGCCGGTGGTGGCGAGGAGGGTCCGCAAAGGGTCCGCGCCGTCGGGGCACGGAGGTGGATACAAAAGGTGGGTATGGCTGTCTACGAAGCCGGGCATCACCACGCGTCCGGCGGCGTTGTACTCTTGGGCCCCGCGAGCGTCAGTTACGTTCTCCACGCGCCGAGTCATGGCGGCCTCTTGAATGAGACCGTCGACCACCAACACGGACCCATCCTGCACGATTCCCAGATCATTCAATTGTGCCCCTCGCCTTGGGCCTTTGGCGCCGCGCAACGTCAGCAACTGGCGCGCACCACGGATCAGGATTTTGGACGTGCCGGACTTTCCCCTTTTCCCTTACTGTAACATTGGAGTGCTGTTGGCCATGGAACGCGGCATTCGAGGCAAGACGCCGACCCTCAAGACTCTCGAAAGAGTCTTCTCCAAGACGGGGCTCGGCTCTCGTACGGACGCGCGAAGCTGGATCGGAGCCGGCCGCGTTCGAGTGAATGGAAAAGTCGTTCAAGACCCGGACCGTTGGGTCGACCTGGCAAGGGATCACGTCACGCTGGATGGCGCGCCGCTGCGCCCGCTTGCCAGAACGTACGTCCTGCTCTACAAGCCCAAAGGATACCTGACCACGTGGCGCGATCCACAAGGCCGGCCAACCGTCTACGACCTGGTTGGGGATGCGGGCACGTGGCTTTCGCCGGTGGGCCGGCTGGACCTGGACACCAGCGGACTGCTGCTGCTGACCAACGACACCGAATTCGCCGAACATATTACGAACCCCGACCACAAAGTGCCGAAGACCTACCAGGTGAAAACCGCTACGCTGCTGAGCGAGGAACAGCTCGGCCAACTGCGGAACGGCATCCACCTGAGCGATGGTCCCACCAAACCGGCGGAGGTGCAGCGTCTGCGCGACGGCGCGAAACACACGTTCCTCGAGATCACGCTTACAGAAGGGCGCAACCGGCAGGTGAGGCGGATGATCGAAGCCCTGGACAGCCGGGTGTTGAAGTTGGTGCGCACCGCGATCGGCGGGATCCACATCGGAGAGCTGGAAATCGGCAACTGGCGATACCTGACCGAAGAGGAGATCCGATCGCTGGGCGGCGGCGCTGCCCCGCCTATTCGGAGTTCGAGTACCAACGCAGGCCGAAGAAAGCGGAAGCCATCGTTCCCTTCACGAAGTACTCGGCCTGCGTCGAAGTCTTGAAGTGGAACGCCTTGGCGCCTAAGCGGATTTCGATGTGGCCTGCGACGCGCATGTTGAGAGAAGCGTCGGTGTCCCAGATGGTGCTGTGGTGCGGGATAGTGAATCCCGAGGCATTGGCCTCGAAACGGAAGTGGCGGGACGGGTAGTAGTAGGCGCCCAGACCGAAGGTAGGCAAGACGAAATAAGTTGTGCCGGCGCCGATCAGGCTGATGGGGTTGCCGGAGGCATCGAGGAGAATGTTGCCGTTGCTGTCGTAGTAGTTCTTGGGCGCGTCGAACGTGGTTTGAACGCCGGTGTACTGGACCTGCCACAGGGTCTTGAGCCGGAACTTGCGGCTTCCGACGGGATACGGCCAGGTGAGGTATTCATAGGAGAGCTTGAAATTGCGGATGCGGTAGTTAGTGGCGACGTAGGTGCCGGCGGTGTAGGTCTGGCTCCACGCGACGACATCGTTGGGCGTTGTGTAATCGCCCGCGGCGCTGGTGTCAAAGAAAGAAAAGTGGAGGGAATTGTGCAACCCCGCGGCCACACCGACCTCAGCGCCTTCGGCAACATTGGGCTTCCCCTGCATCGTGATGAGCGAACTGCCCAGGAACGTCGCGGAGTTGCCGCGGTTAAAGGTTGGGTTCTGGGTAGGAAACCAGCCTGAAATGCCGATGAAATAGCCGGACTCGCCGGGGCGGCGGACATCGGGAACCTTGGGCGGTGGAGGCGGCGGTTCGGGGATTCGGCCGCGCTGGATGGGCTGCAGATCGGACTCCGCCGGAGGAGTCTGCTGCTGGGGGGGCTGCTGCTGGGGAGGCGTTTGCTGCGCCGGAGGGGTCTGTTGCGGGGACGCGGCCTGTCCAGCGGGCTGCGGATCGGGCTTCTGCGCCTGGGTCCAGCCTGGAAGACTACAGGCCAACACCAGCGCGCACGTACAAACAAAGCCATTCAACGAATTCTTCACTTATGCCTCATCGAGATAAATCTGCCGGCGAATTCGGCCGAAGAGGGAGACCCCTGCACCCGCCAGTCCAAAACGCCAATATCTGATCGTTTCTCTTCTATTGTGCCTCAACCGAGCGGGTTACCGCAGCAATCAGGCATGTGGTGGGCTGTCGTCGAAGCGGCACAGGTGTGGAGGCGAGAGGACAGCCGCTGTTGGCAGCATGGAAACCGCGGAGCGAGTTTCCGGGCCGCAGATGAACGCCGATGAGCACGGATCAGGACTCTTATCTTCGATCCGCGTTCCTCAGCGTTCCTCTGCGGCTCCTGGATTCTACCTCGTTGTCATCTCACAAATACCGATATTGAGACGCTGGTGGTTTGGCCTCCTGGTCCATACGCCGTGAGCGTGTAGGTATTGTTCTGCATCGGATTGATGGTGATGCTGCCGTTTACGGGCAAGGTTTGCGGCTGCAGGTCGCTGCCGACGATGATGACGGAGGTAGCGTTCTGCGTCTGCCACGCCAGGACCACCGGCGCGCCTTGCACGGGCGAGAAGGCCGGCGTGGCGGTGAACGAGAGGATCCTGACCTGACCGACGTTGATGGTGGTATTGGCCTGAATGGTGCCGGTGCCGTTACTGGCGGTCAGAGTATACGTGGTGGTCTGCTGCGGGCTGACAGTGGCGCAATCGTTCGCATTCAGATTGCTTCCGACGCCCGGAGTAATGGAGATCGAGTTGGCTCCGTTCACCTGCCAGCAAAGCTTGGTGGAGGTGCCCGGGTCGATCGTCTGCGGATTGCCGACGAATACGACGATTTGCGGTATGGTGCCCGGCGCCACGGTTACGGTGACGGGCGCGGTGACGGAATGGCCGTCGGAGCTGGTGGCGGTCAGGGTGTAGGTTGTGGTCTGCGACGGCGTGACGGTGGCGCTGCCGTTGAGCGACTCGTTGCCGAGGCCGCTGATGGACACCTGAGAAGCGCCGTTGGTGGCCCAGCTAAGGGTGGCCTGCTGGCCCGGGCCGATGGTGACCGGGTTGGCTTCGAAGCGTAGAATCTGGGGATTGCCGGCAGTGGAAGATACAGTAACGGTGACCGTGGAGTTTACGGTTCCGCCCGGGCCAGTCGCGGTCAGCGTGTAGGTGGTAGTGGAAGCCGGGCTGACCGTGCTCGATCCGGAGTGGGCATCGACGCTGCCCAAGGTGGGCTGGATGGTGACCGCGGTTGCGTTCTCGACCACCCAGTTCAAGGTGGAAGTCTGGCCGGCGGCAATGGTAGCGGGCGCGGCCGAGAACTGCAGGACGCGGACCTGTCCGGGCGCGGCAGTGCTGACCGTAGTGGTGGCGGTGGATTGCAAGCCGTCGGTATTCTTCACGGTCAGCCGGAAGCTGTAGGTTTGTCCGGAAGCAGCGCTGAAGGTGGTTTTCGCAGCATTGGGAGTGCTAAGCGTGACGCTTGGACCCGAGATCTGCGTCCAGGTGAAAGTGAGGGTTTCGCCCAGCGGATCGTAGGAGCCGGTTCCATCCAAGGTGATGGTTCCGGCGTTCACGCCTAGCTGGTTCGGGCCGGCGTCGGCGATGGGCGGACTGCTGCCGACGCGGCGCGTCCCGAGCTCGTACCGGATGCGCGGGATGTCCATGGGCACCGGAGTCTGCATTTTGGCGAAATCGCGCGGGTTGAGGATGCCGCCAAACATCAGGCCCACCACGGCGCGGCCGCTGTCCTTGGTATTAATGAGCGTTTCGTTGTAGCCCAATTCGGCGGTGAAGGCCACGTGTTCGGCCAAGGGCTGGACCAGCTTGATCGAGACGCCGGGACGGTTGCTATGAGTGTGGGATACCAGGTAACCGAGATTGCCCTGGATATAGGCGTTATTCCATACTCCGATGGCGGCGTCCACACCGGCCTGGTCGACCACGCGCGCGTAGGTCTGCATGAACGCCCCCGGCGCCAGAGTGACGCTGTTCAACACGGCGTAGTTCTTGAAACCCTTGGTTCCGAAGAAACCGATGCGGCCGCGGTCGAACAGGTAGTCCAACAGAAAGGAGGCCTGACCCAGCGCCCCACCGCTCTGGTATTGGCTGAAGTTCAGATATTTAAAGCTGCCGAATGCGCCCGCCTGGAAAGAACTGAAGCGGTTGACCAGACCGATGTCGAATTGGCCCTCCTGGCGGCCGGGATAATACATGTATTCGCCCTGAGCCTGCACGGCGTGCATGCCATCGGCGCCGAACGGAGCGAAGAACTGGCCGTTGGCGGACGCGGTGAAGTTGCCGGTGCGGCCGCCGCCATAAGTGGGACCGACGTTGACGGCGACATTGGAGATCTTCTTGTTGCGCGCGCGGGCGTCTTCATCGACCTGTTTGGCGATGGCGCCGGTATCGATCTTGGGCGCTTCGGGGGCGGACTTCGGAAGGTTGCTCACCTGGTCGCGGAGCGCGTTCTGCTGGTTGCGCAGGTCTCCGAGTTCCGTTCTCAGGCGGTCGTTTTCGCCCTGCAGATTCTTGAGCGCGGCCAGGATGTCATCCAGTTTGTCGAGGCGTTTGAGGATTTGGGAGCAGCAGTCCTGCTGCTGTTTCATCAGGTCCTGCGACGGGGCCAGGGCCGGCAAAACATCGCTGATGCCACCCTCCTTGATCAGCTTGCCGGTGGCGTCCGTTACCGCGAGGACGACGCGGCGATTCATGAAGCGGCCTTCTTTAGACTTGTTGTCGACCTCGGGATTCCGCTTGCCGTCGCCGGCCGCGGAGATCTGGCTCTCGGAAGCTCCATACTTCACCAGAAAGGCTTTGACGGCTGTCGCGCGAGCCAGTGCCAGTTTGTCGTTATAAGTGTCCGAGCCGACGAAGTCGGTGTGGCCCGTGACCTTCACGCGATAGTCCCTGTGTTGATTCAACAAATCGGCCAGGCGCAGCAGGCTGGGGTAGCCGTCCGACAAGATGGAGGAGTTGAATTCGAAGTTGATTTCTTCCCAATTGTCTTTGGTCTGGCCGCCTGGATTTAACCCCTGACCAAATAAACCGGACGCCATCAGGCCGAGCGCGCCAATCGCTGTTAGCTTGTTCATGTCTTGAAACTCCTCAAGTTCTTCCGCATGGGCAACGGACAACCGATACTTGTGCAAGCCAAATTCTCTCGGAGATTTGGGCTCGAAAGTACACTTCAGATTAAGAATACACCGGAAATTTTCAGCATTTACAAGATCTAAATTAAGGTTAGTTCCCCCTATCCAGTGATAGTGCGCACACATTTTCGCGCGAAAATGCGACAATAGTCGAGCGAGGCTGCCGGATGGGTGGTCGCTCCCGGTGACGGGGGAGGAAAGTCCGGTCTCCACAGGGCAGCGTGCCGGCTAACGGCCGGGAGGGCCGCAAGGCTCTACGGAAAGTGCCACAGAAAACATACCGCCGCGTTGGTGGGGTCCTGCTCCACGGACGAGGCAAGGGTGAAATGGTGCGGTAAGAGCGCACCGCGGCGGGAGCAATTCCGCCGGCAGGGCAAACCCCACGCGGAGCAAGACCAAATAGGGGAGAAGGGGCGGCCCGTCCCGTTCGACTCCCGGGTAGGTCGCTAGAGCCGGCCAGCGATGGCCGGCCCAGAGGAATGACCGCCGCCCGCAAGGGTACAGAAACCGGCTTACAGTCCGGCAGCTTCGACCGCAAAGAAAGAAGGCCCGAACTTGACGGAGACCCCCGACAATAAGGATATGCCCACCACAGGAACGCTGGTAGCCGTGATCTTGGGGAGCAAGTCGGATTGGGAGGTAATGCGCCAGGCCGATGAGGTGCTGGCGAAGTTCGCGGTTCCGCACGAATGCCGCGTGCTTTCGGCCCATCGCACGCCGGCTCAGACCGCGGAATATGTGAGCCAGGCCGAAGCGCGCGGAATCGAGGTGATTATCGCCGCAGCCGGAGGCGCAGCCCACCTGGCGGGTGTCTGCGCGGCCCACACCCTGTTGCCGGTTCTGGGCGTTCCGATGGAGAGCGCGGCGCTCAGGGGTCTGGATTCGCTGCTTTCCACGGTGCAGATGCCGGCGGGGATTCCGGTGGGCACGCTGGCTATCGGCGGAGCTGGCGCGCGCAATGCGGCGCTTCTAGCCATCGCCATTCTGGCCAACAGCCGGCCGGAGTTACGCGACAAGCTGCGGCAGTTTCGCGCCGAGCAAAGCGAGAAGGTGCTGCGCGAGACGTTGCCGTGAGAGCGCGCCGGCGAGTTCACACGGCAACCGGCGGACCACGAAGAACGATGTTTCGCGCCACTGATGATATCATTAGGTAGAAGCTGACAGGAGGAAAGAACACCGAATGGGTCCACTGGGTTGGCCGGAAATGATGTTCATTTTCGTCCTGGCTCTAATCTTGTTCGGCCCCAAGAAACTACCGGAAATCGGCCGCACGGTGGGCAAGGCCATCTCCGAATTCCGGCGCGCCTCGACCGAGCTGAAAACCACGTTCGAGCGCGAAATGCAGAGCCTGGAGCAGGAGACCGCATCGATTCACGATTCGGTCAAAGAGATCGCTGCTCCGTATCAGTACGATACGTTCAACTACGACTACTCCGCGACGGAAATGCCCTACGAAGGCTCGTATGGAACGGAGAGTCACGATACCGCTGCGATCGGACCTGTCACAGCAAGCGCATCCGCAACTGAGGGCGCTGAGTCACCGTCAGCCGTCGCGCCGGAGGGCACCGTAGCCCGCGGCGCGGAGACGGCGTCTGTTGCCGAACCGAACGGAAGCCCGCACGAGGCTTCCGCTGCGCCAGAGGATACGCGTGACGCCCTGAGGCCCGACCTCAGCGCATTCCAGCCGGCCTCGGATTCACACAGCGCGCCCGTTTCCACGACGTCTGAGCACAACACATAGCAGATGAGCTCACCTCACGACCCCAGGGGAGCCGGCGCTTCCCGGCCGGCCGGTGCGTCTTCGCCCGTGACCGCCATCGACAAGCTCCGCGGCCTGTTCGGCGGAGGCGGAGGGCCGCCCGGCCCGCCGCGGCCGCCATCCGATGAGGACGATGCGGAAGAGGACGGCATGCTCCGCATGTCCTTCCTCGAACACCTGGAGGAACTGCGGTCCCGCATCATCAAGATCATCGCGGGAATTATCGTCGCCCTGGTTGTGAGCCTGCTGTTCAGCGATCCCCTCTGGGAGTTCGTCAAACAACCGGCCCGGGTGGCGCTGATGAATAACGGCTACCCGCCGCAGCTCACGCAGATCACGCCCATGGAAGCCTTCAACGTGATCTGGTTCAAGCTGCCCGTGGTGTGCGGCATCTTCCTCGCTTCTCCCTGGGTGCTCTACCAGGTCTGGGCGTTTATTTCCCCCGGACTCTATCGGCGCGAAAAGCGGTGGGCTCTGCCGTTTATCTTCGGCACCGCGGGCCTGTTCATCCTGGGCGGCCTGTTCGGATACTTCGTCGCGTTCCGCTACGGCCTCACGTTCCTGCTGGGCATTGGGAAGGGAAAAGACGTTATCCCCATGGTCACCGTCACCGAGTATTTCGACATGTTCGTTAACGTTATCCTCGGTGTGGGGCTGGTTTTCCAGCTTCCGGTGCTGATCTTCTTCTTAATACTATTCCGGATAGTAACTCCGGCATTCCTGGTTAATCACAGCCGTTACGCGATTCTGATCATCTTCATCATCGCCGCGGTGGTCACGCCGACGCCCGACGTCTTCAACATGTGCTTGTTCGCCGTGCCGATGTGCTTGCTGTTCTATGTCGGCATTTTCGCCGGGTACCTTGTGGTCTTGCACCGGGAGGACCGGAGGTTCCCCTGGCGGAAAGTAATCAACATTACGATTGTCGTACTCCTGATCCTGGCGGGAGTGCTATACCTTGCTATTACCAGATACGGGTACAAAGCAGTACCACATTGGCCGTTCCTGATTCATTAACAACAATCCAGGTAGCATTGCATGGCGTAACCGGTGTAACATGTGAAGGATCGCGCGGTTTTGCGACCGCGAAAAGCTGTGTGCTCCTTGTCCGATGGACCTATATAAAGCTATTCAGGACCTATACGCCGAGAAGGAAAAACTCGAGCGGGTAATTGCTTCGTTAGAAGAACTGCAAAGGACTGCGGCAGCCACCACGCCGCTACTGCCTAAAGGCGCCAAGCGGCGGGGGCGGAAGTCCATGGGAACCCGCGAGCGTGCGGAAGTCTCGGAGCGAATGAAGAAGTATTGGGCGAATCGGCGTAAAGGGAAAAGCGAAACGCCCGGCTCGGGACGCTGACGCGTGGTTCAAGCAGGTTAAGGTACGTCCTTGGCTTTGAAGAACCAGAGCCAGTAATACTGGTCGCCTGCACCGTACTGGTATCGCAGCTCAAATCCGCAGCGTTGCGCCATTTCGCGCGCGTCTTGTTCGGCAAAGGGCACTCCGTTCCAACTATCTTCTATCCCCACTTCCACCTGTGGATGGCCCTGCACCTGGAACTTAAATAGCGCGCCCAGCCGCAGGAGGCGATTTACTTCGCGGACATAACTCTCGATGACGTCGCGGTTGGGGATGTGCTGGAAGACCAGGCAGGAGAACGCAAAATCCAGTTGCAAGCGGCCGATGCCGAAGCGATGCCACCAGCGCCGGCGCACGACCGAGAGGTCTTTGCCGTTGTTGCAGAAGACATGGGTGTTGGGAAAGTCGGCAACAGCGCGGCGTGCCTGCCGCACCATCTCCCGGCTGATATCGACCGCGTACACTTCGCCGAAGAAACCGGCGAGAGCGCGGGTGATGCGCCCCGCACCGCACCCGATCTCGAGGACCTTCATGGCCTTCGGATCTTTCCCCTGGCAGATATTGCCGAGATCGTTGAGGATCTGTTCGCGCAGGGTGGATTCGCCGGATCGAAAGAAGTCTTGATCCGACCACTCCTGCTGGCCGGTGGCGACGTAGTAGCGGGCGTTCTCGCGAGCGCGCTGCTCCCAATCCTGCCGCATCCGGCGCAGCTGTTTCGCGATCTGCGATTCGGCCATTTGGTATCATTGTAGAGGCCAACACGCGTGGGCGGCTAGCTCAGCTGGGAGAGCACGGCGTTCGCAACGCCGGGGTCGTGGGTTCGAATCCCATGCCGTCCACCATTCCAACCTGCGGCTCTCGGCTCTACGCCAAGAAACGGCCGACCTCAAAACCTCGGTGGGATCTTCGGTAAGGGCCGCGACTCAGTCGCCGAAGGAGCCGACTTCTTCCCGCTCCTCGACAGGCTTGGCGGGCTTGATCGCGCCGAGCGGCACCAGTTCGGGAGTTGGTTGCTCTTTCAGCACGTGCTGGCGGTAGAGCTTCATCATGCGCTCGTTCTCTTCCTGCGCCTTGATCTTGGCGGCACGGGCGCGGATCTTCTCCTCGCGGGAATTCTTGGCGATGCCCAGCCGATCGAGATCGTGCTGCTCTTCATTGGTGATGATTTCATCGCGGAGCACGAGCGAGTGGTCCTTGCTGCCGAGTTGCACGGACTTACCGCCGGCGAAGATCTCGTGCCGGCCGTGCTCCTCGTACCACTTGGTGAGCGTGGCGGTCATGTGCATCTTCTCGATGATGTTGCGCCATCCCACGCCGGTGTTGTAAGCGCAGAACGAGATCTCGCCTTCCTGCGTGGCGTAGGGAATGATGCACTGCTCGGTGCGGCGGAAGTCGTAATTGAAAAGATCCTGAAACCACATGCCGGCGATGAAGAGGAAGTTCCAGCGGTCGCGGCGGCGGTGCTCGATATCGTCGCGGGTGCGGTCCTTGCCGACATTACCGTAGCTCTTGCCGGTGGCGCCGAAGGTCTTGTCGAGCTTCTTCATCAGGTCGCTCAATTTGAAATGAGTGGGCGATTTGAAGGGATCGTAGTTGCGCGCCGCGGCCAGGGTCATGCCGATGATCGAAGGCCATTTGCCGCGAGCGGCGTCGTTGATGCGGGCCACGTCTTTAGCCAGCTGTTCTGCGTTCCAGAACTCGGTGACGGGCTTGGCTTCCTTGGTTTCCTTGTCGACCATCACGGCCATTCCGACGCCACAGTTGGGGTGGCAGCCGCAGCTCAACTGGCCCCAACTGGCTTGCGGGCCGTGCACCAGGTCGCTCCAGTCGGAGAAGGTCGAGATGAAGGAAATGGGGAACCAGTCGCGGGCCGGTTCGCCGAGGCCAGTCTGGTTCTTGACATCGTGGGCGAGGTGCGAAAGCGTGTAGCGCTGCGCGGCGCGGCGCTCGTCGGTGACGGCTTCGTCCCGGCCGGTGAAGGAAACAGGCTGATAGGAAAGGAACGGAATCTTCTTGGGATTATCCAGGGCGAACTGGATAATGCGGCCCACCTGCTCGTTGTTGATACCGTTGATGATGGTGATGACCGGAATAATGTCGACACCGTTGGAGTGCAGGTTCTCGATGGCGCGCAGCTTTACGTCGAACAGGTTGCCCACCTTGCGGTGCGAGTTGGCGGCGTTGCCGATGCCGTCGAACTGCAGGTACGCATAGCGCAGTCCGGCGTCGGCCGCCGCTTTGCAGAATGCGGGATCCTTGGCGAACTCGATGCCGTTGGTGGCTGCCTGCACCGATGTGTAGCCGACCTCGCGCGCATAGCGGACGGCGTCGAGGAAATACGGGGAGATGGTAGGCTCGCCGCCGGAGAACTGCACCGACATCTGGCGCTTGGGCTTGATTGTGATGGCGTTATCGAGCAGCGTTTTGATATCGTCCCAGGTCAGCTCGTGCACGAAACCCACCTGGTTGGCGTCCATGAAACACGGGTCGCACATCATGTTGCAGCGGTTGGTGAGGTCGATGGTGAGAACCGAGCCGCGGCCGTGGGTGATGGTGCTGGAACCGTGGCGGTGCAGGGTGGTGTCGTTGTGGGCGCGGATGTCGCGGCCGGGGAAGACGTCTTCCAGATGCTTGAAGAAGGCTGTGTCAATGGCC
>Ga0335081_10008706_pt1 | contig 16278 bp, 7 predicted proteins | sample Lox_Sample_35_FD_206713 | JGI IMG/M metagenome (GOLD analysis project Ga0335081, IMG submission 206713) | Soil microbial communities from Loxahatchee National Wildlife Refuge, Florida, United States - Lox_Sample_3.5 | ecosystem: Environmental > Terrestrial > Soil > Wetlands | place: USA: Florida... | reverse complement strand
AGACGCCGGGCACCACCGCCAGGGACTGAGCGACGCCGATCCAAATGGAATCGGCCAGGGTCACCTGGCCGAGCGAGTTTTCGCGGCCAGTGCTGGCACGCTCACCGGCCCACATGAACAGTGCCACCAGCACCAGCGCGAGGCCGATCACAATCGGGGTGCGAAACGCGTCCTCCGCCTTCGCCTCAAATAAATAGCCCGCGATGGCGCCTGGAACGGTCCCAATAACCATGTACCAGAAGAGCCGCCTGTTCTCCTGGGTCTTGGGATCGCTTTTCGGCCCAAGGCCGGCCGCTGCCAGCACCATGTCGAGCCACATTTTCCAAAAGTAAAGGAGCACGGCCACTAGCGTGCCCGCGTGCAGGGCGACGTCAAACGTGAGGCCGGGATCGGTCCAGCCCGCGAACCACGGAAAAAGCGCCAGGTGGGCGGTGCTGGAAACGGGCAAAAACTCAGTTAAACCTTGGATGATGGCGAGAACAACGGCCTGATACAGTGGCATGAGGCTCCTTGAGAGGGGTCGAAGAGTCGAAAGTCAAAGGTCGAAAGTGTAAACGAGAAAGCACTAGTCGCAAACAACGAACCGCGCGATCCAAAATCCCAAATCGAAAATCGAAAGTCCCTACACTTCGAGCACCACAGGCAGGATCATGGGCCGCTTGCCGAGTTCTTGGTCGAAGAACTTGCGCAAGGCGGAGCGAATCTTGTCCTTCACCACGCCCCAGTCGCCCGCCTCTTCGGGATTCGATTTTTCGATGGTCCGCAGCACCACTTCGCGCGCGCTCTCCATCAGATCGGCCGCCCCTTCGAGCCCCACCAAACCGCGCGAAATTACTTCAGGCGGAGCTTCAAGCTTCCCGGTGTGCTTGTTGATAGCAAGGATGGGAACCACCACGCCGTCCTCCGAAATGCGGCGCCGCTCCTTGAGCAGCACCTCCCCGACTTCGTCCAGCGACCCCGTGTCGAGATAAACGTGTCCCACCGGGACCCGGTCGCCCAGGCGGGCCCCGGCGCTGTCGAATTCCAGCACGTCCCCGCTTTCGAGCAGAAATGCCCCGCCCGAGACGGCGCTCCCTTCCTCGGCCATCTCCTTGTGCCGCGCCAGCTGCCGGTACTCCCCGTGGACCGGCACGAAATACTTGGGCCGCACCAGGTTGAGCATCAGGCGCAGTTCCTCGATGCTGCCGTGCCCCGAGACGTGCACGGGCGGCTTGCTGCCGTCGTCGTAGTGCACGTGCGCGCCGCGGCGGTAGAGGTGATCCATCATGCGGAAAATGGCCTTTTCGTTGCCCGGAATGATGCGGGCGGAGAGCACTACCTGGTCGCCGGACTCGAGCGTCACCCAGCGGTGGCTGTCCACCGCCATGCGCGCCATGGCGCTCATAGGCTCGCCCTGGCTGCCCGCCACCACCAGCACCACCTTTTCGCGCGGAAGCTGAGCCAGTTCCTCCGGCGCCACCAGCACCCCGGCGGGCACGCGCAGGCGGCCCATATCGAGCGCAATTTCGGAGTTGCGGTGCATGCTGCGCCCGATGAAGCACAGCCGGCGTTTGTACTCGTGCGCAAGGTCGGCGACGATTTGCATGCGGTGCAGCGAGGTGGAAAAGCAGGTCACCACCAGGCGGCCGCGGGCCTCGGCGATGATCTCCGCAAAGCGCTCGCGCACGCCGCGCTCGGAGGGCGTCATGCCGGGACGTTCCACGTTGGTGGAGTCGGAGAACAGCGCCAGCACGCCGCGCCCGCCGTACGAGGCCAAGGTGTGCAGATCGCTGGTGCGGCCGTCGGTGGGCGTGGGATCGAGCTTGAAGTCTCCGGTGTGAATCACCGTGCCCACCGGGGTGTTGATGGCCAGGCCGCCCGAATCGATGATGCTATGGGTGAGATGAATGAACTCGATTTCGAACGGACCCACCTTGAAGGGCGCCTTGGGCGTCATCTCGCGCAGATCGGCGCTCTCGGCCATGCCGTGCTCTTCGAGACGCGCCCGGGCCAGGGCCAACGTGAAGGCCGTGCCGTAAACGGGCGCTTCGACTTCCTCGAGCACGTAGGGCAGGCCGCCGATGTGGTCTTCGTGCCCGTGGGTGAGGATAACGGCCCGCACGCGCTCGCGGCGGTCGCGGAGGTAAGTGAGGTCGGGGATGACGATGTCAACGCCCAGCAGCTCGGGCTCGGGGAACATCACCCCGCAGTCCACCACGATGATGTCTTCGCCGTACTCGAAGAGCATCATATTCATGCCAAATTCGCCAAGGCCCCCCAGGGGGATCACCCTCAGCTTGCCGCTCGCAACCGTATTTGCCATAGGAAGTCCAGAAGCTTGCCGCACCATCGTAGCACAACGCTACTCAGGCGGGAGTGCGAAGGGCGCGGGAAGGGTCGATGTCAAGAAGCGGCGGGCTGATAGCTTGAACGGGAGCAAATCGCGCGAGGCCGGCCCCCGGCGGAGGGGCGAGGGCATTGCCGAAGGCTAGCCAGGGATGTAGCCTCGGCCCATCGGGTGCTGCGAACGGCCTTCTTCCGCTCTCAGGAGCGCCCGGCTTCCACGGGTTCGGGGAGAGGGATGCCTTCTTCCTCGTCCTTGCCTTCGGTCTTCCCGCGCCGCCCGAAAGTGCGCCCCAGCCAGCGCTGGAAGCCGTCGAGGTAGGTGTAGTAGACAGGGGTGATGTAGAGGGTGATGAGCTGCGAAAAGACGAGGCCGCCCACCACGCACAAGCCCAGGGGACGCCGCGACTCGGCCCCGGCTCCAAACCCGATAGCAATGGGCAGCGTGCCCATGAGGGCCGCCATGGTGGTCATCATAATGGGGCGAAACCGGATCAGCGCGCCCTCATAAATGGCGGCGGCGGTGCTCTTCCCCTCGTTGCGCTCGGCCGCCAGGGCAAAGTCAATCATCATGATGGCGTTCTTCTTCACGATGCCGATCAGCATGATGATGCCCACGAAGCCGTAGAGATCAAGCTCCATGTTGAAGAGTTTGAGGGTGAGCAGAGCGCCGAAAGCGGCCGAGGGGAGCCCGGAGAGAATGGTGAGCGGATGAATGAAGCTCTCGTAGAGAATGCCCAGCACGATGTAAATGACGAGGACGGTGGCCAGCAACAAAATCCCGAGTCCTGTTGACGAGGATTCGAATTGCTGCGCGGCGCCCTGGAAAGCGCCGCTGAGGGTGGCGGGAAGGATGCGCCGCGCCGCGTTGTTGACCTCGGATACCGCCGCACCCAGCGAAACTCCCGGCTGCAAGTCAAAGGAGATGGTGACGGCGGGGAGCTGGCCGAAGTGGTTGACGGAGAGGGGCCCGAGGTTCTGCACGAAATCGGCCACGGCGTTGAGCGGCACCAGACGCCCGTTTGACGACTGGATGTAGAGCAGCGGGAGCGCCGCCGGGTCCGCCTGGTAATCCGGCTGGAGCTCGGCGATCACCCAGTATTCGTTGCTGGGGGTATAAATGGTCGAGACCTGCGTGGAGCCGTAAGCCAGCGCGAGCGCGTTTTCCACCTGATAGGCGGTCACCCCGAGGGCCGACGCCTTATCGCGGTTGATCTCCACGTTCACCTGCGGGTTGGCAATCTGCATGTCGCTGTTCACGCCCACCAAACCCGGCAGCTTGTTCATGGCCGCCTCGAGCTGGGCCGCGGTGCGGTACAGTTCCTGGGTGTTCACCCCCTGCACTGTGTACTGGTAGAGGCTCTTGCTAAGTTGCCCGCCAATGCGGATGGGCGGCGGGTTCTGCATGAACGCCACCATGCCCGTCACCTGGCCGAGCTTCGGACGAAGCTCGTTGATGACGTCGTCCGTGCTCATATGCCGGGGCGCCATCAGATTAATCAGGTTGTACACCGCCATCGCCCCCGGCGCCTTCAGGATGCCCTCGCGCTGCGGCGGGGGCGCCAGCATCCGCGCCGGGCCGTCCTTCAGGTGGGCGAAGAAGAAGCCCGAGTTCAGCCCGCCGAGCGGCCCGCCCGAACCCGCGAACGCCATGACGTTATCAACGTTGGGATCCTGGCGCAGGAGGCCGAGCAGTACCACGGTGTGCTGCTGCATCGACTTGAAAGAGATCCCCTGCTGGGCGAGGGTGAAGCCGATCACTTCGCCCGAATCTTCGCTCGGCAAAAAGCCCTTCGGAACGACCTCGTACATATAGACGGTTGCGCCCAGCACCGCGAAGGAGGCCAGCATGGTGAGGAAGCGGTGCCGCAACGCGCCCCTCAGAGACCAGTCGTACCCGCGCAGCAAGCCTTTAAAGCCGCGCTCCGAGAAACGGTAAAGGGCCCCGTGCCGGGCCGTGCGCGGATTGCGCAAAAAACGGCTGGAGAGCATGGGCGTAAGGGTGAGGGAGACGAAACCCGACACCAGCACCGCCGCCATGATGGTCACCGAGAACTCGTGCAGCAGGCGGCCCACGATGCCGCCCATGAAGAGCACCGGAATAAAGACGGAGGTGAGGGAAAGGGTCATCGACATGATGGTAAAGCCGATTTCGCGCGACCCGTGGCGCGCCGCCTCCAGCACGCCCTCGCCGTGCTCCATGTGGCGGACGATGTTTTCGAGCATCACGATGGCGTCGTCCACCACGAATCCCACCGAAAGCACCAGCGCCATCAGCGAGAGGTTGTCCACCGTATAACCCAGCATGTACATCACGGCGAACGTGCCCACAATCGACATGGGCAGGGCCAAGCTGGGGATGATGGTGGCGGAGATGTTGCGCAGGAAGAGAAAGATGACCATCACCACCAGGCCGATGGTGAGCCAGAGGGTGAACTTCACGTCGCTTACCGAAGCCCGGATGCCCACCGACCGGTCGTAGAGTGTCTCGAGGTGGATCGAGGCGGGAATCTCGAGGCGAAGTTGGGGTAGGAGCGCCCGGATGTTGTCCACCACTTCCACTGTGTTGGTGCCGGGCTGGCGCTGGATGGCCAGCACCATGCCGCGGTTGCCGTCGTACCAGTTGGCGGCCTTGTTGTTCTGCACGCTGTCGATGATGTTGGCCACCTGGTTCAGGTAAACGGGCGCTCCGTTACGGTAGGCCACGATAAGGGGCTGGTAAGCGGCTGCGTCCTCAAGCTGGCCGTTGGCCTGCACGGTGAAGGAGCGCTTGGAGCCGTCGAGCGTGCCGGTGGGCAGATTGACGTTGGCCTGCTGCACGGCGGCGACGGCCTGGTCAATTCCGATGCCTTCGGAGGCGAGCGCCTTGGGATTGAGCTGGATGCGCACCGCGTACTTCTGCGCTCCGTACACCGACACCTGGGCCACGCCGCTCACCATCGAGATCCGGTTGGCCATGAAGGTTTCGGCATACTCGTCCACCGTGGAAAGCGGGAGTGTCGTTGAATAGACGGCCATGTAAAGAACGGGCTGGTCGGCCGGGTTCACCTTCTGGAATGACGGCGGGCTCGGCATGCCGGGCGGCAGCAAGCGCTGCGCCTGGGTGATGGACGCCTGCACGTCCTGCGCGGCGGCGTCGATGCTGCGGCTGAGGTTGAACTGAAGGGTGATGTTGCTGACGCCCTGGTAGCTCGACGAGGTCATCGAGTCCATGCCGGCAATGGTGGAAAACTGGCGTTCCAGGGGTGTGGCCACCGCCGAGGCCATGGTCTCGGGGCTCGCCCCCGGCAGGGCGGCGCTTACCTGAATGGTGGGGTAGTCCACGTTCGGCAGGTCGCTTACCGGCAGCGCCCGGTAGCCCATGATGCCGAACAGCAGAATGGCCGCCATGAACAGGGTGGTCATGACGGGCCGGCGAATACAGAGCTCAGGAAGACTCATAAAAGACCTCGGCACCCGCGGCCCAGGGGCCTCGCCGGCCCGCAGCTTGCGGCCCCGCGATCGCGGGCGTTATCCGGCACGGCGCCAATCCTTGACAGTCAAGATACCCACAGCGTCTTTCCTGCTGAATCTAAAGCACATTCCAGCTTTGCTCCACGGCGGCAGGCCAGCATGTTCAGCTCCTGCCCCGGCTTCAGATGCCCGTCTTCTCCTCGACCTTGGCGTTCGGGTAGAGCCGCAACTGGCCGTCGGTCACAACCGTTTCGCCGGATGCGATACCCTTCGCAATCACCGTGCTGCCTTCGTTCGAGATTCCGGGCACCACCGGCCGCAGCTCGACCGACTTATCGGGCTTCACCACGTAAACGTACTTGCCGTTCGGCCCGGTCTGGAGGGCCGCGGTGGGCACCACCACGGCATCCTTCTGCGATTCCAGGGTGAGTACCACGTTAACGTACTGGCCCGGCCAAAGCCGCTTGCCCGCGTTAGGGAAGGTGCCTTTCATCAATACCGTTCCCGAGGTGGTGTCCACAGTGTTGTTGATAAACGAGAGCGTGCCCCGCTCGGGGTCGTCGGGATCCTGCGGAATCACCGCTTCCACCTGCAGCGGGCCGGCGGCGGCGAGATGCTTCACCTGGTCCAGATACTGCTCGGGCACGGAAAAATCGACGTAGAGCGGGCTGATCTGGTTGATGACCACCAGCGCGGCGTCGTTGTTCTTCACGAGATTGCCCTCTTTGATCAGCAGGCTCCCGGTGCGTCCGCCGATGGGCGATCGAATGGTGCAGTAACCGAGCTGAATCCTGGCGTTCTCGATGGCCGCCTGGTCCGCGCGCACCGTCGCGCCCAGCGCCTGCATGTTGGTTTGGAAGGTGTCGTACTGGTCCTTCGAAACGATGCCTTCCTTGAAAAGTTCCGCGTTGCGGTTGAACTGGTCTTCGGCGTTATGAAGCTGCGCCTCGTCGCGCGCCAGAGCCGCCTGGGCCTGGTCGAGCGAAGCTTGAAAGGGCCGGGGGTCAATGGTGAACAACAGTTGGCCTTGCTGTACGTCTTCGCCGTCGTGAAAATACGCCTTCTGGAGCATCCCATCCACTTGCGCCTTGACGTTCACCGTGTTGTAGGCCTCGCCGTTGCCGATCACCTGAATTTCGACGGGAATGGTCTTCACCGCGGCCTGGGCCACCGTAACCGGCACCGCCGCCATCATCGCCATCTGGGCCGCCGCGGCCGAGTCGCCTTTGGCAGGGCCGCTGGAACAACTGACGGAAAGCACCCCGAGGGGCGCGAGGCACGCCAGTGCCACCGGCAGCGCGGCCCGTAACCGCCCCGCCCGCCAACGCGGCGCGCGTTTGGCGGTGACACTCATCCTGCCCTTGAACTCACTCATGGTCGCCCTCAAGCTCAATACGAATCTCCACCCGTTGCTATTTCCAGACCAGTATAAACTTCTTTGATGCTTCCGTGGCCGGGCCGTTGCAGGCCGGGCGGCCGTTCTAATTCCGCCGTCGCCGTCTCACGAAGCCTGCGGCAGGCAAACCTCGCCCACGGGGCGCGGATGCGCCCTGCGGCGAGGCGTGCCCATTTCGTTGAGAACCCAGGCTAATAGGTGAACGATTGCAGCTCGCTCACGCCGCTCAGCACGTAACCGAACCGCACGCTAGGGTGCAGCGCGATGCGCGTGGGGCTCGCCGGCAGTCCGAACCCGTTGATCGACTCGATAAAGTCCCCTGTTTCGTCGAACACCTGAATGCTGCTGCCGCTCTTGCCCGTGCTGGTGATCGGCTGGCCCACCAGGCACAGCCCGTGAAGCGGGTCGTTCGCCACGGCCTCGCCGCGCTGCGCCTGACTGACGGCCCCGGGTAGGGGCACGATCACTCCGGTCTGGCGGGAAACATTGTAAAACTCAACGCTAAAGTCAATTTCGGTCGCCGTACAAGCCACGCCCGTCGTGGAGTCGTAGGAAATGCCGTTGACGAATCCAAGCCCGAGGCCGGTAAATTCGGTCAAAGCGCCGGTGGCGAGGTCTACGGTGCCTATTTCGGGCGTCGAAGTCGGACTGCCGTACGACGACCCGAGCACAGCCTGATTGTTCCGGGTGTCATAAGCCATCACCGGGGAGTTGTTTTCGTCAAACACCTGGTCCTGCACCTTGAAGACCGGTCCGAACGTGTTCGCCGCCACGTTCGTTTCGAAAACGAGACTGCTGAAGTCCGGCCCGTTGTTGAAGTACATGATGGCGTTGTTAGGCCCGCCCTGGTTGGCGCTCACGGTTTCGATGATGTCGTCCGTGGTCAGGAAAGGCGGCCTCCAACTGCCCGTGAACTTGTTCGAGTTGAGAGGGTTCAGCGTGAGATACCTCCGCCCGTCCACGTAAAGGTTGGTGACGTGCTCGAATTCGATCAATCCCACGTGGCTTCCGACCACGCCCAGGATGACGTAGTCGTTCTTTGTGAAGTTGATTCGGGCGACGATAGCCGTGATCTTGCCGGTCATTTGATCGAAAGTCTCGGTGGCAACCGTGTTGTTGCCGCCGATCCCCGATACATACTCGGTGAGCAGGCCTTCGGTGCCGTTCTGGTCGATGTCGTAACCCAGGATCTGTCCGCCCAATGCGTCGTGAACGAAGACGGTGCCTTGAGGGCGGTTGAATTGCCGGGCCGTGGCGCGAGACACAGGCCAGCCAAACAGCCCGAAAAGGGCGGTGGCAGCAAGGAGCCCCGCGGCGAGCGGAACCGGCCATGACCGCCGCCCGAAGGCGCCCCGACGGTCAATGGCATCCATCACCGGTACGGGATGAATTCCAGATTTCGACTTCAATGAGCTGATGCGGTTCTTCATAGATCGTTCTCTCCAGTATGTTAGGTCGCTCGGAATCACGGGCTCTACCGATGCTCACTTTGGGGTTCGCCGCCGGCCGCGCACACGTGAGCGGCGCTTCCGGCGCCGTTACGAGATGCGGCGGCTTCGCCGAGTTGCATGTCGGATGTCGAGCCGAAATCCCCCGTCCCCTGGAGCTATACTGCGCCAAAAAACGGTCTAGGCGCCACAAGAATTGGAAATTCCCCGGCCGCACCGGGACGGGCGCTGCCCACCGACCCCTGCCGGTGGTTCCGAGTGTCGCTCACTTCCACTCGCCCTGCAGGACAAACGCCGCCCAGTAGTAGGGCGCCGCCCAACGAGGGTCGTGGGCGAGCGCCATCTGCGCTCAGCGCCGCCGCCGGCGTCAGCTTCTCCACCAGCATGCCGCGGTAAAAGCGCTTCATCAGCTCCGCCGTCGCCTGGTCGTTTACGCTCCACAGGCTCACCACCACCCGCGGCGCCCCGGCGTACATGAAACCGCGCGTCAGCCCCACTAAACCTTCGCCCCGAATCTCCTTGCCCAGGCCCGTCTCGCACGCGCTCAACACCACCAGGTCCGCCGGCAGGTTCAGGTTGAAGATATCCTGAAGCCTCAGAAATCCGTCCACAGGCTGGCCCTTCGCGTCCACCAGCGACAGCACCACCCCGGAGAGTTCGGGATGCTCGCTATCGAGCATTCCGTGGGTGGCGAAGTGCACCAGGCGGTACTCGCCGAGCGCGCCGCTGGTGGCCGAGGCTTTAGACGCAGCGAACCCAAGGGCTTCGCTGCGCTGGTCCGGCGCGACCAGAGCGGCGATGGCGTCCGCCTCCTGGCGCGTGAACGGCAGCCGCGGCACTCCCCCGCCCCGCGTGACGCCGGCATCGAGCGCCGAGCGCGTGAGCTGGCTCTCCACAAGTTCCGCCGCCAGGTTCGGCGCCCCACGCTCGCCCGGCGCGCCCGGCTGCTTCGCTGGGCTCGGGGAATCGCCGTCCGCTGCTCCTCCGGCGGAGGCAGTGCGTCCTGAAGTCACCCGCGCATCGTCCGCGCTGAACACCGGGTCCGCCATCACCGCCAGCAGCTTGGGCGCCGGCTTGCGCCCGGCCGTGTCCTTTCTCAGCACCGACAGGGTGGAGGCGGAGGGCAGATAAACGATTTCGTGTTCCGCCACCAACGGCTTGGGATTCGCCGCGTCCGGGCTCCCGCTGGCGGGCGCGGGCAGCGCCCCGAACGGGATGTAGTTCAAGGCCCCGTCCGGTACAATCACTAGCCGCTTGCGCCCCAGTTGCGGCGCGGCGGGGCCCAGCACCATCCGGCTGAGCCGCACCATCAGCGGATAAAACTGCTGCGCGGACACGGCGCCGGACGGGTTCTGCACGGCCTGGAAACCCCGGCCCTGCGCCCCCATTTGCTGGCCCGCCGGCTGCGTCAGCAAGGGGTACAGCTTCGTGACCAGCGCTTCGATCTCATCTGCCTTGGGCAGCGTGTAGGCGCTGAGCGAGTCCGGTGTTACGGCGAACAGGTAGCTCTGATCGCGCCCCTGCGCGTATTCCAGCAGCACGGTCTCCGGGTCAAGGAGTTGCTGCTGCATCTCGGTAACGGTCAGCGGCTGAGGTTGCGTCAAGGCCGCATAGTGAGGGCTGGCCGCGCGGATTTGGGCTTCCAAATCCTGATACTGGCTCTGTAGATTGTCGATGTCCTTTCGCGCGGCCGCCTCCTGCTCGTCGGAGTGGGGGCCAAGAAGCAGGCGGGTCAGGCGGTCGGACTTCGCGTCCAGGAGTTGTTGCAGTGTGCGCTCCTGTTCGAGGAGCTTCGGATCGACGCCCTGCCGGATGTCGGCGTGGCCTTCGTTCAGCGTTTCAAGCAGGCTGCGCGCGCGGCCCCGCTCGCTGGCCTCCAGCGCCAAGCGATCGTAGCCGTCGCGCGGAAACCGCGCGTGCAGCCGCATGAGGATGTCGATGTAGGTTGCATAGTTGCCTTGGACCGTCGAGAAGTAGGAAGTGCGCAGTTGCTCGCTCGCCGCCGCCGTGCGCAGAGATTCCATGATGTCAAGCGCCGCCTCCATGTGAACGCGCGCATCGGAGAGATTACCCTGATCGCTTTCGGCGAGGGCGACGTTGCCGAGGGTAACAGCCTCCCCGTTCCGGTCGCCGGTGGCACGGTCGACAGCCAGAGCCTGGTTGTAATAGTCAAGCGCCTTTTGATCCTCGTGCTGCTTCTCATACACGTTGCCGAGGCCGTCCAGCACCATCCTTTCCACGGCAGGGTCGCCGATGGCCCGCGCGGTTGTGAGGGCCCGCTCGAAGTAGTCCAGGGCGTCCTTTGTGTCGCCGAGGTTGGCGAACCCCGTTCCGATGTGGCCGAGCGTTGAAGCCTGACCGCGCCGGTCGCCGACTTTGAGCTCGACGCGGTACGCCTGAATGAGATAGTCGAGCGCCTTTTCTTCATCGCCTGATTCCTGGTAGGCGACGCCTACATTGTTCAGGGCCTCGGCCTGGCCCTGCTGATTGCCATCCGCTTTCGCCACGGCCAGCGCCTGGTTGAAGTAGGCCAATTCCTTCTCCCTCTCTCCCAGGTCGCCGTAAAAGTTCCCCATGCCTTCGAGTGACGCACTCTCCCCCCTGCGGTCGCCATCGGCGCGCTGAAGGGCCAGCGCCTCGGCGTACTCGTCGAGCCCCTTCTGACTCACTCCCAAAGTCCGGTAGAGTTCGGCAATATTGCCCAGAGTTGCGGCCAGGCTGGCGCGGCTGCCCACCGTGCGCTTGATGGCCAGCGCCTGGTTGTAGTAGTCCATCGCCTTCTGCTCCTCGCCCAAAGCCGCGTATGCCTCTCCGAGATTGTTGAGAGTGATCGCTTCCCCGTTCCGGTCGCCGGCCGCCCGCCATTCGGGCAGGGCCTTTTCGTACCAGGCCAGCGCCTGCCGCATGTCGCTGCTGTCGTGGTACAACGTGCCGATATTCGTCAGCGTCAGGGCCTTCGTAGCCGTGTCGCCCGCCGCCTCTTCCAACGGCAGAGCTTTCGTGTAGAGCTCGAGCGCCTGCTGGTTCTCACCAAGAGAAGCGTCTACCACGGCGCTGCCGATCAGCGACCTCGCTTCGGTTTCGCGGTCGCCGGCAGCTTGCGCCAGGGGCAGGGCTTGCTGGTAGCCGTCGAGCGCCTTCTGTTTCTCGCCCAGCTTGTAGTGCACGTTTCCGAGGCTGATAAGCGCCTTCGCTTCCGCGCCGCCATCGCCGCCGGCGTGAAACAGGGTCAGCGCCTGACCGTAGTTGTCGAGCGCCGGCTGATTCTCGCCCATGAGTTCGTGCGTCGCCCCGATGTTAAAGAGGAGCACGGCCTCGGTAGCGTGCTCGCCGGCCGCGCGCGAGAGGGGCAAAGCTTGGTTGTAGCAATCCAGCGCCTTTGGGCTCTCGCCCAGATTGTCGTACGCCCTCCCGGCCCAGAGGAGCGCCAGAGCTTCCTGGCGCGGGTCACCTGCGGATCGCCAGAGCTTCGCCGACTGGTTGAATTTCTCGATGGCCGCGCGAAATGAATCTGCGGTTTGTTGCCGAAGCAGCGCCGTACCCTCCTCGAATGCCTTCTGCGCGGCCGCGGGCGCGTTTGAGGCCGGCTGCCCAGCCGGAGCCGATTCGGCTTGGCCCACGGAAACTTGGAGCGCCCGAGCCGGCAAGACAAACCCGAAGAGCGCAGCGGAGACTAACGCGCTACCAACGTACACCGTACGCCCCAAGCGCCGTTGCGCCCCCGATGTACCCGGACCTTCGGCCAGTCCTCTGGAAGACACGTGCAATTCTTCCCCCGCGATTTCGCTGATCCGGTTTGTGCCGCCTGCAACTATACACTCTCCGGCGGGACCGTGGCGCAGGCCCGGGTCGGGCCGCCCAACCAGGGTATAAAATTGTTATTGACAATCAGCTCTAATAATTACAGACTCAATAACTTAATACGTAAAACGACCGGCTTTGCCGCACATACTTCGCGGAACGCCTTTAACAGCCGACCTCCGGGACCGGCGCCCACCAAGCACCGGCCACCCCGAGGCCCAGCGAGGTTACGAGCAAAGCTGGAATGTCACTGAAGACAATAGGCTTACAAATTTATATCCAAATGATGAGATAAACGAGAATGGGCCGAAACGGCCGGGATCCGAATGACGGAGAGCCAAGATACTCGGTTGCTGCGCTGCTTGTTGCGAATCCCAATCCGTGTACGGAGACGTGTCGGTCAGAGCCACGATGTGCCATGCAATCAATCAGTTCCGTGTTTACGAGGTCGGGCGTTCCGGGCCAGGCGACCGGCTGGTCCGCACCTCGAGCGCTCAGGGAAGCCGATGCCGGCCGCCACTCGGCATTCCGCCGAGCAGCACTTGTCGAAATGTCCCGAAGCACGAGTCCAGTTCCGGGCGTCCTGTCCGCAAGCGGACAGCACCGGGCCGTTGCGGCGACGGCCAACATCCTCAACGCGTTTAGAATCAGATCCTTCTGGAACCCGCTGTGGAGGCCCATGTGCTACGCCGACGTTTTGAAGCAGACAGTCGGTTGGAGGTATGAGGATGCGTGGGGTCATGCAGGATCTCACTTACGCCTTGCGCCAGCTACGGAAAAGCCCGGGATTCGCGCTGGTTGCGGTGCTGACGCTGGCGCTTGGCATCGGCGCCAACACGGCGATTTTCAGTGTGATGGACGCCGTACTTCTGCGTTCCCTGCCGGTGCCCAATCCGCAGCGGGTTTTCTATCTCAATACCACGGGCTGGCCGTCGAACGCGGGGCAGACGGGCGAAGGCTCACTTTCCTTCACCGAACACGTTTTCGAGGAGCTACGCCAGCAGCATGAAGTTTTCTCGGACCTCATGGCCTACGTACCGCTGAATATCGGCGGGATCTCGGTGCGTTCCGGAAGCGAGCCCGAAGAGGCCACGGCCGACATGGTGAGCGGCAACTTCTTTTCCGGGCTCGGCGTGGAACCGGCCCGCGGCCGATTCTTTTCGCTTTCCGACGAAACCCAGCACGCCCAGGTGGCCGTTCTGAGCTTCAAGTACTGGACGGGGAGGTTCGCCCGCAATCCCTCGATCATCGGCCAAGCACTGTTCATCAAGAGCGTGCCCTTTACTGTGATCGGCATCGCTCCGCGCGAGTTCGACGGCGTCGATCCTGAAGGCGCCGCCGACATTTGGATCCCTTTGCAGAATCGCCCCGATTTACCCGCCTGGGGCCAGTCCGCCGACGACGGGCAAAGTCTGTACGGCTCCACCACCTGGTGGTGCCTGATGTTGATTGGGCGTCTGAAGTCGGGCGTCAGTGAGCAGCAGGCGGTGGCCCAACTCACGCCGGTATTTCAGCGGGCCGCCTATTTCGGCGTGGGCCAGCGAGATCCCAAGGAGAAGCCTCCCAATCTCTACTTCACACCAGCCAAGGGCGTGGGCGCCCAGCGGCAGCAGTTTGAACGGCCTATTGCAGTGCTCATGGTGATGGTAGGGCTGGTGCTGCTGATTGCCTGCACCAACGTGGCCATGTTGCTGGTGGCGCGCAACAGCACCCGGCAGCGCGAATTCAGCCTGCGGATGGCGCTCGGGGCCAGTCGCGGGCGCCTGTTCCGCCAGTTGCTCTCGGAGAGCCTGATGCTGGTGGCCGCGGGTGCGGCAGCCGGCTGGCTGTTCGCCGGTTGGACCACAGGCGCGCTGGCGGCGTGGTCCGAATTAACGACGAGCCTCGCGCCCGACCGCCTGGTGCTGGCGTTCACGGTAGCAGTCTCACTGCTCGCCGCCCTCGCCTTTGGCCTGGCACCCCTGCGCAACGCCCTCCGCGTGGCGCCCGGTCTGGCGCTCAAGACGGCGGCCGCGGCCTCCAGCCAGGACCGGAGCAAGTTCCGAAGCGGGCAGGTGGTGGTGGCGCTGCAGATGTCCTTCTGCGTGGTCTTGCTGGTGGCCTCCGGGCTGTTGCTGCGCACCTTGAGAAATCTTGAGAACGCCAACCTGGGCATGCGCGCCGCGGGGCTGCTGGTGTTCGGCATCACGCCGCCCCAGAGCCTGCACACTGACGCCGAAGTTCTTCAGTTCTACCGGAGCCTCACGGATCGCCTGCGCGCGTTGCCGGGAGTGGAGTCCGCCACGCTCATGCAGAATCGCATCGGGTCCGGCTGGAGCAACAATACGGGGGCCATCGTTGACGGGCGCGATCCCGAGCCCGGTCACTTCTCAGAGATGCGCTGGAACGCCATTGGCCCCGATTACTTTCACGTGCTCGGAGCCACGATCGTGCTCGGGCGCGAGTTGAACGACGCCGATACTTCCGCGTCGCCTAAGGTGGCCATCGTCAACGAAACCTTCGTGAAGCGCTATCTCGCGTCGGGCAATCCACTCGGTCATCAGATCTCCCTTTTCCACGGCCTTTACCACGGCGTGAAGGCGCCGGAGTATTCGATCGTGGGCGTGGCGGCCGACAGCAAGTACACCACCGTGGACGAAAGCCCGCATCCGATGGCGTACCTGCCTTATACCCAGCTCACGGGAGTGGGCACGATGCACTACGAGCTTCGCACCGAAGGACGCCCCACCGCCTTGCTGCCGGACGTGCGGCGCGCGGTGCGTGATTTCGCTCCGGACCTTGCGCTGCTCGAGCCCATGACGCAGGAGGAGCAGTTCGCGCGTTCGTACTCGCAGCAGCAACTTTTCGCGCGCCTCTCCACGTTCTTCGGTCTGCTGGCCGCCCTGCTGGTGGCGACCGGGCTTTACGGAACCCTAGCCTATCGGGTTAGCCGCCGAACGGCCGAAATCGGCGTGCGCATGGCGCTCGGAGCCCGGCGCGGCCAGGTGCTCTGGATGGTTTTGCGCGAGAGCCTGGTGGTGAGCGCGGCCGGGGTGCTTGTGGGTCTGCCTCTAGCCATCGCCGGTGCGCGCTTGCTACGTTCCATGCTCTTCGGACTTGAACCTTGGGATCCGGTGACCTTTGTCGCGGCACTCGCAGGCGTGGCGCTGGTGACGCTCGGAGCGAGCCTTATTCCGGCACGCCGGGCCGCCACGGTGGACCCCATGCAGGCGTTGCGTATGGAGTAAATGAGGGATTCGGGGAATTGGATGATCGGCTGATTCACCGGCCTCGGCGGGTGTGCGGCTCGGGGCGTTTGCGCGCCGTCCGAGGGCTTGACGAGCGCGGAGGCCGAGGGCGCTCGTTAAGCCAGGCGGGCGGATGCTTCAAAACAACGCGCGTTGGCCGCGTGCAGGGCTGCCGGCACCGGCGCTTTTTCAGCCAGCCAGGTGGCCAACAGGAACACCTTGCCGCTGACGGGCGAGATGTGAATGAAGAACACCCGGTCGCGATCGACTACGTCATAGAACCCCTTGCGGCGCGGGTCGGGCTCGGCCACCGCGCCTCCGACGAGCAAGTCCGCCACTCTCTGCACCAGGCCGGAGGGGTAATTGCGCATGTTTTCGACTACCGGTCGTTCGTTTAATCTCAGCAGCACGGCATTCTCCTTTTTGCGTCTTTCACCTACTATTACGGCAGCGAGCGCCTGGAAGTTTCGTGAAATTTCTTCGCGCACGCAATTGCCTTTCCAGCCCGTTCGCAAAGCGCTCCAAACTTTAGACGGGTGGCACCGAGCTTTGGTTTGCAAGGCACCTGGTTACGGTGGGTTGGGGCGGCCACAATTTCCAGTCTTTTGCTTTTCTCGAACGGCGGGCGTGC
>Ga0335081_10008705_pt1 | contig 16281 bp, 22 predicted proteins | sample Lox_Sample_35_FD_206713 | JGI IMG/M metagenome (GOLD analysis project Ga0335081, IMG submission 206713) | Soil microbial communities from Loxahatchee National Wildlife Refuge, Florida, United States - Lox_Sample_3.5 | ecosystem: Environmental > Terrestrial > Soil > Wetlands | place: USA... | reverse complement strand
GCTCCATTGAGTTCGATTCCGGGAGTGTCGCTGGGCGAGGAGCGGAATTTTCCCTGGCTCGGCATGACGGTTGTACTGGGATGCGCGTTTCTGGTGGGTCAGTGGTTGGCATGGGGAGAACTGCACACTCGCGGATTCTTTGTGAATACGAATCCCAGCAGTTCGTTCGCCTTTCTCTTGACGATTGCGCACGCAGTGCATCTTGCAGGCGGGATGATTGCGCTGATGTGGGCGTCGAGCGCTTCCCTGCTGCGCAGGCCCCTTGAGTCGCGGAGGATCGCCGTCGATATTACCGCTTGGTATTGGCACTTCATGGCGGTGCTGTGGATCTACATTTTCTTGTTGTTGGGATTGGCGCGATAGATGCGGAAAAGCATGAACCACAGAGGGCACGAAGCAACACAAAGGAAAACCTTCGTCATCCTTCGTGTCCTTTGTGGTTGATGATTTTTTGCACCGCGGAGAAAGGGGAACTTTCCGGAATGGCGGAAGCTACGTTGGAGCATGATGCTGTTCAGCACGGATTGCCCGGAGCCTATGAAGCACCGTTGTTCGGGGCCTACTCGAAAAAAGTGGGGATGTGGCTGTTCCTGGCTTCGGACTCACTCACCTTCGGGGCACTGCTATTTGCCTTCAGTTATAACCGCATTTACACCAATCCGTGGCCGACCCCTTTCCACGCGGAGAGCATCGCCAACGCGACTGTAATGACCGCGTGCCTGCTCTCGAGTTCGCTGACGATGGTGCTGGCGGTGTTCGCCGCCCAGCGCCACGATCGAGCCTGGACGCGCAACTGGCTGCTGGCGACGATGATCTTTGGCACCGCCTTCATCGTTCTTCACGGAATGGAGTGGTCGAAACTGATCAGCGAAGGATTGAGTATTCCCGGCTTCATGACGTTGTTAGGAGTGGCCAAGCCGGCCGCTACGGGCGAACTGGCGGATATCTCGAAGAATGTGCCGCAGTTCCCGCAGGCATTCTTCGGGCTGACCGCAATGCACATGCTGCATGTGACGATCGGGGTCATTTATCTGGGTGTGGTGGCGTTTCGGAAATGGTTTCTACCCGCGCTCGCTGTCATTTGGATCGCGGCTGCCCTGATGATTCCCTCGGGCAATGTATTTCACTACCCGGTAAACGTTTTGGGGTTAGGACTTTTGCTGGTGGCTGTCGTTCTATTCCTGAAACCGAAGGATTACGACGCGCATGACGTCGAGGTGTGCGGGCTGTACTGGCACTTTGTCGACCTGGTGTGGATGTTCATTTTCCCGCTGGTGTATTTGATGTCGACCAAAGTTTCCTAACAACAAGAATCTTTCACCATAGAGGACACAGGGGTACACAGAGGACACCGACTATGCACGATGTCGCGACGCACGACGATAGCAAAGGGCAGTATTTCTGGGTGTGGGGAGCGCTGCTGGTACTGACGGCGATCGAGGTCGTGCTGGGTTACAAGCAAGTCTTCTCGGCCGTGCGAATGCTTGAGGTGCTGCTCTTTCTTTCGGTGATTAAGTCGGCGCTGATTATCGGCTATTTCATGCACCTTAAGTTCGAAACCAGGCTGATGCGCTGGCTCCTGGTGATCTCGGTGACGGCGTGCTTCGTCATCATGTATTTCTTCTTTTTCCCGGACGCGGATCGGATCATCAAGTATGGAGTACAGTAGCGTGAAATTTGTGCGCAGGTGCGGGCTGGCGGCGGTGCTTCTTCTATCGATGTGGAGCGCGTCGGCGCTGGCGCAGAGCTGCGCGATGTGCAAAGCGACCGCGAAGGCAACTCCGAAAGAAGGTCAACGCGCCATCAATCGGGCGATTCTCGTCATGCTCGTTCCGCCCCTCGGAATCATGACTCTGGGAGTTGGTTTCGCCATGCGCTATGGCAAGCGCCGCGATAAGGAAAATGATCGAGATCCCAACTGAAGCGGCTCCAACTTCCAAGCTAGGCGTCATCCCGACCGCAGCCGTTTTTCAGGCGGAGGGAGGGATCTCCCTGCAGAATGATTGGAACGCGGGAGATCCTTCACTCCGCCGGAACTGCGGCTCCGTTCAGGATGACGCCGGTAAGTAAGCTTTTTAAGTCCCAGGCGCATGCTGCGAATTTGGTTGGGCCGTCGTTCACAGCTTCACGTGACGCAAGCGCAGCGCGTTGGTGATCACCGAGACCGAACTAAAACTCATCGCTGCCGCTGCGAGAATCGGGCTAAGCAGCACTCCGAAAAATGGATAGAGAACCCCCGCCGCTACAGGTACTCCGATCGCGTTGTAGATAAACGCGAAGAAGAGATTCTGGCGAATGTTGCGCATGGTAGCCTGGCTCAGCTTACGCGCGCGCAGGATCCCGGTCAGATCTCCCTTCACCAGTGTGATACCGCCGCTTTCCATGGCAACATCTGTCCCGGTGCCCATCGCAATCCCGACATTGGCCTGCGCCAGTGCTGGGGCGTCGTTGATGCCGTCGCCTGCCATGGCCACGACTCTTCCCTGCTCCTGCAGTTTCTTCACGACCTCGGACTTGCGCTCGGGTAAGAGTTCGGCCTCGAACTCGTCGATCCCGAGTTTCTTGGCGATCGCGGTGGCAACGGGCTTGCTGTCCCCGGTAAGCATTACGATGCGAAGATGCTGATCTCGGAGATCGCGCAGAGCGTCAAGCGCAGATTCCTTTGGTTGATCCGCTACCCGGATGTTACCCACGTATTTGCCATCAATGGCTACGCTTAGCCTTCCTTCGTCATACACCGGAACTGAGTCGATTCCTGGCGCCTGCAGGGCTCCAAGTTGCACCATCAGGGTAGGATTGCCCACAGCAACCTTGCGACCGTCGACAACGCCAACGATCCCTTTCCCGGGGACAGAGTCGACTTCCTGCGGCTGGGATAGGTGTAGAGCCCTTTCGAGTGCCGCCTGCACAACCGCAGATCCCAAAGGATGTTCGCTGCCGCGCTCCAGACTGGCCGCCAGGCGAAGCAGTTCTGGATCTTGCTCCAAAGCGGAAGATACGCCCACGACTCTAGGCTTGCCTTCTGTCAGAGTGCCTGTTTTGTCGACAACAAGTGTGTCTACTTTTTCTAAAGCCTCCAGTGCTTCGGCGTTTTTGATGAGGACGCCGGCATGAGCGCCGCGGCCGGTGCCGACCATGATGGCCATTGGAGTGGCGAGGCCCAGCGCACAAGGACACGCAATGATCAGAACCGCGACGGCGTTAACGAGAGCATTCGCGAGCCGGGGCTGCGGGCCGATCAAGAGCCATATCAAGAAAGTGATAAGTGCAACCGCAACGACTGTGGGGACAAACCACGCCGCGACACGATCCGCCAAGCGTTGGATCGGGGCGCGGCTGCGCTGGGCCTGTCCGACGAGTTGCACAATGCGCGCGAGCAGGGTGTCGGATCCGACGCGCTCGGCCTGCATGATGAATGATCCGGTTGTGTTGATCGTCGCGCCGATGACTTTGCTCTTTGGTTCCTTTTCAATCGGGATCGATTCGCCGGTAATCGTCGATTCGTCGACCGCGCTGTGGCCTTCAAGAACGATGCCATCAACTGGGACCTTTTCTCCGGGCCGAACGCGGAGTTTGTCGCCCGGCTTTACCTGATCGAGAGAGATGTCCTTTTCTGTTCCGTCAGCACCGACCAGGCGCGCCGTCTTGGGGCTGAGATCGAGAAGTGCCCGGATAGCAGCGCTGGTGCGGCTGCGGGCGCGCAGTTCCATCACCTGACCGAGCAGAACCAGAGTCGTGATGGCGGCCGCCGCCTCAAAGTAGACATCGGGGTATCCGCCCATCTTGCGCAATGATTCCGGAAAGACTCCCGGAGCGATGGTGGCCACCAAGCTGTACACGTAGGCCATGCCGGTCCCCAGTCCAATCAGAGTGAACATATTTGGGCTTCGGTTTATCAGCGATGTCCAAAAGCGCTGGAAGAACGGCAGACCAGACCAGAGCACCACCGGTGATGCGAGTACCAGCTCCATCCACGGGAGACGCGGACCCTGAAGCACATCCATGAGCTCGTGAGGCCAGATCATGCTGCCCATGGCGATGGCGAGCAGCGGCATGGTCAGAATGGCGCCTATCCAGAAGCGCAGCGACATGTCGCGCAGTTCGGGATTGTCTTCTTGGATTGCCGAAACCGTGCGCGGTTCCAGAGCCATCCCACAGATTGGGCACGATCCCGGCTCGGGACGCACGATTTCCGGATGCATCGGGCAGGTGTATTCGGTGCGTGTGGAGGCCAGCGGAACCTCGGGCTCCAAGGCCATGCCGCACGATGGACAGGCTCCGGACTTTGGTTCGCGCACCTCGGGACACATAGGACAAACGTAGGAAGACGGGCTTCCGGCTTCCGGCTTTCGGCTTCCGGCCTGGTTGGGCGCCGTCGTTGCCGGCTTCGTCGACGGCATTCCCAACGTGACTAAACCTGGAGTCGCATTGCTTAAGTACTTCTGCGGGTCGGCTGTGAATTTTTCGGCGCAGCCTCCGCAACAGAAGAAGTACTTCTTGCCGGCATGCTCGAACGAATATTTTGCGCTGGCGGGATTTACGTTCATCCCGCATACCGGATCCCGTTCGGTTGCGACGGTGGCGGAAGGCGCAGGCATGCCCAGCATCACCGGTCCGGGTCCAGGCTTATTCAGATATTTCTGGGGATCGGCATTGAACTTCTCCACGCAGTGGGCCGAGCAGAAGTAGTAAGTCTTCCCTGCGTGATCGTGAACATGCTTCGCAGCGGCGGAATTCACATTCATCCCGCATACGGGGTCTCGTCCTGGTTGGATCGTGGACTTTGCAGGCGTTAGAGGTTGGCTGCGATCCTCGCTCATCGAAAAATGGCTCTGTGCGGTTCGATTGCAAATGCTCTATATTGGATTCACCCGGCACATCGCGCCGGGACTCCAAATTCATCATACAGAAGGATTTCGAAACGAATGACCTACCTCGACGTGGTTTTCAACTACGGCGCCGTGCCGGGCGAGAATGAACTGCGCGCGATCGATAGCATGCGCGAGGTGTATGGCATCCGCGCGGTGCGTTTCGATCACAAGCAGCGCACGGTTCGCGTGGAATTTGACGCGTCACGGATGAAGCAGAATGCGGTGGCACGGCTGCTGCGCAATGCAGGGATCGATGTGCGGGAGGCCGTCGCGCTGGCGTAGGAAGCGAGCTGCGGCAAGAGACGAAGCTCGAAGACTGCGAGGAAAGTCCCGAGTCACGAGGGAATGGGGGAGGGCCATCCGAGGCGCAAAATAAGCAAGGGGTGCTCACAGAAAACCTCTGGCCGAAGTTATTCTCTGAAGCACCCCGTTGCGCGCCACTTCGTCTGGAATGGTAGTAGCAAGAACGCGGCCATTCCTAAGTGATTGAAAATACATCCTCGCGCTGGATTTCCCCGTGGTAGGAATTGCTCTGGACGCGGAAAGTTTTACTTCGCCGTAACGAAAGCAACACGAGGGCCAATAGAGACCGCAACGAAGAAGAGAATTGCCCTCGTGATCCAAAAAGTGGAAATTAATTCTTGCTATAATCCAAGAGGTTTCACCTTCCACTCAGATCCGCGCCCTTAGCTCAGTTGGATAGAGCGTCTGGCTACGAACCAGAAGGTCGGGAGTTCGAATCTCTCAGGGCGCACCATCACTTTCAGGCAATGTTCATGAGGCTCCGAAGCACATCGGAGCCTTTGCCTTTCTGATCTCCCAAAAATGGGTTTTCAAGGGGTTTTCAAGGTCGGGGTGCTTTTGCCGGGGAAATCCATAGTCGCGCCTGATCCCCTTCAGGGTGCTCGATTGCCAGACTCGGTGTGCTCCGGGCTGCGGAAAATGTCAGTTTCTAAGCCGCTTGATTCGCCGCGCCATGCACCTACCCTTTTCTGTTCGGGGCACGAAGCTCCGGGCAAGGAGGTACGTCACACCCACATGGCACACGGCACGAAAATTCACCTCAAACTGGTCGGACTCGACGGGAACGCTTTCAACCTGATGGGTCAATTCTCGCGGCAAGCTCGGCGGGAAGGTTGGAGCACCGACGAGATTCAGGCGGTGCTGCAGCAATGCACCTCCGGCGACTACAACCATCTGCTCGCAACGCTCGCGGATCACTGCGAAGGGGATTGAAATTGCCACTCGCTCACCTCATCAACTCACCTCACAAGGGTTCGAGCCAAAGGAGAGAACCATATGCATTCAAATCGTTTCATCACTTGGGGCAAGGCACTCTGGAAGGATCAACAGGGGCAGGATATTGCCGAATATTCCGTACTGCTGGCGGTGATCCTCGTGATCGTGATCGGAACCGTGAGGCTCGTCGGGTCCAACGCCAACAATGTCTTCTCCCAAGTTTCGAGCTCGATTCAGTGAACGCCATGAATCACGATCAACTCATCTACGCGTTGTGCATCGGGGTCGGCGCTCCGGTCGTACTGACCGGGACGTGGGACCTCATTCGGAGTTGGCGGCGACGCAACCGGGAGCGGCGATACGCTCGCGAAACCGCCGCCATGAATCAACTCCTCCACCATCACTGATCTAATCCTCTCCCAGGTGCAACCCCGCTGCCTCCTCTCCCGCAGCGGGGTTCTCAATGTCCCGGCGACGCCCACGCGGTCCGCCTTCCTTTTTTGGCCGATGAGCGGATCGAGTTTTTGGGGGAGGCCCCACCGATAACTCTTCTTGGCGCATTCGGGCGATCTCCCGCCCGGGCGATCCTCAGGACCCCTCGAAAATCGGCGTTCGCCTACGAGGCTCTAATGCGTAATACCTCAAGACTCCAAAATTGGGAGACGAATCAGGTATTCAGCGCCTTCTGCCGCTCACGGTAGGCATGCATCCGCGCTCGTGCTTGGGCTCGCACCTCATCGGCGGTTTTCTCTGGGGATGGCGGGAGAGTTTGAAGGCGATAACTGGCGACGAGTCCTTCCACGACTTGCTCGATGAAAGCGCGTGTGGGAATTCTTCTGTGACGCGCAGCGCATTCAAGTTCCTGCAATATCTGGCGACGGACGCCGATGCGAATGATGCGCACACTCACGCGCGAATTTTAGCATGCATGAAAACGGGCGGGGAGGAGGTCACTCCCCGCCTCGCAAGACGCGCTCGGTCCGTCGCCAGAGCGCATCGTCCTCTCACCCGCGCCGCGCGAGCGAGAGGAAAACTTTGTGGAGGGGACAGAGTTACCTGAAAGGCTTCAGGTTCAAACCCGAAGGACTCTTGCGAAGAAACTCCGGGTCCTGTCCCCTCATCTCGGGTCGCGGAGCAAACGTCGCGAAACTTTTTTCAGCGAGCTTGCAGTTGCACGAAAGGCGACACGACATCGCCATTCACGAGCGTCTGCTCACTGCGCCACAAAGGTTCCCCGTCTATTCTGACGGTCAGGCGAAAAGCCGTCTGGTCGGATTTAAACGCATAATGCTGACTCGACTCCAGCCGCACGTCGCGGCGCGTTCCTACAGCGTATTGATCTAGGCAAACGAAACAGCAGTCGCCCAAGTCGCCCTTCGCAGCAAGTTTTTCGGTGACGATGATCGGTCGGCCGAGCAAACTCATCGAGCCATCGGGTGCGACGGTGACGACCGGAACGGCCGAGCCGCCGACGTTTTCCGTGCCAGCTTTATTCGTGACGACGTTCTGCATCTTGAGCAATTGCGGAACGAGCGAAGTCGTGAACAGCCAGATCGCGCGGTTCGTGCAACTCGGCGCCATCGCTGAATACATATCGCACGCGTTCTCAAAAACGAACGTGTCCGCTGCTTGCCAGCTTTGCTTATCGACGGTGATCAATGAACCGTTGGCCGCATTCAAAAATCCCAACGGTCGGTCGGTGCCATCGCCGAAAAGAAATGCTCTGTCGAGATGCCACGCGCAGCCGGCAATAAATTTCGCCGACATGATGCCCTCGTACGCACTGTCTTCGAGCAATTCGTTGCTGCTGTAATTCAACAAGCCGAATTTGTGCGCGGACAATTGAAGCAACTGCACTTCGAGAGAGGCTTCGTCCAAATCGCTGAGTTCGCTTTCCCAGCCTGCGCCCATGCCGCTGAACAGAACGTCACCTGCGTGCGTGTCGTCGAGGATCGCGGGAATCTTTCGGGTCTCGCTGGCCATCGGCCAATTTTGCGCTCTCGGTCGAACGATTTCTTGCTCCAAAACTTGGTCGAAAATTTGCGAAGTTTGCTCCGGCGGGACCAGAAATCCGCCACCACTCGGGGAACCTTCGGTCGCTGCCATTTGCAATCGCGGATCGAAGAGTTTATTCGCGTTGGCAACCGCTCGGCTGAATTCGCCGAAGCTCTTCCACGGCGACTTCGCAGGTTTGCCGAACAAGTCGGCGTACTTGACCTGCCCGACGCGTCCGCGATTCGAGCGAGTGAAAGGATTCTCGGGAAGGGTCACGCCCAGCGACGCGCCAGCCGCAGCCGCCGCGATCATATTGTCGTCGATGTACATTTCCTCTTCGGCCACGCCTGCGAGCTTCGCTTCCTCGGCGAGTATCTGTCGGTGAAGATCGTCCAGTGCCTTCAGGGTCTTGGTTTGATTTGCCAGTTCGGCGGCGGATAGGTCTCGGCCTTCCTTTTCCGCCTGATCGATGATTTGTCTCGCGCTCTTGCGCAGAGTTGCCTCGCGCTGGCGCAGTGCCACCAGTTGATTTCTCATTTTGGAATCGCCTCCCTGTGAAATTCGCCGGAGGCTGATCGCGGACACGCTGGGCCTCGGCGTTCGATGCCTCAGCAGCGAGTCCACTCATCTACGGATGGCGGGGCGGCTGGTTTTGCGTCACTCTCGGAACCGGCCTACGGGTCGCATTCCGAAAAATCTGAGCGAGCACTTTCAGAGTAGCACTTGTTGTCAAGCCTCAGTTGACGGGTGGGTCGGCGCTCGGGTCGTCGATGATCATCTCGCCCGACTCCGGGTCGCGATGCTTCTCGATGGGTGGGGAAGTTAGCAATCCCATCAGCTTGTCGGTCGCGCCTCTCGCTGTCTCTGAATCAATCGCAAGCCGCGTCCTGCTCACGATGCTCAGGCCTAGCTCGGAACAGAACATATGCACCTGCTTCCAGCACGCGTTCGAGATGGCGACGGCAGGATGCTTGCGCAACCTAGTCCCGATGACCTGACTGGTGACGCGATCCCTCAGGTCTTCCTCGATCAGTTCACCATCGAGTTCGATCAGGTGATCCATCTGAATTGCCCGAGCGTAGTTCACGCAAGCGCCTTCGAGCACGACTGCATCGGCTGAGTAATCGATGCCCATCAGTTCCAGTTCCCCGCGCCAGATCATCCACTGCTCACGAGCCAAACCTTTCACGTGACTCGGCGGATCGGGAATACCTCGCGATGCCTTCGGGACTCGTGCCGCGAGATCATCCAGCTTATGAACGCCGATGCAACTTCTGTCGCCCTCGGCGATGCGCACTGAAAGTGGTTTCGGTTTTTGCCCTCTCGGCATGTTTGCCATTATCCCCGGGAATGAGCGTCACGTCCCACTTTTTTCAGGGGCTTTCCGGACTTGGTGCCGGATCGATTCCATCCCACGAAAACCCGGAAAAAGTCGGGAAATTGCTCAAAATGCCCTGTACACACGATTTTTCTACCGACCCGATTCGCGTAATCGATGCCGGTGGCCTCGCGAAGGGCCGTTTGTAGAGATCGCCACCCCTATCCCACCTGCAAAACACGTGGCGAAACAAGATTTCTGTTTTTCCCACAATCGGGCGCGCCTTGAGGGTTGTGTTCCACTTTCGCGAAAAGCGTTGTCTCGATTCCAAGGCGTAGGTCGAGATGCGTCATAGTCGCGGAATACGTGGCTCCGAAGGTCTGCACCGCTATTCATGCATGTTCGCAGCGTCACTGAACTTGCATCGGACGCAGAAGCTCTCGGAGCCATTCGGCCCATTTCCGGCGATCATCCTCGAGAGTGACGACGCATTGCTGGTGCTCACAGTGCGCGTCCATCGGAATCAAATGAATCTGCAAGGGCCATCCGATATCCAGCACCACTCTGAGCTTGCCAGTTTGCGCGGCCTGATTCATGAGGGCTCGTTTATCCGGCGAAAGTTTTGCCACTGCATCCACGATCAGTGAACTCGCAGCAGCCAGCAGTAAATCGTTATTCGTTTCCTCGACTGGCGCTCCGGGCGCGATTGATTCCATTGCCTTTGCTCCTTGCTCTCCCAAATTGGGACAAATCATGCGGTGCCATCTGCTTCGGTCTTCGCGACTGCGTACACTTGCCCCTTGATGCGCTCACCGAGCATCACGCGGGTTTCGTTGCCCGATCTCGCGACGACGGTCACCACATCGCCCGGAGAATGCCGCCCGTACACGCGCACGTGATAGATCAGGCGTCCATCCTGAATGACGGGGCGAGTCCACATTGCGATGCCTCGCGCGATCTCGTGCCTCCGTGCTTGCTGTTCAGGCGAGAGAACGCGAATGCGTGGCTCCCACGAATGCTTCTCGTTATGCCCGTAGTCGAGATCGCAGACTTCGGATGGCTTCCGCGGATTGCGTATGCCGCAGCCGAAATGTGAACGTGCGAATGCTCGGAATCGATCACGCAAATCGTTGGTCATGCTCGCGCCCTCCTGAGATGTCGCTGTGCAAACACGCAGCGATCTCCCGCCTCGTCGCAAACTCGATTGCCTTCCTCGTCGAAGACCAGACTACAGTGATGAATCTCACAGTAGCCGTCCGCTTTCCGGCGCTCGGTCGACTCGGGCAACTGGCGCTGCTCTTGTTCGAACTGGCGCCTGCCTTCAGCTATCGCGTGTGCACTCTGAATCTGGTTTTGTATCCGCGCGGTGATAATCGGAGCATGGAAACTCTTTCCGAACCGGTCGATTGGTTCGACGCAGTAATCGTGGAGATGCGGGAGGAATTTGCAAGGCCTTTCGCCGGGAGTCGGGCGATGCGAGTTGGCGTAGTTCGTCAGAGCACAAGTGAATGTCGCGTCATCCCACTCCGGATTCTCATCGAGGAAGCGCTTAAGCTGCGCGCCTTCGGCTGCTCCCCAAGGACAGGGCCTCCCCCATCTTGATCGATACATTGCCTCGATGAGTTTCTTGGCCCGCTGAGACCGCGTTCCTGTTGTCGTCTCCGAGGTGAGCACGAGCCCCGGCAACGTCGCAGTTTCTTTCGTCTCGATGGTCGGTGTAGTTGTAGGTTCTGGATTTTGCTCTGCGATTGTTTCTTCAGAAGCTGCAGTGACTATCTCCCCACCTTGCATTTGCTCACAGTCACATGCTTCCCTTTTCACTCCGTCAGGAGAAAGGTTTTGATCTTCAGGTTCACTAGAAGACCTGCTCTTACTAAAAGACCTATTACTAAGGGTGTCCCTTTTGGGCACTGGTCCGGTGTCCTTTTTGGGCACTAGCTCAGTGTCCTTTTTGGGCACTGGCTCAACATCCAGAGGGGAGCTGGTGTCCTTTTGGGGCACTGGCTCCCGGCGCAATTTCCAGTGGTACCGCTCTTTCACGGTTTCGAGGAATCCCCACTCCTTTGCCTCGCGGATCAGCCTGAAATATTTCTTGCGCTTGAGGTTGCACATGCGCTGAAGCTCGGAGCGATGCCAATCCCAGTTCGGTGGGAAGGTAGCGACGATTGCGAGCATGCCTTTCAACTCAAGGCTCAGGCGAGGGTCGCGCATCGCGCAACTTTGAACGATACCGAAGAATTCGGCGGGGTTTGTGCTATGCTCGGATCGATTATTTGTCCGAGCGTTTCGTGCCGTCGTGGAACGGGTCCGCGGCGGCATTCTCATCTGCGAGTTTTTTTCTGGCATTCGAGTTTTTTCTCTTCCTGACCTTATCCGTCACCGCGGGTCCGAGCGCACTGGTGTGTCAGGTTTCGATTGCCTCGAAGTGTTATACCTCCTCCGGCGTTGAGTGATTCACGAAATTTTTCTGCCGCGCAATCCGCGCTTCTCTCGGCGATCACATTCTCTCTGCACCAAACGAATGAGCCAGTCGCGCACGCTGAGTTCATCGAGTCCTGCGTTCACGATGACGCGCGATAGCAAGTGATCGGGCAGGAAGCGAAACGGTTTCAGCGCATCGGGTTCACTGCGCTCTGAATTTTTCCCCCTCAGGAACTCATTCATGTGCGCTCCCGCCTCACAATCAAAGGGAAGGGCGCATCCCGGTTAAATTGGCGCGCTGTGAAATCGACCGAGTACTCGCCCACGTTTACCGTGCAATGATTACCCTCTGGCCCGCCCAGAGAGAATGCGGCGGACGCTTCCACTCCTGCTGCCTTCGCCATTTCGACAAATTGTCTGGTCGCAAGCCTGCAGGATCCGCGTGCGATGCGGGGATCGCCGTACTCGGGATGCAAGGCGGCAAAGCGTTCGATCAACGCGAGCTTTCGGTCGAGATCATCCGGCGTCATTGCGCCACCGCCTTCCGCTTGGCCGCTGCTTGCTCTTCCGCAGTTGCCCACACACAATTTCCGGGTTCATAGTGCTTGTCGTTATCGAGACGGTGAATGGTCTTTCCCCGCGGACGTTTGCCCATATCAGCGAGGAAGTTCACAAAGCTCTGCCAGCGAGAGCAAACTTTTATTCCCCGTCCTCCGTAGCGTTTCCAGCCCACGTGATTTGGGTTCTGGCAGCGCAGACGCATCGCGCTCCAGCTTTCATAGGTGGGTGAGTTCTTTCCGTTGCGAGTATGACCGTGTTTGCAACGACGACGGCGACGCTGCTTGCGTCGCAGCAATTCACTCAGCGTCATGCGTGCGTGCTGCTCTCGCCACCTCAGAACGGAAGACCTGAGATAACAGACGCTTCTGCCGATTTGAGCGAACGGCGGACCTACTCCGCGATAGCGAGCCTCGCGCAACTGGCAAGCGCTTTCGTCGATGAGTGCGGCGGTTTCGTCTTCTGAGAGAATTACGTCATCCAGCAGCACCGCGCTCATTACACTGCTGCCTCGGTTGGTTCCTCGACCTGTGGGCGTGGGCGGTGATCGGTGTGCATCCGCTTCACGTTTTGCAGGAACTCTTCGAGGTCGCTGATCGTGCGCTTGCGGTCCTTTGACGTGAGATATGGGACGTTCGCTTCTTCTGCCTTCTCCGCTGCCTTCGTGCATCGGCGCAAGTACTTCAGAGCTTGCTCTGGGTCAGATGTTTTGGCACTTTCCCTGATCAGTTTTCCGTTCTTATAGAACGCCACCCAATACGTTTGACCGCGAAGATACGTCATGCCATCGCCGCGAACTCGATTCGACTTTCCTTCTGTTGTCGACATCACTTTCCCCCTTTCGCTTGTCTGCGCCGCTGGCGATTCTTGCGGTGCAGGTTGCCACAACGTAGATCGTGAAAGTCCTGGTCGAGGCGTTCGGGCTTGAAGATCACTCCACAGCCGAGGCACGACCGAAGACCGGTAAACATCCGTGAGAGAACTAGCGACGCGACCGCAGCCGTGCTCAGATTCGCGCAGAACTGCGCCACGCCCACTGGGCCGCGGTTCGGCTGCCAGACGACCAGTTGCGATTCTCTTAACTCATGGGTTCCTAAGATCGGCAGCCAGTGGCGAGAGAAAAGGCCGGGACTGTCGGTTGCTCCTTCACTGATTCGGCGCGCGAGTTCCTTTCCATACACATCTTCAGCAGCACTGACGAAGCCATCGGCGAATCCTTCTTCTAGTAACTGATGGTCGACCTTCTCCCCAGAGTTCGCCACTGCTTCAAGTCGGCCGATGAGATCGAGCCCGCGGACCTTGGCTGCGATTTCGGCAGTCTCTTTTCCTGTTGGAACAAAACGCTGAACTGGAATCATCGTATACGCGCGAGGCATGTCTTTCCGCACGCCAAGCAACAGCACCACTCCATCACGTCTCGATTCGTCTTCGGTCGGAAGCAAGATCGGGAAGAGTTTCTCGATTCGCTTTCGGTCGCGATCGGTGATCTGTTTCATGTCACGCTTTGTCACGATATAACTCCTTGCACGCCTTTTCCTCTTGACCGTGCTACTCCATTATGGCAAAAGAGACTCAAGAGTGCAAGAAGATTCAAGAGAATTTTGGAGGTGTCAGGTGGTAAGGAAACAACGAAAACTGCTGCGGGTCGCTGAGGCACTTGCATACCTGGCCGACAAGTTGGACGGCGTAGAGATCGGCGAGGCGACGCTGAGGAACTGGATCTACTCCGGGCGTCTCGACGTCCTGAAAGTTGGCGGAATCGTCTTCGTGTACGAAGACGGTCTGGACTCCATGATTCAACGCGGAGCGGCGCCAGCCGTCCAGCAGGTGGAAGTCCGTGGATAGTCTGCCAGACATCACGACACTGGCGCAGACGCTGCCTGTCGCTGAACTGCCAGACTTAATTGCCGAACTCGCCCGGGGGCAGGCTCTGGCAATCGCGCGCCTGGTCACGCCGGTTCAGGTTGCGCCGGCCGATTCCCTAATCAGCGTCGAAGAAGGCGCCCTGCTGTTGGGGATGTCGCCCAAGTACATCTACGAGCACTCGACTGAACTGCCCTTCGTCCGAAAGGTCGGATCTCGTAGCATCCGCTGCTCGACCGCGGGAATTCAGCAATTCTTGCGACGGAGGGCCGCACGGTGACGACAGACGCCGCGGCGAAGGCAGCGCGTTACGGACGAGCGGTGCTGGGTAGCATCCTGCAATTGCCAGATCTTGCTGGGCAACTCGATGGATTATCCCCAGATGCCTTTGTTTCAGACGCTGATCGGAAGATTCTCAAGGCTATCAATGTGCTGTACGAGCACGGTTGCCAACCTGATCTGGCAGCCGTAGTCGCTGAACTAGATGATCGGGTCGATGCGGCTTACGTCGCTAGTTTGATCGATGGCGTAATTCCGGAGTCCTTCTCGACCTACCTTCGCCGCCTCAAAGAAACGGTCACAGAGCGGAAATTGCTCCGCACTATCGAGGAATTACAGGGCGAGACTGCAAACGAGCGGCGCCTTGTGCTCATCGACAGAGCAAAAGAACTCCTACACCAGCGTCCTCAGATGCAGGACTGGCACAGCATCTTCCAAACCAGAGCGGAATTCGAGAATGCTCCTCCGCTCCGATTCGCGATCGAAGGATTCCTTCCGGAGCGGGGAACTACTTTCGTCGCCGGTCTACCTGGCAATTCCAAAACGTTTGTCCTCCTCGCGCAGGTCCGGGCGCTTCTGACTGGTGAGCCCCTGTTTGGCTACTTCAAGGTGCGAGAGGAAAGCCAGCGCGTCATCTACCTGATTCCCGAGTCACTGATGGGCCCTTTCTGGACGCGAATCAAACTGTTTCATCTGGAGGAATACGTCGACAAGCGGCTATTTATCCACACTCTCGAATCCAAGGAGCGCGTGCCACTCACCGACTCGCGACTCCTGCAGGCCGCAAAAGATTCCGACGTCTTCATCGACACCGTTGCCCGATATATGAACGGCGGCGAAGACATCGAAGACGCCCGCATACTGGCAGATTCGCTCTTTGGATTGCTGCGCGCCGGAGCACGAACCATTTCCGCGGCGCACCACTCCCCCAAAGGCTTCAAGGATGCCGACTACATGTGTCTCGAGAACATGGTCAGGGGCAGCGGCGATCTGGGCGCCGCAATCTCTACCGCTTGGGGCTTGCGCCAGATCGACGAGAGCAAAAATCGCGTCTACATCAAAAATCTGAAACCGAGAGACTTTCTGCCCTGCGAACCCTTCATCATCCCAGGCAGACCTCACATCGACGAACGCGGATGCTTCGACTTGACCGAACCGCCAGGCTTCGCGGGAGAACTGACAGAGCACCTCCCCTCCAAGAAAAAGGGCGGCCGTCCACCAATGGCCGAACACAACGAGAAACAAGAACAAGTGCTCCGCTTGAAGTCGGAAGGCAGGAGCGTTCGGGAGATCGCCGATAAAGTCGGAATCTCAGCGACTTCCGTTCATCGATTCATTCAAGCGCAAAGTGTTCCACAACTGGTGGAACAGTTATGAAACAAAACCTCAGCGCAGAAATCGGAACGAGAAAAAACACACTAAAAGTGTTTTTCTCCGTTCTGATGGTTTTTGTACTGTTCCAAAACTCTTTTCCTAAGGGTTTAGGGTTTTGGAACACTTCGACCCCTGAACTGCGGAAAGTTCTCGTCCGACCACTTACCAAGGAATCACTCATGCCCAAAGTAGCAGGAGTGTTGGCGGGCGGTTGCTCTGTCGCGTGCTCGAGGGCCGCGGTTCTCCCGGACGGCGAATTGCGCAAAGTGGGGAGAACGTTGGATACGAACCAGAAGGTCGGGAGTTCGAATCTCTCAGGGCGCACCATTCATTTACGAGCTGCGTTTCAACACTACCGCCGCA
>Ga0335081_10008704_pt1 | contig 16281 bp, 14 predicted proteins | sample Lox_Sample_35_FD_206713 | JGI IMG/M metagenome (GOLD analysis project Ga0335081, IMG submission 206713) | Soil microbial communities from Loxahatchee National Wildlife Refuge, Florida, United States - Lox_Sample_3.5 | ecosystem: Environmental > Terrestrial > Soil > Wetlands | place: USA... | reverse complement strand
AGCCTTCGCGGCCCGGCACCTGCGGCCCCACGAATTTCACGGCGACTGGAACTACACCGTCCCGGCGGTACCCAGCGACACGACACACCCGACCAACGGGAAATAATTATTGCGCGCACGCTTACCGTACCTGTCATACCAGCCCGGGTACTTGTACTCGAACCACTCGAAATCCTTGTCGGTCATCGGGTCGATTCGCCAGTAGTTGGCGAGCCAGCCGGTGGCGAAGAACTGGGCCACCTCGTGCACGTAGCCCTTGTTCCAGATCTGGTTCCAGGCCTCCTCGATCAGGTCGTGCGGGATCACCAGGCCATACTTCTCCAGCGGTACGAGGTAGCTGCGGTAGTAGTCGTCGTAGATCCACCGGCGCCACATCTCCGCGTAGCTCTCCCGGTCCTTGCGGCGGTCCTTGGTGCCGTACTCGATGAAGGTGCCGATGGCCGCGTCAACCACCCGGTGGTTGTTCCACCAGGCATAGCGGAGGTCGCGCTGGAGCAGCTGGTGGTTCTCCTCGTCGGCCAGAGCCATCAGCAGCGTGGCGTAGCCGTTGCTGATGTGCCTCGACTCGTCGGACTGCACCGAGTGGAACACCGTCGGCAGCAGGTAGTCGCCATTGGCGGCGGCCTCGGCGGGCATGGCCACGAACAGCGTGTTGGTGAACGCCGTCTCGGCCACGATCGTCAGGTAGATGCTCGCCGCGGTGATGGCGTCACCAGTGATGAAGCCCTCGGCGAACTGGCGGCCGATCGTCCCGCAGTAGTCGTTCTGGAAGTTTCGCAGGCTGTTGTTGAAGCCTGCCGGGTCGATGTAGTTGTTCATGTACAGGCGCTTGAGGTTCTGCTGGATCGTCGAGTGCCGCACCTCGTCGATCATCTGGATCGCCTGGCCGTTGTGCAGCTCCGGGTTGGGCACGGTCCGGAACAGCAATGGCATCGCTCGCGCGGCCGAAATCTCGGGCAGCGGGATGATGCTCAGGAACAGCTTCTGCCACTCTAGCCAGCGCTCCTGCACCTGGCGGAACATGTTGCCACGGATGGCGCCGTCGGAGGCCCCGTAGACCCGGTGGTCCTTCTCCTCCTGCATGGGGAAATACGACCGCAGGACCTGCTTGAGCGGATCCTTCTTCTCCGCCTTTCTGAAGGTGTAGTCGGTTCCGTACTGTGCCACCGGCTCGTGGTATTGCGGTTCCCAGGACAGCTCCTGGATCTTCTGGTGGGCTTTCGCCACACTCTGGCGACTCATAGTCACCCCTTGCCCTTCGCTCTGGTCGGCTGAGACGGTCCGCCTGCAGTGATGATCATTTTTTTAGAGCCGACGCCCCGCCTCGCCGGCGAGCGCACCAGCCGCGTCCGGCCGGAACCCTCATGTCCGCAATCACAGCCCATAGCTGCTGCTCATGGGCTCTCATGATGAGACAGCGGCCGTTGTGCCAGCTCCGCGCCACCGTCGCGACGGACCTGCGGCGGTGCAGCGGCGGTCAGCTTTCGCCGAATACAGCGGCCCGTATCTGCGCGAGATGCCGCCGGACCTCGTACGAGGCCTGACGGTTACCCTCCACCGCCGGCTCGATCCCCAGCGACTGAAGCAGCGCCGCCGCTGGGGCGCCAGGGTCGCCGGGGCCACCCAGGATCGGATGCAGGCCTTGCTCGGCGAGGTGATGGAACACTAAATTGACGATGCTCCAGGGGTTGTACGTCTCGTCCTGCTCACCCGGCCAGTCCATCGGCACCTCCCAGCGCGTGATCGACTCCGGCAGCGTACGTCCCGCGTTCAGCAGTTCCACGGCGGCCGGTTAGCGCGCGGGCGATCCGCCGCCGGCCATGCCAAATTTGGCGTGTCATGCCCCGTGCATGCCATAGCGCGGGCACACCTGAACGAATCAAATGACGCGGAGGTCCAGCCAGCAGTCTCAACTTGAGACACATGTGAGCTAGGTCACGCATAATAATCCTGGGAAATACTACGCAAACCTCGCGCGCTGTCCGCGGGCCGGAAACTCCGGCACGCGACAGCGACACAGGGAGTGCTGCCATGCCAACGGGAACCCGGCCGCCAACCCTGGCTGATGACCGCCGGCTGGCCGAGACGCGGGTGCGGTTCCTTAACGGGTGCGCGACACGATCCTCGCATCGTGGTGGCGCTCCCGGCGCTCGAATGTCGCCGCCGACCACATAGACCTGAGCTACGTCCGCGACCCCGACCTCGACACGCCGCTGACCCGTAACGCCTTGCCGGTGCTGAGGAAGCTGCACCAGCATCTGGAGGGCCAGCCGATCAGTGTTATCCTCACCGACGCCAACGGCGTCGTGCTCACCCGGCTCACCGCTGACCACGATCTCGAGCGGCACCTCGACGGCGTCAAGCTCGCTCCCGGCTTCAGCTACGCGGAGGAGTCGGTCGGCACCAACGGGATCGGCACGGCGCTGGAGGGCGGGCGGCCGATGCACGTGTTCGGCCACGAGCATTACGCGGAGCACCTCGAGGGCCTCGCCTGCGCCGGCGTTCCGATCCACGACCCGATCTCCAGCAAGACCATCGGGGCGGTGGACCTCACCTGCTGGCGCAGGAACGCCGACCCGTTGCTGATCGCGCTCGCCATGACAACCGCCGACCAGATCAAACAGGCGCTGCTCACCGACACAAGTGCCCGGGACTTTGAGCTGCTCCAGGAGTACCTGCGGGCCTGCAGGCGCAGCGCCGGAATTGTGCTGGCGCTCAACAGCGACATGGTGATGATGAACGAATACGCCCGGCAGGTGCTGGATCCGGGCGACCAGGTAGTTCTGCTCGGACATGCGGCCGAGGCACTGGCCAGCCGCCAGACCGGCGCGGTGGTTGTGGAACTGCCCACCGGCGTCAGGGCGCGGATGCACTGCCGGCCAGTGCACGGCGAGGGAAGCCACCCGAGCGGCGTTGTGCAAGCGAAGCTGATCGAGTTCGGCGACCGGCAAACCGCCGAGGCGGCGCTGCACGGGCGGATATTCCTGCCTGGCCTGGTCGGCTCGGGAACCCTATGGCTGCGCCGGTGCCATCAGGTAGATGCCGTCTACGGGTCGGGTAAGTGGCTCGTGCTGGAAGGCGAACCCGGCGTCGGCAAGCTGGCCGTTGTCCGGTCGGTGCACCAGCGGCATAATCCCGCGGGCCGCTTCCACGTACTGGACGCTGCGGACGCGACGGAGCAAGGCTGGCTGACGCGGGCGCGCCGTGAGCTCCTAGAGGGCGAAGGCGACCTGGTGATCCGGCATGTCGACCGGCTCAACGCGCGGCGGTTGCACGCGCTCTCGGCAGCGGTGGAAGAGGCCCAGGGCGCGGACAGGAAGTCTCCCCCGTGGGTCGCGGTGACCTTGAGCAAGGGACGGGCAAGCGCCGATCTGGCCAGTTTCCTGAGGTTTTTCCCGAACACCGTAGAGCTTCCCCCGCTTCGGCATCACATCGAGGACCTGAACGACCTTGTGCCATTCTTCCTCGCCAAGCTCAACCAGCACGGTCGGCTGGTCTGCTCGTCCGAGGCGATGCAGCTTCTGCTGCGGTCGAGCTGGCCGGGCAACACCGGGCAGCTCTGGCGGGTAGTCAAGCAGGTCGTCCAGCACCGGCGTACCGGGTCGATCCAGCCGAGCGACCTGCCGCCGGAATGCTGGACGGTGAGCCGGCGGTTGCTCGGTCCGCTGGAGTCGATGGAGCGCGATGCCATCGTGCAGAGCCTGCTCGACTGCGAGGGCAACAAGGTCAAGGCGGCAGAATCGCTGGGCATGTCCCGGGCGACGATCTACCGGAAGGTCCGCGAGTACGGGATCGTAACCCCGGCGAGCTGGCCGTCCGCACGCCGCCGCGCCGGTTTATCTTGAGCACGGCCAGCAGGCGGTCATGGCACAGGCCCGTGGTGGCACAGGCCCGTGGTGGATCGGCTCGCCGTGTGGCAAAAGCCGGAAATGGCACAGGCCCGCGGTGGGACGGCCAGTGGTGGTACAGCTCAGCTCATGCCGTTAAGGATCTGGTCGAGGGTCTCGGCAGTAGCCGCGCGGGTCCCTGCGTGCACGCACAATTGGTCCATCACCGCGGTGTAGCACTCGATGTCGCGTCGCTTGTCGAGGTAGAGGGCGCTGGTGAGCTGTTCCAGGTACACGACATCGGGCAGTTCCGGTTCGGCGAACCGGAGGATGGTGAAGGGCCCTCCGACCGCACCGTAATCTTCGGTCCGCAACGGAACCACGTTCAGCGTGACATTTGGCAGCTTCGTGATCTCGATCAGATGCCTCAGCTGGGCTTCCATCACGCCGGGCCCGCCGAGCCTGCGCAGCAACGCCGCTTCGTCAACGACCGCCCACAGCTTTGGTGCATCGGGCCGGGTGAGGATCCGCTGGCGCCTCATCCGCAGGTTGACCCGCTGTTGGAGCTCATCCTCCGGCGCACCGGGGTGGCCAAGCAACACGACCGCGCGGGCGTAATCTTGCGTCTGCAGCAGCCCGGGCACGAACTGCACCTCGTAGGTACGAATCCGCGACGCCGCCCCCTCCAGCCCGAGATAGAGCTCGAACCAGCCGGGAAGCACAGCGTTGTACTGATGCCACCACCCCGGTGTGCCGACCTGCCGCGCGAGCGCCAGCACATCAGCCCGCTCGTCCCCGCCGACCAGGCCGTAGAGGCTGAGGAGATCGCCCACGTCGCGGGTCTTGCAGGCCACACGCCCGCGCTCGATGCGGCTGATCTTCGAAGCAGACGACCGGATCGCGTCGGCGGCGGCTTCGCGCGTGATGCCCTGCGTCTCGCGCAGATGGCGCAACTGGGTGCCGAGCAAGATTCGCAGTGCGGTCGGGCCGCTGCGCGACTGGTCGAACAGGTGTCGTACGGACGAGTCACCCGGCAGTTCCTGGCTCACTGACATGCGGGCTCCGGTGATCGGCAAGATTCTTAGGCTCTCATCCAGAACATGCCGGTACAACGCGACATGCCGGGCACGACGGAATCCGCCAGGCGCAATTGGTCCGGGTACGGCGGCGACGAGCACCATCAGTGCCCGGCTTCACCGCCCGGCGTGGCGGGCGGCGTTTGGCGCTGAAGACCGGCAAACGAAGCCGGCATCTTCCGCCAGCTGCGCCGCGAGCTGGTCGGGGCCGGGGCGCCCGGACAACCCGGCACCCCGGCTTTGCCTGTGGCCCTACGCCGTCGCTGTCGCTGACCCGGATCCGGCGTCCGCTGCGCTCTGCTGCGCCTTCTTCAGGTCGGCTGCGAGCTGGTCAGCCTCCATGTCGGTGGCCTTGGAAACGATCCGGTTCGCCGCCTTGATGTTCGCCGCGATCTGGTCAGCGAGGTTTGTCTCGTACACCACGATCAGCCCGGCGGTGCCGACGTCGAGTGTCTCACCAAGCTCCTTGAGATCGCCACGGTTCATGCCGCCCACGGCATGACCGGCCACGGCGCCGATCGCCGCCCCGCCACCACCGCCGACCGCGATCGCGCCGAGAATACCGATCGGGGGAAAGAGCGCCGCGGCCACCCCCGCGGCGAGGCCCCAGCCGAGCCCCACCGCGGCGCCGTGCCGGGTCGGCTGCTCGTGCTTCTTCACGATCTTGACATCTCCGCTGGTGTCCTTGGCGATCACCGCGGCGTCGAAGTCGTGCGACGTCTTCACGGCTGCATACAACGCCTTGACCGCCTCGTAATCGATCACTGCGTCGTCCACACTCCCGTACGCCGCAGCCAGCACGTAAAGAACGTCGTTGTCTGACATGTTGCCTTCCTCCCGGCGCGCCCCGTCTAGCATCCGGACCGGAAGCGCGTCCGTTCCATGCTGGGCAAGCCGCTTACACTCTCGCCGTCGTGCCGCAACGCAGGCATCACCCCGGCGGGGTGAACTCCGACGTCACCGCCGGTTACCCGGGTCCCGCACGTGACCATCCCCGCGTCACCCAAGACCCGGCCAAGGCCTGCGAGCGGTTGGTGGCGGCTGGCTTCGGGTGAGATGACTGGGAAAGTGACTGGGTGCGCGGCAGCGCGCCGATGGCGGTGCGCAGGTGTCGATCACCGGGGCCTGGGAAGGATGTTCACAAAGAGGGGGACAGAAAGGCCTGAAAAAAGGGGGAAGCATATGGCTGGCAAGTTCCAGCTCAAGAAGGGCAGCAGCGGCAAATACCACTTCAACCTGCTCGCCGGCAACGGTCAGGTGATCGCGACCAGCGAGAGCTACGAGAGCAAGCGGTCCGCGCTGAACGGGATCGAGTCGGTCAAGACCAATGCCCCGGGCGCGCCAACCGAGGATCAGACTGGCGAGTAGCAGCCCTGCCCGGCCGGCCCCGCGCCCGGCGGTCCAGCCGCCGCACCGCAGCCCCCGTTGTGTCATTGACCCGTAGCCGAGGCTCCGGGCCTCGGTACAGCGCTGCTGAACGTGAGGAGATCGTCATGGCCGTTGAGTTCCGGGGCGACCGCTCCGACCGCTCCGATCGGACGCGGACGCCTGGCTGAACCGGCGTGCCCCCGAGGAGCGGTGCCCGCGCCAGGAAAGGAACTTGCCGGCCCAGTTGTCCGCGCCGCCGGACCGGATTCGCATCACGACTGAAGCCGAGGTCCCGCCCGGCCGTTCCGGTACCGGCTCCGGGTCCTGTACCGGTTTCCCCTGGCGATCCGGCCGAACACGAGAACCGGCGCTGAAAGCCCGCCGTCAGCTACTTTGATCAGCAGATATGGGATGCCCCAGATCACGCTGTCCCGGTTTCATGATCCAGGTGACCATGACGAAGTATTCGCCACAGACTTACCGGGATCATGAAGGCCGGGCGGTGAGCTCCGCAGCGACAAGCTCGGCGATCTGTGCGGTGTTCAGTGCGGCGCCCTTGCGCAGGTTGTCACCGCAAACGAAGAAGTCGAGCCCGTGCGGATCGTCGGGTGAGCGGCGCACCCGTCCCACCCATGTCGGGTCGGTTCCGACAACGTCGGCTGGCGTCGGGAACTCGGAGTGCTCTGGGTCGTCGGCCAGCACGACTCCCGGCGCGGCCGCCAGTACAGTCTGTGCCGCCTCGCGGCTTACCTTTTTCGCGAATACCGCGTGCACGGCAATCGAGTGCGTCGTGACGACGGGCACCCGTACGCACGTCCCCGATACCTTGAGGTCAGGTAGGCCGAGAATCTTCCGCGACTCGTTGCGGATCTTCAGCTCCTCCGAACTCCAGCCATCGCCGGCCAGCGATCCCGCCCAGGGCACCACGTTGAACGCGAGCGGAGCCGGGAACGGGCCCAGATCCCCGACCACACCGCGCAGATCACCGGCACGCTGGCCGAGGCAGCGGGTGCCAGCCACCTTCGCGGACTGAGCGTAGAGCGTGTCGATTCCGGCCTGCCCGGCGCCGGACGCCGCCTGATAGGAGGCCACAACCATTTCCCGCAGGCCGAAGGCGCGGTGCAGTGCGCCCACCGCGACGATCAGCGACAGCGTGGTGCAGTTGGCGTTCGCGATGATCCCACGGGGCCGGTTCGCGACCTGCTCCGGATTGATCTCAGGGACGACAAGCGGTACGTCAGCGTCCATCCGGAAGGCGCCGGAGTTGTCGACGGCAACGACACCGTGCCTGGCCGCCGCCGGCGCCCAGGTCTCCGACACCTCGTCAGGCACGTCGAACATTGCAACGTCCGCGCCGTCGAAGACGTCCTCGCAGAGCGCTGCGACCTCCAACTCCTCGCCACGGACCTTCAGCTTGACTCCGGCCGAGCGGCTCGAGGCGACCAAGCGGATCTCACCCCAGACATCCGTCCTGGTGGACAGCAGGTCCAGCATCACAGCACCGACCGCGCCCGTGGCGCCGACCACCACGAGCGTCGGCTTCGCTGCGCCGCTCACCGGCCAGTCCCGCCGTAGACGACGGCCTCGACCTGATCCGCGTCAAGGTCGAATGCCCGGTGGGTGGCGGTCACCGCAGCGTCGACGTCATGCTCGTCCACCACGACCGAGATCCGGATCTCCGAAGTAGAGATCATCTCGATGTTGACACCCGCCGACGCGAGCACACTGAAGAAGGTGGCGCTGACGCCCGGGTTGGAGCGCATTCCCGCGCCGATCAGCGACACCTTGCCGATCCGGTCGTCGTAGAGCAGCGACTCGAAGCCGACCTCCTGTCTCAGGCGCTCCAGCCGCGACATCGCGGTCTGGCCGTCGGCGCGCGACAGCGTGAAGGAGATGTCGGTGCGGCCGGTCGCCGCGGCGGAGACGTTCTGCACGATCATGTCGATATTGATCTCCGCATCGGCGATGGCGCGAAAGATCCTGGCCGCCTCACCGACCTTGTCGGGCACGCCGACAACGGTGATCTTCGCCTCGCTCCGGTCGTGGGCCACGCCGGAGATGATCGCCTGCTCCATGTCTTCTTCCCCTGTTCGGTGTGCCCCGCCGAGCGCCTGCATGCTGCCCATCACCCACGTACCCGGACGCTGGCTGAACGACGATCTGACGTGGATCGGAATCCCGTAACGGCGCGCGTACTCCACGCACCGCAGATGCAGGATCCTGGCGCCGCAGGCTGCCATCTCCAGCATCTCCTCGTAACTGATGCGCGGAATGCGCCGCGCGCCGGGCACGATGCGCGGATCGCCGGTGAATACCCCGTCCACGTCCGTGTAAATCTCACACGCGTCCGCGCGGAGCGCCGCGGCAAGCGCGACCGCGGTCGTGTCGGAACCACCGCGGCCGAGGGTGGTGATGTCCTTGCTGGTCTGGGACACCCCCTGGAACCCCGCGACGATCGGGATCGCGCCATCGGCGAGCGCGTCGCGGATCCGGCCGGGTGTCACGTCGATGATCCGGGCCCTGCCATGTACCGAATCCGTGATCACGCCAGCCTGCGAGCCGGTGAACGAGCGGCCCTGGTACCCAAGGTTGCCGATGGCCATAGCCAGCAGCGCCATAGAGATCCGCTCACCGGCGGTGAGCAGCATGTCGAGCTCGCGGCCCGGCGGCAGCGGGCTCACCTGCTGCGCGAGGTCAAGCAGTTCGTCTGTGGTGTCACCCATGGCTGACACCACCACAGCGACGGAGTACCGCGCCTTCCTCGCTGCCACGATGCGCTGCGCGACCCTCTTGATGCCAGCGGCGTCGGCGACGGACGAACCACCGTACTTCTGCACGACAAGCCCTCCGTTAGCCATGACCGCCCCTCCGTTAGCCACGACCGCGTTGCTCCTCCGGATCTGGGCGGCCCCTGCCACCAGCTCGCCTGGCTGTGCTGTGCTGCGGACCACCCAAGCTTACCCAGCCCCCAATAAGATTGGTTTATCCAGCTCTGAATGGGATAAATCGACTCAATTAGGAAACAGCCGACTCTCGCGTGCGCCGAGGGCGCCCGCTCCTTGTGCTCGCACCGCTCGGCGCTGACAGCCCACGGCAGCCGTTAAGTATGTATTTGATTTGTGCCCCAATGTTTGGTGACCAGTGCTTGGTGACCAGCGCTTCGGTGATCAGCCGGGGGTGGATTCCTCGACCACATCAAGCCGGGCATGCGCCACTACGGCGTGCAGTGCCCGCAGCGCCGCACCGCCGTGCGTCCCCCAGTGGTTGAAGTACGAGTACTGCCACCACCACAGCGCCTCAAGAGGCCGGCCCGCATGGTAGTGCTTGAGCCCGTGTACAAGGTCGGCCGCCACAGCCGCGACATCATCGGACAGCCGGAACTGGGTGGCATGGTTGTCGGCGTACGGATCGAAGATTTCGAGGTAGTCGTCATAGGGTGCGAAGCGTTTGGCCAGCCCGGTACGTAGCTCATCAAGGTCTGGATCGGCTCCCACCTCGGGTTCGGAGTTGTCGGGCAGGATCACGTCCCTGGTCGCGCCCAGCTGCGCGCCCGCAAGCTGGATCTGCGAGATCTCGAGCAGCAGCAGCGGGACCGTCTCGTCCCCGCCCTCACCTCGCGCGAGAGCCTCCACGCCGTCCAGGAAGTCCTGCACGTTCCTGGCGATCCGGTCGGCAAGTGCGTCCCAGCCCTCGCCCGGCTGCGCCCGCCAGCCTTGCGAACATGGCCCGGAACCTGGTGTGTCAGACATCGACGAGCCTCCGTCCTTCGAATGCGCGGCCCAGTGTTACCTCGTCCGCGTACTCCAGATCACCACCGACAGGGAGGCCACTTGCCGGCCTGGTCACTCGCATCCCCATGGGCTTCACCAACCGGGCCAGGTACGTCGCGGTCGCCTCGCCTTCGAGGTTCGGGTCGGTGGCGAGGATCAGCTCGGTGACCGTTCCGTCCGCAAGCCGCGTCATAAGTTCTTTGATCCGCAGGTCGTCGGGGCCGATCCCATCGATCGGACTAATGGCACCACCAAGTACGTGATAGCGCCCGCGGAACTCACGGGTTCGCTCTATCGCCACCACGTCTTTCGGCTCCTCCACGACGCAGATCACCGCCAGATCACGGCGCGTGTCGCGGCAGATCCGGCACTCCTCCTCCTCAGCGACGTTCCCACAGCTACGGCAGAACCTGACCCGGTCCTTTATCTCGAGCAGCGCAGCTGCGAGGCGCCTCACGTCGGCCGGGTCGGCGGCGAGCAGGTGGAAGGCGATGCGCTGCGCGCCCTTCGGCCCGACGCCCGGTAGCTGACCGAGCTCGTCGATCAGGTTCTGGATGACCCCCTCGTACACGTCGCGTCCTTACCGGTGCGGCAGGCCGAGCCCGCCCGGCCCGCCGAGCTTGCCGGGGCCGCCCGGCCCGCCGAGCTCGCTGGGCCCGCCGAGCCCACCACCCGGTCCGCTGGGCGCGCCGGGCCCGCCCAGCTCCCGTATGGCGCCGGACTCATCCGGCTCGCCGAAGCCAGCCAGGCCGCCGAGACCCTCGGCCAGCGGGCCCATTTTCTGCTGCTGCAGGTCGCTGACGGCCCGATTCGCGTCCAGCACGGCCGCAAGCACGAGGTCGGCGAGTGTCTCCGCGCTCTCCGCCAGATCCGTGGGATCTATCGCCTCGGGGCTGATAATGAGGTCGACAAGCTCGCCCTGGCCATTCACGGTGGCGGTGACAAGCCCACCACCCGCCGACCCCTGCACCTCGGCATCGGCAAGCTCTTGCTGAGCGCTCATCAGCTTCTCCTGCATCTTCTGCGCCTCAGCCAGTAGCTGCTGCATGTTCAACGGGCCACCCGGGTTCACATCCGCCCCCTCAACGACGACAGCCTGTCACCTCAGAGCCTACGGCCTGGCGGTCCAGCGGGCACCTGCCCCGGCCCCCCGGTGGCAAGTGTCTCCCGGTGGCTACCGCTCCTGGTCCTGATTCCCTGAGTCCTAGCCCCGAGTCCTGGTTCCCTCAGTCGGTCCTGATTGCCTGGTCCGGGATGCCTTGGCCGCCAGGTACCGGACTGGCGCGGCGGCTACCTGGAGGACGACCGCCCGGGGGCGCGCGAGTCGTCGATCTCGCCGATGACCTGCCCGCCAAGTTCCCGCGTGATCAGCTCCATGCCCGTTAGCCCCGCGTCGGCTTCGACATCGTCGTCGATGTCGGCCCCGTCGTCTAGATCCGGCACGTCGGTAGGCATGTCAACCGGCATCCCGGACGGCACCGGCGGCATCTCGGCCGACCCGGGCCGACGCGGCCGGTCAGGGGGATCCTCCTCGCCACGCGCTGCACCGCCGCGCTGATCCTTGGCGCGCGGTCGCTGCCGGGCGGCGGACTGCCCGGTGACTTGGCTGGCGACCTGAGCGGTGACCTGGTCGTGGCCGCCGGGTAGGAGACCGGAGGTTTCCAGCCGACCTCGACCGGCAGCGGGAACTCCCCGGATGCGCCAATCTACGCCGAACCGATCACGCAGGACACGGGCCAGGATCACGTCGCTGCCGCTGGCAGAGAAACCCTTCAGCTCACCGTCCCTGGCAAACTCGAGGGTGAGGACATCGCCCTCGACCGACGCCACGCTGGCACTGCTCAGCTGGATCCAGGACACCTTGCGCACCTGCCGAACCGCATCGAGGATAGCGTCCCAGCCGCGGCGGAGCGATTCGGTATCGATGACGCGCGGGACAGCTTCGGGGTCTGGGTCCGTGGGGGTGGCCGTGGCGGCGGGAGCCACGGCTGCGCCGGATGAGGCTCGCGGGGCAGAAGCCGGAGCGGGGACCTGCCTGACGGGAGCCGGGGCGGACGGGGCTTGCCCGGCCCGGGCCCGTTGTCCGGGCTCGTCCTGTCCCGGCTGGGCCTGTCCCGGCTGGGCCTGTCCCGGCTGGGCCTGTCCCGGCTGGGCCTGTCCCGGTTCGTCCCGTGCGGATGGGTCCTGCGCGGCTGGTCCCGGCGCGGACCGGGCCCGGCCGGACGTCGCCGCGGGTCCTGGCACGGCGATCTCGGGGGGCGCCTCGCTCACGCCGCCGAGGGCAAGCCGCCGTTCCATTCGTTCCAGCCTGGCGAGCAGCGCGGCCTGGCCGGCATCAGCCGCGGGCAGCAGTATGCGGGCGCAGGTCAGTTCGAGCAGCAACCTGGGCGACGCTGCGCCGCGCATTTCGGTCAGACCCGCATTGAGCAGCTCAGCCGCCCGGGTCAGTTCAGCGGTCCCGAACCTGGCTACCTGCTCGCGCAGGCGGTCCACCTGGTCAGCTGGGCCGTCGAACAGGCCGGAGCGGTTGGCGCCGCCCGACGCGCCGAGCACGATCAGGTCACGGAACCGGTCGAGTAGGTCGGCGGCGAACCTGCGCGGGTCGTTACCACCGTTGATAACCCGGTCCACCATGTGGAAGACAGCGGCCCCATCGGCGGCGGCGAACGCGTCCACGGTCTCGTCAAGCAGGCTCGCGTCTGTGTAGCCGAGCAGCGACACGGCATCGGCATAGGTGATGCCGGCTGCGTCAGAGCCGGCGAGCAGCTGGTCGAGGACGGAAAGCGCGTCCCGGGCGGACCCGGCACCCGCGCGGATGATCAGCGGCAGGGCGGTGTGCTCGTAGGCAACGCCCTCGGCATCCAGAATCTGCTCGACCAGCTCACGCAGGATCTGCGGCGCGACGAGCCGGAACGGGTAGTGGTGGGTCCTGGATCTGATCGTGCCAATGACCTTCTCCGGCTCGGTCGTCGCGAACACGAACTTCAGGTGCGGCGGCGGCTCCTCCACGAGTTTCAGCAGGGCGTTGAAGCCCTCGCGGGTGACCATGTGCGCCTCATCGATGATGTAGACCTTGAAACGACCGGATACCGGTGCATAAAAGGCGCGTTCCCGCAGGTCACGAGCGTCGTCGACGCCGCCGTGCGAGGCGGCGTCAATCTCGATCACATCAATGCTGCCCGGCCCACCCGGCGCAAGCGCGACGCACGATTCGCATTTTCCGCAGGGGTCCGGGGTCGGCCCTTGTTCGCAGTTGAGCGATCTGGCGAGGATGCGGGCGCACGAGGTCTTGCCGCAGCCGCGCGGCCCGCTGAAAAGGTAGGCGTGGTGGACCCGGCCGGCAAGCAGCGCCTGCCGAAGTGGCGCTGTCACATGATCCTGCCCCTTTACCTCCGCGAAAGTGGCCGGGCGGTATTTGCGATACAGAGCCAGACTCGAAGGCTCACCTGCCATGGGCTCATCCTCGCCAGGGCTGGAAGAGGGAAGAGGGACCCCCCGCACACCCGTCAGAGCCCGCGTACCCTTGCTGCCTTCCGGCCCTGGGGGGGTTAGCGGGATTCACGCCGTGCGGAGGGTCTTAGGACAGTCTAGTGGCCAGCGCCAGGGGAAGGCCGCGGACTGGGAAGACTGATGTCCGCAGTTACCACAGGCCGGGCGCAGCGCTCCCCGCTCGGATCGGGCGGGCCGCTCAGGATCCCGAACGGCTCCGCGGGCAAGAGCGAGGCCTGGGACGCGCGTGTCACTGTGGGCACCGTTCGGCAGGGCACCAGTTCACGGGACCGGTACGCTTGCCGTGGAGGATTCGCCTAGTGGCCTAGGGCGCACGCTTGGAAAGCGTGTTGGGGGCAACCCCTCGCGAGTTCGAATCTCGCATCCTCCGCTTCTGTGACCAGGCATTATGCCGCGGTCGCCGGGGCGTGAGCGTGGTAACTCTTCGTGCCTGGTCTCAATTGTGGTCCACGCGGGAGCGTCTGTAGTCCGCTGACCAGCGGATACCCGGCCATATCCGCTGGGAGATCCTGGTCAGAGGCGATTTCATGCCTCTGCCTGGGGCGCCGGTTCCGTCTCCCTCGCGCCATCCGCCATGCCGGTGCCGTGGGCGGCCCGTAGTGCCCGGAACCCGAAGGATGGTCACCCGGTCGAAGCTAACCATGCCCGCCTTGCAGGCCATTGTGAATGACAGCGGCAGTTCCCGTTTGATCCCTTCCGCGCCAGCCGCCGGAAGTAAAGGATCCTGGCCGACGCGAGTCATAGCATGCTGTCATCTGAGTGGCGCGTGGCGTGTTTCCGGTTATCCGGCTTGGGGGTGGGGGGTTTGGCTGACCGTTTGCTGGTGGATCTGGGCACCGATGGCCAGGCCGGGGTTCTGGCGTGGCCGGATGGGGGGCTGCCGGAGGAGGTGTCGCGGGCGCCGCTGGCGTGGCCGCTGGACGCCGGGGCGCTGGAGGAGCTGCGCTGGTATCTGGAGGATTACCTGCTGGCGCCGTTCGGGGTGTGGGAGGACCGGGGCCCGGCGGTGCAGGGGAAGCTGGCCGGGTGGGGGGAGCTGGTGTTCGGGTCGGTGTTCGGGTCCGGCCCGGCGCGGGATGCCTACCAGCGGGCCCGGGATCGGGGGCTGGAGGTGGTGTTCCGGTCCGCCGGGCCGGGCCTGCTGGGGTTGCCGTGGGAGCTGATGCGCGACGGGGCCGGGCCGGTGGCGCTGGGGGCGGGCGGGATCTCCCGCAGCCTGCCGGTGGCGGGCGGGGCGGGGACGCTGGCGGTGCCGGGCGGGCGGCTGCGGGTGCTGATGGTGATCTCCCGCCCGGGCGGGACCGGGGATGTGGGGTATCAGATGGTGGCCCGGCCGCTGCTGGAGCGGCTGGACGCGGTCCGGGGCGAGGTCGCGCTGACCGTGCTGCGGCCCCCGGCGTTCGACGTGCTGCGCGAGGTGCTGGCATCGGCGGCGGCCCGCGGTGAGCCGTTTCATGTGGTGCATTTCGACGGGCACGGGGTGATGCCGGGCCGGTCCGCGGGCGGCGGGGCGGTCATCGGGGGCCGGGCGGCGATGATGTCCGGGCCGGGTGAGGGGGTGCTGGCGTTCGAGCGGCCGGGCGGGGGCAGCGAGCACGTCGGGGCGTCGAAGGTGGCGGCGGTGCTGGCCGGGGGCAAGGTGCCGGTGGTGGTGCTGAACGCGTGCCAGTCCGGCGCGGTCGGCAAGGACCTGGAGGCCTCGGTGGCCACCGCGCTGCTGCACGCGGGGTGCGCGGCGGTGGTGGCGATGGCCTACAGCGTGTACGCGGTCGCCGCGGCGGAGTTCATGGCCGCGTTCTACGAGGCCGTGTTCGCCGGGGCCAGCGTCGGCCAGGCGGTGGGCGCCGGGCGCGGGCGGCTGTTCGGCCGTGACGGGCGGCCCAGCCCGAAGGGGGACATGCCGCTGGCCGACTGGCTGGTCCCGGTGCACTACCTGCGCGCGGAGGTCCGGTTCCCCCAAGCCCGCACCGCCCGCCCGGCCGCGGCGCCGTCGCTGGATGCGGCGCTGGATCAGATCCGCGCCGCGCCCGCCGGGGCCGCGGCCGGGCAGGATCCGCTGGCCGCGGTGGACGGCGTGTTCGTCGGCCGGGATGACTTGTTCTACCAGCTGGAGGCGGCGGCCCGGCTGCAGCGGGTGGTGGTGCTGGCCGGTCCGGGGGGACGGGCAAGACCGAGCTGGCCAAGGGGTTCGCCCGGTGGTGGCGCGATACCGGCGGGGTCGATGACCCGCGGCTGGTGTGCTGGCATTCGTTCGAGCCCGGCGTGGCCAGCTTCGGCCTGGACGGGGTGATCACCGGGATCGGCCTGGCCGTGTTCGGCGCGGACTTCGCCCGGCTGGACCCGCCCGGGCGGCGGGACGCGGTGAAGCAACTGCTGGCGCAGTACCGGGCGCTGCTGGTGTGGGACAACTTCGAGTCGGTCCGGGAGATGCCCGACCCGGCCGGGGTGACCCCGCCGCTGGAGGAGGCGGGCTGCGCGCAGCTGCGGGAGTTCCTGGCGTGGGCGCGGGATCACTCGGCCAGTGCGGTGCTCATCACCAGCCGGGCGCAGGAGGGCTGGCTGGGCCAGGTCCGCCGGATCCCCGTCGGCGGGCTGAACCGGGCCGAGGCCGCCCAGTACGCCAGCGACCTGCTGGCCCCGTTCCCGGCCGCGCAGCGGCGGCGGGAGCGCCGGTCGTTCGGGGAGCTGCTGGACTGGCTGGGGAGTGTCAGAAATTCTGTGTGAGGGGGT
>Ga0335081_10008703_pt1 | contig 16281 bp, 15 predicted proteins | sample Lox_Sample_35_FD_206713 | JGI IMG/M metagenome (GOLD analysis project Ga0335081, IMG submission 206713) | Soil microbial communities from Loxahatchee National Wildlife Refuge, Florida, United States - Lox_Sample_3.5 | ecosystem: Environmental > Terrestrial > Soil > Wetlands | place: USA... | reverse complement strand
GTCGGTGGGCAGCCCGCAGGAGGTCATCGACAAGACCCTGACCTTCCGCGAGCACTTCGGCGACTACCAGCGCCAGCTGTTCCTGGTGGACCACGCCGGCCTGCCGCTGAAGACCGTGCTGGACCAACTCGACCTGCTCGGCGGGGAGGTCGTCCCGGTGCTGCGCAAGGAGATCGCCGCCCGGCAGGACCCGCAGACCCCGGAGGCGCCCACCCACGCCAGCCTGGTCACGGCCAAGTACGGTGACGAGGCCCCGCGCCAGCCGCGGCCGAACGCGAACCGCGGCGACAACGTCACCGGCGCGTCCCCCTACCAGGACAGCGCCGACGAGTTCCAGGCCGAATACCCGGAGCTGTGATGTCCGCCCACCCCAACCTGGCCAACGACGCGTGGGAGGCGCTGCTGACCGCCCACGCCGTCGTGATGAAGCAGTTCGCGGCCGAGGACATCTGGACGGACGTCTCCATGCGGGAGTACGACGTGCTCTACACGCTGTCCAGGTATCCGGAACCGCTGCGCCTGTCCGAGCTGAACCGGCACGTGCTGCTCAGCCAGCCCGCCCTGTCCCGCCTGGTCGACCGGCTGGTCGAGCGCGGCCTGGTGGAGCGGCATGCCGACCCCGCCGACGGGCGCGGCGTCCGGCTCTCGCTCACCGGGACCGGCCGGGCGCGGCAGCGCGAGATCGGCCGCCGGCACGCCCGCGGCGTGGCCCGCGCCATGACCGCCGGGCTGACCCGCCGCGAACTGGCCCAGCTGGAAACGATCTGCCGGAAACTGGCCTGGGCCAACGACAAGAGTGAGGTCCCGATCCCATGAGTACCGAACGGTTCCGGCTCGTCCTGGTCAGCGCCGGCACGAGCGACCCGTCCTCGACGCGGCTGCTGGCCGACCGCATCGCCGACCGGGTGAAGGCCCTGGCCGCCCGGCACGGCCACGAGGTGACGGTCGGCGCCATCGAACTGCGCGAGATCGCCGCCGACGTCTCCACCGCGCTGGTCTCCCAGCTGGTCACGCCGAAGCTGCGGCAGGCGATCACCGTACTCGGCGAGGCCGACGGCATCATCGCCGCCGCGCCGGTCTACAAGGCCGGCCCCAGCGGCCTGTTCACCTCGTTCTTCCACGTGCTGGACAATGACCTGCTCATCGCCAAGCCGGTGGTCCTGGCGGCGACCGCCGGGACGGCCCGGCACGCCCTGGTCGCGGACGACCAGATGCGCCCGATGTTCGCCTACCTGCGCACCATGACGGCGCCGACCTCGGTGTTCGCCGCCCCGGAGGACTGGAGCGACCCGGCCCTGAACACACGGGCCGACCGCGCCGCCCGCGAGCTCGTGCTGCTGATGGAGAGCGGCTTCGCCGGCCGGATCAAGGACGAGGCCTGGCAGAGTTACCAGCACGAATTCGGCAGCGCGGGCGGCACCGAGACCGAAATCGATCTCGATACCGACCTGATGCGGCTGGCCACCGGCGGCCCTGCTCGTTAGATTGGCTGGCTGAGCTGTATATGCTGACGGCACGCGATGAAGCTGACATACCAGGATTACGCCTGATCGCAATGCTCTCCGTGACGCTGCGACCGTTCAGGCCACAGCGAAGCAATGGAGGGGACCCGCGATGAGCCTTAGCCCGTGGGAACAGGACGCCCTGGACTCGATCAAGACCGGCTTGGCCGACTCCGACCCCGGGTTGGTCGCACGGCTGGCTCTGTTCACCCGGCTGGCCGCCGGCGAGGCGATGCCGGTGCGGGAGAAACTCCAGGCCGCCTCGCGGCAGGCGGTTCAGAGCGGTGCGCGGCGCAGCCGCCGGCTGTACCGGCGCCTGGATCTGAGCCGGACCATGCTGTTGGTGTGGCTGGTCACCAGCCTTACGCTGATCGCGGCCGCCCTGGTCAGCAGCCGCACCAGCGGTCACCTCAACTGCACCGGATCCTGGAAGCCGTTGTGCGGCAATGCGACCGCCGCGGCCCAGCCCGTACCCTGAGCGGTTAGCCGAGCAGCTCGCGGAATCTCGTCATCGGTCCTGATGGACCGCATGGGCACCAGCCCCTGAGCCGGGTCGCGCCGGGGCACGGTGCGGGCTAGTCTCTGCCTCAGTGCGGCGGAGGGTGGCCTGGAATGCCTGACGTCTCGAGTGGTGGCCTGCCTAGGCCGCTGACCAGTTTCATCGGCCGGGAACGCGAGCTGGCGCGGGCCAGACGGCTGCTGGCAGGCAGTTACCTGGTCACGCTGACCGGGCCGGGCGGCAGCGGAAAGACCCGGCTGGGCATCGCGCTGGCGGCCGAGGTGGCGGGCGACTACCCGGACGGCGTCTTCTTCGTGCCGCTGGCGCCCGTCCGGGATCCGGACCTGGTGCCGTCGACGATCGCCCAGAGCCTCGGGTTGCAGGACGCCCGGGACCGGCCGCTGATGGACCACCTGGTCAGCCAGTTGCGCGACCGGCAGATGCTGCTGGTCCTGGATAACTTCGAGCACCTGCTGGCCGGCGCCCCGGCCGTGGCCCGGCTGCTGCGGGAAACCAGCGCGCTGCGCATCCTGGCCAGCAGCCGCTCGCCGCTGCGGGTCTCCGGCGAACAGGAATGCCCAGTCCCGCCGCTCGCGGTCCCGGACCCGGGCACCAGGCCCACCCCCGGAGCGCTGGCCGCCTGTGAGTCGGTGCGCCTGTTCGCCGAGCGGGCCGCCGCGGTGGCGCCGGACTTCGCTATCGACGAGCAGAACGCGGCGGCGATCGCGCAGATGTCCAGCCTCGACACCGCGGCGGGGGCGCCGGACGTACGGCGCGCCGCCGCCCTGGTCAGCCAGACCGGTGACGGCTCGGCGACCACGCTCGTGATGTTCTACTCCGGCATAGTCGCCCTGCTCACAGGCCAGCCGGAAGCCGCCTGCGACGTGTTCGGCCGCTGCGCCGCGACAGCCGCCGAGCTGGGCCTGACCCAGCTGACCGCGCGGGCTCGGCAGATGCTCGGCTACCCCCTGCTGGACCTGGGCGAACTGGCCGCGGCCAGGGCCGCGCTGGCGGAAGGGGTCCCGATATCGACGGAGATCGGCGATCGCTGGATCGTCCAGATCGGGCTGGGCGGCTTCATCGGGTTCGCGGTCAAGACCGGGCGGCCCCGGCTGGCGCTCCGGCTGGCCGGGGCCGCTGACGCGTACCGGGCCGCGAACGAGTTCTCCATGCCGGTACCCATGCAGGAGATCGTCGACCGCTGGCTCGGGCCAGCCCACGCCAGGGCCGGGCCTGCAGCCGGGCGGCTGATCGCGGAGGGCCGGCGACTGAGCCCGGAGGAGGCGGTCCGGCTGGCCCTGTCGAGGCGCACGTCGACCACATCCTCACCAAACTGGGCTTCCGCACCCGGACCCAGTTGGCCGCCTGGGCCCACGAGCAGGGTCTGTTCACGGAAGATACGTAGCGGCTAGGTAGTCCTTCGGATGGCGACGGACACCGGCCAGCGCAGAGTTGGCCGCATGAACGCTATGCAGCAGGATTGCCAGGTGCTGGTGGTCGGGGCCGGGCCGACCGGGCTCGTGCTCGCCGCCGAACTGCTCGCCCGCGGGATCCGCACCCGCGTCATCGACAAGGGCGACGGGGTGGCGCTGCAGACCCGGGCGATCGGCATCCACGCCCGCACGCTGGAGGTCCTCGACACGATGGGCCTGGTGGATCGCTTCACCGAGCGCGGGCAAGTGGTCCGCCAGCTTCGCTTCTACTCCCGGGGCCGCTGCCTGACCAGCCTGGAGTTCGCCCGCTGCGACTCCAGGTTCGGCTACCTGCTCGACCTCCCGCAAGACCAGACCGAGCGGCTGCTCCGCGCCCGGGTCGCCGAGCTGGGCGGCGCGATCGAGCAGCGAGCCGAGCTCACCGGCCTGACCCCCGGCGCCGGCGCCGTCACCGCGACCATCAGGCGCCTGGCGGGTCAGACGCAAACGATCACCGCCGCCTATGTCGTCGGCTGCGACGGCGCGCACAGCCAGGTCCGGCGCGAACTCGGCCTGACCTTCCACGGGCACCCCTACCCGCAGGACTGGCTGCTCGCCGACGTCCTGCTCGACGGCGATCTGCCGGACAGAGGGCTGCGCGAGGACGCGATACACGCGTTCTTCCGGCCGGACGGCCTCCCGGTGATCTTCTTCCCGATGCGCGGGCACCGCTGGCGGCTGACCCTGCCGTTCGCGGGCGAGCGCGGCGACCAGGCCCCCACCCTGGCTGAGATCCAGCACCTCACCAGCCAGCGGGCGCCCCATCCGGTCACCGTGTCCGACCCGACCTGGCTGGCCAGCTTCCGCTGCCACCGCCGGTCCGCCAGCGCCTACCGGCGCGGCCGGGTGCTGCTGGCCGGCGACGCGGTGCACATCCACAGCCCGGCAGGCGGCCAGGGTCTGAACACCGGGATGCTCGACGCGCACAACCTGGGCTGGAAGCTCGCACTGGTCGCCTCCGGCCGGGCCCCTGACGCCTTGCTGGACAGCTACGGCGCGGAACGGGGTCCGATCGCCGAGGAGGTCGTCAGGCTCACCCACGCCCTGGTCCGCTACGGCACCATGACCCATCCGGTCAAGCGCCGGGTCCGCGACGTCGTCGTCCCGGCCCTCGGCCGCAGCGCGGCGATCCAGCAACGGGCCGCCCGCAGGATCAGCCAGGTCAATGTCGGCTACCCGCCCGGACCGGGCCGCCCGGGCCGCCCGCGCGGCCCGGCGGCCGGGCAGCGCATGCCCGACATCGCTGTCCTGGCCGGCGGCCGGGCCACCACGCTGCACCAGGTCCTGCGCGCTGGCCGGCACGTGCTGATGGTCCCCGAGGCCGGCCTGGCCGGCGTGCTCGATGAAGCCGGGCTGACGCCCTACCTGGACGAGCTCGATGTCGTCGCCGCGGCCGACGGCACCCGTCCGGCCGTGCTGGTCCGGCCGGACGGCCACGTGGCGGCCCGGGGCAGGCCGGGACGCATGCACGCGGTGGCCGGCTACCTGCGCGGGCTGTTCGGCGAACCGGATTCAATCCCGGCCGCGCGGCCGGGCCCGGACGTGCATCCGCTCGCCCTGCGGCCCGAACAGCACCAGCAGCTCGGCGGGCTCCGCCCCGGCGCTGCCGAACCAGTGCGGGACCCGGGTGTCGAACTCGGCGGCTTCCCCCGGCTTCATGACGAAGTCGTGGTCGGCGAGCCGCAGCCGTAGCCGGCCAGAGAGCACGTACATCCATTCGTAGCCCTCGTGGGTCTTCTGCTCGCCCTCGGGCTCGCCCGCCGGGACGAGCATCTTGTAGGCGCGGATCCCGCCCGGCCGCTGGGACAGCGGGATCAGCGTGCGCCCGTTCCTGTACACCGGCCGGGCCCGGACCCGGGGGTCGCCGGGTGCGGGCGCGCCGACGAGCTCGTCCAGCGGCACGTGGTGCGCGCGGGCCAGCGCCAGCAGCAGCTCCAGGGTCGGCTTACGACCGCCGGACTCGAGCCGGGACAGCGTGCTCACCGAGATGCCGGTCGCCTCGGAGAGCTCGGCGAGCGTGGTGCCGCGCCGCTGGCGGAGCGATCGCAGCCGCGGCCCGACCGCGTCCAGCACCGGATCGTGGTCCATGTTCCTATTGCTACTTCGGCAAGAGGATTTGTCAAATCGTCGCTCGCAGAGCGATCGTCATCGCATGAGTGAGAACGAGAACTATGACGTCGTGGTGGTCGGCGGCAGCGCGGCCGGGCTGAACGGCGCGCTCGCGCTGGCCAGGTCCCGCCGCTCGGTCCTGGTGGTCGACGCGGGCGACCCGCGCAACGCCCCGGCCGGCCACGTGCACAACTTCCTCAGCCGGGACGGCACCCCGCCGTCCGAGCTCTACGCGGCCGGGCGCGCCGAGGTGAGGCGGTACGGCGGCCGGGTCGAGGCCGGACGGGTCACCGCCCTGGCCCGGGACGGCGAACGGTTCGGCGTCCGGATCGGTGCCGAGACCGGCGCCCGGATCGGCGACCGCACGGTGGCGGCCCGGCGGCTGCTGGTCGCCACCGGAGTACGCGACGTGCTTCCCGACGTGCCCGGGCTGGCCGCCCGGTGGGGCATCGACGTGCTGCACTGCCCCTACTGCCACGGCTGGGAGGTCCGGGACCAGCGCATCGGCATCGTGTCGACCGGCCCGGCCGCCGTGCACCAGGCCCTGCTGTTCCAGCAGCTCAGCCCGCACGTGACGCTCCTGCGGCACACCGGCCCCGAGCCGGACGCCGAACAGCGCGGGCAGCTCGCCGCCCTCGGCGTCGCCATCGCCGACGGTGAGGTCGAGCGGGTGGAGGCCGACGCCAACGGCCTGACCGGGGTCCGGCTGGCCGGCCGCGGCCACCTGGCCCTCGACGCGATCGTGGTCGCGCCGCGCTACCAGGCCCGCGCCGAGCTGCTCGAGCCGCTCGGCCTGAAGCCGGCCGAGGTCATGATGGGCGAGCACCCGGTGGGCACCCGCATCGAGGCGGATCGCACCGGCTTGACGGCCGTCCCGGGGGTGTGGGTGGCCGGCAACCTCACCGATCCTCAGGCGCAGCTCATCGCGGCGGCGACGAGCGGCCTGATGGCCGGCGCCGCGATCAACTTCGACCTGGTCAACGAGGAGGCCAGGCTGGCCCGGTCGACCGGGACGTAACACCCAGATCGTTCGGGACCAAGATCATTCGACCGAACCCGCACGGACGCTTCTGGTACGACATCCGCATCTCATGACCACGGCGTGACCGGCCGGGCTCGCTGTTGGCCGTCCAGGGTGACGTCGATCCGCTCGTCGAAGAACGCGATCAGGTCACGGACCCGGGCCGCGTCGTGCTGCGGATCCGGGTAGGTCCAGGCGATGTCGGGAACCAGCCGCCCGCCGGCCGACGCGGAGAAGTACGACGCCTGGCCCTTGTAGGCGCACCAGGTCCGGGTGGAGCTGGGCACCAGCTCGGCCGTCACGTCCGCCCGGGGGAGGTAGTAGCGGGTCGGCAGCATGGTCTCGAACAGCAGGACCGGCCGGGAGCTGACCGCGAGCACCTGGCCGTCCAGTTCCAGCCGGACCTGGCGGGAGCTGGGCAGCACGTCGATGCGGTGGAACGGGTCACGCGGGTGGGCCACGTTCTGCTCGTCCTCCTCGTACCAGGCGTCGAACGCGCCGAAGTCGAGGATCACCAGCCCGGCCAGGTCCGGGTCGGCCGGCCGGAAGCCGGCCCCGGGCCGCCCCTGCCCCGCCGCGTGCACATCGACCGTCTCGCCCTCGGTGCTGTGCACGGCGAACGGAACCCTCGGGTCGAGCACCCGCAGCGCGGTCACATCGGCCAGCGCGACGCCGACGTCTTCGCCGGGACCGGCCCCGGCCGGGCCGGTCGGCACCAGTTCACCGCGCACGTCCTCGGTCGGCACCGCGTAGGACGGCACGATCCGCCGCGGCTCCCAGACCAGCACCGCCCGGGTGCTGTCCACGACTGTCTCGCCGCCCAGCACGGCCTGGATCCGTTTCGCCGTCGGCTCGTGCCGCAGCTGGCCGAACCCGCTGGCCATCAACGTGCGAATCTGATTACTCATGCCATCAACTCTCTCATCGCCTCGGCGATGATGCCCGATGGCCTACTGCTCCGCCGGGGCGGAGCCGGTCAGGCTGCGGCGATTGCGGTGATCATGTTCAGCCGGGCGGCCCGCCGGGCGGGCCGGATCCCGGCCAGGATGCCGGTGACCCCGCCCAGCACCAGGAACAAGACCAGCTGCAGCGGGGGCGCCGCGAACACGCCCAGCGCGGAGCTGCTGGATGACCGGACCACGGCCCAGCCCAGGAATGTGCCGAGGATCACCCCGCCCGCGGTGCCGAACACCGCGATGATCACCGACTCCCACCGGATCATGCCGCGCACCTGCGCCGGCGTCTGCCCCAGCGCGCGCAGCAGGCCCAGCTCGCGGGTCCGCTCGTGGATGGACAGCGACAGCGTGTTGGCCACGCCCATCAGCGCGATGACGATGGCCAGCGCCAGCATCACGTAGACCAGGCCGAGCACGGTGTTCACCCCGCCGGTGGCGCTGGCCCGGTACTGCGCCTGGTCCTGCACCCGCGGCTGCCCGGCCGACGCGGTGGCCGCGGTGACCGCGGCGCGGGCGGCGCCGGGCCCGGCACCCGGCTTCAGCTTGATCAGCACCATCGAGTCGAGCGGCTGCCCGGCGTGCGGCGCCCAGCCGGCCGCGGCGAACAGGTAGTCGCCGGTGATGTCCGGGTGGTCGAAGATGGCCGCGACCCGGAGATCGGCCCGGCTGCCGTCCGGATAGACGACCGGAACCCGCGACCCGACCCGCCAGTGCTGGTCCGCGGCGGCCTTGGCCGACACCGCGAACGAGCCGGCGTCCACCGCCCCGAGCGAGCCCGCGCTGACCCCCAGGTTCAGCACCGGGCCGATCCGGGCCGGGTCGGCCGCGGTGATGGTCTGCGCTGTGCCGCCCAGCAGGACGCTGCCCCGGCTCAGCCCGGCCGCCACCCCGACCGAGGGCAGCCGGCCCAGGCCGGCCGCCAGCTCCGGGCTGAACCCGGCCAGCCCGGCGCTGCCGCCGTAGCCGGCCTGGTAGACCACCAGGTCGGCGGTCAGCGTGCGCTGCACGCCCTGCGCCGCGCTGGCCTTCAGCGACGCCCCGATCACGGTAAACATGGTGACCACGGCCACGCCGACCATCAGCGCCGACGCGGTGGCGGCGGTGCGCCGCGGGTTGCGCAGCGCGTTGTCCCGGGCCAGCCGCCCGCCGACCCCGCGCAGCGCGGCGATCGGCGCGCCCAGCACGGCCGCGGCCGGCTGGACCGCGACCGGCCCGAGGACCACGAACCCGGCCAGCGTCCCCACCGCTCCGGCGATGGTCGCCCCCTGGTTCCCGGCGGCCGCTCCGGCGATGACCGCGCCCACCCCGCCCGCGGTCAGCAGGAAACCGAGGGCCGAACGGACGCGGGATACCCGCACCGGCTCGGCGGCGAGCTCGCGCAGGGCGGCCAGCGGCGCCACCCGGGACGCCCGGACGGCCGGCAGCACGCCCGCCAGCACGGTGGCCGCCACCCCGACCGCCACCGCGAGTACCGAACTGGACGCCCGCAGCACCAGGCCGCCCGCGGGCAGCGCGAAGCCGAACTCGTCGAACACCCCCTTGAGCAACGCGGCGATGCCGATGCCGCCCGCCCACCCGGCCACCGAACCGGCCACGCCGACCACCAGCGTCTCGGCCAGACCGGCCACGGCGAGCTGGCGCCGGGTCGCGCCCAGCGCGCGCAGCAGCGCGGACTCGCGGCCGCGCTGGGCGGCCAGGATGGAGAACGTGTTGTAGATGCTGAACGCCGCCACCAGCAGCGCGACCGCGGCGAACGCGGTCAGCCCGGTGGACAGGAAGCCGAGGAACCCGCTGTTGATGTCGTCCAGGTTCTCGGTGGCGAGCTGCGTGCCGGTGATGGCCTGCACGCCGGCGGGCAGCACCGGCCGCAGCCGGGCCGCGAGCTCTTGGGGCGGCACGCCCGGGCTCGCCCGGACCAGGATCTGGGTCAGCCCGGCCGTGCCCGGCCCCTCGGGGCCAGTCAGGTGGGCCCGCGCGGCGGGCAGCGTCATCCCGGTGAACGTGCCCGGCCCGAAGCCGTCGGCCGTGCCGAAGGTGGTGATGCCGACGATGTGCACCCGCAGTGGCTGCGGGGTGAGCAGCGTGGTCGTCATGCCGAGCGCCAGGTGCCCGGTCCTGGCCGCGCCGCGGTTGATGACGACCTCGTCGCCGGCCCGCGGGGCGTGTCCCTGGACCAGCCGGTACGGGTTCAGCGCGGGGTCGCCGACCCAGTTCGCCGCCTGGGTCGGCGGGCCGTTGCCGCCGATCGGCTTGCCGTCGCGGCCCAGCAGCTGGCCGTAGCCCTCCAGGTAGGGCTGGGCATCGGCGACGCTGGCCACGGACCGCACCCGGGCCAGCAGGCTGGCATCGACCCCGGTCCGTTCGGCCCCTACCTTGGTCGCGCCGCGCAGGACCACGTCGGTGCCGCTGTCGGCCTGAGTGAACAGCCGGTCGAAGTTGGCCCGCAGGGTGTCGCTCAGCAGCAGGGTCCCGGCCAGGAAGGCCACCCCGAGGCCGACCGCGAGCAGGGTGGCGACGAGCCGCCGCTTGCGCGCCCACAGGCTCCGGGCGGTGACGGCGATCAAGTCGCTACCCGCCCGTCCGCCATGACCACCGAGCTATCGGCGAAACCTGCCGCGCCCGGGTCGTGGGTAACCATCACGATCGTCTGGCCGAACTCATCCCGGGCCGCGCGCAGCAGCCCGAGCACCTCGTCCCCGCTGCGCGAGTCGAGGTTGCCGGTCGGCTCGTCGGCGAACACGATCTCCGGCCGGGTGGCCAGCGCCCGGGCCGCCGCGACCCGCTGCTGCTGGCCGCCGGAGAGCTGGGCCGGGCGGTGCCCGAGCCGGCCGGTCAGCCCGGTCCGCTCGATCACCGCGGCCAGCCAGTCCGGGTCCGGCGAGAGGCCGGCCAGCGTCATCGGCAGCGTGATGTTCTCCCGCGCGGACAGCGTGGGCACCAGGTTGAAGGCCTGGAACACGAACCCGATCCGGTCCCGGCGCAGCAGCGTCAGCTGCCGGTCGGACAGGGCACCCAGCTCGGCCTCGCCGACGAAGGCCTTCCCGGCGGTCAGCGTGTCCAGCCCGGCCAGGCAGTGCAGCAGCGTCGACTTGCCCGACCCGGACGGGCCCATGATCGCGGTGAACCGCCCGGCGGGGAACGCGATGCTCACGTCGTCCAGGGCGGTCACCGCGGTGTCGCCGGTTCCGTACACCTTGACCGCGTGCTCCGCGCGCACGGCCACGCCCGTTCTTGTCTGTATCGTCGCCATGCCCTCGATGGTCGGCCGCGGACCCCGGCCGCGTCGTCGGCCAGCCGCGGGCACCTGCCCTACCGCGAGCGCGGTACTCAGCCCGCCCAGCCCGGCCGGACCAGCCCGGCCTCGTAGGCGAACACCACCAGGTGCGCCCGGTCACGCGCGCCGAGCTTCATCATGGCCCTGTTGACGTGGGTCTTCACCGTGGCCGGGCTCAGCACGAGGCGCCCCGCGATGTCGTCGTTGGACAGCCCCTCGCCGACCAGGCCGACGAGCTGCCGCTCCCGTTCGGTCAGCCCGTCCAGCGAGTCCGGCGGTGGCGGGGTCTTGGCCCGGTCAGCGAACTCGCTGATCAGCCGGCGGGTGACGCTGGGCGACAGCAGCGCCTCGCCGCTCGCCACGACCCGCACGGCCCGGACCAGCTCAGCCGGCTCGGTGTGCTTGACCAGGAAGCCGCTGGCCCCGGCGCGCAGCGCCTCGAACACGTACTCGTCCAGCTCGAAGGTGGTCAGGATGACCACCCGCACGCCCGCGAGCCGCCCGTCGCCGGCGATCTGATGCGTGGCCTGCAGCCCGTCCAGGCCGGGCATGCGGATGTCCATCAGCACCACGTCTGGGTTCAGCTCCCGCACCAGCCGGACCGCGTCCGTGCCGTTAGCCGCCTCGCCGACCACCACGATGCCGTCCTGGGCGTCGAGCAGGGCCGCGAACCCGGCCCGGACCAGGGCCTGGTCGTCGGCCAGCAGCACCCGGATCACGGCGGCTCCAGCGGCAGCCGGGCCCGGACCGCGAACCCGCGGCCCGGCCCGGGCCCGGCGGTCAGCTCGCCGCCCAGCGCCGCGGCGCGTTCGGTCATGCCGCGGATCCCGCTGCCCTGGCGGCCAGATCCACCGGGCCGCGCGGCGCCGTCGTCCTCCACCTCGATGACCAGGTCGCCTTCTTCCGCGCCGATCCGGACGCGCACGTTAGAGGCGTCCGCGTGCCGCATCACGTTGGTCAGCGCCTCCTGCACGATCCGGTACCCGGCCGCGTCCACGCCCCGGGGCAGGGTCGTCGGGGCCGCCCGCATGTCGACCGCGAGGCCGGTCGCCTCGGCCCGCCGTACCAGCTCGCCGACGTCCCGCAGGCTGGGCGCGGGCGCGCGCGGCACCTCCTCGCCGGGCCGGCGCAGCGAGTCCAGCACCGACTGGACGTCGACCAGCGCTTCCCGGCTCGCGTGCTTGATCGCGGTCAGCGCCGTCCGGACCTGCTCCGGGCGCTGGTCCATCAGCTCCAGCGCCACCCCGGCCTGCACGTTGATCAGTGACAGGCTGTGCGCCACCACGTCGTGCAGGTCCCGGGCGATGCCGAGCCGCTCCTCGCTCGCCAGCCGCCGGGCCGCCTCGTACCTGGCCCGGGCGACGGCCCGCCGGTTGCGGATCAGCTCGCTCGCGGCCAGCAGGAACAGGAGCCACGCCGCCAGCCCCACCGCCGCCCAGGCCGAGGGCGCGGGCTGGTCGTTCACCAGGGTCGGCAGCCACAGGAAGCCCAGGTAGCCGGCCAGCAGCGAACCGTAGGCCGCGATCCGGTGGCCGGCTATCAGCGCGGTGCCGAACGCCACGATCAGCGCCGCCCAGATCGGGCCGCCGGGATAGCCGAGCAGCACGTAGCCGAGCGTCGTCGCGAATGCCAGCATCAGGACCGGGACCGGCTGCGCCCGCCGTACGACCAGCGCGGCCGGGCCCGCGGCCAGCAGCAGGTATCCGAAGACGTCCAGCGTCCTGGCGTGTTCATGGTGCCGCGCCACCACCGTGGTGCCGCCGATCTGGATCAGCGCGGCCACTACGGCCAGGGCGACGTCCCGGCGTCGGCCGCGGGTCAGCTCGCGCAGCATCGGTACCCTGTCCACCTCAGCACCGTAGGCCGGATCGCGCCGGGCGTCATCCGCCGTCCGGCGTAACCCGGTCTACCGCGCCCGCGGTACGGCGGCTACCTCCGGCGAAGTACGGCAAGAGCCCGCGTCTGGACGACGCGGCGACGGTACCCGGGCCGGCAGCATGAAGCCATGACTATCTCTCCTGTTATCAGCCGCCCGGAAATCCCGGCCGGCCCGCCCAAGCTCACCCCGCGCCAGCTCAGGGACGCGCAGGCGCAGACCCTGGACGCGCCCCGGCTGCGGTACAGCCTGCTGGCCCGCGCCCTGTTCAAGACTATGGACCTGGCCTACGGCCGGGCCAGGACGATCGTGAAGTTCACCATGCTGGAGTTCATCGCCCGGGTGCCTTACCAGGCCTGGGAGCGGATGGGCTACCTGAGCCTGGCCCGGTACCGCGGCCGGTCCGCGCTAGCCCGGCGGGTGTTCGAGCGCATCGTCGAGTCCCGCGCCGAGCAGGACAACGAGCAGTGGCACCTGCTGATCCTGCAGGACCTCGTGCAGCGCCGCGGCCTGCGCCAGTCGTTCCTGCTGCACCGCCTGGCGCCGTGGCTGATCGCGTTCTTCTTCTACCACGTGTCCTGGCTGCTCTTCGTGCTCCGTCCCGAGTGGAGCTACCGGCTCAACGCCGACTTCGAGGACCACGCCGAGCACGAGTACATGGCCTACGTCGCCGAGCACCCCGAGCTGGAAACCCAGCCCGACCCCGGCACCTACGCGGAGCGTTACGGCCAGCACGGGAGCCTGGCCGACCTGTTCCGCCAGATCGGCCACGACGAGCGCACCCACAAGCAAGACAGCCTCACCAACATGCGCACCCCGCGCGTCACCGCGTAACTCCGCACCGCACAGTCACCGCTTCTTGCGATCTCACCCGTATCACCGTCACGTCAGGCCCCTCACGTCTCAGTCCGGAAGGAATGAATGTGGCGCTGTGCACATTCTTTGGTGCACAGCGCCACATTCATGACACGCATGCAGGCCCCGAAGCGACGGAGCGAGCGGCCCGGCCGGCCGGATCAGGTCAGCCCTTCCCCGTCGGCACGGCCTTCGGGGACGCGTTAGCATTGGCCGTCTTCAGCAGCGCCGGGAGCTTCCCCAGCTCCTTGGCGTAGGCGGCCTTGTACTGCTGCACCGCCGTGTCGAGTGCCTGCTGGTTCGCGTTGACGATCTGCTGCTCGTAGCTGGCCTGGACGGCGAGGTAGATTCCGGCCAGGTCGGCGGACTGGGTGCAGCTGGCATCGGTGACCGCCGCGGCGATCTGCGCCTGGTTGGCGGCGTTGCTCACCGTCGCCCCGACGTTGATCTGCCGCCTGCCACCGAACATCTTCTGGATCTGATCGAAGAACACCTCCTGCGGCTGGTGGTAGCTGTAGCCGTTCCTGGCCATGCACGCGGACCACTGCTGCGTGGCCTTCTTCACCGCCGCGTCCTTCTGCACGTCGTTGGCGATGTCGTTGCTCAGCGTGAGGATGCCGGCCAGCGGTCCCTTGCCGACCGCGTCGGTGAAGCCCTGCGAGATCGTGCTGCACGTGCCGATCGCGGTCTGCTCCGCCTGGGGAAGGTCGGCCGGATTCGATGGCACGGAGTTGACGTCGATCCCCAGGTTGCCCAGCGCGGAGCCGGCCGGAGCGCGGAAGCCGTACTGTTGCGCCGCTGCCGTGCCGAGGTATCCCCACGCCCCCCAGGGCTGCGCGAACGACAGGTTCGCCGGCCCGAGGCTGACGGCGAACGGGACGTTGGCGGCGTCCGGATAGCCCGCCGTGCTCAGGCAGGCCTGGGCGAGGGCGTAACTCGACTCGTTCGGCGCCAGCCCGTCGTTGTCGGACTGGCCGAGCGCGGCGTACGGGGTGAACGCCATCCGGGACAGTGCCGCCTGGACCGAGGAGGGCGGCTGCGGCCGGCCCACGCTCGGCGTGCTCACGGTCACATCCGGGCCCGTGGGCGCGCTGGCGGTGCACGCGGCCAGGCCAGTACAGGTCAGCAGGGCGCAACAGCAGATCAGCAAGCCGGTGCGGATACGCATAATCGTTCCCTTCAGGCGTGGCGCAGCGCCGCGAGCGGGCTGGTCCGCGCCGCGCGCAGCGCCGGGTACGCGCCCGCCAGCAGGCCGACGACGCTGCCGATGAGCGGGGCGGGCAGGGTGTAGGCCGGGTTCAGCACGGCGGTCCAGTCCTTAGCCGCGGCGAAGATCACCACGGTCCCGACGCCGACGCAGGTGCCGATCAGCCCGCCGAGCGTGCCCAGCGCCGTGCTCTCCGCCAGGAACTGGGCGGCGATGTGCCGGGGCCGGGCGCCGACGGCGCGCCGCAGGCCGATCTCCTCGGTGCGCTCGAGCACGGCGACCAGCGTCGTGTTCGCGATCCCGACCGCGCCGATGAACAGGCTGACCAGCGCGAGGATGAGGAACAGCCCGGCCAGGTCGCCGCTGACCTCGCCCTGCAGGTTCTGCGGGTTGGGCGGGGAGGCCACCACCAGCCGGCTCGGGTCTGTCGGCAGCTCGGCCGCGGCCATCTGCCGGGCCACCGCCTGCGCGGCGCCGATCCGGGTCGCGACCACCATCTGGGCCTCTTGCTGGTTTCCGATGCCGGGCTGCGGGTTGCCGAAGTCGGCCAGCGCGGTGCTCTCCGGGATCAGCATGGCGCTCTCGCTGGTCACCACGCGCTGCGCGGAGCTGTAGACGCCGACGACCGTGTACGCGATGCCGTCCACGAATATCGCGGGCCGGCTGGCCAGGCGAGCGGGGGAGATGCCGAGCGCGGCCGCCGTGGCCGTGTCGATCATCGCGACGTGCTGGCGGGTGTCGTTCTCGTACGTGGTCAGCGGCGAGCCCGCGGCCAGGTGCAGCCCCATCGCCTGCACCGCTCCCGGCGAGGCGGCCAGCAGGCTGACCGTCTGGGAGGCGCTGGCGGACAGCGCCAGCGACCCGGTGAAGCTCGCGCCCTGCGGGAGCGAGACCGGCCACCAGACGCCCGCCGCGGTCACCCCGTTGATGTGCCGCGCGATCGCGTCGGCGTCGGCGGGGAAGCCGATGGCGGGGTTGGCGTCCGGCGGGGCGACGTTGTTGGCCGGCCCGTTGTCCTGCACCGTCACCGTGGTGTCCTCGAGCACGGTGAACTGGTGCGTGATCTGGCCGGCCCCGGTGGCGGTCATGCCGAGCACGGCTACGAACGCGCCCACGCCGAGGACCGTGCCGAGCATGGTCAGCGCGGCGCGGCCGGGACGCTGCACGATCCCGGCGACCGCCTCGGCGGCCGCGTCCCGCGCGGCCAGCCGGGGCCACGGCAGGCCGGTCGCCGACCTAAGCATGACGGGCCTCACGGCGCTCGGACAGCACCCCGTCGCTGATGCCGATCGCCCGCCCGGCGTGCGCCGCCACGCCCGCGTCGTGCGTGATCACCACGATGGTGAAGCCGGCCGCGTTCAGCTGATCGAGCAGTTCCATCAGCGCGGCGGCGTTCCGCGAATCCAGGTTTCCGGTCGGCTCGTCGCACAGCAGCAGGCTCGGCCGGTTCACCAGCGCCCGCGCTATCGCGACCCGCTGGCACTCCCCGCCGGACAGCGTGGTGGGCAGC
>Ga0335081_10008702_pt1 | contig 16283 bp, 17 predicted proteins | sample Lox_Sample_35_FD_206713 | JGI IMG/M metagenome (GOLD analysis project Ga0335081, IMG submission 206713) | Soil microbial communities from Loxahatchee National Wildlife Refuge, Florida, United States - Lox_Sample_3.5 | ecosystem: Environmental > Terrestrial > Soil > Wetlands | place: USA... | reverse complement strand
CCACTGTTTGAGGTGGGGCCTAGTCGAGTTCACCAAGCGGGCCACGAGGCTCTGGCTCCGGAGACACGAAGTCGATGACCGGCCTAGTGTTCGGCGGGAACTGCTCGATCAGTTGCGCTGCTGTCTTGGTCGCACCGAAGTGGTATCCCGCGGCGAACAGGCGACCCGCTAAGTCGCTCAGAATCCGAACGCCTAACCGGTCGTCCGCGTAGAGGTCGATCCGAGGCGCTCGCCAAACTCGATCATGAGCGGCGCGGCAACCTCGCTCGCCCGCTGACCGCCCAAGCGGTCGATGTCTTCTTGATCGATCGGGCCGATCGTAGTCCAGCATTACCCGAGCCGTGCCGGTGGGCACACATTCGCGCATGTCGGCGCTAGCGAAGCGTCGCCGGGCTCGCTCGGGGTCCACAGCGGCTATCTCCTCCGCTGCTCAGTCGGAAGTTTGCGCTCGTCGCCACGGCGGGCGGGTGCCGCCCAATCGGAGGATTCGATGGGCGTGTCCGGGATCGAGTCCGGGGCCGATCTGTCCGCGAGACGGCAGCCCGAGGCTCGGCCCGTCGGGGCTTAGCTTGCTCGGCTGGCGCGGTGACGCTGGCCCTTTTCGACAGCGTCGGCGAGCTCCCATGCCGCCGAGGAGAGCTGCCCGAACGCCTGCGAAATCGCGAGCACGCTCACCCCAGTCCGCGCGCGGCTGAGGCCCTCGATCGCCTCATCGAACCGATCCCAAACTTCTTCAGGCGCGAGCGAGTCGCGCCATGCGGCCGGGCGAAGTTCCTGCGGCGGCAGCCACGCGGGGCCCGGACGCCAGCCGAAGCCCTGCTCCTCGGCATACCGGTACGCCGCCTGCTCCTGAGCGGCAGCGTCAGCGAGGGCGCGCAGTCTGCGGGCGTAGCCCACGTCGGGCGGGGGCTGGCGGTGCTCGTTGATCGCGGTTTGCCATCGACCCTCGGCGAGCTCGAGCTGCTCGCGTGCGGTATTAACGTTCATCGGGTGCCACCAGATGCTTGGCGAACGATGGATCCTCAGACGCCTCGGCGCTCGTACGGTCCTGACCCGCACCGGCCATGAACGCGCTGAGATCCGAACGACGAATCATCCACTTTCGAGGCCCCGCCTTCGTAGCCCGAAGCTCACCGCTGTTGATCCAGCGACGTACGGTCACGACGGTCACCTGAAGCTCTTCGGCGACCTGAGCCGGGGTGAGATACTGCTCATCAGCCACTTCGGTTCCTCAGGAGAAGCCACACAGGAAGATAAGCATACTTAGCACTCTATAGTGCTATCCTAGCGTACACGTCTAGTTGTAGGGGAACAATGGACGGTCGCGACCAGCCCGACACCAACGTAGTCCAGATTCGCCGGAGAGGGGATCCGAGCGAAGCAGAGCGGAAACGGCTCGCACGCACGATATTCGCCGAAGAGGACGACGTCGGGCCCTTCTCCCGCGGCAACCTCGTCCCGCCGCCCTCGAGCCGGTCGATCCAATCTCGAGATGCCGCTCGAGTAGAGCCAGACCCCTACTTCGAGAACCTGCAGCAAAACCGCGATGTCGATCGGCTCAGAGGCGCTGCGTCGGGGACCGATTCAGAGACAACGGCCTACTTCGAGCAACTTACGAACGCCGCCCCCGACGAGATGGCGTTGATGATCGATGCCCCATCCCCGGAGCGAACGATGCCGGGCAGCGCGCAGCTCCCCGCCGAGTTCGCGCGTCCCGCGCGAGGCCGCAAACGGAAACAGGCACGACCAACCACTGCGACAACAGACGGAAACCGATCGGCTCGCGACGGTCCCGTCGCCACCGACGCGGCCAATCTGACATCTGTCGACCGCTCCGCGATCCAGACACGTCGCGCGGGACGAAAGCGATCGCTACATGGAGCCCGCGTGGGCCGACTCGTTCGCCCCGCGATTCTCCTAGCGCTCGGCGCAGCGCTTGCGGGCGGCGCGGCATTCTCCGCCATCCTCATGCAAGGCGAGCCGCCGAAGCCACAGACCCCGACAACACAGCCGAACGCGTCCTCGCAGCGACCGGTGCTCGCTGCCCTGCAGACCGGCTTCGCGGCCGTCCGCCGCGAAGCCGGCGCGACCGCCACCGCCGAACACATAGCCACAGCGCACAACCAAGCAGGAACGAGACGAGCACATCGGCGCCGCCCGAGTTTCCGCCGGGCTCATCGGGCGGAAACCATCAACACGCACGTGATCCTTACCGCCGACCACACGGCCGCCCCGGCCACCGAGACGACGTCAACAACGACGTCAGCCACCGACACGGCCGTCGCCAACGGCGGCACCGCGGAACGCGAGGAGCCTCGCCAGACGAGCTCGCACGCTGCGGCGGTCAGTCAGCCCACCGCCGCAGCCGCCGGTCCGAGCGGACTCGGGCGGGTCGTCGGCTCCAATTGTTCTCCGAAGTGCAAATGAACAAGCCCCAGACCTAAGGAGAGTGCCAACTCATGCCCAAGCTCGTAACCCGGATCCTCTCCTTCATGCGTCACAACGTAATCGCCCTTGTTGCCTTGTTCTTCGCGATCGGGGCCGGCGGTGGCTACGCGATCGCTGCCACCAGCAACAAGACGATTCACGGCTGCGTCAACAAGCGAACGCATGCGCTCTACGTCCAAAAGCGCTGCCACGGTGGACAGAGCGCGCTCGTCTGGAACCAGCAAGGCCCGGCATCGCCCGCGGCATGGGCAGCCGTCCAGGCTAACGGCTTCACCGGCGCAGGTGCGCGCGGGATCACCGTTCATCACGTCTCACTGGGTACGTACAACGTGATAGCCACGCCATCCCAATGCACCCAGGTTGCTGATGCGCCGACGGTCACCATAAACGCGGGCCCACCGACTGGCGCACCACCTGTCGGGGCATTTCCGGTGGCTTGGGAGACCTTCACCAGCAGGAACAAGTTCACCGTCTCCACCGGTGTCGTCGTCGGCGGGAACTTTACCCTCACTGACGAGGCGTTCAATGTTCAGGTCCCCTGCTCCTAAGGCGTGAGCGCAGATGGCTGGCGCGAACAGGCCGGCCGCCGCCAGTGACAAGGGAAGAGGCGCCCTGCACACAGGCCTGTTTGCTGCGCTCGCGGCGGCTGCCGTCCTTGCGATTCCGAGTGCGCTCCTTGTCGCCGCCCAACCAGCAGTAGCCGGTCAGTACACCGTGACCTTCAATGCCTACGGTAATCAGCCCCCGGGGTGCGGCATCTGGGGAGTTAACGGGCTGACCACATTCGGGTATGACCCGCCGTGTAGCGGCGTGCCGCTCGGCTTTTACGCAGGCGGGACGGGTGGCGCGATGCCGGCCGGTGCACGGATCGGAATGCAGACGAATGCGCCGCCAGGCGTGGCTATCACCTCGGCGTTAGTGAACCCTTACGAGATCTATGACCTGAACAACAACACCGGCTGGGGCGGTGGCTCGTATTACGCGGGCGGTGGGGGCCAATGGGACGCGGGGGACCCCTCTGAGAGCGACTCGGGATTTAGCTCGAGCTATTGGGGCTTTCAGATGATTTGCGGGTGGTCGAGCTGCGGGAACTACGGGGGAATCTTCCTCAACTCGATTGAGCTGATCGCGAACGAGGATCAGGGACCTGGGTTGACGGCGGTCGGGTCGAACAACCTTTGGTATCAGGGTGGTCATTGGATTTGGAATCCGTCCGGGGATGCCTGGGGGGCGGGAGTTTGGGGCAGCGATCCGTCAGGTGTTTGCCAGATGTGGGCAGTGATTAACGGGGTCCAGGTCAACTCGCCGGCTCAGACCCCTGATACGTCGGTGTGGCAGCAGTGCCCTGACTGGACCTGGCCCGCGACGGTCGACACCACGGACTACGTGCCGACCAGCGGGCCACTGTCCCTAACGCTCGGTGGTACTAATGCGGCCGGGGTGACGAGCGCGCCGTCGGAGACGCTCGACGTTGATAACCAGCCCGTTGGGCTGAGCGTGTCGGGTCCGAGCATGGCTTCGACAGCGAGCGGGACGCAGTACGTCACTGCGACGGCGACCGCTGGGCCGAGCGGGGTCGCGATCGGCTGCTCAGTTGACGGCGGCACTGACCGATGGCAAAGTGGAAGCACGGAGCAGATGCCGGTCTCTGGGGCCGGAGCTCATGTCGTGTCCTGTCAAGCGCATAACGGCGCGGTGGATCCGCAGGGGCAGTACGCGTATTCGCCCACGCGGAGCTGGTCGCTCGATATTGGCGAGCCTACCGTTAGTGCGATCGGCTTCCAGAAGGTCGCTGACCCGCTCGTTTGTGCTCGTGTGCGAAAGCAGACTACGGTGCTGGCACGCTGGGTGAAGGTGCGCCGACGCCGCAAGTTTGTAAGAGTGCGCCGGCCTCGGCACACGAAGACCGTTACGGTCAAGCGCTGCCATGCGCGCATGGTGTGGCGAAGGGAGCAGGTGTTGGTCAAGGTGCGCCGGCATGGCGAGCTGGTCTGGGTGAAGCGAACAAGACGGGTTCGTGTCCCGCTGATCCCTCACACGGTGGTCAACTCGAGCACGCGGGTCGCGTATGGCCATGGGGCGACGGTGAGCGGCTGGCTCGGGACCGCGAGCGGCGTCGCGCTGGGTGGGGTGCCGGTGCAGATCCTGACGGCCCCGAACAATGGAAGTGGCGCGTTCACGGCGGCGGCAGCAACGATGACTGGGGCCGACGGCGTGTGGAGCGTGCAGCTCGGCCCTGGACCCTCGCGGCTTGTCGAGGCTGCCTACGCCGGCACGACCGGCCTATTGCCGGCGACCTCGGCAGCCGTCGAGCTCAACGTACCAGCTCGGATCACCGTGTCGGCAACGCCCCGAAAGCTTCCCTGGCGCGGGGTGGTCACGCTTCGCGGCCACTTGGACGGTGGCTATATCCCACCCGACGGTGTGGCGCTGAGGCTGCTGATCAAGCTGCCCGGCCGCTCCAAGCCTTACCAGCCATTGCCGTTCCGAACCGACGCCGAAGGCAACTTCCTATTGCACTGGACGTGGGGCGGCGGATCGGGAGTGGTCAGCTACCGGTTCGCGATTGCCACCACCGCAACGGAAAGCGATTTTCCGTTTAGCGCGTCTCGAAGTCGGTGGGTCCGTGTGACATTCGGCCCGGCAACACCGCGTCATCATCATCGTCATCGCGCTGCGAAGCGCGGCCATCGCAAGCACCGGGCTCGCAGGCACCGGGGACGCAAGCCTCGGTGATCTGTTTCAACGGGGACGTCTTCGCTTGAGATGACGTCCCCGGGCGGTAGGGATTCTGACGACGCCGTGGGGGTTTGATCGACCCCCGCGACCGGGCCGGGCCGACGGGTTGGCGCACCCTCGTAGTCATGGAGCGTGCGCACCGTTAGAGCTCCCCATGGAAGGCGCTCGGGCCACGGGATGCCGGATGCCGGAACCGGAAGCGAAAGCGCCAAAAAAAGCAAGAGGGGCGATGGGTTGACGGGTCCAAGCTGAATGCTTAGCAGCACTTGACGATCTATAAACGATGTCTGTAATATTTTCACATCGATAAGCGGCTACAACGTTTGAGGAGATCGATGCTTGGAATCAGCAGGCTTTCGCTTGTCGCGGCTGCGGGCCTAGCTGCGGCACCGAGGTGGTCCGAATGGCTATGGGCGCTCAAGGCCGCGGGCCTCTCCGGTGTGGCGCCACAGGGCGGCGACGCATTTATCGGGCTGGTCCACACGCTCGAGGAGAACTGGATTTGGCTCGTGTCGACCGGGCTCGGGCTCGTGCTGGTGCTGATCGCCGGGTTGATGGTGTCCGGCAGCCGGAGCGCACCCGACTGGCTGTTCCGGGTGATCGGCGGGATCATGCTGATCCTGGTCGTGATTCCAGCGGTGCTCGCCTGAGCAACGCGATGCGGCCGCTCACGATCATCATGCCCACCAGAGGCTCTTCGTGAGCGTCATGCTGACGGCGCCAACGGCGGCAGTAGTGGCCGGGCCGCAGCTATTCGTAGCGCCGGCTGTCCTCGGTCCGGTCGGAGGCGCGCTGGGAGGGGTGTTTCACTTGTTCGGCGGACTCGTCCTCGGCGGGCTGAGCTGGACGGTCGGCGTGGCGGGCAAGTTCATCCTGAACACCCTCGGCGGCCTGATCCGGCTGCTGATCCCCGCGTCCTGGGCCAAGGACGGGCTGCAGGTCATGCACTGGATCGTCGCGGTCCCGGACTACGCCGGGACGATCACGACCCCGAGCGGCCATGTCTCGTACGGGTTCGCGGGGATCAACGCGCTCCGGGACTTGTTCATGTGGGTCGGCGCTGCGCTGCTGCCGCTGCCGCTGGTGTACGCGACCTCCCGCGCCGCGCTCGGCGCCGGGCAGCACGTCGCGGCTCCTGTCCTCCGCGTCCTCGCGCTGGCCGCGGTGCTCGTTTCCTACCCGTGGTGGTGGTCCCAGGCGGCCGCCGCTATCAACCAGATCACGCAATTCGTGCTCGGCCTGCCGCCGGTCAGCCACGGCATCTACAAGCTGATGCAGTACGCGGTCGGCGGCGTCGCTCTGGGAGGCTGGCAGCTGATCGACCTGTTCCTGATGGGGGCGATCGGATTTGCCCTCCTTGCGCTGATCTTTCTCAAGGTGGTCATCGTGCTGCTCGGCGCCCTGCTGTACGCGATCGGGCCGCTGATGATCGCGCTGGTCCCGACAGAGGGCGGGATCGTCATCGCCCGCGCCTGGGCTAGCGCCGGGCTCGCGCTGCTGATGCTGCCGCTGGCGTGGAGCACGATCCTCGCGGTCGGCGCGCTGCTGATCAACGACAGCTCGACCGCCGGGCCGCTGATCGCTGGTCGGGGATCAATCGCGAGTCTGCTCGGCGGCCTGCTCCTTGCGTTGGCCGGGCTCGCGTCGCTTTGGCTATGTATCCGGGCTGCACGTGAAGCCGCGAGCGTGCTGCGCGGCCAGCTCGGCGGGATGCTCGTCGTCGGAAGGGCTCGCGCCGGCGGCACTGCGTCCGCCGCGCCGGCGCCCACCCGGCGAGCCGCCGAATCTCTGCGGAGCTTCGCGGGTCGAATCGCCGGCGCGACCGGCGCAGCCCTTGCGGCAGCGGGCCCGCCGGGACAGGCCGCGACAGCCGGAGCCCGCGCGTTCGCGGCCCACAGCCGGCATGGCCTGCTCGGCGCCGGCGGCGCCGTGATCCGCACCGGCGCGAGCGCTGCCGCGCCGGGCACGGCGGCGCTCGTCGGCCGCACTCGCGCGGGCGCCACCGCTGTGCGAATGGCGCGTGCCGGCACCGCGAGCTGGCAGACCCCGAGGACGCGGACCGAACCTGCGCCGCGATCGCCTGGTTCGGAGCGATCCTCATCGCGGGCCGCGCGCCCGGCGGCGCCCGACCGAAACGGACAGGCACCGACGGGCCGACGTCCCGATGGGGACCAGGCCGCCCGGTCGAGCGCCGGCTCGAGAGGACGTCCTGTTTACGCGCCGCCGCCAAGCCCGCCTCGCGCACCGCAAAGCGCCGACGGCCGCGCGCAAGCCAGCGGCCGAGCCGGCAGCACCCGGCAGCCGCCCGCATCGAACAAGCCAGGCACGCCGTCGCGGCCAGATCGCGCGAATAGTCAGCCGCCGACCCCGCAGCGGGCCAGCCGGCCAGCGTCGCGGCGGCAGCCGCCGCGGAAGGGAACCTGATGCAGACGCTGCGCAGGCTGAACGATCCAGAGCGCTACTACGGCCTGTCGTGGCGCGGGTGGCTCGGCGTCGCGATCGGCGGTGGGCTGCTGTACGGCGCAGTCAGAGTCTCACCCCTGGGGCTGCGCCCGACGATCACGATCGTCGTCCTCGCGCTGACGTTCTGCGGCGTCGTGCTGCACGCCCTCTCGGGACAGGCGCTCGGCCCCGGGCGCCACCTGCTGGCGCTGATCCGCTACGGACTCACGCCCAAACAACTCACGCTCCCCGCCAAGCCAGACCGCGGCGGTCTGATCCTTGACGCTGCTCCCCCGACCGACGAGCACGAGGGATCCCCGCACGACATTGCTCTCGACCCGATCGCGTGATGAGAAAGGCGCGAACAGGATCACTCGGACGGCTCCTCCCCGTCGACGTGGTCGAGCCCGACGGCCTGATCGTCACCTCGGACGGGCGTTACGTGCGGCTGATCGAATGCGAACGAATGCCCAACGCGATCACCGCCGACGACGGCGCGCAGACAAGGATCGAGCGCGCGTTCGCCGAGATTTGCCGCGGCATCCCGGACCGGCAGGCACTCGCGATCTACGCACAGACCGATCCGATTCCCGTCGGGGAGGCGCTCGCCGAGGACCGTCGCCGGGTGCAGATCGCGTGCGACCACGACCGCCGACACGGACGTGACGACCTCGCGCAGACCAGGCGCCGGCTGCTCTCAGCGCAGACCCAGTCAGTCGTCCACGCCGCCGGGTCAGAACAACCGGCGGTCGCCGCCCGCTGGTGGCTGGCCGTCCCGCACAGGCCCGAAGGCGAAGACCTCGGGATCCGCCTGCGCCATGCGCTGGCGCCCGGTCGAGCCCGCACGCCGTGGCGTTCTCACCAGCGGGCGGCCGCCGACAGCTTGCGCCAGTCCGAGCAGGTTCAAGCCCAGCTCGCCGCGGTCGGGATCGAGCCGTGGCCGCTCGACGGTGTGCAAGCGCTGGCGTGCCTGTGGGAGCGCTTCCACCCCGCCGCGCGCACGCTGCCCGACCTCGACGCGCTCGCCGAGGCGACCGGGCTGGCCTCCGCGACCGCGGCGGAGGAGGCTGGTGTCCGGCGCCACCGGATTCTCGATGCCATCTGCTCGGGCCCCGAGCCGGCGGGAATCGACGCGAGCGATCCTCGCTGGCTCCGTCACTCCGACGGGACGCTCGAGGAGATCCTGCACCTCGGAACGCCGCCGATCCACACCACGCTGTGGTGGCTGATGCACCTGCTCTCAGCGCCGCTGCCGGTTACCGTCGCGGTGCACATCCGCGTCGGGAGCCGCGCCCAAGTACGCGTCCGCCAGCGCCGGCGCTGGAAGCGCCTGTCCGTCGCGATCGACTACAAGCACCGCCGAGCGCAGCTGATCGGCTCAGACGAGCACGAAGCACTCGCCGAGGCTGAGGTGCTCGACGCCGAGCTCGCGGCCGAGATCGGCGCGACCGTCTACAAGGTCTCGGTCAGCGTCGCGATCCGGGACCCGGAGGGCCGGCCCGAAGCGTTCGACGAGCTCGTGAAAGCCACGGCTCGGGAATTCCAGGCCCACACGGGCGCCCGGGTCATCCGCGGACGCTGGCGCTGCCTGCAGGGACTCACATCGACGATCCCGCTCGGGCTCGACCCGCTTCGCGCGACCCGCAGCTACGCGCACCGCAACATCCCCCACTGCCTGCCACTCACCTCCGGGTCATGCGGCTCACCCGAGGGACTCATCCTCGGGTTCGCCGATCCGGGCGGGACGCTCGAGCGAGTCAACCCGTTCGATCGCCTCTACACGCGACACGTCACGCTCGCGATCGGCCCATCGGGCGGCGGGAAGACCGTCACCATCAACGCGCTGCTCGAGCGCGCGATCTCGCAGGGCATGCGCGGCTGGATCATCGACCGCTCCTCGACCGCCGCCGAGCACGGAGTGCGCGGCTCGGGTCACTACGACATGCTGCTCGGCCTCATCCCCGGGTCGCGGCGCGTGCAGGTCGGCTCGAACACCGGCGAGGTCATCTGCCCGTGGGACGTACCCGACCCGTGTCAGGTGCCGCCGGAGAAGGAGCAGTTCCTGCTCGCGCTGCACGCGCTCTTGATCGGCGACCAGCGCGGCGGCGAGGACCGCACCCTCAGCGCGCTCGAGGAGTCGTTCCTGCTCTCGGGAACGCGGGCCGTGTACGAGCGCTGAGCTGACACGGGCGAGCGGCCCCGCGAGACGCTGCTCCTAGACGAGCTCCAACGCCGCTCGGAATCGATCGAGCCGGGCACGCTGCTCGCCGACACGCTGCAGTCGCTGATCGTGCGCCTCGAGCCCTACTGCGAGGGCGGCGCGTTCTCGCATCTCACCGACGCGCGCACGACCGTGACCGACGAGACGACGCTGACGCTGTTCGATATCGCCGGACTCCCCGACCGCCTCGTGCCGCCGATGATCCTCCAGATCGTCGACCACATCGAGGGCGCGATCCAGCGCACCCGCAGCCTCAGGCTGCAAGGCGAGTTGAACGACGCCGGCGCCTGGGCCGGGCGAATGTTCCTCGTCGTCGAAGAAGGCTGGAAGCTGACCGCCTCGGCCGCCGCGGGAGCGTGGCTGAACGAGTACGCGCGGCGCTCACGCCACTACGCGCTGTGGCTGATCTTCGTCTCGCAGTTCTTCCGCGACCTCGCCACCGCCCAGGGCTACGCGCTGCTCGAGAACAAAGCGATCGCCCTGTGCTTTCAGAACGACGCCGACGATCTCGAGCACGCCCGCGCCCCGCTGTCACTCACCGACGCCGACGTCGAGCACATCACCACCCTCACCACCCGGCCGGGGCTCTACTCGAGCGCGTACATGATCTCCAACCGCGGACGCGGCACCGTCCGCCAACTCCTCGGCGACCTCGAGTACTGGATCTGCTGCTCTGATCCCGAGAACGACCAACCCCGCCGCGCCGCCGCGCTAGCGCAAACCGGCGGGGACCACTGGGCCGCGCTCAGGCTGCTGTGCACACCCGAGTGGCACGAGCAATACCGCGAGCGAGGACGCGCCGCGTGAGCGCCACCTCCGAGCGATCGCACAAGCGCCGGTGGCTGCTGCTACTTCCGGCGGCCGGCGGGTTCATGTTGATCGCGCTCCCCGTCGTGCTCCTAGGCGGCGTCGCCACCCAGCAATGCGCGCCGCCGCCCGCACCCGGTGGAGACGCCGCCGGCACCGGCGCTTGGATCGCCACCGCCTACGGGCCGCCGTGGGACGCCATGAACGGGACCGGCGTCACCGCCACCGGGCTGAACCTCACCGGCGGACCGCCCGCGTACGAGATCGCCGTCGACCCCGCCGTGGTCCCGCTGCAGACGTTCGCGCACGTCCAGCCCAACCCGTTCGGCACCACCCGTGCGTTCTACGCCGGCGACACCGGCGGCGCGATCATCGGCCGGCACGTCGACATCTACGACTGGAAAGGCCGCGCCGACCAGAACGCCTGGGGCGTCCGGCACGTCAACGTCACCCCCGCGCCCAACCCCGGCGCCGGCAACCTGCTCCAGGAGATCACCCCGGCGTCGGCCACAACCGCGAGCTCGAACCAGGCCGCCCCGACCATCGGATCGACCGCCGCGTGCGATCAGCTCGCCTCGACCGCCACGCTCGCGACCGTACCGGGCCAAACGGCGCGCATCCTCCCCGACGGAACCGCCGCCGCGCCCAACGATGCGCCGGCCGCGGTCAAGCTCGCGATCGCCGCCGCCAACGAGATCCACACCAAGCCCTACCCCGAGCCGGTCGCGCATTTCGGGTCGCTCGCCGATCCGTGGCCGGCGTACGACTGCTCGGGCGCGGTGTCGTTGGTCCTCTACCGCGCAGGCCTCCACGGCCCATCGCCCGACGTGTCCGGAACGCTCGAATCCTGGGGCCTCCCCGGGCCTGGCACGTGGATAACCGTTTACGCCAACTCGCGGCACACGTGGATCGTGATCGCCGGGCTGGCGTTCGACACCGCCGACTACGGCGGCCCGAACATCCCCGCCGGCAGCGGCCCGCGGTGGCGACAAGACCCCCTCGGGAACCTCGCCGACGGCCTCACCTACGTCGCGCGGCACCCGCCCGGACTATGACTCGCAAGCAACCCAGCCACGCCGGGACCAAAAGGTCTTCGCGCGCGCGGGTGCGCGCGAGACGCGTGGCCGTCACGTTCGTCGCCCTGCTCGTCGCGGGTGAGCTGGCCGGCTGCGCCGGGATCGCGAATCCGTACCAAACGGCCAGCACCGCCACGAAGAGCACCTCCACGCCGACGGCTGCCACGCCGGCCGATACTGGCGATCCCACGCCGGAGCGCAACGGAACCGTCCCAGGACATGACCAGGGCGTGATCGACCGCCTCGGCGCCGGCGCGGGTCGCACAAGCCCGCAGGCGGCGCTGGCCCGCTACGCCGAGCTGTACGTCAACTGGACGGCCGCCGGCGTCGCCGCGAAACAGCGGCAGCTGGCCACGATGTCACTCGGACAGGCCCGCGCACAGGCGCTCCAAGCCGCCACGACCCTCGCTCGCGACCCCGAGTTGACCAAGAGCGCCGTCTCCAACGCCGGCCGCGTCGTCGCGATCGCCCCGGGGCAAGGCGCGGCAGCAGGACTCTGGGTGGTCGTCACACGCGAGCAGACCATCGGGAAGGGCGACTACGCCGGACTGCCGCCGACCCTGCACGTCACCTACGCCGAGCTGACCCGCACCACAAACGGATGGGTCGTGACCCAATGGCAGCCGAAGAATTAACACGATTTCGGACCTCACCGGGCATGGGCTCCGCTCGAGCACGCTCCCACACCGGGCGTCGGAGGCCTGATCTCCGGGTCGTCTTTCTCAGCTGGGTCACGCTCGCGGCGGCAACGGCACTCGGTGCCGCCGCGGCCGTCGCCTGGCCGACGCTCGGGCCCGCCAGCCGCCCGCACGCCACGCTCCACCCCTCTCTCGACGCGATCGCGTCGATCCTGCTGAACAACCTGCGCGTGCTGGCGGCGCCGTTCATCCTCACCGCTGCGCGGTTCGGCGCCACTCGCTCCAGTCGATTCACGGGTGACGCGATCGTGGCCACGATCTTCGTCGGCAACGCTGTGGCCGTCGGGCTCGCCCTCGGTCGCTGGCGCGAGGCGCTGATCCCGTTCGTCCCCCAGCTCCCGATCGAATACCTCGCGGCCGCCACGGCAGCCGCCGCGTGGCTCGACGCCCGGCGGCACAGGCCCGCGCGAGGCTCGCAGCTCGCGGCGGCGAACGCTGCGGCGACGATCGGGTTGACGGCCGCCGCGGCGGCGATCGAGGTCCTCCTCACTCCGCACGCCCGATGACACACCGCCGACGCCACTCACTCCTCTACGTGATCTACCTGCGCTCCCCGCTGTGGCGAGTTCGCCGCTGGATGTGGATCGTCCGAGCCGGCGGCCGCTGCCAACGCTGTCACTCACGCCGCCGGCTCACCATCCACCACCGCACCTACCGGCGGCTCGGACACGAGCGCCGCGCCGACGTCACCGTCCTCTGCTGGGACTGCCATCGCCGCCAACACGGCCCGCACCCGACGTCCGGCTGGCGCCGCGGCTTCCCGGCTCGGATCGACACACGAGCCCGGCCATGGCAACACGCCTTGCCGCGGGCCGGCCGGGGCTCGTCCGGCCATCTCGCACTGCTGGCACTGATCGCGCTCGCGCTGCTGGTCCTCGCCACCGCGCTGCTCGGGAAGCGATGAGCTCGTCGCCGATCCCGTCTCGTGCAGGTCTCGGCGCCTCCGGTGTGGACCGGTTGGTTGCTCTGAGAGCCGATTTTGCGCCGGCGGCGGCCAGCTCGCTTCAAGGTCGCTGCGCTCCCTTCCCCTCGCCCTGCGGGCTTCGGTTCCGCTCGGCCGCCCAGCCGGCGCTGCCGGCCCTCGTTCAACCAACCGATCCCCACAAGGAGGGAACACATGAACGCCGTACAGATCGTCGCCCGACTCACCACCGCACCCACTCTCGAGGAGCGGGGCGGCACCCAGGTCGGACGGCTGCGACTGGCGGTTCAGCGCCAGCGCGGCAAGGACGGTGAGGACCGCGGCGCGGACTTCATCGACGTCACCGTCTTCGGCCGCCAGGCCGAGACCTGCGCGAAGTACCTCGCGAAGGGCCGCCGGGTCGCCGTCGAGGGACACCTCCACCACTCCGAGTGGGAGGCCGAGGACGGTAGTCGCCGTCAGAAGCTCGAGGTGATCGCCCGCAGCGTCGAGTTCCTCGACGCGCCTCGCAGCGAGCAGTCCGAGCCCGAGCCCGCGGCGGCCGCCGCGGAGGCAGACGGCGGCACGGCGGGACGCCCCGCCACGGGCGTCCCGCCCCCCCGCCGCCCCACAAACGAGCGACATGCGACACGACACTTCTACCACCGCGGACGCGCGCGTCCGGGTCTGGAGCCTCTGGATCGACCGCGCGCACCACCACCGCCTCGTCGAGGTCATCCACATCCCCGACCAGGACCACGTCCGCCTCCGGCCCGTCCGCGACTCACACCAGCAACCCGCGAGCTACCTCGAAGCGGCCGCAGCCCTCGGGAGTACCTACGAACAGGTGCGGCCATGACCCTCGACACGACCCCAAAGACCGAGGAGCGCGCGGCCCGCCAGCGAATCCGCGCAATCCGACGCGCCCGCGCCGCCAAGGCCAAGGCCGACGCCGGCCGGCGCGCGACGGTGATCCGCGACGAGCTCGCCCGTCCACGGGCGAAGGAGTGCCGCTGCCCGATCACGCCGGGCAGCACGCTCGAGGACCTGCTCGCGCTCGGCGCCGGATGCACCGCCGGCCGGTGGGTCTGCCCGACGCTCGACGCGATCCGGCGGAGGCTCGGGCGATGAGCGCCATCAAGCCGGCTCGGGAACTCGCCTCGCCCGATTCTCGCCGCCGCCCGGGCGCGACCCGCCCAAAGCCCCAGCGGACGCCGCTGACCGACGGCGATCCGAGCTCCGCGCCCGGGTCGCCGGCGTGTGGGACTCGCCGAGCCCCCGACCCGCAGCCAGCGCACATGCCTCCGCCCGACCCCGATCGCGATACCGCACCCGAGACCTGGTGGGAGTCCGTCGCGCGGGCCGAGCGGGCGCGCGCCGGCCGGCTCCGCTCGCTGTGGCAGATGACCCCCGAACAGCGCGTCGCCGCAATGCGCCGCGGCGATCTGACCTACGAGCAGCTCGCCGCCTGGAGCGCCCGGCATCCCGACGAGGTCCCGACGGTCCACGGCGAATTCGAATGGATCGTCGCCAAGCTCGCCGAGGTTTGCGAATGAACGCCCCAGCGACCCCGACCGCACCCACCGGCGTCGTATACCTCGTCCACTTCACCCAGTCCTACCGGCACGCGCGCCATTACACCGGCTGGACCGCCGATCTAGAAAGCCGGCTCGCCGAGCAGCAGCCGGACGCGGCGCACGACTGCCTCAGGTCATCACCCAGGCCGGCATCGGATGCACGCTCGCCCGAACCTGGCAAGGCACACGCGAGCGCGAACGCCAACTCAAGCGTCACGGCGGCGCCTCGCGCCGATGCCCGATCTGCCGCGCCAACCAAGGACGGTCACGATGACCGAATACCGCGTGATCGCCACCGACGAGGTACAGCCCGATCTCGCCGGGCACGACGGCGACACCTACCAAAGCCTCCCCCAGCCCCGTGACCACGCCCTCGCGCTCGCCCGCGCACTGACCGGGCTCACGCACCTCCCGGACGAGCACGGACCGTGGCGCCAGCCGCGGCCCGGCGGCACACGCACCGTCCGCATCGAGCCCGTTCCATGACCACCACCGCACAGCCCAAAACAGCCACCGACGCCCAAGCGCTCGACAGCTACCTGCGAATGCTCGCCGGACCGGCGCCCGGCGCGCGACTACTCGAGATCCGCTTCGCCCTGCGCTACCGCGACATGGGGCGCCTATTCATCGCCGCCCACAGCGCGCCCGGCGCCTCCCGACTCATCCGCCGCCTCGCCGCACGGACCGACGTATACATCGGCGTCTGCCTGCGCACCCGCCGCGCCGGAGGCCGCAACGCGATCGACCGCTCCCACCTCGCGTTCGTCGAGATCGACACCCCGGACGCCCTCGACCGACTCCGGGCCTTCTCGCACCCCCCGAGCATGATCGTGTCCTCGGGCACCGCCGGGCACGCACACGCGTACTACACCCTGTCCGCGCCGGTCACCGTGCCCGAGCTCGAGCGAGCCAACCGCCGTCTCGCACACGCCCTTGGCGGTGACCTCGTCTCTGTGGACGCCGCGCGCATTCTCAGGCCGCCCTCCTCCTGGAATCACAAGCACTCACCACCCGCACCCGTCGAGCTGATCGAACTCGACCCGGCGCGACAGTACGACCTGGACCAGCTCGTCGACGGACTCGACGACCCACCCGGCCGCCCATCCGTCAGCGCGAGGACATCCCGCCGACCCGGCCGCACCAAGCTCGACGCACTGCTGCTGGCCATCCCAGCCGCCGAGTACGTGTACGCGCTCACCGGCATCACTCCGGACCGCACGGGCAAGATCCACTGTCTGTTCCATGACTTATCCGTAGGGCGAGCTGATGGCGACGGTGTTTCACCTGCTTCTTCACTTGTGGACGCGTCGTCAAGAGATCGTGGAGGCCCGTGGGAGTGCTCGGAGTCCGCGTTGTCGATCGATGCCGATCGGT
>Ga0335081_10008701_pt1 | contig 16283 bp, 20 predicted proteins | sample Lox_Sample_35_FD_206713 | JGI IMG/M metagenome (GOLD analysis project Ga0335081, IMG submission 206713) | Soil microbial communities from Loxahatchee National Wildlife Refuge, Florida, United States - Lox_Sample_3.5 | ecosystem: Environmental > Terrestrial > Soil > Wetlands | place: USA... | reverse complement strand
GCCGGCAATTTGAACGTCCTGATCCTGTCGGCGTCCAGAATGCTGTTCGCCATGGCGGAGCACGGCTGCCTGCCGGCGCCGCTGGCAGCCGTCCACGCGCGCTTTCGGACGCCCGCCATAGCCGTCCTGTTCACGACCGCCGTGATGCTTCTTCTGGCCGTCTCCGGCACGTTCATCTACCTGGTCACGTTGAGCACGATCGCGCGGCTGGTCACCTACTTCGCCACCTGCGCTGCTTTGCCGGTTCTGCGCCGTCGCGAGAAATCGCCGGCGCGCGAATTCCGGCTGCGGGCCGGTGTCTTGATTGCGACTGCAGGGATGCTGGTCTGTCTGTGGCTCCTGTCGAACATCAGCCTCCGGGAGGCGCGCGACGCCGGACTCGCTGTGGCGGCAGGGCTCGCGATCTACTGGTCCCAGACGCTCGCGCGACGGGCCTCGGAGCCGCGCGCGTAAAGTAAGCAAGCGGTTTCTGGCCCGGTGCGCCAGAACCCTCCTTTGCCCCCTTAGAGTACCAAACTGTAGCGCTATCCGGCCGTTTTGGCATACCGATTGCCCGTTTCCGGACAATTGGGGGGAACGGCGATGGCGGCGTTTGGCGCTAACGGGCACATGGCGGCGACAGAACTCGGTTCATCGAAAGGGCAGGCAGCGGCAGTGCTCTTCTATCACCTCGCCCGCCTTCTGGTTTGGGGTCAAGTACATCCCGAACTGGGCGCGGCGGACCCCGAGTTTCGCCGCCTCCTGCACGGCGCCGCCGACGTGCTGGCCAAGGTCGGCAAGATGGAGGGCTGCGAGCCAGGTCCGCCGGGCAACGGGCAGGCCAATTCTTCGCTCGGTTTACAAGGATTTGGCACTCCTTCGGCGGGAGATCAGTTGTGAGCCCGGCCAAGTACCCGTCGTCATCTAAGTACTGTGGAGCGTGCCAGCGGGAAACCCGGCACGAAGTGCGAACCTGCGGAGGCGCATCGGTGTGGGTCTGCGTGGGATGCGTCGAGCGGGCGCTGCTTTACCTCGGCGCCATGCGGCCGAAGAGCGTCTCACGAAGCCACGGCCAAAGGGCGAACTGAGAGTCCTTGCCGTGGTGGGCGGTCGCAGGCTCGAACTGCGGACCTCCTGCTTGTAAGGCAGGCGCTCTAACCGGCTGAGCTAACCGCCCGGTGTGGGAACTTCTTCTGATATTAAACCACTTTCGCCATTTTGGATACTGCCACGGCTGCCCGATTCGATCCCAAAATGCGTCGACCGTGGCAAAACCGTGACAAAACCCCATCAGTGGGCCCTCTCCGTGTCAAAACCGAGATGGCCTTCGTTCGCGTTCCGATTTATCCTCTTTAGCGCCTCCCGCTTCATCTGAAGCTTCATCTGCGAGTACTTCTTGAAAACCTTCGCATCTCCCTGCCGCAGTAGCTGCGTGACCCACTCGTCAGCTACGCCTCCTGCGCTGAGGCGAGTGGCGTACGTGGAACGGAGATCGTAGATCCGAAAGTATGGCACCTTTGCCCTTCTCAACGTCAAGCGCCAGGCCGTTTTCAGACTCTTCTGGTATCCGGTAGAGCTCTCCCCATTCGGAAAGAGCCACGGGCCGGTGCCTGAGATTCGAATCTGATCACGAAATGCCGCAACAGCCAAATCCGTCAGCGGCACTTCGGCGACGCCATTCTGAGTCTTCGAATCGGGAATCCAGGCCACAGCGTTCTCCGGGTCAACTTGTTCCTTTTTCATCGGCATCAGCTCCTTGTAAACTCGCAATCCGGTTTCGGTGATGATTCGGATCCCGTTGCGCAAGTACTCGGGGGCCTGGAATTCGACACGCTGCTGCTCGGACCACGTCATGTAATGCGGTCGGAACAGCGTGAGGTTTCGGCAAGCTTGCGTGGGCGACCAAGTAGGGGCCTAAAGCGGGAGGCAATCCGCAAAATGTTTGCGGGTGAGCTGTTCCTGCTCCCTGAAGTGGGGTTCGATGGTGTTTAACAGGCGCAAAAAGAAACTCGGGAGGTTCACGAACTCCTCTGATTCGGGATGGAGTTGGTAATGGAGAATGCAGATGGCAGCCCGGATTGCGGCCACATTGGGGTCATCGAGTTGCATTTCGCGGTGCCCCGTGCGCAGGGAGTCCCAGCAGACAGCATGTATATCGCTGACCGATTGCCGGGAAACGGTACCGGCACGGTAGCCCATGGCAATCTGGAGCGCAGTGGACGCAGCTTCCGGCATTTGCTGCTGTATCAGCGCCGAACAGTCGGGCATGAACGCCTCGCAGAACCTGACGTACTGCGATGACTCGCACGCCTCTTCGATCGCATTGAGCACGAGGTCGAGTCGTGCCGCCTCGGCCTCGCCATTACGGTTCATGTCGATAGACCTCGGCGATAATCCGGCGAACTGAAGTGCGACCAATCTGCAAACGGCGAGCGATTTCGGATTTGCTGGCTCCGGCTCGATGGAGTCTGCGCACTTCCGCAGCGTGGACAGCGGCGGTTGCCGGTCGGCCCAGCCGCTTCCCGTTTTGGCGGGCATGAGCCAGGCCCGCCCGGGTTCGTTCCCGCAAGATTTCCCGTTCGAACTCAGCGAAAATCGCTAGCAAGCCCGCCATCGCCCGACCCGCGGGCGTCGTCAGGTCCAGCGCCTCGGTCAGCGACACGAAGCCCACTCCGAGATGCTCCAGTTCCTGGAGGGTCGCCAACAGATCCGTTACCGACCGCCCCCAGCGGTCCAGCCGCCACACCAGCACCAGATCGATTTCCCGGCGACGGGCGGCCTCCAGCAGTTTCTCACGGGCCTCGCGCTTCACCGCACCGGAGTTCACCTCGCGGACTTGCAGGGCAATCGTCCAACCACGCCGGATGGCATACTCCCGCATGGCCCGATTCTGCATCGCCAAGGTCTGCTGATCGTTGGTCGAAACGCGGGCATACAGGCCCGCGCGAAACATTTTCGCCGGCCTGCGGTAGGGTCGAGCGCTGGCGCGGCGGCCCGTAGGCTCATCCTTGGCTTGTGTCCGAGGTTTCCCTCTTCGTGCCCGTTTAGGACTCGCCGTGGCCCCGTTTCCAGCGCCCGCCACATCGCACGTAGCGTGCGGATTTCCGGCACTACGCGCTCCTGCACAGTTCATAGCAAAGCTTATGAGACCTATCATGCTGGGGCGACTGCCGAGAGTGATCCATACGAAACGCGGTACTCTGAGAAGAGTCCCAGGGTTTCGTACAGCCATTCCCTGCTCCACCGCTTCCAGCCGAAACCTCGGCGCTGACACGCCTTGGCCAAGTGGCGCCGAATCTTTTTCTCTACCCAGTCTCGGATGAATGAGAAACATCGGCTGGAGTGGCCGACCGCGAAATAGGCCACCCAGCCCCGCAGGATCGGATTGATCTGTGCGATCACGCCGCCCACCGGCTGAGAGCGCGAGGCCCGGAAAATCTCTTTGAGCTTCGGATGGCAGCGTGCGCTGACTTCTTGGGCCGGCGGCAGACACGGCGAGCCGCGCCAGCGTGTCAAGGTAGTTCCACGGCATCCACGCCGACGGATCTTGTGGCAACTCCTCCGCGTGCCGGAGCAGTTCACTCAGGTAGTGGAAGGGATTGGCGCCATTCAACTCGCAGGTGTGGATCAGACTCATGAACAGATCGCCGACCCCGGCGCCGTTCAGCGTTTTGTAGAAGAGCGCGTTCTTACGGTTCAGGATCGCTTTCTTGAGGGCACGCTCGACAATGTTGTTATCGAGCGGGGTGCCGGGTTGCTCCATGAATAAGGTCAGCTTCGGCCAGTGATTCAGCAAGTAGGAGATAGCTTGACCCAGCCCGGAATTCGGTTCCATCTTATGCTCCGCGAACTGTGCTTCCATCCACTCATGCAGGCCGTTCATCAAGGGGCGGCTGTGCTCCTGATGGAAGCCCAGCCGTTCTTCTGGTGACAGTTCCCGTTCCCGTGTCAGCGCGTCGTTCCGATAAACGCCGCGCAGCGTCTCCAGCACATACCGGCATTCCTCCGGAAAGTTCTCCACCACCTCTACGAACTGCCGCCTTCCATGGGCCAGACAGTTGGCGTGCAGGACTTCTACCCCTTCCAGCTTCGGCGTGTTGCGCGACAGCGCATCGCACCGTCGAAAATCACACTGCTGGTGCTGGCGTAGGTCCCGGGTCGAGGGGTTTCAATTCAACTTGATAACCCAACCTTCGGAGTTCAGCCACAAGCCGGCGGCGCCGCTCCTTTAGAGCCTTGGGGTTCGGTTCGTAGCCCTTTTCAACGTAGTGAACGCCATCGTGTAGGACCTTCCATATGAGGCGGCAAAGCTGATGGGCGATTGCCCAGATGGCCTTTTTGTATCCCATGCGGGGTAGCCACCGGCGGAAGACGATTTGCGCCCGGCAGCCGTCTTTCTTTACCGCGGCGTGAGCGAGTTGATCCAGTAGTCGGTGCATCGTGCGATTCCCCTTGGCGGAGCGATTGCTGCTTGATTCGCCAGCACTTTCCTGCCTTCCAGGGCACACGCCCACCCACGACGCCAACTGGGCCGCAGATGGAAAAGCCGCGGCGGCCGGCCCGATCTCGGCGATAATCTGTTGCGCCGAATCAACTCCGATTCCGGGGATCTCGACTAGTCGAGCGACCGCTTCGTGGTGAGCTTGCAACGCCTCTGCGATCGTCTTCTCCAGTGTTGCCATCTGCGATTCGATCAGATTCAGACGATCCAAGTACAGAGACAACAACTGTCGGTGCAGCGGCCGAAGTTGTCCAGTCAGCGCGTCGCGGAGTTCTTCCTTGCTGGCATGCAGACGCCAGTGGCCCAAATCTGCCAGGCGGCCCGGATCAGATTCCCCGTCTGCCAAAGCCTGCAGAATGCGACGACCGCTTTTGCCCAGAAGATCGCTGAGCATACTGGAAAGCTTGATCTGGACCTCCTCCAGCAGATTCTCCAACTGGTTCTGTAAACGCACCCGGTCTTCCCTCAGTTGATATCGGGTCCGCGTGAGCGTTCGCCAGCTACGTTGTTCGGCTTCTGGCACGTAACTGAGGATCAGGTCGCCCGAAAGCAGGCGACTCACGATCCGCTTGGCATCCCGGAAATCCGTTTTGCGGCCTCGCGGCCCCCGATTGGATCTTGCCTACGCCAGGTGTAAGCGGTATTGTCCTTCCAGTGCCACCCACACTGGTTTCCAGTACTGCGCGGTCGATTCCATGGCGGCTTCCTGGACCCCGCGTTCTCTTAGCCACGCTGATAAGAGCTGAAGCTCGCTCGCGGTTGTTCCGAACCGGCGACATTCGAACTGCAACTCGGAGTCTCTGGCATTGGCGATTACCACCGCCAGCATCTTCTTGTGAACATCGATCCCCGCAATGTTGTATGCGGATTCCATAACGTCCTCCTGGCGAGGAGCGGAGAACGCACGCAGAATTTAATATGCACCGTCACGTGCTGCCGCGATTCCCGTCAGGGGCCGGCGCACACTTATTGGTTCAGAACCCGCGCGTTCGGATCAAACACATCTACGGCCTCAACTCATCCAGTGCGACGCAGATCTCATTCCGCTCCGGGCGGCGTACATCCTACCACCCACGGCTCGAGAACATTTTCATTTCTATTGGTGGCCAACGGCCCATCCGAACACATGTGGCGAAAGACTTAGCCAAAACACAAGCGGATTCGGCGCGTAGCGCGCTGCTACCCCAGGTGGGCTTTCATGCCGCGTTCGAGGCCGACCGCCAGCAGTTCATCAACAAGGGCGGCGCCAATTGGCTGGTTTCGATCGGCCTCCGTTGGAATCTGTTCAATGGCAACGGCGACAAGGCCAAGATCGAGGAATCGCGCCATTGGATGGAGCGTGCTCATGCCGACGAACAGCGGGTGGACTCGGCGGTGCGACTCGAGGTGCGTCGCGCGTGGGCCGACCTGCGGGCGGCCGAGCAGCGGATCGAGGTGGCCAAGGCGGCGGTCGCCGAGGCCGATGAAAGTCTCAGGATTACCCAGAACCGTTATGAGGCCGGCATGAACAACGTGACAGACCTTTTGCGGAACGAAACTGCGGTGCTGGAGAGCCGCACGCGGTACCTAGCGGCGGTGCACGATCAGCGCATCGCGGCCACGATGCTGGAATTGGCGGCGGGCCGCCTCTCGCCGTTGGAGCGACGCCCGCAAGCGCGCCAACCGGCTGTTCAGCTACGTGGCGACGAAACTGCCGGTTCTGCTACCTGCAACGGTGACGTTGGGCGTTGCGCCGCTGCTGTTTCTGCAAGTGATCTACGGGCAGTTCTGTGCATGGCCGACTCCTGCAGCGTCGAGTCCACGGCGCGGCTACCCCGCCGCCCATTGACTTCCTTCGCCATCGCTTCCGTGGCCGGGTTGGCCACCCCTGACAGCATCGTGGCCAAGTGTCCACCGCTCCCGCCTATACTCGGATCGGGACCGTCTCCAGGTGAGACTTCCACCGGGAGATAGCACGAAGGCCTTCCAGGGCTGCATCGATGTCCGCCTCCGTATTGAAGGCCCCAATCGAAAACCGCACCGCCCCATGGATGTCGGCGGTCCCGAGTTGTTGGTGTACGAGCGGCGCGCAATGGAGTCCCGTCCGGGTTGCGACGTTGTGGTCCACGTCGAGCATGGTTCCGACATCGCCGGCCTCCATTCCCTCGATATTGATCGTTACCGTGGGGAGGTGTCCCCGCAGGCTGTCACAGCAGTAGAGACGGACCCGGTCCACGTCCCGCAATCCATCCAGCAGCCTCGACGCCAGTCTCATCTCGCGCGCGTGAATGTTCTCGATCCCGTTGGCTTCGAGCCAGTCCTGGCCCGCCCACAGCGCCGCGACGCCGATCATGTTCGGCGTCCCGAATTCCATCCGCCATGGGTACTCTTCCAAATGGTAGGGATCGGCCGACCGTACTCCGGTTCCGCCGCTGCGGGTTTGCCGGATGGTGACGTGCTTGCGCACGCACATGCCGCCTATTCCCATCGAGCCCATCAGCGATTTGTGCCCGGTAAACGTCAGCACATCGATGTTCATCTCCGTCATGTCGATGGGGACTACGCCGGCAGTCTGGGCTGTGTCGATGGCGAAAGTCACGCCCCGTTCGCGGCAGATGCGGCCGATTTCCTTCACTGGCTGCACGGTTCCGATCACGTTCGACCCATGGTTCACGATCACCAGGCGGGTATTCGGACGGAAGGCTCGCGCGATGTCGTCGGGATCAATGAAGCCAGCGCCGTCAAACGGCACGAACGTCGCCGTGACGCCGCCGTCCCGCACCAGGTGGTTGACGGGCCGAATCACCGAATTATGTTCGAGAGTGGTGGTGATGACGTGATCTCCCGCAGCCAGGAGCCCGGGAATTACCAGATTCAGAGCGTCGGTGGCGTTGTAGCCAAAACAGAGCCGTTCCGGCGCGTTCTGATCGCCCCCGAAAAACCGCGTCAGACGCTGGCGCAGCCTGTCTAGAAGGGAGCCTGCCTCCAGAGCCAGGTCGAAACCGCTTCTGCCGGGATTCACGCCGGTAGACCGGTAGAAATCCATCATGTACTGGTACACGCTCTGCGGCTTTGGCCATGCCGTAGCCGCGTTGTCCAGGTAAATCAGTTGGCTGTTGATTTGGTCCATAAACCAATCTCAGAAGCCGGGCGCCCTCGGAGCGGGCTGCATGCCGTTCTCCGCCCGATCCAGGTACCACCCGTTTCAATCGGCATATTCAAGATCCTTAACTACCAAAAAGCAGTGAACTTCCTTTATAACCGGCTTTCACGTGTTGTGGGGCAGGGTGCGGGCACTCGATAACATTGGAGGCCGGATTCACTTCGCTGCACCGGCCGCGACGCCATCCACCGCCCGGCGCAAACGCCGATTGACCTCACGAGCCATCGGTTCCATCACCGGATTGCCCACGATGGCCAGCATGTTGGCTGCGTCCACCGCGCCCACGAACAACTTCCCGGCGCCTTCATAGACAACGGCGTTGCAGGGAAGCAACAACCCGAGGTCGATGTCGTGCTGAAGTGCCTGGTGCGCGAGCGAAGGGTTGCAGGCACCCAGAATCAGGTAGCGCGGGAATTCGACGCCCAGCTTCTCATTCAGTTTCGCTTGTATGTCGATTTTGCAGAGCACGCCAAACCCTTCGCTCTTTAGCCCGGCCTCCAGGCGCTCCACGGCATTCTCGAAGGAGTCATCCACGCTCAAGACGTATCCATAATCCAGGTCTTGTGGAGCCTGCATGAGATTTCACCCCCTTTCAGAGGATAGCCCTGGACTGATCGTTCGCACCAACCGTCAATACCGGGCAAGGTGCGTGGCGTACGGTGCGCAGCGTGGTCGTGCCCAAAACCATTCCGTCAAAAAACCGCCGCCGCGGCGCTCCAAGAACCACCAAGTCATAGGGCTCCTCGGTAGTGAGCCTGACGATCTCCTCGGAGGCGTTTCCATGGCGGACCAGTTCCCGAATGTCACACCGTGCCCGCTCCTCTCTAGGCACCCAACTGCAAAGATCCGGAACGGAATTGGCGCCGGACACCTCCTTCACGTGGAACAGTGTCAGGCTCGCGTCGAAGCAGACGCTGATGCCGGCTGCAAACGCCAGGGCGCGGCGCGACAATTCAGTATCGTCTACCGGACAGAGGACCCGCCGAATCGGATCGCGCGGCGCGGACCGGACCGTCAACACGGGCACCGGACTCTCCCGCAATACCCTTTCCGCCACGGACCCTAACATCCAGCGGTTCAAACCGCTTCGCCCATGAGTGCCCATGACGATCAGATCTGCCTTCTTGAGGGCAGCCAACTGTGTGACGCCATCGGCTGGCAGGGCATCCATGGCACGAGCCTGGACACCTTGCGAGGTCCCTAAGCTGGCCTCGACGAACGATCCGAGCGACTGTTCGGCGAAAGCCAGGGATTGCCGGAATTCCTTTTGCAGTTCCTCCAGCCGGCCTGACGTGAAATATGGCGGCGCCTCAAACCAGTTGGCATACATTGCCACCAGATTGCCATGTCCACAGTGTTCCGCCAGCATGTACGCAGTTCGCAGGGCGTGCGCGGAAATCCCGCTGAAATCAACCGGGACCAGGATTGTCTCGAAGGTGTGTGCTTGCATGACGGGCTCCATTGACGATGATGCAGCCGCGGCGTAGGAGGTGACAGCGACCGAGCCTGTCACGCGGCGCAGGACATCTGCATCTTGCTCTTCGAGAGGTTGTGAGATGCCAAAACTGTTGGTGGCCTTATGGCTGTGTGGAGTGGCCGCGGGGCAAGCGTTGCCAGGCACAGACCACCTCACGGACTCGACGCCGCGGTCGGCTAGCAACACCGCTAAGGCATCGCACGCACCTCGCTTCCCATGGCACTACATGCGGCGCCTCGGCGAAATGGAAGTGAACTTGGCGGTACGGCTTTCGTCGATCGGAATTCGGGACACTGGCCCTGACGGCAAGGCTGAGGGTGGCCGGGTCCAACAGGCCGCCGCGAAGACCCATCCGGGCACTGCAGTTGAACGCGTGGCGGCCAAATGAAGTGGACGTGCAAGGAGACTCAAAAAACCCAAGATGAGTTTCGCGTCACCATTCATGACGGCTCAGGCGAGTTTCGCCTTCAACTGCAGGGGAATCTTGGCCCCGCCGAATCACGGGAAGTGGAATCTTGCTGGAGAACCGCCGCCTCCACAATTGGCGGCCGGCGTTTCATCGTGGATCTTTCCTTGGTCCAGTCTCTGCACACCCCGGCGGCCGAGTTGCTGTCGCGAATACGAGATAGCGGGGCCGAACTTCGGGGCGGCAGCCAGCGCCTCGCAGACGTCACCGGGGCTGAGGGCGGTCTTGTAGTTCCGCCTACAAAGCCGGACGCGCTGCTCTCTCTGTCGCGCTTTGCGACACTGGCAGCCTGCCAGATGCTCCGCGTCAGGATGTGGGCACGTTAGTCCAGGCCCGTGTCACCACCGGTCGAATTCCGCATCTTTAAGGGATAGGAGCGATGTTGCGCGCTCAAAGGATCGGATACTCGACAGAGCGGTCTCAAATCTCGTGGGATTTGAGCGTGCCCGGTAAACGAAAATCCGACGCAGAGCTCGCGGTTGCCCTCTTGACAGGCGATGAAGCGGCCTTCACAGAGTTCGTCAAGGCATTTCACGCGAGGCTCTCGCAGTACAGCTTTTTAATGTGCGGATACCGCGAAGATGCCGAAGAGGTCGCCCAGGAGACCTTGCTGAAGGTGTTCGAAAGTGCCGACCAGCTCCAAGATCCGAGCCGGCTGAAGTCGTGGATCTTTCGTATCGCGAAAAACGAGTGCTTCATGAAGCGGAGGAAAAGCGTATTCGCGCCCAAAGTGGAGTTGTCGCTGGATGAACTGAAACCCGTAAGGTTCGGTGATGGCGAGTCCCGTGGAATTGAGATCGCCGACTGGACTTCGCTCCCAGACGACCTCGTCCTCGATGGCGAGCTGCAGCAGGCCTTGACAGGCGCGATTCGAGAGTTGCCGGAAATCTATCGCAGCGTCGTTTTGTTGCGCGATGTCGAGGAGTTGACTACCGAGGAAACCGCGGAGGTGCTTGAGATAAGCTCCGACACCGTAAAAACCCGCCTGCATCGTGGAAGACTGGCCCTTTCGCCAGCAAATGGACCAATACCTCAGAACCAGAGCGAGGGGGGACATCCGGCATGAACGATAACGACTGCAGCCGTGTCTTTGGACTCCTGTCGGAATACCTGGACCGGGACCTCGCACCTGCGACGTGTGAGGAACTGGAGGATCACCTGCGCGGCTGCCCTGAATGCGTGGAGTTTGTGCGAAGCCTGAAGCGCAACATTCAACTCTGTCGTCAGCTCGGGGAATGCATGCCGGCGCCGCCTCTTGGTCAGGAGGTCATGGCTGGTCTTCGCCGCGCTTACGAAGAAATGCTCGCCAGGAGGCGCCTCTCGAAATAGAGGCTACTGCCTTCTCCTCCAGCGGCCCTTTCAGATCACGGGCGCATATGGTCGGAAGAGATCCGTCGAGAAGTAGCGCTCCATTCGGTCTGGGAAGACCGTCACGATCTTCGCGGGCCAAATGGATTCTGCGGCGATCATGGCCGCCCGATAGTTCAGGCCTGAGCTTGGCCCAACGGGAAATCCGAGGCGAATCAGCTCGCGCGTCGTTTCCAGGGCCTCGTCGTCCGCGACCTCGATCGTAGTCAGACTCAGATAGTCCGATTCGCGGAAGAGTGACGATTCGCATTCCAGAACGCCCGGAATGCGACAACTGAAGCTGCAGCACTCCGGTTCTCGCGTCCGGTCCAGTTCAATCGGGCGCGCAAGAAACGCTCGCTGAATGTGTCGCTCGCTGCTGCAGCCTTGCATGAGGCCAACCAGGGTGCCACCCGTCCCGACTCCGCTGACTACGGCGTCCACAAGGTGTCCCGGGATCTGCTCCAGAACTTCGCGTGCAGTTCCAAACTGGTGAGCTTCCACGTTCTCGGGATTGGAGAATTGACGTGGAAGAAAACCGCCCATTTCAGCGGCCAAACGCTCGGACTCCCTGATGCATCCGCGGATGCCCTCATCGTGGCTGCTGAAGTGAACCGTTCCCCCGTATGCGCGAATCATCAGGGCTCGTTCATTGCTCACACCCTTTGGGACTACGGCGATGAATCGTACGCCAAGCTGTGCACAAACCAGCGCCATGGCAATGCTCGTTGATCCGCTGGACGCTTCAATCACGGTACTGCCTGAGTTTATTTGGCCTCGCCGAAAGGCGTTTCCGAGGATATATCGCGCGATGCGATCCTTCGTCGAACCGCTAGGATTGAGGAACTCTAGTTTGCACCAGATCACAGGCGCCTTGGCTGTCAGTTGAATGGGCACCAGCGGCGTCATCGGCATGTCGGCCGGATATCGGTTCAGGGCAGGAACGATATTGGCTATGTTGAACGCTTCCATGGGCTTCTCCACGGCTGTACTGGCAGAGGCAGCGACTGCCGGCCGGGTTTACGATGCAGGTACGCCTCTATCGACAAGCCGCGATCTTCAGTGTTTTCTACACGCCTACTGTAACAGGTATACCTACCGTTTAGTCGTGAATCTGAATCAGCCCATTATGGGCCAGATGTTGTTCTTTGGAGGCCACTATTTCCCCAAAAACCTCCCGCAGCCTCAACAGTCCAAGCCGATCGGCCATGCGGAAACGCCGCCGGTAATGCGTCAGCATCCTTCGTACCGTACCCGGATATAAAGCAATGGTTCTGGAAGCAGGAAGCCAGTGCCGTATCGGGTGCCGGGGAATAATGGGCACGCCTCCCAACGCAAGAACTTCAGCGGCGAGTGCCGTAGCGTTCTTCAGAGCGGCGGCTGCGCACACGGCAATTTGCCGACGCACTACGGGATAATCCTTCCCCGAAAGGCAAGTTGCCTTGCGCATGCAGGCATCAGCCGTCTGAAATTCACGCAGAATATCTCCGTTGAGCAGTTCGACGATGCGCCTGATTGCACTATCCTGGTATGGCTTCATCGCTAATGCGCCTCAAAACCCATTCGGTTGCTTGCTGGGGGCGATGGTCGTCGATTCCCTTGATGCAGACATCAAAGCCCTCCATTCTGCTTTGGCCCGAAGACTGGAGTCGGATCTCAACCGAGCCAGTATCCGGGGTTACACCGGGGAGGTATAGCACCTCCGATATTTTGCCTTCCAGCCAGCCCGGCAAGCATAGATGTATCTTACACCTACGATGACATAACGCTCATTAGCTGGCAAGGGGAAGAAAAACGTGGAATTCTTTGCCGATTGTGTTCCAACGCTGTGCCGATGGCGAATTCCTATTTCCGAGCTGGCCGGGCGGTTATGCGCGGCGTGAGGTCCTTCCGCGCTTGTCCAACCTCCAGAAACTCCCCGACGAACAGGATGTGTCTGTTTACAGGGAGGCTCCGGTAATTGACCTCATCAAGAAAACGTGAGACAGTGCTCCGCACCACCTTTTGGTTGGCCAGATCGCCAGCGTCGCATACCACGGCCACCGGCGTATCGCCCGGGTAGAAGCGCTTCAACTGCGCGAAAAGGGACGGGTAATCGAGGTTCATCGTGTAGAAGACCATGGTGCTTCCGGCCACCATCAGTTTCTCGTTAACGTCCGCGCGGCCCGGCCAGTCGCCCATTGTCAGGATGACGGCGTTTGTGTCGTAACCGTAGGGCGGGCTCATTTTTAGGCGCCTCCGACTATTTAGTGGCTTCGGGGGCCAGGTCGAGGCCGCCACAGTGGAAGTAGATGGCGTGCACGAAGTTGCGCCTGTTCCGAAAGCCCCGCGCCGTGTACTTCACCCACTGGATCTTGGCGTTGATGGACTCGCTGGCCGCGTTGGTGATCCGATGCCGCGAGTATGTGATGATGTTCTCGAAACGACGCTTCAGCATCCGTCCCACTTCGATCATCGGTTGTAGACGGCTCCGCGCCGCCCAGTTGTGCCACCAACGAAAATGCTCCCTCGCCGGCCGTTCGTAAACGTAGCCATACAGCGCCATGGCGGTCTCTTTCAGCACCCAAGCCCGCGCCGTCTTCAGTCCGCTCTTTCTTAGTTCGGCGAACTCTCGCCGGTCTTTCGGTTCCATGGCTGCCGGGTTCCTGAGCCAGTCGTAGCGCGTCCCCGTCAGACGGTCATCGCCAGCCGCTCGCAGAGTCTTGTTCTCCTTCCGCCGCACTCGGTCTACAGCTTCCCCCAGATGCTGCGCCACGTGAAACTTGTCGAAGACGATCTTGCCGTCGGCTTCCGGCAGATGTTCCCGGACCGAAGCAATGTAGGGATCCCACATGTCCATTGCCACCGCTTCGATCCCCGCGATCTGCTCTGCCGTCAGCGTCTCCCAGAACCCATCCAGGCTGCTTTGCCGCCGCTCCTCCGCCACGTAGAGCACCCGACCCCGCACCACATCATTCACCAGGGTCAGGTAGCTCTGCCCTTTCCGGAACGCTTTCTCATCGATGCCGATCTGGTTGACCGTTTCCGCCTTCCGCCGTCCCAACCCGCCGCTGGACGGCGCGTTCCATAATGCCGTGGATCTGGTCCCAACTCAGTCCCAGTTGCCCGGCCACGGCCTTCTGGCTGGCCTCCTTCAACCACTCAATCGCCAGCGCTTCGAACAGGGCTGTGAACCGGCTGGACGGCTCCGCGGCGAACTCGTCCCGCCATGGCGCCACTCGCAAGGCACTGGTTGAAGCGCTGCCGGTCCAGGGTGAGTTCGGCTGCATCGCGTTCCAGGCCCTCGATACCCAGATCGTATTGCCGGGAGTAGATCTTCTCAACCATCTCCCAGAACTTGCCCTGTTCAGCGGCGCATTCGGAAGCCTCCGCTGCTCTCTGAGCCAGAGGATGAATGCGCTCGAGCGGGAACTGCCGGAAGATGAAACGGATCTGGCGCGCGTACTGAGTCCGTATGCCGCCCGCCGCGGCTTCTCCCCGGCCGCAGACGGGACATTCAAAGTCCCCGAATTCTACAACGGTCAGCGGCGCCTGGAGATTCCCTGCTTCGTGGACACCGGGGCGCACCAGACGTTCGGTCAAATTTGCCGATGCGGCTTGGGGTGCCGGTGGGGCAAGTTCGCTGTGCCGGGCTAGCAAATAGAACGCCGGAACGCCTGCCAGCAGGCCCGTCACGCACACGGCAAAGAGACTCCGCAGCCCGATGATCTGCGTTGCCGGTTCCGGCTCCGGTTCGGTGCGAGCCACGTTCACGAGGGCAAGAGCGAACAGCGCGGTCATCACCACGCCGGAGGTCACGCACCACGCGCAATAGGCATGGATCACGAAGGCTTGCAGATACTCCAGACAAAGAGAGAATACGAAGCCAAAGCCGGTCATGCCCGCCAAGGCGTACCGCAACCACCTCGCGATGAGACCGGAAAACAGCGATTCGGCGATGATGACGATTGCCAGCAGCGAATACCCGAGCACGCCGAACAACGGCGTCGAGACGCCCCACAGAGTGGAGTAGGCGCTGGCGCGTACCGCGTCACAACCCGTCCCGATGCAAACCATCGGGCGCGATGGGGACGTGTAGGTATAGAGCAGGCAAAGCGAATCGAAAAGCCCGAGCAGGCTCAACGCCAGTGTTATCGATCTGCGCATAAACGACATTCCCCTTAGCGATCTCGCGCCGGTCGATGCGAAAGCCAAAGGGCCGCGGCACGCCGGCGCGGCGGAATGCGGCAAGTGCCACCGCGGACGCATGCTCGGCGACCAGTGGAGCATCTGGAAGATGAGCGCGCACGCGGACGCATGGGCCGTGCTGGCAAGCGCCAAAGGGAAGGAACTTGCAGCAGCCAAGGGCATCGCCGACCCGCAGCATAGCCTGGATTGCCTGAAGTGCCATACCACTTCACGGAACGGCGCGCGCCTCGCCAGCTTCGCTCCCGATGAAGGCGTGGGCTGCGAAGGATGCCACGGACCGGGGAGCGACTACATGCCTGAAGCGATCATGCGCGATCCTCGTTCGGCGATGGCCGCGGGCTTGCGGACGCCCACGCGGGAAGACTGCGTGACGTGCCACCAGGAAAACAGCTTCGATTTCGATGCGGCGATGAAGAAGATCGCGCATCCTACTAAGCCTCCCAAGGCTGCCCAGGACCCGCGATACAAAACGCCGCTGCGCATGGCCCTGCGGCCCGATGGGCGTGAGATCTACGTCACCTGTGAAGCTTCCGATACCGTGATCGTCGTCGATCCCGCCGCCCGCGCGAAAATCGCGGAAATCGCCGTTGGCGGCAATCCCACCGGCGTGGCATTCACTCCCGACGGCCAGCGAGTATTCGTGACCGATCGCCTGGATGACACGGTCTCGGTAATCGACACGGCAACGCGAAAGGTAATCGCGACGATGAAGACCGGCAACGAGCCGCACGGCGTGCTGGCCGGCCCCGCCGGCAGACTGCTCTACGTGCTGAATACTTCTTCGAACGACATCTCGGTATTCGACATCGCATCGTTGAAATGGGCCAAGAATCTGAGCGCCGGCAACGGGCCGTGGTCGCTTGCCATGTCGCCCGACGCGCAGCAGATTCTGGTCACTAACATGAAATCGAAATTCGCTCCGCTGCGGCAGCCGTTCGAATCCGAGGTGACCGAGATCGAAACCGGGCACGGCACGGTTGAGGATCGCGTGAACGTACCGGGTGCGAACCTGATGATGGGAGTGGCTTGGCATCCCAGCGGCAAATTCGCCCTGGCAACACTCAATCGCACCAAAAGCACCGTTCCCATGACGCGCCTCATGCAAGGCTGGACCATCACCAACGGCCTCGCGGTGGTCTGGCGCGACAGCGGCGTCGACGAGGTCTTGGTCGACGAACCGGCC
>Ga0335081_10008700_pt1 | contig 16283 bp, 10 predicted proteins | sample Lox_Sample_35_FD_206713 | JGI IMG/M metagenome (GOLD analysis project Ga0335081, IMG submission 206713) | Soil microbial communities from Loxahatchee National Wildlife Refuge, Florida, United States - Lox_Sample_3.5 | ecosystem: Environmental > Terrestrial > Soil > Wetlands | place: USA... | reverse complement strand
GAGCCGTGCGTCAATCTTGAATATGTGAGGGCAGAGCGGCGCCAGTGCCCCGATCACCAGGGCGCCCAAAGTGCCTATTCCGCTGTAGAACACCAGTGAGGTCGCGATGACATCCGCCGCCTCTTTCGGGCGCCCCGCGGCCAAATCCTGCGCCACAAAACGCAGCGTCGCGGCGGAGAACCCGAGATCGAGCACCATCATGGCGCCGCCCATCGACATCGCCAGAAGATAGACGCCGAACGCCGTCGCTCCCAGGTGCCGGATGAGCACCGGATAGCTTGCCAACAAGACGACGGCGGGCGCCACAAAGCCAATGAGCCCATGCACGGCGTTCCGCGCTACGTTCACGCCGCCCACCTGCCTTTCGACCACTCGACCAGCTCTTCCATGCCCTCATCGATCGCAACCGAGGGCCTCCATCCGAGATACTCGGCGGCCTTGCAGATGTCGGCGATGAAGACCTTTTGATCCCCCGTGCGAGGCGGACCCGAGGTGTACGTCATGGGGAAGCCGTACTCGGATTCGAGCAGCACGAACAGCTCGACCAGCGACAAGCTGGCCCGCGGACCGCCGCCGATGTTGAACGCCTGCCCAAACGCCAGGCTTTCGCGCGGCATCTTGGCGATGGCGCGATAGCACTCGATCAAATCCGAGACATGCAGCAAATCTCGCACCTGCTTGCCGCCGCCGCTGATGCGAAACTTGCGGCGCTCGACGCCCATCTGCACGAAATATGAGACCCAACCCTGATCTTCGGACGCGTACTGCCTGCCGCCATAGATGCTGGATTGCCGCAGCGCCACGGTGCTCAACCCGTAGACGCGGTGGTAGTCAAGCGCATACTGATCGGCCGTGCCTTTGGAGCAGGAGTATCCACCGTGAAGATGGATGGGCAGGTCCTCGCCCAGGCCTTCCGGAAAATCAGGCAAACGGTAGCGCGTGGCGTCCTCGGCGACATCCAGGTCGCGCAGGTCGCCGTAGACCTTATTCGTACTGGCGTAGATCAGCTTGGCTTCCGGCAGGAACCGCCGCGTGGCTTCGAGGACGTTGAAGGTGCCGAGCGCGTTGGTATCGAAGTCGTAGCGAGGATGATCAATCGACGCCACCAGCGACACCTGGCCGGCCAGATGCAGCACGATGTCGGCATCGCCATGCGCCTGCCAGTACGCATTGACCTGGTCGGGGAAACGCACATCCAGATAGTCGACGCGCAATCCGAAGCGCTCCCGCAGATGTTCCTGGTTGTACTTGGCGCCCGGTCGGTGGAAGTTGTCGGCCAGCACACAGCGGTCCCCCGCGCGCACCAGCGTCTCGGCGGCGTTGGTCCCGATGAAGCCTGCACCGCCCGTGATCAGCCACTTCACGCGGATAGCTCCTTGACGGCAGCCGGCTTGTACGACTCAATGGTGCGAGCCAGTCCTTCGGCGAGACACACCCGCGGCCGCCAGCCTAACTCGACGTGCGCTCTGGTGGGATCGGAGACCAGATACGGCGGGTCGCACCGTCCGCGGGTCGCGCGATCGAACCAGCACAGACGCGCAGGCGCGCCCATCATCTGGACGATCTCTTCGACCGTCCGTCGCACGCTGCGCGCCTCGGCCGGACCTGAGCCGATGTTGTATACCTTCCCAACGGCGGCCGGAGCGGTGAGACCCAGCCGTAGCGCGTCCACGACGTCTTCCACAAAGACGTAATCGCGCACCTGGCTGCCCAGCGTGAGCCGGATGGGCTCGCCCGCTTGCGCCCGGAGAATCGTGTAGGGCACCAGCTTGACCGCGCTTTCACCGGGCCCATAAATGCTGAAGGGCCGGAACGTCACCAACGGCAGACCCTCCAGGCGATGGAGAGCGTCCAGCAGCATCCATCCCGCAGCCTTCGAAGCGCCGTACAAATTGGGCGCGCCCAGAGGCGTTGATTCATCCATGGGCTGCGCCTGCGGGTGGTATTCGAATCCGCTGCCCACGTGCACAAAGCGTTCCACGCCGTGGGTCATGGCCAGGCGCGCCAGCGTGGCAGTCGCAAGCATATTCACAGCTGCCACGTCATCCAACGTTTCCGCCTCTGCCGAAACGCCCGCGGCCGCTAGATGAATCACCGCAGAGAAGCGAAACTGGCGGAAGAGTTTTCCGAGCGCTACTCCATTCCGCAGGTCGATGCGGAGGTGCCGCTTATCCTCCTCGACGCGGCTCTTGTGGAATACGCTCACCACATCGAAGCCCTGGCGCACCAGCGACCGCACCAGGTGGCTGCCGACGAATCCCGAAGCTCCTGTCACCAGAATCGGATTCATGCCCACACCCTCCAGGGCGCACGGCCCGAGCTCCACAACTTCTCCAGCAGCATCTTTTCCCGCAGTGTGTCCATCGGCTGCCAGAAGCCTTCGTGATAGAAGGCCATCAGCTCGCCCTCGCGCGCCAGCGCTTCCAGCGGCTCGCGTTCCCATATGGTCTCGTCGCCGGCGATGAAGTCGAGCACTCCCGGTTCAAGGACGAAAAAGCCGCCGTTGATCCAACCCTCGCCGGTTTGCGGCTTCTCTGTAAACTCGACGATCTGGCCGCCGCCATTGAGTCGCAATCCGCCAAACCGCGCCGGCGGCCGTACGGCTGAAACAGTCGCGAGTTTCCCGTGCGACCGGTGAAATTCGACAAGATCGCAGATGTTGATGTTGGCGACGCCGTCGCCGTAGGTGAGCAGGAAAGTTTCGTTTCCGATCCACTCGCCGAGGCGCTTGATGCGCCCGCCGGTATCGGTATGGAGGCCCGTGTCCACCAGATGCACACGCCAGCCCGGCTGGCGCTTATGGTGCATGACAGTGTCGCCGTTGCAAAGATCGATGGTGAGGTCGTTGTTCAGGGCGTAGAAATTCAGAAAGTAATCTTTAACGCACTCGCCCTTGTACCCCAGCGCGACGACGAACTCGGCGAATCCATAGTTGGCATAGATGTTCATGAGATGCCACAACATGGGCTTGCCGCCGATCTCCACCATGGGCTTCGGTTTGATCTGCGTCTCTTCCGCGAGACGCGTTCCAAGTCCGCCCGCCAGAATCACCGTCTTCATGCCCTGCCCGTTACGCTCCGGCCTTTGCGCCCTTGCCCTGCTTGTAATATTTGGCGTAGTGCGCGTAATAGTAATAGCTTTCGCTCGTGTCCTGACGCACTTCGTTCAGGACCACGCCCAGCGTATTGGCGCGCAGCCGGGCCAGAATTGCCAGCACGGACGATGCCGCCTTGCGCGGCGTCTGTCCCGCGCGTGTCACCACCACCACTCCGTCAACGGCTGTCGCCATTTCGAGCGGCTCGGCAAAACCGAGCAGCGGCGGCGCATCCAGTATGATCAGGTCGTATTCGCGAGAAGCTTCGTCCAACAATTGCGTCAGCCCCTGCCCCATCAAGTCGGCGGCGATGTGCGAAGGCGGTCCGGCCGGAAGAATGTCGAAGTGCGTAATGCCCACTGGCGTCAAAACTGCGTCCCGCCAAGGCAGTCCCGACACCAGTACGTTAGATAACCCGATGGAGCCCGGCATCTGGAATCGCCGGTGCACGCTCGGGCGGCGCATGTCGCCGTCGATTAACAACGTTTTCTGCCGTTGTGCCGCGTGCGTAAGCGCCAGGTGGGCCGCAATAGTGGACTTCCCTTCCCCCGGCGATGCGCTGGTTATCAAGATCGAATGCACACGCCGGTCGAAATCGGCAAGCAGAATCGAATTCCGCAGGGCGCGCACGGCTTCCCGGTATGCCGTCGAAACGGGGTCTTCATCGGCGCGCGCCAACGCCACACTCGGGCCAGGGCCCTTCCCATTCGTCGCGACCACGGGACTGATCTGCGTTCGCCAGGGCTTTACCATGGGCAGCGAGCCAATCACTTCTGTATTCAGCAGGCGCGGCACCAGGTCGGGATCCCGGACTGTTTTATCAAGCGAATCGCTCACAATCGCCGCGCCGGCGCCCATCACCGTCGAAAGCAGCAGCGCTACCAGCAGGTTCAGCCCAAGGCGTGGAAAAACCGGCTTCATTCCCGGGCGCGCCGCGTCGGCGATGCGAATCGAGCTGTCCTGAAAACTGGCGTTGATGCCGGCCTCTTTGATCTTGCGCACCAGCTCGTCGTAGACCTTGCGATCGCCTTCCGCCTCGCGCTTGAGCGACTGGTACTCGAATGAGCGCGCGTTCAGCTGGTCGAATTGCGCTTTGGCCTCGGCCACCGCACGCGCCAGCATGCGTTCCCGATTGGCCGATTCTTCAAATTCCGATTCCACGCGTTGCGCGATGTTGGCGCGCGTCACCTGGAGCTGCCGGTCGATCTCCGCCACCTGCCCGGCGGCTTTCTTGTATTCCGGGTGGTTCACGCCGTAATGCGCTTGCGCCTCGGCGAACTTTTCCTGCATTTCGTTCTGCCGTTCCAGCAACTTCTTCAGCGCATCACCCTGCGTCGAGACCTGCGCCGCCGCGAAACTGCCTCCGCGCACCGAGTTGAACGCGGCTTCCTTGCGCACGCGGTCCGCCTGCGCATTGGTGTATTCGGTGTTCAATTGCAGAAGCCGCGCCGAGAGGATATTGGTCTTCTCTTCCGGATTGATCACGTTCAGTTCGCGCTCGAACTGAAACAGCCGCTGCGTGGAAGATTCCATCTTGGCCTTCAGCTCTTCCAGTTCCTTCTCCATGTAAGACGCCAGGTTGGTGGAAGACCGCACGCGCAGGTTGTAGGCGTGCTGCAAGTATGAATTGGCGATGGCATTGGCCACATCCGCCGCCAGGTGCGCATCCGGCGAGCGGTAACTGATGAGCAGCAGATAAGTATTCGGCGGGCGCGTGACCTTCAGCCGGCGCAGCAGAATGGGCGCGCCTTCCACTTGAGCCGTGCTCAGTTGCGGCAAGTCTCGAAACTGCTGCTCACGCTCCAGCAGCTTGTATTTCTGAGCAACCGGCCGAAGAACGGCGTCGGCTTCGATCAGCCGGACCTGCGTGGCCAGGAATTGATCGGAATCGTTGTCGCTGGCTCGCACAGCGGCGTCGCCGATTACGCCGGCGGGCGCCTGCCGGTCGATGTCGATCACCGCCGTGGATTCGTAAATCGGCGTCACGCGCGAAGAGACGATGAGCGTAGCCAGCTCACACGCGGTGATGAAGGCCAGGATCTTCCAGCGATGGCGCCGCAGCACCCAGAGATGATGGGCGAACGGCGGCGAGGCATCGTCGGCATCCCGCTCATGAGTCGGCCAGTTCGGGTACGCCGGCATCCGCACATCTTCGATCGGTGCGGGGAGATTTCGCTGCATAGGCTACCGCCAGATGAGCAGCCCGGACGTGGTGGCGGCTCCGAATCCGACAATCTTCTCCAGCGCTGACGCGCTCAGCCGTCGCCCTTTGTCGTCGGGTACGTAAAAAATATCGTCAGCCATCAACGCCACATCAGGCGATTTGCGGCCAATGATCTGATTCAGCGGCACGGGGATTTCTTCCTTTTCCTGAGCGCCTGGCTTGAGGCGGTAGATGTAGGCCTGCTTGGAGGAAAACGGAGCCAATCCGCCGGCCAGCGCCAGCAGCTTCAGGACGCTGGTCTCTTTGCCGTCTTTCAGCGTGAATGCGCCGGGATTTTTTAAATTCCCGAGTGCGTAGAGCCGGGCCGCTTCCGGCACGCGGATCTCCTCGCCGCCCACAAGCCGTCGGTTCAACTCGGGGTGGTCGCCTTCCAGCAGCGCCCGAACCGCAATGTGTTCGGTTACGGTTTTCCCGTCGGCAGCGGCGCGCGTCAGCAGAATCTCGGAACCCGCTTCCGGAGCCAGACCGTCTGCCCGTGTCAGCGCGTCGAGCAAATGGATGTTACCGGTTGCTTGAAAGGTCACCGGATGCTTCACCGCGCCCGCCACACTGACCGGCCGGCTGCGATATTCGACCACCGTAACCGTGACTACCGGGTCAACCAGGATCTGCTCGGCGCTCAGTGCGTCGGCAATCGCGCCTTCCAGCTCCCGGGGCATCAAACCTGCGGCAGGAATCGCGCGCTTCAGCATCGGCAGCCGGATCTGCCCTTCCTGGCTGACTCGGACCGTCCGCGTCAACTCTGGCGAGTCATAGACGGCAACGGCGATCAAATCGTCGGCGCCGATCTTTTGCGCGGGCAGGTTGACGTTCGCCATCTCCGCGCCCTGATCCGCGCGCAGCCCGGCCAGACACACGAAGACACTCGACGCCGCGAGAAGCCATTTCATAGGTGCTCAAATCACTAGTGCAGGCGTTTCTGGTTGGCTCTCAGCCAAAATGCGGGCCGGACAAGCGGTGTGCAAGGAATTGCCGGAACGAGCCGTGCCCTCTACGAGCTACGCGTTTGCAAGCCGACTGTCTCGCGTCCATAGGGTCGAAGTCACGCGCCATCGGAAGACGTGCGATCCCGACCGGCGTGCTTGCCAGGTCACACGGCGTCGGGGGGTTGCCGACAAACGACTGGCCAGCTCGACCGGTCAAAACTCCTATACGACAGAGGCGCCATCGCACAGAAGGATCTTGAGGTCGCGGAAGCCTGCGAGACCAAGCCACGGCCGCCCCTTCAGACTACTCTCGAACACCTCCGCGTCCTCGGAGTTGATCCGAATCGGCCTCTCCGGAGCGGCACTTTATAAACTTTTAATAGGATCTTTATGCTTTCTTTATGTCTTTCGCCGTACACTTCTCGAATCGCTTTGGCTTACCCCGTTTGAAGCCCTTCTAATCCGGCCGTTGCCGGTCAGGCCCCGACGCCTCATCCCCATTTATTTTTTTCCGCGCGGGACACCTGTATCGTGCCGCGCACAGAGGAGAGTTGCGCTCCACATTTGTGTGAGGAGAACATTATGGTAAAAGGATATTCCATCGCGTTGCTTGCCGCCTTTGGCATTCTTTCCCCGCCGGCCGGCGCTCAGTCCACCTTCGGTAGCATCGTCGGGGTCGTGCGCGACCCAACGCAGTTGGTCGTGCCCGGCGCGATCGTGACGCTGCGGAGTCTCGACGAAAATAACACGCGCGCCGCCACGGTCGGGGGCGACGGCGTATTCGAGTTCGTCAATCTCAAACCCGGGCGCTACTCATTAGCGGCAGTGGCCGAGGGTTTCGCTGACTTTGTTGTGCCGTCAGCGCAACTAGAGGCGCGGCAAACGCTGCGCATCGACATCGCGCTGGCTCTCAAAAGCGCATCCGAAATCGTCGAGGTGAAGGCGGAGGCCCAGACTGTCAACACCGAAAACGGCACGCTGAGCGATTCCAAGGTCAGTGCTGACATAACCCAACTGCCGATCAACTCCCGAGCCGTGTCCTCCAGCCCGCTGGCGGCTCTGGCCCTATCTCCCTCCGTGACGAAGGACTCGCAGGGGAACATTGCCGTAGGCGGCGCGACAGCGGCGCAAACGGGCTTCTCCGTGGATGGAGTCTCCACGGCCAACGTGCGTTTCAACGGCGCGCTGCAGGACGCCTACCCTTCCATGGAAAACATCGCCGAGATGAAAATCACGGCGTTCAACAATAATGCGGAATTCGCCCAGATCGGCGATGTAACCTTCGTCACGAAGAGCGGCACTAATCAATTGCATGGCAGCGCTTTTGAGTACTTCCAGAATAAGGTTCTCGACGCGACGGTTCTGAATTTTAACACCAAGGCGCCGAAGAACTTCAACACCTTTGGAGGAAGCCTGGGTGGACCCATTACAATTCCCAAGCTCTATAACGGGCGAGACAAAACGTTCCTCTTCGTTGACTACGAGGGGAATCGGAAAACACAGTCCGACCCAGAGCAGCTTCTGGTGCCAACGGCAGCGGAGCGAAACGGCAATTTAAGCGATCTGGTTGCGGCATCCGGATCACCTCTGATGAATCCCTTCACGGGCGCGCCTTTTCCGAATAACACGATACCGGCCGGCTCGTGCCCGGGCTGCATCAATCCTGTGGCTCAAAACCTGCTGAATAACTACTATCCCCTACCAAATGCCAACCTGGGCAGCGTTAACCCCTCCTACAACTATCAGACTCTGGTACCGATTCCATCAAATTCCAACGCCATCGATCTCAGAGTGGATCACTACATCAGCACCAAGCAACAACTCTATGCCCGTTTCAGCTTCAAGAACGCCGACTACACGTTGTTTAATAACGCGGGCGTTGTTCTCCCGGCAAATAACTTTTTGCCGCCTGACCATGCTCGCGAGCAAAACCGGAGCTTTGTTATTTCCTACAACTATGCGATAACCCCGCGTCTACTGAACGAACTTCGTTTTGGATTTACGAACTTCAACGAAAACGACACGTTTCCCATCCAAGGAGCTCAAGCCCTTTCCCAACTCGGGCTGGTTATCGATCATGGAATCAACACCGCCTCGCATCCCGACGCTTATACCTTCCCGACATTCAATTTTGCCGACGGCACCATTACCAACATCGGGCAGGGCCGGGTGGGAAAGACAATTTCGGGAACCGCCGAACTCACCGACAATCTCACTCGCATCCAGGGCAAGCATACTTTTCGATTTGGACTGGATATCCGCAGGCAGCGTTATAACGCCCTCATGTACTTCGTCCCGTCCGACGATTATGGCAACTTCACGTTTAGCGGTTCACTCACAAACTACTCTTTCGGCGATTTTCTTCTCGGTTTGCCGAACCCGTCTTTCTTCGCGGTCATCGGCCCACAAATGGATGCACACACGTTCCACTGGGGCGTTTACGGCCAAGACACCTGGCAGGTGAACAGCCATCTCACGGTCAATTACGGATTGCGGTGGGAATTTCTTCCCCCGTTTGATGAAACCAATGGCGATATCGCTACCATTCTTCCCACGTCGAAAGACGTCACCGTCGTGGTTCCGGATAAATTCTATCAGTTTATCGCCAACAATCCGCTCCTCCAGCAGATTCACCAGGGATTTCTGCAAGGATTCAACGCCTGTTCCCTTCCGAACAAAACCCCGTTGCTCCCGTGTTCGAATGTCGAGACGGCGAGCAAAGCGGGGCTTCCTCAAGGCCTTCGGGATTACAATTGGCGCGATTTTGACCCACGCGTGAGCATAGCCTACCGTCCGTTCAACAACAACAATACCGTCATACGCGCCGGCTTCGGCATCTACACCATGACGACCCTTGGCCCCACGTCTTTCAACAGCGGCATCATCGCGCTTTCGGATCTGGTTACCTACAACAACTATTTCACCAATGGCGTTCCGCAATTCCAGTTTCCGCGAACGTCCCCCCTCGGCGCGCCGGCGACTTTAGGCGGCGGCGATTTCGAGGAGGGAAACAATCCCCACTGGAAGGATCCTTCCTCAGCGCAATGGAATGTGACTCTTGAACGGCAACTGACGCCGAATACCACCGTCCGTCTCAGCTACGCCGGCCAGAGTGGATATCATCTTCCCATCACCGTAGACCTGAACCAAATTCCGGCGAGCACGACCCCCTACACCATTCCGAACAACGGATACTCAGTCGTCGATCCCCGTGCGCCATATCAGAACTGGAATTTATTGGAGAATTCGGAGAGTATTGGGACTCAAAGCTATCACGCGGGCATCGTGGAATTCACCCAAAGAGCGTCACATGGGCTGACCTTCCAGGCGAACTACACGTTCGCCAAGAATATCAGCGACGCGCAAGGCAGTGATGCACCCAGCGCGTACGCAGGCGAAGAGCCGTATGCCGTGATCATTGCCGACCGCTATAACATCAAGTACGACCGCGGCAACGTGGTGGGAATGCCGCGGCAACGCTTTCTGCTAACGGGCACATATCAATTGCCATTTGGAACCGGGCAAGCTTTGAAGGGGCCGCATTTCCTGAATCCGGTGATTGGAGGCTGGATCTTGAGCACGGTGACGACGATGCAAACCGGCCAGTGGCTGACGCCCACGATGCCAGCAAACTTCGATCAATCGAACACCAATATGATCGTGCGAGGCACCGGTGGGGCCATCGCGCGGCCGGATTGCGTTGGAAACCCGTACGCCAACCAGAGTTCTCAGAACTTCTTCAACCCCAGTGCCTTCTCTCTGCCGCCGGACAACGCCGGACGGTTTGGGAGCTGCGGTCTGGGTATTTTGCAGGGTCCACACATGATCGACGTGGACATGGGTCTCGCCAAGCGCTTCAACATTGGGGAACGGTGCCATGTCCGCTTCGAAGCTACGTTCACAAATAGTCTGAACCACACCAACTTTGCGCCTCCGGCAATGAACATCACCAGTCCCTCTTTCGGAGTTTTGCAATCCGCACTGCCCCAAGGGTCGGGAGGCAATCGCACAGGACAACTCGCGTTGCGGCTCGATTTCTGAGTGGCTGTCGCGTCACTGGGCCGGACAGTTAGGCGTCAGGCTCTACTTTTAGCAGGCACACGGGGCGGCCCTGGTCGCCCCGCCGAAACCGGCCTGTGATCGCTGGATGATCTAATCGAGGATCTGAAGCGGTCGACTCGATCTCGTAATGCGCTGCGCCCGCAGGATACGCCACGCCAGGCAGCGCATGGTCCGGAACAGGCGGCAAGAAGCTCTGGTTCGAGCGAGTCCGCCCTGTCCGAGCGTTCGTTAGCAAGTGCCCTTCCTTTGCGAACGACACGCTCTATGCGTCCACCTTGTCGAAATCACGCGGTTCCCGGAACAAGTGCGCGGCCCGCTCCGCCTGCTCGCCAGGCGAAACAGCGCCAGGATCACGGAAGGCCTCATTGTGACGGAACGGTTACAGCGCGAGGCGAAAAAGTCCTGTCAATACCTCCTGGGGTATGTCCTATAATCGTAAAACTCACCCAAAAAAGAAAGCAGAACGTCAGCGTTGGTTGAGAAATGCGGGTTGGCCAACGACGCGTCGAGCGTGAAGCCCGCCGGAGGTAGTCCAATGAACCGCGCGAGGTTCGTGACGGTGGTCTTGAGTTTAGCATTGAGCTTGCTGGAATCTGCATGTAAACAACCCGAAAGCGACCCAAAAGCGGAAGCCCCGCCAACGCTGAAGCTCCAGCGCGTAGAGGACCGGAACGTGTTTGCGGCGGATCGTCCCGAGCGGTTTCAGTTGACGACAGCAGTGCCTTACACGGCTACATCGGAATTGAAAGTGACTGGAACGGTCAATGCCGACGTGTCCAGAAACGTCCCGGTTATTTCACTGGCTTCCGGCCGCGTCATCGAGATTGGCGCGCGCCTTGGCGATTCCGTCACGAACGGCCAGCTCCTTATGAAAGTGCAGAGCGCCGACATTTCCGGAGCCTATGCAGACTACCAGCAGGCGATTGCCGATGAAGGACTGGTCCACAAGCAGCTCGAGCGGTCAAAACTCCTGTACGACAGAGGCGCCATCGCCCAGAAGGACCTGGAAGTCGCGGAAGCCGCCGAGACCAAAGCCACGGTCACCATTAAGACCGCTCTCGAACACCTCCGCGTCCTTGGAGTTGACCCGAATCACCCATCCCCAATCGTTGAGATCAGAGCGCCAGCCTCCGGTGTCATCAGCGACCAGCAGGTCACTAACGCCTCGGGTGTGCAGGGTCTGGCTTCGCCCAGCCCGTTTACCATCTCGGACCTTACGCATGTGTGGATTGTGTGCGACGTATTCGAAAACGATCTCGGCCGTGTGCGGCTCGGGGAGAGCGCCGAGATCCGATTGAATGCCTACCCCAGCCGTGTGATTACAGGCACCATCAGCAATATCGGTCCCATTCTCGATCCCAACATCCGGACTGCCAAGGTGCGCATCGAAGTTCAAAATCCCGGCCTGATGCGCCTGGGGATGTTCGTGACCGCAACCTTCCATGGCCCGGAAAAAGAGAGACGGGCCGCTGTCCCGGCTCCTGCCATCCTGCACCTGCATGACCGCGATTGGGTCTACGTGCCCGTGAAGGACAGGCAGTTTCGGCGCATGGAAGTTGTCGGCGGCGATATGCTGCCCAACAACATGCAGGAAGTGATTTCAGGTATTACGCCAGGTCAACAAGTCATCGCGAATGCCCTTGAATTCCAGAACTCGGTGCAACAGTAGTGATTCGCTCCCTGGTTGCCACGGCGTTGAACAACCGCTACATCGTGCTCGGCCTCGCCGTCGCTCTCTTCGCCGGAGGCTTTGTGGCTTTCAGGGCGCTTCCGGTAGAGGCTTATCCCGATGTCGCCAATACCTGGGTTCAGGTGATTACGCAATGGCCTGGCCGCGCGGCGGAGGAAGTTGAGCAACAGATCACCGTGCCGATCGAAATCCAGGTGAACGGCCTCCCGCATCTTCTGCACGTGCGGTCGGCGTCACTCGCCGGGCTCTCGGTGGTCAACCTGATTTTCGACGATGACTCCGACAACGATTGGGACAGGCAAAAGGTCCTCGAACGCCTGGCGGCGGTCACACTCCCCCCGAACTTGACCGCGCAGATCGGACCCGACTTCAGCCCGATCGGCTCTATCTACTGGTACACCATCGAATCCACAAATCCAGCGTACGACGTAATGGAGCTGAAGTCTCTCCAGGACTGGGTGATCGCCAAGTACATCCGGTCGGCTCCCGATGTGGTCGACGACTCGTCTTTTGGAGGCATCACGCGCGAGTACCAGGTTCGTCTCGACCCGGAGAAGCTGATCTCGTATGGTCTGAGTCTGGCACAGATCGAGCAGCAACTCTCCAACAGCAATGCAAACGCCGGTGGAAGCTTCATTGAGCAAGGCTCGCAGCAGGTAAACGTCCGCGCGGTAGGGCTGGCCACCAGCGTGAAGGACATCGAAAAGACTGTCCTCAAGACGCAAAATGGCACCCCAGTCCGGGTGAAAGACGTTGCTGTAGTGACTCAAGGGCCAAAGATCCGTCTGGGCCAGATCGGGAAAGCCATCCATCGGAGCGACGGAGTCGTGGTGGACGACAACGATCTGGTGGAAGGAATAGTATTCATGCGCAAGGGCGCGGGTACGGCAGCAACGCTGGACGGGATTCATGCAATGGTCGCGCGCCTCAATGATCACATACTGCCAAGGGGTGTGAAGATCGTTCCCTATCTGGACCGCGACGACCTGGTCCACTACACCACGGACACAGTGCTGCACAACCTTCGGGAAGGCATGATCCTGGTCGTGATCGTCCTGGTCCTTTTCCTCGGCAATGTCCGCGGCGCCCTGATCGTCGCTATCACTATTCCCTTTGCGTTGCTTTTCGCCTCCATTTGTCTGGACCTGCGGCACATTTCGGCCAACCTGCTTTCCTTAGGAGCGCTGGACTTCGGAATGGTGGTGGATGGGACGGTCGTCATGGTCGAAAATATCGTCCGTCATATGAACCGGCGGGCCGAAGCCACGAAGACCCCGTTCGAACGCATCCGCACGGCAGCGCACGAAGTGCAGCGTCCCGTTTTCTATGCCATTGCCATCATTATCACGGCATACCTGCCCATCTTCACGCTGCAACGTGTCGAAGGTAAACTGTTCAAGCCAATGGCCTGGACGGTGGCCTTCGCACTGCTCGGAGCCCTGATCTTCTCCATGTTGGTTGCGCCGGCATTGGCCAGCTTCTTCTTTCGGAAAAATGCCAATCAGTGGCGAAACCCGGTAATGGAGTTTGTCACATCCCGATACAGGCTTATGGTCGCATGGGCGGTGCGCACACGCTGGCTGACGATTGGTCTTGCCGTAGTTTCCTTCGCAGGCGCAATTTACCTGGCGCTCAGCGGAGTGATCGGATCGGAATTCCTCCCTCACCTCGATGAGGGCGCTATTTGGGTGCGTGGCACGCTGGCCCCGAGCACAGGACCGAAAGAAGGGGCCCTGCTCATCGATCGCGCCCGCCAGGTATTATGCTCCTTTCCTGAGGTCCCTCGTGTCGTGACCCAGTTGGGCCGCCCGGATGACGGTACGGACACAACGGGCTTTTTCAACACCGAGTACTTCGTCGATCTTCTGCCGAAGGAAAAATGGCGCCCGATTTTTCACCAGGATAAAGAGCGGCTGATCGCCGCCATGGACCGCGAACTCGAAAAGATCCCCGGTGCGACCTGGGGGTTCTCTCAACCAATCTCCGACAACCTGGAGGAAGCCGTGAGCGGCGTCAAGGGCGCTCTTGCCGTTAAGATCTACGGAGACGATCTCAAGACGCTCGAAGCCAAGGGGGATGAAATCGTCGAAGTCCTGCGAGGCGTGCGGGGCATTGAGGACCTTGGCCTGTTTCGTGTGCTCGGCCAACCAAATCTGGATTTTGCCGTGGACCGCGATCGGGTGGCCCGTTACGCGCTCAATGTATCGGATGTGCAGGACGCAATTCAGACAGCGGTTGGAGGAAATGCACTGACCCAGGTACTGATCGGCGAACAACGATACGACCTGGTCCTGCGGTATCTGCCACAATATCGCGATACCAGAGAGGCGATCGAGAAAATCCGCTTGTTGGCGCCGTCGGGTGAGCGTGTTTCTCTGGCGCAGTTGACGAAAGCGATGGTGTCGGACGGCGGTTCGGAGATATACCGCGAATCAAATTCGCGATACATCGCGGTCAAGTACAGCGTGCGCGGTAGAGACTTGGGCAGCACGGTGGAAGAAGCGATCCGAAAGGTGGGCGCGAGTGTAAAGCTGCCGACGGGGTACACCATCGATTGGGCCGGCGAATATGAGAGCCAGAAGCGCTCCGAGCGGCGACTGCTGATCGTGCTGCCAGTCACGATCGTCTTGATTTTCGTCATCCTCTACACGATGTTCCAATCGGTGAAGTGGGCGCTCCTCATTCTCACCAACGTAGCGATGGCCCGTATTGGCGGGCTGCTCGCCTTGCTCATCACACACACCAACTTCAGCGTCTCCTCGGGAGTCGGCTTTTTGGCGCTTTTCGGCGTATCGGTGCAGACCGGCGTCATTATGTTGGAATACATCAATCAGCTTCGGGCCAGAGGATACGCGATCGAGGAGGCGGCCGTTGAAGGTGCGGTTCTGCGCCTCCGGCCCATCCTCATGACCATGTTGGTTGCAACATTCGGGCTGCTTCCCGCCGCGGTGTCGCATGGCATCGGGTCGGATTCTCAGCGTCCTTTCGCGATTGTCATTGTCGGAGGCCTGATCTCAGACCTGGTCATCAGTATCTTTTTACTGCCAACCCTGTACGCCTTGTTCGCTCGAAACGACGATCGACTTCCCGTGGCCGAAGCCGAGGACGCGGTATAACAGAGGCCTGCGAGATGAAAAAAGACGAGGTTTGCGCTTTCATCAGGGAAATCGCCATCATCCCCGCCATTCGGGTGTCTTCCGGCAAGGATGCGCATTTTGCGGCGGAGGCCGTCACACGTGGCGGAATACCGATCGTGGAAATCACCATGACGGTGCCGGGAGCGGTTGAGTTGATCTCCCATCTCGCGCGGCACGATCCAAATACGATAGTCGGCGCCGGAACCGTCCTTGACACCGACACGGCACGCCGTTGCCTGGACGCCGGCGCAAAATTCCTGACCGCGCCCGAATTCTACCTCGAAGTTGTGCAGTTTGCGGCCAAGGAAAATGTGGCAGTTCTGCCGGGCGGGCTGACACCAACTGAAGTAGCCGCAGCGTGGCGATCTGGCGCTGATTTCGTGAAAGTCTTTCCGTGCGCGCAGGTTGGCGGGCACAAGTACATCAAGGCGCTTCACACGGCTTTGCCACAAATTCCGCTGATCGCAGCGGGAGGCGTCAATCAGCAGACGGCCGCCAGCTTCATCGTGTCCGGAGCTACTGCCATCGGTGTCGGCACGGAATTGATCCCGACCGAGGCCATTGCGCGGCGCCAGCCGGAGCGAATTCGGGAGTTGGCCCTCCGTTTCACGGGATTCGTGAAAGAAGGCCGCGATCGATTAGAGGAAATCAAACGGAATTCCGTCGCACAAACGTACGAAGGGACAGAAGAGTGTGAGGTGTAACGTCGAATCGAAAAGGAGAAGCTGCTCCCAGACATAGGCTCCGCTAACTCGGTATCCATTCAGGCGCGGGTCGCAAGGCAGCCAGCACTGTCAAAGGTGAAGCATTGATTGTAAAAGGGATTTTTGGTCGGGCCGCCGGGATTTGAACCCGGGACCTCTTGCACCCCAAGCAAGCGCGCTAGCCAGGCTGCGCCACGGCCCGAATGTTCTATTGTACTCTCTGACGTTACCGCTTTGCCGCGGCTTCCAGGCGCGCTTGCGCTCGCTGCATTTCTGCCAGCGCGGCGGCGGGATCCACATTCACGTGCGGATCTTCCATCGCTTTCTGTGATCGCTCGAGCGCCGCCTGGGCGCGCGCCACATCGATTTCTTCCGCACGCTCGCCGATATCCGCCAGGACGCGCACAAGGTCCGGCAGCACTTCGACGAAACCACGGTGTATTGCC
>Ga0335081_10008699_pt1 | contig 16284 bp, 14 predicted proteins | sample Lox_Sample_35_FD_206713 | JGI IMG/M metagenome (GOLD analysis project Ga0335081, IMG submission 206713) | Soil microbial communities from Loxahatchee National Wildlife Refuge, Florida, United States - Lox_Sample_3.5 | ecosystem: Environmental > Terrestrial > Soil > Wetlands | place: USA... | reverse complement strand
GGGGTCAGGATATCCTGCCATGCTTTGACGGGAGAGGGAAGGAAAGGTTGGGCTTCGGTTGTGGTTACAGGGTGTGGCGGCGAGACGCCGCCACGACAGCCGGCGAGACGCCGCCACGACAGCCGGCGAGACGCCGGCGCTACTGGTTGGAGGTTTGTGATGGAGAAGCGGCGTGCATTCCGTTGGAGTCGAAGACTAAAGTCTTAACCTCGCCTTCGCCGCCTTGAGCGGGGAGTTCCTGACCATTCCAGAGAAAGGTGACGGCGGCGGCGTTTCCGACTTTCACAACGAAACTTTGGGAGGCGCGAAAAGTTGGATGTGCGGGCGCGATCAACGTTTCTTCCGTGAGCGGCTGGCCGTCGGCGATAACCGAGATCCATGAATTCTCGCTCGCGCGGACGGTGAGCGCGAGAGATCCCGTTGGTTTGTCAGAAGACTTTGGCACTGGCTTCGGAAGTGGGGCGCCGAAGTTGCGCACGGTGACGTCGTTCTTGTCCTCAGCGGGATTCTGCTCGGGAGCAGGCGTTGTGGGCTGAGGCGCTGCGGGAGTGGCTGCGGCTGTGGTCGGTGCAGATGAAGGTGGAACTGGACCTGTAACGGGCGCAGGGGCCTGCGTTGCTGTTTGCGAAGTGACGGGCGGATTCACTGCCTGCAAGTGTGTACGGCGCGAGTGCCGAACCCAGAGCACGGCCGCAAGAATGACGACGACAATCGCGACGGCAACAATGCGCCACGGAATGTCGGGCGTAGGCCGAGGAAGATATTCTTTCTTTCGCGAGCGGAGATCTTTGGCTCGCGGCAGCTGCAGATTCGGAAGTTCTTCGACTGAAGTGGCGGGATCAGCAGCGGGCCGAGCGGGACGCTCAGTCTTTGCTGGAGTTTTCTTTGTCGGGGGGCGCTTCTCAGGCTCGGGCTCTGGCTGCCAAGCTTTCTGCGCTTCGATCTGAGCCTGACGCATCTTCTCAAGGTATTCATTGACCGTTTCTTCGGGATCGAGACCGAGTTGCTTGGCGTAGGAGCGGATGAATCCTTTGTTGAAGACACCGCCGGGAAGCTGATCGAAGTTTTCCTCTTCGATGGCGCGAAGCATGCGTGGAGCAATCTTGATAACGTTCGACACGTCATCGAGCGAGAGCTCTTTGCTCTCGCGTGCCTTGCGAAATTTATTTCCGAAGTCGCCCATGAGACCCAAAGATGTGTTGGTTGAGATCATGATAGGACAAGGTTCGGGCTTGGGCTACAGGCAGGGAACACGGGAGTAACGAGGGAACCCCCGAGCTCTGGGGCTAAAGCCCAGAGACTCCAAGGGAGAGGTGACGCGGCCCTAAAGGGCCGCTCTTCCACCAGAAAAGAGGCCTCACTGTTGTGGCGGCTCGTTGGATTTGCGGAGGACCACCGTGAATTGGGCGATACATTTCGTTGCTGGATCCTGGAAGGCGTTGCCGGAGCGGTCGCCTTCGGAGGCGCGGTAAAAGTATCCGCGCTTAGGGTTCGCGGGAAGTCCAGCGAAGCGGGCCTTGCCGTCGATGTTGGTGCCCACTTCGAGGTCGATGCGGTGGAAAACGCCGTACTGGACGCGGACCTCGATTTTTGCGTTGTAGACGGGCTTATTGGCGGTGTCGGTGACGACGAAGTCAGCGGAGCAGGAGCCGAGTTCTGCGTCAACCTTGGGAATGGTATGGGGGTCAGGTTGCTGAGCTAGAAGTGGGACCGTCAGGAGAAAGAAGGCGAGATAGCATCCTAGCCGCATGGTAAGAGACTAACTCAGCATGGTGTATTCGCGCTTCGCCTTTGGGCTGCCCAAATCCCACTTCTCGCGCATTCGAGGCGCAAGAAATGGGGCACCCGGCTTATCTTTCAGTGAGATTAGTCTTTTTGCCTCATGCACATGGCTAAGTTGTGGGCATCTGGACGGTTACCAAGGTTCATTGCCGGTAACGGAAAGAGCCGCATATAATTTTTTGAAAGCCCCATCCTTTGAGGACACGGATTTTTGCATGCCTGAGGCCGGCACTCAATTGACTCGCCAGAGCCAAGAAGTGACGATTTTCCACGACGTTGCGAAGGCGCTGACGTCGTCGCTGGACCTCGACTCAATTCTGCAGACGATCATGGAAAAGATGGCGGAGTATTTCCGTCCGGATACGTGGTCGCTGTTGATGGTGGACGAAGGCCACGATGAGCTGTACTTCGCGATTGCAGTGGGAGATAAGGCGGAGGCACTGAAGAACGTTCGCCTGAAGATGGGCGAAGGGATTGCCGGCTGGGTCGCGAAGCATGGCGAGGCACGCGTGGTGCCGGATGTGAGGACCGATCCGTTTTTTGCGAGCCGGGTGGACGATACTACCAAGTGGGAGACGCGGTCGGTGATCTGCATTCCGCTGCGGTCGAAGCTGCGGGTGCTGGGCGTGATCCAGTTGGTGAATGTCGATATGGAACAGTTCAAGGATGCGGAACTGTTCTTTCTGCAATCGCTGTGCGACTACGCGGCCATTGCGATCGAGAACGCGCGGTGGGTGGAGAAGATCCAGGAGCTGACGATCACCGACGATTGCACCGGGCTCTATAACGCCAGACATCTTTATAAGACGCTGGAGACTGAGGTGTACCGGTCGTCGCGGTTCGGGTACGAGTTCAGCGTGCTATTCATCGATCTCGATCACTTCAAATCGGTCAATGATACGCACGGGCACTTGATCGGGAGCAAGTTGCTGGCGGAGATCGGATACTTGATCAAAGCGCAGCTACGGTTGATTGACTTCGCGTTCCGGTATGGCGGGGATGAGTTTGTTGTGCTTTTACCGCAAACCAGCAAGGATCAGGCGCTGGTCGTGGCGCGAAGACTGCGCGACGCCATGCGGGCGAGCTGCTTCTGTAAGGAAGAAGGATTGAATCTGAATGTCCGGGCTTCGATTGGCGTGGCGACGTATCCGCATGATGCGCAGTCGGCGCACGACGTGATCCGGCAGGCGGACGGGATGATGTACATGGTGAAGAATTCGACGCGGGATAATATCGGGATTGCGCAGCGGGGGATGTTGAAGGAATAGGTTTCAAAGTTTCAGGGTTTCAATGTTGAACGGCGCCCTTCGGCGCCTTTTTTCTTTCAGCAAAGAGCTTTCACCCCAGAGGCACAGAGGGTCACAGAGAAACGCTACTGATTCTCGGGCTTTGCTGATTGGGCGGGTGCGATCTTCTTTTCTGGTTTCCAGGGATTGGCGTTAGCCGGGGCTTTGGGGTTGACGCCGAAGTCCCATACGTCGAGGTTCATGCCTTCGTTTCCTACCATTTCGACTAAGGCGTACTCGCCCGGGGCAAGGCTTTCGGCTGGGGTCACTTTGAACCATCCACCTGCGATGCGGGTAATGGTGGTCTTCACGAATTTCTGATCCTGGCTGATCTTGCCTGTGACCTGGCGCTTGACGTCCCCGAGAATACGCTTGTTGCCCTTGACTTCGGTTTTGACGATGCGGAAGCGGTCAAAAGGAACGATCGGCTTCTCGGCCTGTTGGGGCTGTTGCGGTTGCTGGGGTTGTTGGGTTTGCTTGTTGGATTGCGGTTGCTGAGGTTGTTCCGCCTGGTCAGGATCATCGACGTTGATGTAGATCGATGGGACTTCAACGTGGGCCTGGATCTTGGCATGAGATCCGTCGAGTTCGATGGTCTGCTTCATGCTCGCGATGGGATTGACCGCTCCGCGGAGGATATTGCCCTTGGTATTGCGGTTGAGGTCTCCAGCGGATTGCTGGAGTTCGTTGACCTGAGCCTCGCCCTGGAAGGTGTCGAGCAAAAAGACGCCCTGATTTTCCGGGAGGCGGAGATTCGCGGCGACTTCCGGAAGCTTCGCTTCCGCGAGTTCCTCCTCGTGAGCAAGTTCTCTATCCAACGCGACAGCTTCTGGGGCCGAGGCGTTGGCTGTACGGTCCTTTTCCCATTTTTCGGTGGCGGACCAGTCAACGAGGGAGTTGGGAAGCTCCTCCCAATCTTCGCGTTCGGCGCTGTAGTAGCGGACGCGGTTTCCCTTGACCTCGTACTTCGTAACGATCTGGTAGGAGCCGTCTTTGAGGATGAGGCGGCGGGCGGCGTCCTGCGCTTGGAACGGCAGAGCAAGCAGGAGCGCCACGAGTGGAATAAGGATGGACTGATGCATAGGGTCGGACCTCGGACTGCGACTTCAGACCTTGGACCTTCCTTCATTATGATGCGGCGGAATGCGGGAGTCGAATCCTGCAACGAGGCAAAGCTCTCACAACAGAGATCACAGAGGTACACAGAGCAAAACAGATTCCTCGCCGTTTCGCGCCTCGGAATGACAGCACATCTTGGCTTTGGAATCGTGAAAACACGTCTGGCGAGCGATATGAGGGATTCACCGGATGAGGGTTGGGGCGGGCTTGTAGTATTCTGATGGGCGCGAACGCCACCGCACGACTAAAAAATGAAACGTAACTTCCTTCCAGCAATTTTAATCTCCGTCTCTCTGGGTCTTGGAGTCGCAGCCGGACAATCGGGCCCGGTGGCATCGCCAGGCGTGGGCGGAGCACAGGGAACACCCGTCTCGTATGCGTCCGTCACGCAGCTGAATGGATTGCTATCGCAGCTGGAGACGACGTCAAAGGGCACGCAAGCGGATCTGGTGAAGCTTCGTATCGAAAAGTGGAAGACCGATAATGGATATAAGAAGCAAGCTTTGGGGAACGTGGACTCGATCCAGAGAAATCTGCAGGGTGCGTTGCCGGAGATTCTCGGCCAGCTACGTAATGCGCCGGAGGATTTGTCGATCTCTTTCAAGCTATATCGGAACCTGGATGCGCTGTATGACGTGCTGGGAAGTGTAGTGGAGGGAGCGGGCGCATTCGGGTCGAAGGATGACATGCAGTCGCTGGCGAACGATTTGAATTCGTTCGAAGGGACAAGGAAGCAGCTGGCGGAGCGGATTGAGAGTTTGTCGTCGGCGAAAGAGCAGCAGATCACACGACTGCAGGAAGAGTTGAAGACGGCGCGGGCGGAGATTCCGGCAGCGCCTCCGAAGAAGATTGTGGTGGATGATACCGAGCCCCCGAAGAAGCCGGTGGCGAAGAAGAAGCCGGCCACGACGAAAAAGCCTGCGGATACTACGAAGCCCGCGGCGGGACAGACCGCGCCACCGCAACAGCCGCAGCAGGGTTCGAAGCCGCAGTAAGACGGACCTCGGTCCTTCGACTTCAGACCTCGGACTTCGAGACTTCGCCTCAGGCGTCCGACAGGACGTAGATGCGGACTTTGTCTTCCTTCGAGCACAGCCCTTTCACCACAGAGGGCACAGAGGCTGACAGAGAAAACCTCATTCCTACCGATGTCTGCACCTCGGAATTACCTGGTGCGAGTTTGAAACTCCCCACTTCTCGCGCTAGAACACGCTAGAGATGGGGCACCCGTTCGGCCGCAATTGGTTTCGGCGAATCTGATACCCTTCCCTGCGCATCTAGATTCAAACACTCCATGTCCACAATTTTGCTCGTCGCGCACGCCAGCTGGGTCGCTATGGTTTTTGGCATTGCGATCCTGTGGGTCGTTTTGCTGGATGCGTTTGAGACGGTCGTCCTGCCGCGTCGCGTATTGCGCAATTTCAAGCTGACTGCGTATTTTTACCGGCGGACGTGGATTCCGTGGCGCCGAATTGCGAACAAGATCAAGACGACCTCGCGGCAACAAAACTTTTTGGGATATTTCGGGCCCCTCTCGTTGATCTTGCTGCTGGCTTTTTGGGCGGCAGGGCTGATCTTTGGATTTGCGCTGATTCAGTATGGTATGGGCGGACACGAGCAGCTCAGCGGCGAAGGGATGACGTTCGGCAAGCTTGTCTACCACAGCGGGGAGACGTTCTTCACGCTCGGGTATGGCGACATCGTGCCGACTACCGGTGGAGCGCGAGCGCTTTCTGTGATTGAAGCCGGGATGGGGTTTGCGTTTCTCGGCGTTGTGATCGGCTATATCCCGGTGGTGTATTCGGCGTTCTCGCGGAGGGAGATTCAGATTTCGATGCTGGATGCGCGGGCGGGATCGCCTCCGTCGGCGGCGGAGTTACTGGTCCGGCTGGCTGGGAGAACGGAAGATCCCGGGATGAACCAGAGCGTTCTGGATGAGGTGCTGCGCGATTGGGAGCGGTGGTCGGCGGAGTTGCTGGAGTCCCAGATTTCGTATCCGGTGCTGACATTTTTTCGGTCGCAGCACAGCAATCAGTCATGGCTGGCGGCGTTGACGACGATGCTGGACGTGACGTCGCTGGTGATGACCGGAATTGACGGAGTGCATCCAGGGCAAGCGAAGCTGACGTTTGCTATGGCGCGTCATGCGGCGGTGGACCTGGCGCAGGTGGTGAATGCGAGACATGATCCGTCAGCCGCAGACCGGCTGCCCGACGATGAGTTCGAGGCGTTGCGGCTGCGATTGGCTTCGGCGGGATTGCGATTGAAAAGCGACGAGGTGGGCCGGGCGAAACTGGCGAAGTTGCGGTCGATGTATGAGCCCTACGTACACGCCACGGGAAGAAACATGTTTTTGAAACTACCTCCGTGGAGGTTTGCAGATAAGGCCCGAGATAACTGGCAGGCAGGGCCGTGGGACCGGGTGATCCAGGCGCAAGGCTTGGCGGGAATCGGGGTGAAGGGACAAGGGCGGGTTAGCGTGGTGGGAGAGGATCATTTCTAGGTCATGGGGAGTAGCGGCAGGGGCTAAAGCCCCCGGATTTATGGGCGGATCAACGCGGCCCTAAAGGGCCGCTCTTCCACGGCTCTTTCGTCTTTCGTTCGTAAGACCCCCATCACGGCTTTTCAGCTTCGACTCACGTTTCTAACTTCATTCAGGCCTTCAAGTGGCGGCTGATCCCGGCAGCGATGGGCTCCGTCTGCGTGCTAACATCCTTCGTTCTGTAGTTCCGATCCGAATCCATGAAACATACGGGCGAGAACGTTGTACGGATTGAGGCGGAAGCGCTGCGGGCGCTGGCGGACCGGATCGCGGGGCCCATGGCGTCGGCATTTCAACGGGCGGTCGATTTGATGTTTTGCTGCGCGGGGCGCGTCGTTGTGACCGGGATGGGGAAGAGCGGGCTAATTGCACGCAAGATTGCGGCGACGTTGAGTTCGACCGGTACGCCGTCGCTGTATCTGCATCCGGTGGAGGCGCTGCACGGGGATCTCGGGATGGTGGTCCGTGGGGATGTGGTGCTGGCGCTGTCGGCGAGCGGAGAAACGGAGGAGATTCTGGCGCTGCTGGCGACGATCAAGAGATTGCAGGTGCCCCTGATTTCGATGACAGGGGATGAGATTTGTGGACCTCAGGGGCTAGAGCCCCAATCCGAAAGAATCCGCAACGGCACGGTTGAAGCCGTCTCCTTCCCGAATAATCGAGGAGTCCGCTCGACTTTGGCTTCCGCGGCGGAGGTGGCTTTGGATTGTTCGGTGGCGCAAGAGGCTTGTTCTCTTGGGCTCGCGCCTACGGCTTCGACCACGACCATGCTGGCGTTGGGCGATGCGCTGGCTGTGACATTGAGTGAGCGACGTGGGTTTAAGGAAGAGGATTTTGCCAATCTGCACCCGGGCGGGAAGTTGGGGAAGCGGTTGGCTCGAGTGGAGTCGTTGATGCATACCGGGGAGGCGCTGCCTTGCGTCGGTCCGTCGGCAAAAATGCCGGATGTGATTTATGAGATGTCGCGGAAGAAGTTAGGCGTGACCGCTGTGGTTGAGGGAGAGAAACTGGTTGGAATTATCAGTGATGGGGATCTGCGGCGATTGCTGGAGAGACGCGGAAAAGATGTGATGGATTTGACCGCGGCGGAGGCGATGACGAAATTGCCGAAGACGATCTCACCCGAGGAGTTTGCAGCGTCGGCCATCGCCCTCATGGAAGAAAAAAAGATCACGTCGTTGATGGTGGTGCGAGGAGATGACCGACTGGTTGGAATCGTGCACCTGCACGATCTGTGGGGAACCGAGATGATGTGACCTGGCGATCGTTGCAACGGCGAATTCAGCCGCGGAGAGTTTCTATCAGCGCCCAAGAGAAATCCTGGAAACTCGGCGAACAGATTACATTCTGGACCGCCGTACGAGGCCGTTCGCGAGTGTTCTTGCTGGCGGCCGTATTCTGCCTATTTGCAACCGTAGGGTTATTGGCGCTCATGATGCATCCGGACCGCGTTTCTCCCGCGAAGGCGGTACTCCGCATTTTTCTTTCTGGCGGATTTGCCGTCGCGTACGCGGGATCGGCGATGGCGCGCCGGTTCAAGTTCCTTATCGTGGTCGTTGCATTGCAGGCTACCGTCGAGACTTTGATCGGTAAAATGTCCGCCCCCGCGGCGAGCCTGGTGGGACAGCCGGAAGCGTTACAAAAGCAGCTTGGCATCCTGGGCTTTGCTGCGATGATGGGGGTCATTTTGGCGTACACGCTGATGATCCAGTTCTTCAAGAGGGAGGGAGGACGATATTTCCAGGTACGGACGGAGATGGCGCTGGCATCGGAGATTCATCAGTCGCTGGTTCCTTCTTATGAGGGAGCGATTGGCGGTTTTGAAATGTATGGACGATCCGTTCCAACCGGCGACGTCGGCGGCGATCTAGTGGACGTTGTGGAGCGTCCGAATGGGTGGGTTGGATATGTGGCCGATGTTTCCGGGCATGGAGTGCAGTCGGGCGTGCTAATGGCGATGTTCAAGACCGCATTGCGCGCGCAGATGCCATGCGAGAGTTCTCCGGCAAAAATTCTGGATGAAGTCCATCGCACCCTGTTCCCGCTCAAGCTGGGAAATATGTTTGTAACAGTTGGAATCCTGGAGGCAAATTCGGGGAGGGTTAAATATGCCTCGGCGGGGCATCCTTCCATTCTTCACTATCACAAACGAAGCGGTACGTTGAGTGAGTTGCAGGCGCTGGATCTTCCGCTGGGCATCGTGCGAGTTCAGGAATTCTCGGAGCGTGCGGTCGTCTGCGAAGAGGGCGACGTGCTGCTGGTGCTGACCGATGGACTCACCGAAGTGTTCGATACGAAAGGGAACGAGATGGGAGTGGACTCGTTCAAGTCGAAGTTTGCCGCAAACGCCTGCCTTCCGCTGGCTGAATTATTCGAACGACTGCGCAAATCCGCGACTGCGTTCGGCCCGCAAACGGATGATCAGACAATGTTGCTGGTGCGATTTCGAGGAGAAGAAGCGAGCCTACTCGAAGGCGCGTCGTCCCAGAGCTACAATATGGGACATGTATCACTATGATCCGAACACCGCTCTGGAAGAATTGACTGAGGACGCGACGTTGCCAAATCCCGTGCATGTGCGGGATATGATTCTGCGCAAGAAGCTGAATGCTGACAAATCTCTCGAGTTGAACCGGTTGTTTGTGGAGTACCAGAAGTTTTTTGGCGAGACGCAGAAGTTGGGGCGGGAGATTTTGAAGCAGCTAGCAGGCTAGCCCTGAGTCCTGTGCCGCGAGTCCCGAGCGATTCCGCGCTTAGCAGTGGAAGTGATTGCCCCACATTGTCCGTCTGCTCTCAAGTAAAATAGCCAATTCCTTTTGATTCGGAAATTAGGCGTTGGTCTCGGCGTTTACGGCCCGGGACTCGCGGCTCAGGACTCGGTACAAAACACTATGCATCGTTGGTCAGAGCTGTTTATTCCTACATTGCGCGAGGCGCCGGCGGATGCCGAAGTGGCTTCGCATAAGTTCCTGGTGCGGGCCGGGTATATCCGGCAACTGGCGGCGGGAATCTACTCGTATCTGTTCCTGGGAAACCGGTCTTTCCAGAAGATTACGCGTATTGTGCGCGAAGAGATGGATCGGATCGGGCAGGAATTTTATTTGCCGGCATTGCATCCCCGGGAGCTTTGGGAAGCCTCGGGCCGCTATGCGCTGATGGGCGAGAACCTTTTCCGGCTGAAAGACCGCAAGGGCACGGAGATGTGCCTGGGCATGACTGAAGAAGAAGTCATGACCTCAATTGCGCTGAAGGAAATGCGCAGTTACAAGCAATTGCCGCAGATCTGGTATCAGATTGCGCCGAAGTTTCGCGATGAGCCTCGTCCGAGATCGGGACTGTTACGCGTTCGGCAATTCATGATGAAGGACTCGTATTCCTTCGATATTGACGCGGCGGGCCTGGACGTTTCATACAAGAAGCACTACGAGGCTTATTGCCGAATTTTTGACCGGAGCGGTTTGAAGTACATGGTGGTCGAAGCGGATTCGGGTGCGATGGGCGGCAAAGAATCGCATGAGTTCATGGTGCGCACAGCTGCTGGTGAAGACCAGATCGTAAGCTGCGATTCGTGTCACTACGCCGCGAATATGGAGAAAGCGACTTCGAAGCTGGAGAGCGTGCCGGATCTGTCGGCATTTGGAGATGGGAGTCCGGTTGAGGTACACACGCCGGGGCAGAAGACGATTGAAGACGTTGCAAAATTCCTCGGCGTGTCTCCGAAGAACAAGATCAAGACGCTGGCGCTGATGGCGGATGAGTCGGACGAAAAGGGGAAGAAAAAATCCCGGGCGATTGTGGTGCTGATGCGCGGCGATCATCAACTGAATGAAGCGAAGTTGAACGCGACGGTAGCGGCAGCGACACGTCCGATGGAAGAAGCGGAGATCAAGGCGCTGTTCAAATCTCCGGCGGGATATCTCGGGCCGATGGGGATTGAGTGGGCGAGTGATTTGAAGAAGCTTGAGGACAAGCCTGTCCTGCTAGTGGATGAGGCGCTGGAGGGACGGACGAATCTGATTGCCGGCGCGAATAAAGAGGACTATCACCTGAAGAACCTGACCCCCGGGAAGACTTTCATTCCGACGGCGTATGCAGATCTGCGTTCGGTGACGGCAGGTGAAGGATGTCCGAATTGCGGCAAGCCGTTGCGGATCGATACGGCCGTCGAGATTGGCCACATTTTCAAGCTCGGCTATCGGTATTCGGAATCCATGGGGCTGCGGGTGCTCGACAAGAACGGCAAGGAAGTGATGCCCATCATGGGTTGTTATGGGATCGGGATCGAGCGCATTCTGACGGCGGCGGTTGAGCAGGGAAATGACGAGAACGGATTCTGGTTACCGCCGGCGATTGCTCCGTTTGAGATCGTGGTGGCGCCAGTAAATGTGAAGGATGAGGCGGTGCGGACGGCGGCGGAAGATATCGCTAAACGACTGGAAGCAGTGGGTTTCGACGTTGTGTTGGATGACCGGGATGAGCGTCCGGGGGTGAAGTTCAAGGACGCGGACCTGGTGGGAATTCCGTACAGAATTACCGTCGGGAAGAAGGTTACCGAAGGCACTGTCGAGGTCGTTTTACGTTCGACTCGCGAATTACGCGATGTTACGATTTCGGCGATCGTGGATCATTTTCAGGAGTTGCTCGGCCGGGCAAGGTGAGGAATTCCTTGTCCTGCGGAGCAGAACGCGGGACATGGGAACCATAAAAGCATTGCTCGGATTGGTGGTGATCGTCGCGGCATTTTACTGCGCGTTCCAGGTCATTCCGCCCGAATTAACGAATTACTCGTTCCAGGACGATCTCAAGAATATTGCGATCGCTGGCGGAGCGAATCCGCATATGACCGACCAGCAACTGCTGGATCAGGTCATTTCCAAGGCGCAGGAACATCAGATTACGCTGACGCAGGAGCAGGTGACCGTACAGCGAATCGGCACGCCGGGCGCGCTGGCGGTTTATGTGGCCGCAGACTACAACGTCCCAGTGACTCTGCCGGGTTATTCATTCGTAATGCACTTCACACCCTCAAGCGGAAATAAGGGGATGTAGGGCGTCCTATTGACGAGAAGGTTTAGGGCGGAACGCGAGAGCGTTCCGCCCTTTGATTTCTTCTCACCAGAGAGTCCATCGAGTTATACAGAAAAGTCAAAAGTCCCACTTCTCGCGCACATCCCGCGCGAGAAATGGGGCACCCGATCGAGCGTTAATACAACTAATTACTGTTCGCAGGATTCGCCTAGCTTGTGGATGCTGGTCACTTTCAGGTGACCGTGCTCGGCCGTATTGTTCTTCATGCCGGCATCATTGCCCATCTGCTTGGCATCTTCCTTCATGTTGTGCGCCTTCTCGTTGGAGACAGTGCCACGAGCTTCGACTTTTTGGCCTACATGATCGGCGAGGTTCACGCTGTTATTTGCGTGGATTTCCCAGGTGCTGCCGTCGGTGCCGGTCAGGAGAAATTCGTTGCCGCTGCCGGTTTTGGTCAGGCAGCCGGTGATGTTACGCACTTCCCCCTTGGAATTGCCGGCGTCGTCTTGCGCGACGACCCACAGCGAAGTCATTCCTGCCAGAAATACACACAACAGCAACCGTGTCCACTTTGTTGTCATAGATTTCCTCCTTTGGAATTGCCCTCTGGAAATTCAGGGCCGCGTGCTTACGAAGAGGCGATAGATGGGGCGTTCATCGGTCACAGATTGGTTGCCGATTAGGACTGGGGAGTTGCTGAGGTAAGTAATGGGCTCAGGCAATTTGGTTCAGAAAAAGCCCACCTCTCGCGAAAATTCGCGCGCTGGTTTGGGCACCTCAGGGAAACGGCGCCTCAACGGAATCAGGCTAGGAATCAGCCGCCAGGGACTAGAAATCAGGATGGACGAATCGTGTGGATCAGCATGAAGGCTGCGCCCGCGACCAAGGCGGAGGCAGGGATGGTAAGGATCCACGCCCAGACGATACGTCCGGCGACGCCCCAGCGGACGGCGGAGAGGCGGTTGACGGCGCCGACACCGACGATAGCGCCGGTAATCGTGTGGGTGGTACTGACAGGGATTCCGGCGAGCGCGGTGCCGAAAAGAGTGATCGCACCCGCACTCTCCGCGCAGAATCCGCCCAGCGGTTTGAGCTTGGTGATCTTCTGGCCCATGGTGTGGACGATGCGCCACCCACCAAAGTAGGTGCCGAAGGCGATGGCGGCATGAGCAGCAAGGATGATCGGCCAGTGATAGTGTCCCCAGTTGCCGAGCATGTCGGACTTCGACATGAAGCCGGCGGTGTAGAGAGCCCCGGCGACAATACCCATGGTTTTCTGTGCGTCATTGCCGCCGTGGCCAAGGCTGTAAGCGGCGGCAGAAAGGAGTTGAAGCTTGCGGAACCACTTGTCCACCGTTTGCGGAGGCTTGTTCTGAAGAATCCAATGTGCGGCGATGTAGAACGCGAGGCTGAGGATCATACCCATCACCGGAGCCACGATGATGAAGATGAGCGTCTTGTACCAGCCTTCTGGAATGATGACGGAGAACATGGTGTTGGAGCCCGTGTGAATGGCGGCGTGCATCATCGCAGCGCCGGCATACCCGCCGATCAGGGCGTGAGAGGAGGAGGTCGGCAATCCCCACCACCACGTAAGGAGATCCCAGACAATGGCGCCGAGAAGGCCAGCCATGACGACGTACTGATCCACGTGCTCGAGGCGGATCATGCCTTTGCCAATGGTCTTGGCAACTGCGGTGCCGAGGAAGAAAGCTGCGAAGAAATTGAAGGCAGCGGCCCACAGGACCGCGAGCTTGGGCGAGAGCACCCGCGTCGAGACTACGGTGGCAATACTATTCGCCGAATCATGGAAGCCATTGAGGAAATCGAAGCCGAGGGCTACCAGGATTGTGATCAGTACCAGAATGAGGTCTTTATTCATTCTCTAGGTTTCGAGGTTTCCAGGTTTCAAGGTTTCAAAATCTGAAGTGCTGACGTGTCGGGTTCATAGCAAGGTTAACTTTCAAACATTGAAACCTTGCGGCCTTGAAACATGCGTTACGTGCTTTTCAGCACGATGGCTTCGAGGACATTGGCGGCGTCTTCCGCCTTGTCCGTGGCGAACTCCAGTTCTTCGTATAGTTCTTTGAGCTTGATCAGCTGAATAGGATCTTTTTCGTGCTCGAAGAGATCTGCAATCGCCCTGCGGCTGATCTGGTCAGCCATGTCTTCAAGGCGGTTGACTTCCTCGCAATGCTCCATCACGTGGCCATTCTTCTCGAGCAGGGAAACGGCTTTGCCCAGTTCCTCGCATTGCAGCACGATGATGCCGGCGAGTTCAGCAGCGACCGGCGGAGGATTGTTGATCTTGTACATCACCAGGCGGAGCGCCGCAGAGTTCATGAAGTCGAGAACGTCGTCGAGCGATGAGGCGAGGCGGTGGATGTCCTCACGGTCAAAAGGCGTGATGAACGTCTGGTTCAGCTTGGTGATGATGGTGTAGGTCGCACGATCGCCCTTGTGCTCAATGGCCTGAACCTGGCTAACGCGCATGGGGATATCGTGCGGGTCAGCGAGGATGCCGCGGAGCAGTTTGGCTCCTTCATTCAAATTGTTGGAGAGGTCGGCGAAGAGATCGAAAAACTTTGTGTCGCGGGGGATTAAACGCATGAGTTCGGTGTGCGCCCAGTCACAAGATGATGCATGAAAAAAATAGGGCAATGCCGGGAGCAGAGTAATATCTCACGCGCAGCGTGGAGTAAGCAAACCGAGCCGGTTAGCGATTCGGGCGGCGCGTGACCAAAACAGCGGAGCGGCGCGGCGAGCGGAAGTGAAGAATGCCGAGAAGGAGGAGAACAGCTGCCGATCCGATGGCCACCGGCTGCATAAAACCGGCGAAGATCTGAGCGAAATCCATGGCCGGATTATGAGCGCGTTCGGCTTTAGACGCGAGGTTACTGACAGGCTAGAACCGAGGTGCTGGGGAGTGCGGAAGGTGAATTCTTGGTGAGAACAAAATCCCACCACAGAGGGCACAAAGTGGCACATAGGGTTTCGTGGCTCGGGCGAAATCCATCAGAAACCAAGAGCAAAAGCCAGATCGCAACGGCCACGCTGACGGATGCGGATGAGCGACTCGACACGTCGAAATCTTAGGTGCAGCCCGTGACGGGGACGGCTGCTATGACATTCGTAACCTTGTCAGTGGGTTACGGGGGACTTAGCATCGCCGTGGGATAGCAGTTTCTGCATGCTTCCCGGTCGCTGGCCCAGAGTCTCCCGCGAAGCGCGACATCTCCAAAAGAAAAATTGGAAACAGTCGAGAGAATGGGCTGCAGCACAGATTGAGACTTGGGGTGGAGGCGGTACATGGCAATGAAAGTTCGTGCGCTCCTCAGCTTGGGTGCGGTACTAATTTCGATGTCACTGGCCGGTTGCGGCCACTACACATGCGGCACTACGTTTGGACCCGCGACTTGTACACCGTCGGGAAGTGGGATCGGGACCACCGGCGGAGGGGGGACCGGTCTCGTCGCGTATGGATACTTCATGGACTATACGCCCACCGGAATACCCGACGCCGGAATGGCCTTGCAGAAACTGGATACAAACAACTCAACATTTTCTGCGTTAACGGCATTCGTGCCGCCATCGGTTCCCCCATTTCCGACCGGGATGGTAATCGTCAGCAAGAAGTATCTCTATGTGGCGTCGTCGGACGGAACTTTGTACAGCTTCCTGATCGATCCGGCTACCGGCTATTTGTCGAATGTTGGGACAAATCCGTCAGCCGTTACCGGTGGTACGTCGATCGCTGCGAGTGTGGATGGAAACTGGCTTTTCGTGGGAGACACGGCGGGCCAGCGGGTTTCTGTGTTTCAGGTAAATGCGGACGGAACGTTGACCGGGGCTGCGGGAAATCCCTTCGCGACCTCCGGAGTGACGCCGAAGATCATGGCGACAGACGGGCTTAGCAGGTACCTGTATGCGACCGGTGGCCCCGGCGCATCGCAAACTGCTGCTTTAATCATCGGCAGCAGCGGAGCATTGAGTCCGGTTACGGGAAGTCCGTTTGTTACGAATATTGGATCGTCCATGATGGGAGACCCCTCGGGTAAGTACATGATCGGGGCAAGCTACGCCGTCGGCGATAACAACATCCACGTTTTTTCGGTCGGGGCGTCCACAGGCGTCCTCACATCCTGGAACTCGACGTTGACTTTGGGAACTCCGCGGAATATCCGGGTTCATCCGAGCGGTAAGTGGGTCTATTCATTTGATCAGGATCAGACGCTAGACCATATTGAAGCGGCCGAGGGATTCGACTTCGACAGCAATACCGGGATTCTGACGGAAATGAGTTCTTCGCCATTTACGACGATCACGGCGAACGATGGTCCGATTGAGCAGAGCGGATCATTCCTGATCGGCCTCGGACAAACGAAGATCGGGAACAGCATTGACATAGCAGCGTTTCCGGTTGCGATCGATTCGACGGACGGAAGTCTGTCGATATGGCCCGGGAATTCGAACCAGGCCCTGGGCTTTGTCGGGATCGATGCGGCACCCTATGTGTTTACCGATTCG